>Ga0129299_1001021_pt1 | contig 18766 bp, 18 predicted proteins | sample ConPoolayeCmetaG_FD_94477 | JGI IMG/M metagenome (GOLD analysis project Ga0129299, IMG submission 94477) | Hot spring microbial mat communities from California, USA to study Microbial Dark Matter (Phase II) - Cone Pool mat layer C metaG ...
ACCCCACGCCGAGCCCCGCCACCCACACCGCCGCCAAAACAACGCTTGCCGTCTCATTTTCCCCGGCCGACCACGCCAGGCTCCTGACACCCCCCGCTCCTAACCCAACCACGGCGAAGCCAGCCAGCGCCGCGACGCAGCCGGTGCGGATCATGGACTCCCGCCCGCGCCGGTCCAGCCACAACACCGCCGTCGCCGCGCCCACCACGACCAGCCCGACCGCAACGCCCGCGAGAGCTTGCCCATTCATCGCAGCACGAGACCGGGAGGAATCCCGTGGTCCACGAAGAAACGCCTCGCCTCCTCCACATCTCGGCGGATCTGCGCCGACAACTCCACGCTCGAAGGGAAACGCATCTCGTCCCGAAGCCGGGCGAGAAAGAAAAGGCGCAGCGCTTCGCTGTAAACGTCCGCGTTGAAGTCTAAGACGTGCGTTTCCACCGTCTCACGGTAGTTTTCGTACACCGTCGGGCGCACACCGATATTGGTCACCGATGGGAACACCCTCCCGAAGGAAGGGATTTGCACGGCCGTGATGTAGACCCCCTGGGCTGGTAACAACTCGTTATCCGGGCGAATGTTCAGGGTGGGGAACCCGAGGCGTCGGCCCATTCTCTCGCCGGTGAACACTCGCCCGTCGATGAAGTGCGCGCGGTCCAAGAGGCGAGCCGCATCGGCAACCGCGCCGTCCAGCACGGCCCGCCGCACTCTGGTGGAAGAAATGGGCAGGCCGTCGTCGATCACCGGTTGCATGCCGAGCACGGTGAAACCCAACTCCACCCCCATCGCCTCCAGCAGTGACACGTCGCCGCGCCGGCCTTCACCGAAGCGAAAATTGGCGCCCAGCCGAACTTCCAGCGGCGCCAGCCGGCGCACCAGGACCTCCTTGACGAAATCCTCTGCACTGGTCGCCGCAAACGCCCGGGTGAAGCTCAGCTCCACCAGCGCATCGACCCCAAGGCGAGCCATCAGCTGGGCGCGCTGCTCGGGACTGGCGAGCAACCTGAGGCCTGAATCGGGGCGCAGCACTTTCTCCGGGTGCGGATGGAACGTCAGGACCACGGCAGCCACCCCCAGCTCCCGTGCGCGCGCCACGGCGCCGCGAATCAGCACCTGATGGCCGCGGTGAACACCGTCGAAGTTGCCGATGGTCACCACGCCGCCGCGGGGCAAATCGGCCGAGGGTAAAGGGTCGCGCAGCAGCTCCATCACGCCTCCGCGCGCGACGGCCGTACCACCGGCGCCACCGGCAGGGAGGGCAAAAGTTGCTGGCGGCGAGTGGGGGCCGCGTCCACCACCTCGAGGATCTCGCCCACCAGGTCGTGCACCGAGGTGCGGGTAATGCGCGCCCGCACCAGGTCCCCAGGGCGCGCCGTGCCGTTCACCAGCACCACCCGGCCGTCCACCTCCGGCGCCTGCTGGGGGAGCCGGCCTTCCAGCAGCAACGGCGACTCGGGCGTGACGCCGCTGACCAGCACCGTCACCTCCTCGCCCTTGAAGGCGCGGTACAGCTTCCGGCTGATCCCCTCCTGCACCTTCATCAGGCGCCGGCGGCGGCGTTTTTTGACCCTGGCCGGCACCGGGTCACCCAGCGCTGCGCCGGGGTTTTCCTCCTGCCAGGAGTAGGCGAACACGCCCACGTGGTTAAAGCGCACCTCACCCAAGAACGCTTCCAGCTCATCGACGTCTTCCTCCTCCTCGCCGGGAAAGCCGACGATGAAGGTGGAGCGCACCGCCAGCCGCGGCACCACCTCACGGGCGCGGCTGATCAGGCGGCGGTAAGAGCGCGCGTCACCGCCGCGCCGCATGGCCTTCAACACCCGGCGGGAGGCGTGCTGTAGCGGAAGGTCCAGGTATGGCACCAGGCGCTGCTCGCGCGCCATGAGGGCGAACAGGCTCTCGTCGAGGGTCGCTGGGTAAGCGTACAGCAGCCGCACCCAGGGGATCGAGGTCCCTTCCAAGAGCGCCTCCACGAGGCGGCGCAAACCCTGGCGGCCCAAGCCCAGATCCTCCCCATACCGGGTGGTGTCCTGAGCCACCAGTACCACCTCCCGCACTCCCGCCTTCTCCAGGCGCTGCGCCTCGGCCACCAGAGAGGCCACCGGCCGCGAGCGGAAGGCCCCCCGCATGCGCGGGATATGGCAGAAGGCGCAGGGGTTGTTGCACCCCTCGGCGACCTTCAAATAGGCGTACACGCCGCCGGTGGCCAACAGGCGCGGGTGCGTCTCGTCGTACAGCCGCAGGGCGCCCCGTTGATCCGGTATGTGGTCTTTCCCCAACTCCCCTAGCACCGCTTCCGGAGCCCGCTCCAACTCGTCCAAGCCGATAAACGCATCGATCTCGGGGATCTCTTGGGCCAGCTCGGCGGCGTACCGCTGGGCCATACAGCCGGCCACTACCAGGCGCGCCAGACTCCCCTCCCGTCGGTGCTGCGCCACCTCGAGGATGGCCTCGATGGATTCCCGCTTCGCGTCCTCCACAAAACCGCAGGTGTTGACCACCACCACGTCGGCGTCCCGCGCCGTCGCGGTCACGACCACGCCCCGCTCCACCAGATGCCCGAGCATCACCTCGGCGTCCACCAAATTCTTGGCACACCCCAGGGAGATCATGCCCACTCGGAGCGGGGCCCCTTCGCCGCGTCGTTTCGCCACGGCGCGGGATTCTAACAGCCCTCTCGCGGTGCCGGCCGGGCGCGCCGCCGACCCGGACCCTACCACCCACGACCCGAAGATCTCCTCGGAGCTCCTCGCTCTGCCGCAGCCGGCCAATTCGTTCCCGGCCGTCCACCACAGCCGCGACCCGTGTACCATAACAGCGTGCATCCACGGAGGCTGCGCCTTTGGGGATTCGTGTTGCACTGGGCTTTTGCCACCCCCATCTCGGCCCAGAATCCGCCTCCCCCGGCAGAGCAGCCCCCTCCAGCAGAGCAGCCCCTTTCCCAACCCTCGGCGCCACCTACCCCAGCACCCACGCCATCGCCCTCGGACCTACCGGCTGCGGAGGAGCAGTCAGTGGAACCCAACCCCCACCCCTGCGCCCGCCTTCGCGAAGCCACTGACACTCCCATCGACCACACCCGTCGCGTGCTCGCCGAGACGCTCTGCCGCGCCTCCCTGTGGTTCGACGGCTTGTTCGGCGCCAACGAGCACCCCGAAGCGGCGCGTAGCGCCCATGGTCGAGCAGAAGTGTCAGTCCTGACCTCCCAGTACGAAGGCACCAAATTCGGCGGTCGCTTTAACGCTCGCGTCGAGCTTCCGAACATTAGGGAACGCTTCAGCGCCTTCGCAGGCCGCGACGACGAGGACGACTTCGTGCGCGATCGCCGCGAGGGGGCGGCGCTGCGCAGCCAGGTGCGGGAGTTCGAACGCAACGAATCGTGGCTGGCCGGCTTTGGCTACAGCTTGCCAGGCGACTACCGCCAGCGGATCGATTTCCGCGCCGGCGCCCGCCTCTCCACCGCCCCCAAGCTGTTCCTCCAGGGGCGGTGGCGGCGCAACGTCGAGACGAGCGAAAAGACCCTCTGGCACTTCCGCGAGACGCTCTTTTGGACTAACCGCGACGGCTTCGGCCTGACCAGCGCCGTGGAGTTCGATCGGGTGATCACCGACCTGGTGCTGTTTCGTTGGGCAGGAGTGGGGACGGTGTCGCAGCGCAGCGAAGGGTTGGACTGGCGCTCCCACGTCTTGCTTTTCTACAACATGCCGGGCCCCCACGCGATGGCGCTGGAAACCTTCATCCGGGGCAAGACCCGCGCCGAGGTACCCCTGCAAGAGTACGGGGCTCGCGTGATTTACCGGCGCCGCCTGGGGTGGCGCGAGTGGCTGTACGGAGAGGTCTTTGCGGGGTACAGCTGGCCGCGCCGCTATCTCGCCGAAGAGCGCGAGGGCTCGGCAGCACTAGGGGTCGGGGTCGAGATTTTGTTTGGCCAGGACTAAACACACCGGCAGCGGGACGCGGCGACCCGACAGCCCTCGGGGCGGTGCCAAATGTGCTGACGTGCGCTACAGTGCACGGCGGAGGGCGGTTCATGACGGCCACACCGGCGGTGTTGGAGTCGTTTCTCAACGAGTACGGACAACTGGTAGAGACGACTCTCAAGCCAGCCCAGGCGGCGATCATCGCTGAGCTGGCCCACTGGCAAGACCCGGCGCACTGGGAGAAGTACAAGCGCACCAGCCGCATGCCCCTGCCTACCCCAGTGCACAGCATCCTCTCCCGGATCAAGCGGCCCGAACAGGTGGTGGACAAGATCCTGCGCCGGCCCGACACTTTCCCCGACGGCCTCACCGCGAAAAGCCTCGAGCGCATGCCCGACACGTTGGGGTTTCGGGTGGTGGTGTACTTCCTCTCCCACCTCCCCCTTATCGACCGTGAGCTGCGGGACTCGGGAGCATTCGAGCTGTCCGCTACCGATCCGCCGGTGGCCTACCTGCCGGCCGACCAGGTGCGAGTTCTGGGGCTGGACCATCTCGCCCAGTGCGAAAAGGAGAGCGGCTACTCGTCGGTGCATTACACTTTGCGCCTCGACCGCCCTGGCGCGCCGTGGTTTGAGTTGCAGGTGCAAACTCTCGCCCAGGAGACCTGGAGCGCCATTGAGCATCACCTGGGATACAAACCCGGCAAGTGCATCTCGCTGGCCGCCCAGGCGCAATTTAAAATCCTTTCCAAGTACATCAGCGCCATCGATGAACACTTCAACCTGTTGCACGAGGAGCTCAACCACCTGCAGGAGGAGGTCAGCTACTCCGAGGAGGACTTCCTCAACGCCGAAAACCTCCCCTCGGTACTCGCCGACATGGGCATTGCCTGTGCCCAGCGCGATCTCAACAACATCCTGAAGTTCCTTTACAGCCGCGGGGTGGAGCGGGTGGCCGACCTCCGCCGCCTGGGTACCGCCAAACGTCTGGCCACAATCCGCAACACCTTCCTGGCGGCGGCGGGGCGCCCCCCGGTAAGCCTGGAGATTATCGCCACCCTGGCCGCGCTGCGGGGCGCCGCCAACGGAAACGAAGAAGTGGAACGGATTAAGGCCCAGATCGCCTACCGGGGCGCCTGGGACAGCATCCGCCAGGAGCTGCTGCGCACCTAACCACGGCACCGGTTAGTGAGGATCACGGGTAGAGGCGGTTGAGCAGGCGGGGGTAGGGAATCGCTTCGCGCAGGTGGCTCAAGCCGCACAGCCAGGCCACCACCCGCTCGATCCCCATGCCGAAACCCGAATGGGGAAAGCCGCCGTATTTACGCACATCCAAGTACCACTCGAAGGCGTGCCGGGGCAGCCCGTGCTCCTGGATCCGCCTCTCCAGCAGCTCGTAGGATCCAATCCGTTCCGAGCCGCCGATGATCTCGCCGTAGCCGTCGGGGGCGATCATATCGACAGCGAGCGCACGCGTGGGGTCGAGGGGATCAGGTTCCATGTAGAATGCCTTGATGGCCGCCGGGTAGCGGGTGATCATCAGCGGACGACCCGACTCGTCAGCCAGGGCCGTCTCCTCGTCACCGCCAAAATCGTCCCCGAACTGCACCGGGTACCCCTTGCTCTGCAGCTTGGCCACCGCATCGGCGTAGTCCAGGCGCGGGTAGGGGCGTTGCGCCGCCGCTTCTAAGGGCGAGGTATCCCGTTCCAACCATTCAAATTCTTGCTGGCAGCGGTCGAGCACGCGGGCAACCAGTTCGGACACGAACTCCTCGGCCAGCTGACAGAGGCCGTCAAACCGCATCCACGCCACCTCCGGTTCGACCATCCAGAACTCGGTGAGGTGCCGGCGCGTCTTGGACTTCTCGGCGCGGAACGTAGGACCGAAGCAGTACACCTTGCCGTGCGCCGCCACCGCCGGTTCCAGGTAGAGCTGGCCCGATTGGGAGAGATACGCCTTCTCCCCGAAGTAGTCGGTTTCGAACAGCGTCGACGTGCCCTCGCACGCCGCCGGCGTGAGAATCGGCGAGTCGATGCACACGTAGTCGCGCCGGTAAAAAAAGTCGCGGATGGCGAACAGAAGCTCGTTGCGCACGCGCATGATGGCGTGCTGGCGGCGCGAGCGCAGCCACAGATGGCGGTGGTTGAGGAGGAAATCGACACCGTGTTCCTTCGGGGTGATGGGGTATTCGGGGCACAGCGAAACGATCCCCAGGTCGCTAATCTGCAGCTCCACGCCGCCGGGGGCGCGCTGGTCGCCCCTCACCACGCCCTCGACCCAGAGCGATGATTCCTGAGTCACACCCGCCGCATCTTCCCACACACGATCGGCCACCCCAGGCCGGAACACCACCCCCTGAACGTAGCCGGAGCCATCGCGCAGGATGAGGAAGCGCAGTTTGCCGGAGGACCGCGAGTTATAAAGCCAGCCGTAAATCCGCACCGTCTCCCCGATCAGCCCCGGCAAATGCCGAATCTCCACAACCTGCATAACGGCCCCCCCCTCGAGGGCGTTCGCAGATTCTACTGCAGGCCGCCGCGCGCCACCGCAAGACCCCGTGCCCGCCCAAGCCCCGCCGACACTGTGGTATCATCGGCCGCGGCATCGACGATGGCCCGGAGTCGCCGATGAGGACTATTCGCGCTTTCTTTGTTTTCGGCTTGCTGATCTCCCTCAAGGTGATCAGCCGCTTGTTTTACCGCCACCACGTGACGTGGCTGAGTGCCCCCCCGCGCCGTTGGAGCGATGTTCGGATCTTGGCGGGGCTCAACCATACCAGCCTGTACGAGCCGCTCTACGCCGGTTCGATCCCGGTGGGTCTGCTGTGGAGCTTTGCCTGGCATGGCGTCCTCCCCATCGCCGACAAGACGGCGCAGCGGCCGATGGTGGGGCGCTTCTTCAAGATGCTGACCCAGGACGTCATCGACATCACCCGCCAGAGGGACGAGACCTGGAGACGACTGCTGACGCTCATTCGGCCCCGCTCGGTGGTGGTGATCTTCCCCGAGGGGCGCATGAAGCGGCGCAACGGCCTCGACAAGGACGGCAAGCCAATGACCGTGCGCGGAGGGATCGCCGACCTGCTGCGCGCTGTCCCCTGCGGCACGTTCCTCATTGCCTACTCGGGGGGGCTGCACCACGTCCAGGTGCCCGGCCAACTCCTGCCCAAGCCGTTTCGCACCTTGCGGCTGGCCCTCCAGGCGGTGGACATCGAGACCTACCGCGCCGAGCTGCTCAAGGCGCACGGTGAGGAGGGTTTCCGCGCCGCCGTGATTGCCGACCTGGAGTCTCGGCGCGATCGCTTCTGCCCCCGGGCGCCGGGCACCGACTCCCTACCCGAATTGGATGCTGCTCCCGCCCCCTCCTCACCTTCCCCCTGACCGGGGCAGCGGACGACTCTTCTCCGCTTCCGCCGACGCCTACCCCAGCCGCCTCGGCGGCAACCGCTACTCCAGGTTGGCCACCTGTTCCCGCAGGCGCTCCAGCGCCGCCTTGGCCTCCACGACCTGCTCCCCCATCCCCACCTCGCGGCACTTGGAGGCCGCCGTGTTCACCTCGCGCAACAACTCTTGCAGCAAGAACTCCATCCTCTTGCCCACTGCCCCTCCGCCGGCCAGCAGGCGGCGGGCCTGCTGGAGGTGGCTGGCGATCCTCTGCACCTCCTCGGATACGTCGGCCCGGTCGGCAGCGATGGCCGCCTCCACCAGTAGGCGATCCTCCGCCACCGCCCCCGGCGGCAGCACCTCCGCCAGCCGCGTTCGCAGGCGTTCCAGCAGCGTTTCGCGCACAGCGCCGTTGACACCTTCAAGCCAGCTCGCAAATTGAGCCACGGCGCCGAAGTCGGCGGCCAGCGCGGGGTGAAGAGCGGCCCCTTCCTGTTCCCGCGCCGCCACCAGCGCGTCCCGCGCCTTCGCCACCAAGTGCAGCAGTGCCGCCCGTTCGTCGCCGTCCAACTCGTCCGCCGCGTCGGCCACAAACCCTGGCAGGGCCATGAGATCGCGCAGCGAAAGGGGAGCCAGCTCGATCCCTCCGGGGCGACGCGCCAGCTCCCGTTGGAGCTCGTCCACCACCTCCCAGTGCCACCCCAACCCCGCCCCCTGGCCGGAAACCCTCTGTACGCTGATCGCCACGCTCACCCGCCCGCGCTGCAGCTTGTCGGCGAGCACGGCGCGAATCCCGGCCTCCAGGTCGGCGGTGTCGAAACGCGGCTGGGTGCGGATTTGCAGCTCCAGGAAACGCCCGTTCACCGAGGACAGGCGCACCTCGGCAATCCGCCGGTCGGACAGCGGCCCACGCGCCTCGCCATAGCCAGTCATGCTGCGAAGTTGAGCTACCATCGTCGCTCCCCTTCTCGCCGGCATGATAGACTCCTTCGCCGCCGGTGAGGTCCGCGCGCCCATCCGCTACGCCCCCCCCCGCCACGCTTTCCGTCCGGGAGGTCGGCGCCCTCTGGACGGTGCGGTTGTGGGGCCTTTCGTCCCGCCGCGCCGATGCGCTCGCCACGGCGCTCACCGTGGCCCTCCTCGCCGCCAGCCGCTTCGCCCTGCTGCCGTCGGGGCCCTGGGACTGGGACGAAACCCTATTCGCCCGCGGCATCTTGAAGTTTGACCTACCCGGTCACTACCCCCACCCGCCCGGTTTCCCGCTGTGGATGCTGCTGGGCTGGCTGGCGCACTTCTTCGTGTCCGAGCCCTTGCAAGGTCTGCAGCTGCTGTCAGCAACCGCCTCGTGCCTGACCTTGTGGCCCCTGGCCGCCCTGGGGCGGCGAGTGGCCCCGCCGCCGGTGGCCACTGCCGCCGCCCTGCTGGTGCTCTTCCTTCCTGGCGTTTGGCTGCACGCGGGACGCGGATTCTCGTCGACCCCGGCGGCGTTCTCCGCGCTCTGGGCCGCGGTTCTCGCCCTGCGCCCGCCCGATCGCCGCCCGGTCACCGGCTTTACCCTCCTGGTCACCGCGGCCTTCCTCATCCGACCCATCCTCTTGCCCTCCCTGGCCCTGCTGTGGCTGGCTGGGGTTGGGCAGATCACCCCCCGCAAGCGGCTGCTGCCGGGGGTGGTGGGAGCCGCCGGCGCCGTGGTTCTGGCCGTTGCCGGCATGGTGTTTGCCCAGGGAAGCTGGAGCGAGTTCGTGCGCTCGTTTCTGGTGCACGGCCGCCGCCACACCCGCAACCTCCTGGGCAACATTGGCGGTTTTGCCGAGCTGGGCATCGTCAAGGGCCTGGGCGGACCGATGCTGGCGTGCCTGGTGGCGTTGCTGGCCGTGGTCGGACTGTGGCTTTGGAGGCGGCGAGTGGGGCGAGGAACGGCCATCGCCTGGATCGCCATCGTTGGGGTCGGCGTTGGCCAGCTGATCTGGCTGCAGAACCGAACCTTCTCCCGCTACGCCGTGCCGTTCCAGATGGCCGCCGCGCCGCTGCTCGCCGGCGCCGCCGCCCTCGCCCCGCCCGCCGCGAGCACCGGGGTGCTGCTCGCCGCCACCGCCGCCATCGCCGCTCGGGGTTGGCCGGTGGTGGTAGAGCAGCACAGCACTCTGATGCCGGGGTGGGAAGCGTTGCTCTTCGCCACCCAGGCCGCAACCCGCGAAGGCTACGACCTGGTGGTGGAGCCGGGCCTGTATCCCTTCATGTCCTACCTCGCCCACCGAGAGAAGGCCGCGGGCCGGGAGTGGAACTTTCGAGTCTTCCTCGCACCCTCCAGCCCCGACGCCCGGGATCTGCCCAATCGGCGCTACCTCTTGGTCACGGACGTGCCGGGCAACTACCTGCCGGCGCCGTGGGAGCGCCGCTGGTCGTGGGGTGCCGTGAGTCGCGAGCTGCGCCCACTCACCTCCGGCCGATTCCTTAAGGCCGCGGTGGTGGAGGGCGCCATAGTGCCGGTCAACGACTGGTGGCCAGTGGAGGGCGGCGACACCCAGAAGTTCATGTGGGGAGCGCCCCAGGCCGAGCTGTTGCTGCCGCCCCTGGCGCTGGCGGCGCCGCTGGCGCTGGACCTGCGTCCCGCCCGCGGCGAAGCGCCGCTCACCGTCTTGGTCAATGGGATTGACGCCGCCCTGATCCCGGGCGACGCGCCGCGCATCGCCGTACCACTCCATGCGGGATTGTTTTCACCCACCGCGGCCAACCGCCTGGTGGTTCGTCGGGCCCGCGGTTACCCACCTGGAACAGGCGACTCCCGGCCCCTCTCTGCTTGCCTGTTCGGCCTCACCTCCCTCGCCGATGACCCGGAGATCTGGGGAAGAGAGCTTCTGGCGACCCGACTCGCCGCCGCCGACCCAGCCCATCACCCCGCCTTTCCCGTGTCAGGACTCCACCGCCCCGAACGCTTCCCCCGTGGTCGCGGCGCCTGGACCAAGCCTGACGCCACGATGGATCTCCCCCTGGGCCCCGGGATACTCACCTTCACCCTGTGGGCGCCGCGACCGGGTCCCGTGGATCTCCGCATCACCGTTGACGGCGGGCCCGTCGCCGGCCCCCTGGCCGTCGGCCGGGAGCCGGGCACGTTTTCCCTGGTGCTGCCTGGCCGCAACGGTCCCGCCACCCCGGCGCGGGTACACCTGCGCAGCCATCCCTACCTCCCGGCCCGCCACGGTGCCAGCGACCCCCGAGAGCTCGGGGTGGTGCTCTCGCGGGTAGAGTTTGCGCCGCTTTCCCCGACGGAGGGGCAGGGGTGGTTGGCGGTACCGGACCTTTCTGGCACTTCACTCCTGTGGACGAGGGTGACGACCGGCGCAGCGGCCATCGCTCCCGCCGCTGCAGGCTGGACGACCCACACCGGCGACCGCGAGATTGAGCTTCGGGGCGGCGAGGGGGCCGTGTTGCTGTTACCGACCCCTGGCGCAGGCGAGCGCCTCCAGCTGGAGGTATCGGTGCCGCCCAGCGCCGCCGCGGCGCGGCTGGACATTGACGCGAAAACGGTCGCCGTGCTCCTGCCCGGCACGCCGCGCACCGTGCTGGAAGTGGCGGCCGCCGACCCAGGGGGCTACGGACCGCCCGTGCTGACTGTGGGGCGCGCCCGGGCCGAGGCTCGGGAGGTGAAGGTACACGTGCACCGGGTGGGGGTTCGGCCAGCCACAGGCCCCTGGGCAGGCGCCGCGGCGCACCCTTTGGATCGCGCCCGCCTGGGGGTCCGCCTGGAAGCCCTCATCACCCACACCACCCCACTACCTGCAACGGGTCTGCATGGGGTGGAGACTTTTCCCATCGGGCCGGGCGCCTGGACCTTCCCGGAAGCGGAGCTGACCTTTCCGGCAGCGCCGGGCGTCTTGCGCCTCCTCCTCGCCTCCCCTCGCCCCACCCCTCCGGAACTGGTGCTCCTGCTGGACGGAAAGCCGGTCGCCGGCCCGCTCGCCGTCGGCCCACAGCGCCAGGAGCTGCTGGTCACGTTGCCACCCACCGCCCGAGCCACGCCCTCCCTCCGGGTGGGCTTGCGAGCCACACCCTTCTTCCCTCCGACGCAAGGTTCGGCCGACAGCCGGGAGCTGGGGGTTGTGCTTTTGGGAGCAGAGTTTCACACCGCCAGCGCCAACCCGATCGCGCGCTGGACGATCACACCTCCCCCCAGCGGCTCCACGTGGTTACTCACCACGCACCCCCAGGGCGCGTACAACCCCGAGACCTTCGCCGGCGTGGTGGGGTGCTGGCTCGTGCCCGCGGCGCGCCTAGTCCTGCCGCCCGGCGAAGGCACCCTCGTCATCACCGCCTGGGCACCACGCCCCTTGCCGACCAAACTCGAGATCCGGCGGGACGGGGTGCTGCTGGTCGGGCCCATCGATCTGCCCAACCACCCCAGCCAGCTCGAGATTCCCCTGCGCGGAGGCTCCCCCGGGGCGTTGGAGACCGTGCTCGAACTGCGGGCCGCGCCGTACTCCCCCCACCGCCACCACGGCGCCGACGACCGCCGAGAGCTGGGCGTTGTGGTCGGCCATTTGGCGTTCCGCCCGGCCGGCTAGCGCTGTCAGGTCAGGCCCAGCACCCTGGCCACGGCCTCGGCGGCGCGCGCGCTGGCGCCCGGAGGCCCCAGCAAGGCTCGCACCTGTGCCAATCCCCGCCGCTGCACCTCGCCCGCCTCGCCCAGCAGCCGCGTCACCTCGGCTGCCAGCGCCGGACCCGTGCACGCTTCCTGCAGCAGCTCGGGGACGACGGCACGCCCGGCCACCAGGTTGACCAGGCTGACGTGGGGGAGGCGCACCAGCCGGCGCGCCAGGGCGTAGGTCAGAGGGTGAAGGCGATAGGCCACCACCATGGGAACGCCGAGCAACGCGCACTCCAGCGTGGCCGTGCCCGAGGCGACCAGCGCCGCCGAGGCAGCGGCCAGGTGCGCGTGCCGGTCCCGCTCCACCAGCTCAATCCATTCGCCCCCCGCGCCCACCAGTGCGCGCACGCGGCTTGCGTCCAACCCCGGCGCCATCAATACCTTGGCCTGGAGCCGCGGATGCTTCTTGCGCACCTCCTCCACCGCCCACGCCATGGCCGGCAGCAGCGCAGCCACCTCCTGCCAGCGCGACCCGGGAAGCAACGCCAGCGTCTCCCTCTGCGGCGCAGGAGGCGCTGCGGCGAGGGTGGCCAGTTCGTCCACCAGAGGATGTCCCACGTACTCCGCTGAGACGCCGCGGTTCGCCAAAAACTCCACCTCGAAGGGCAGGATCGACAGCACCCGGGCCACATCCCGCCGCAACCGTCGCACCCGACCCGCCCTCCAGGCCCACAATTGCGGCGAGATGTACACCACCACGGGCACCCCGGCGCGGCGCAAATGCCTCGCAAGGGGAAGGTTGAAATCCGGCGAGTCCACCAAAACCGCCGCCTCAGGGCGCCGCGCCAGGGCCTCCCGCCGCACCCGACGGGCCAGTCGGAGCAGGCGGGGTAGCTCCCGCACCACCTCCGCCAGGCCCATGACCGACAGCTCCTCCACCCCCGCCAGTGGCTCTACCCCGGCAGCCCGCATGCGCTCGCCGACTACCCCGAACGCTGCGACCTCGGGGTGCTTGCGCTGCAAAGCGAGGAGCAGATTCGCCGCGTGCAGGTCGCCGCTGGCCTCGCCCGCCACCACCAGGAGGCGTTTCACCGCCGCCGCCACAGCCACCAGCCCGTGACCCCCAGCAACGCCCCCACGGCATCGGCCAGCAAATCTCCCCATTGCGCACGGCGGCGCGGCGTGTAGCTCTGCAGCGCTTCCAGCGTCGCTCCGTGGGCCAAGGCGTACCCCAACGCCCCCAACGGCGGGGATGGACCCCAACGCAGCACGGCCAGCGCTTCCGCCGAGGTAAACGACAGCACGGCGTATCCCACCCCGTGCATGGCCTTGTCGCTGACCCTGCGCAGGGGCGAGGGCAGTCGTGGCGAAAGCCCGAAGAGGAAGATTGCCGCCGAGAGTACCACCGCCAGAGCGGGAGCCACGAGGAAGCGCGGGCGGCCTGGCATGCTGGTGGTCAGGGCCGAGGGAAGGGGAACATCAGCCAACCCACCGCCACCGCACCCAGCGTCAAGGCGGCAAACACCTTCCAGAAGTAGCGCCAGCGTTCCTTGCCATCGCGCTTCCACAGGAACGAGAAAAAGACCGAAATCAGCAACGCGTCCAGCACCAGCAGTGCAAAGTGGTCCACGATCTCAAAAGTCCTTATGCCCGACCACGATGTCGTGTACGTCGAGGACCAGCAGGAGGTTCATCATGCCGGCGGTGAGCAGGAAGGTGTTGCCGAACTCGTAGCCGGCAGCCGTAACCACGCCGTCGCCCAGCCCCAGCGCCTTGGCAAGGAAGAAGAGGCAGCCGTTCCCCAGCGACGCCACGGCGGCGAGCACCGACAGGGGGTCGCCCGGGCGGGGGAGAATCAGCTCGCCGCGGAGTGCGATGCCGACGGCGAAGGCAACCGAGATGACGCCGGCGAACACGGCTGCGCGCAGCCGCCGGCCGAGCAGCAGGTGGCCCAGCCCGGGCACCAGCCACGCAACCCCCACAAGCACAGGCAGAGGCAAACCGCCGCCCTCGCCGTCGGACCTTCTAGCCACCATCCCCCCCCAGCGCCACGCGCAGCTTGTCCCACGTCTGCCCCAAATCTTCCGGGATCACCCGCACGTTCCCTACCGTGGTCATGAAGCTGGTATCCCCGCGCCAGCGGGGCACGATGTGCATATGGAGATGCTCGACAATCCCGGCTCCGCCGCCTCTCCCAGGTTCCAGCCCAGGTTCATCCCGTGGGGATGATAAATGAGGTGGAGTGCACGGGCCACCCGCTGAGCCACAACCATCATCTCCAGCATGGTGTCGGGATCCAACAGGCCGAACTCCGCAATGTGGGCAATGGGTGCGACCATGGCATGGCCGGAGGTGTACGGGTACCGGTTCAGCAGCGCGAACACGCGCCGGCCGGTGTACAGCGTCAGCGTTTCGCGCCCGCCGCCGACGGCAGCGCAGAAGATGCACTCTCCGCCGGCCGGCTCTTGTGACACGTAGGCAAAGCGCCAGGGGGCGAAGAGCCGCTGGGGCTCTTCCTCAGTCACCGTTCAAACTCTCACGCAACTGCTTGCCGGGTTTAAAGTAGGGTACTACCTTCGGCCCTACCTTGACCTTCGCGCCGGTGCGTGGGTTGCGCCCCTGACGGGCCTGGCGCCGCCGCGTGCGAAACGAGCCGAACCCTCGCAGTTCGACCTTCTCCCCGCTGCGAATGGCGGCCACGACGCTGTCTAAAACCACGGCCAGGGCGTCGGCAGCCTCGCGCCGCGTCAGGCCCACCTGCTCCGCCAGAATACGCACGATATCCGCCTTGGTCATCGCTCCTCCTCCTTCACAGCAGAAACCTCCGGCGCTTCGCCCGCGGTTACCGCCTCGGCGGCGACCTCGCTAGCGTTCTTCGCCTCCGTCGCAGTCGCCGGCGCGGTCGCCCCGCCTTCACCCCCATCCTCCCCATTGCGCCCAACTTCGAGCCCGGCCACGTCCTCCACGCTATCCGCCTCCAGCCCGGGGACTTCGTCGGCGGTTACCGCTTCGATCCCCGGCACATCCTCTCCCTCCGGCTCCTCCGCCGCGCGCACCTCGCCCCTCACCCGCCCCGCCGCCGGCTCAGGTTGCGGCACCCCCCGCAGCGACAGGCCGATCCGCTTCTCATTCCAGTCGATTCTGATGAGGCGAACCCGCACCGGCTGCCCCTTGGAGAACTCCATCGCCAGAGGCTGACTGGTGGCGCGGTCGATCTCGGAGATGTGACAGAGTCCCTCGACGCCCTCCGCCAGCTCAACGAACAAGCCGAAGTCGGTGATGTTGGTCACCACCCCCGGCACCTCGTCCCCCACCTGATGGGCGGTGGCGAACTCGTCCCACAGGTTGGGCAGCAGCTCCTTAATCGACAGGGAGATCCTCTGGTTATGCGCATCCATGGCGATGATCATCGCCTCGATGGACTGCCCCTTCTGCACCACCTCCGAAGGGTGCGACACGCGGCGGCTCCAGGACATATCCGACACGTGCACGAGCCCATCGACCCCCGGCTCCAACTCCACGAAAGCGCCGAAATCCGTGATATTGCGCACCGTTCCGCGCACCTTGCTGCCCACCCGGTAGCGCGTCGCAAACTCTTCCCACGGATTCGGTTCCGCCTGGCGGAGCGACAGCGACAGGCGGCGTTTCTCCACGTCCACGTCAGTCACCACCACGTCCACCTCGGCGCCGGCCTGGAGCAGGGACTTGGGGTTTTTCACCTTCTTCGTCCACGACATCTCGGAAACGTGCACGAGCCCCTCGACGCCCTGCTCCACTTCGACGAAGGCGCCGTAGTCCACCACGTTGGTCACCCGGCCGGTGAGCTTCTTGCCGATGGGATAGCGCTCCTCCACGTGCACCCAGGGATCCTCGAAGCGCTGCCGATACCCCAGGGAAACCCTCTCCTTCTCGCGGTCGACCCGCAGCACCACCACCTTGACTTCGTCACCCACTTTGAAGTACTCAGAGGGGTGCCCCACCCGCCCCCAGGAAATGTCGGTGACGTGCAACAGGCCATCGATTCCACCCAGATCGATGAACACACCGTAGTCGGTGATGTTCTTCACCTGCCCGGTTACCAGCATTCCCTCTTCCAGGCGAGCCAGGGTCTCGTCCTTGCGGACGTTGGCCTCGGCTTCCAGCAGTGCCTTGCGCGACAGCACCACGTTGGAGCGACGGCGATCGAAGTTGATGATCTTCGCCTCCAGCTCCTCGCCGATGTAGTCCTCCAGCCGGCGTGATGGCCGCAAATCCACCAGCGAGCCGGGCAGGAACGCGCGCACGCCGATATCCACCGCCAGCCCACCCTTGACCCGCTCCAGAACGCGGCCGCGCACCACGGCGCCTTCCCGATAGGCGGTCTCCAGCACTTCCCAGAGGCGGATCTTGGCGGCACGATCGCGGGACAGCTTGATCTCCCCGGTAGCGGGGTTGTAGTGCTCGACGAAGACATCCACCTCATCCCCCACCGCCACGGTGAACCGCCCGGCGTGGTCGGTAAACTCGGTCCGGGCGACCATCCCCTCTGACTTGCAGCCCACGTCGATCACCACCGCCGAATCTGTGACCGCCACGACCGTGCCGCGCACCACGTCACCGTCCCGCAGCTCCTGAAACGACTCCTCCACCAGCTCTCGCAGGTTGTTGCGAGGCCCCCGGAGCGAAGCCCCCCCCTCTGCCCGAGGGTTGTCCAGTTGGTTGTTGTTGTCTTGGCCGTTGACCACGAAACCTCCTCGCGATGCCGCCCGAAGCGAGCATCTAACTGCTTGTTCCACAAGCGCGAAACTATAGGTGCGCCGGCCTCGCTCTGTCAAGCGGGACGGGCACGGAAAGAGCAAGTTCGTACAGCTTCTGCACCACCTCATGGAGGGTCAAGTCGCTGGTGTCCAGGATGATCGCCCCGACAGCCGGGCGCAGCGGCGAGTCGGCCCGGCTGGCATCGCGCTCATCCCGCTCACGCTGTTCCGCCACCACATCCTCCCAGCGGACGTGCACGCCGCGTTTGCGCAGCTCCTCAAAGCGCCGCTGGGCGCGCACTTCGGGGCGGGCGGTCAAAAACACCTTCAGTGCCGCGTCCGGAAACACCACCGTGCCGATGTCCCGCCCCTCCAGTACGCCGCCCGCCCGCCGCCCCAACTCCCGCTGCCTGGCCACCATCGCCCGCCTGACCCCCGGTATCGCCGACACCTGCGAGGCGGCGCGCGACACTTCCGGCGCGCGCAGTGCCTCACTCACATCCTCGCCAAAACAGAAGACCCGTGTTCCCGTCGGTGTGGTTTCCAGGCGCAGCTGCAACGCCTCCGCGAGGCGAACCACCTCAGGCTCCGACTCCACCTCGAGGGGAAATCTCAAACCCCGCCGGAGCGCCGCCAGCGCCACCGCGCGGTACATAGCCCCCGTGTCCACGTACAAGACCCCCAGTCGTCTGGCCAACTCTCTTGCAGCAGCCGACTTGCCCGCACCGGCGGGTCCGTCGATGGCAACGATGAGACGCCGCGGCACTGGGGCAGTCTAGCGTGCTCAAAAACACCGGTCTACGCCAGCCGCCGAGATACGCTCACCGGCAACTCCGTTCCCCTGCGTCGCGGTGCTGCCACCCTGCGGCCACCCTCACTGGCTGGGCTTGGCGGGCCGTTCCATGACTCTTCCGCCGCCTGCCCCAACCTGCGGCCAGCCCCACGGTGGCTTAGGGGGCTCCTTTTCTGCCCTGGCGACGTCGCTACACTGGACCGGTGCGCGTCTACCTCGCCGCCTCCATGACCACTCCCGCCGCGGAAATCGCCACCGTCCAGGCGGTCCTCGCCGCCTTGGAGCTGGGCGGCCACCTCGTTCCCTCGCGTCACGTCGCCCACCCCGGCGCCATGGGGCAAGACGCCGAACTTTCGGCTGCCCAGCTCGCGGCCCGCGACCTGGCCTTGATGGCCAGCTGCGACGCCGTCATCGCCGAGGTCTCGACGCCTTCCCACGGGGTCGGTGTGGAGGCCATGGCCGCTTCGGCGGCAGGTCTACCAGTCCTCGCCCTGGCCCGCCGTGGCGTGCGCGTCTCGCGGCTCCTCGCCGGCCTGCCCGGGGTGCGACTGGCCTTTTACGACGACCCGCAACACGCGGTGGCCCACGCAGCTGCGTTCCTGACTTCGATCTCCACTGAATCTCGTGGCGGGGCAGGGGCCTCGACGCCCGTGCTACCCTAACCGCCCGCCGTGGCGGGCACTGTCACGATGCCCATCGGAGGACAACAACCCGTGCCTGATTCCCCCCAGTTCCAACGTCACGTCTCAACTTTGGCGCTCATCCCTGCCATCCTCGTGGCCGCAGGGGCGGTGGCGCTTGCTGCGCACCCCGCCGCCCCTCCCCCGCCAGCCGGCGAGGCGGGCGCGCCACCCGAGCCTGGCAGCACCAGCCCACCGCCTTCGAAAGGTTCTTCGCCGACTGCCACCGCCGCCCAAAAAGAGGGTACGCCACCGGCCCTGCCACCGGAGGTGAAGATCGGTGGCACGTGGTACCTCTCCTACCAGGGGCTCGACGCCAACCCTGAAGCCTTCCTCATCAAACGCGGTTACATCAACATCGAGACCCAGGTTCTGCCCTACATGACGGCGCGCATCACCCCCGACGTGACGCTGGATGCCACGGGCGATCTCAAGGTGCGCCTGAAGTACGCGTACGCCAAGTTTCACGCGCCGGACCTGGGGTTTGTGACGCGGCCGGAGGTCGAGGTCGGCGTTACTCACATGCCGTGGCTCGACTTCGAGGAGCGCATCAACCTGTACCGCATGCAGGACACCATGTTCATGGAGCGCAACGGTCTGTTCAACTCGGCCGATCTCGGCGTCACCTTCACGGCGCTTTTCGGCGGGACGCTCTCGGACGACTACCAG
>Ga0129299_1001022_pt1 | contig 18727 bp, 13 predicted proteins | sample ConPoolayeCmetaG_FD_94477 | JGI IMG/M metagenome (GOLD analysis project Ga0129299, IMG submission 94477) | Hot spring microbial mat communities from California, USA to study Microbial Dark Matter (Phase II) - Cone Pool mat layer C metaG ...
GCGCGGATCCGCGCGGGCTTCGGTCCGGGCTGACCGCCCGCGCCCGATCGCTACTGCACCAGCCCCTCGCAGCCGGGAACGGCCGGAACCTCCGAGCCGATGAGGCACCGCTGGAACAGCGTCAGGTCGCCGGCGTCCACGTCCGTGTCGCCGTCCAGATCGGCGTTGCGGCAGGCCTCATCCGTCTGCGGGATGTACATGCCCGTCAGGCATCGCTGAAAGTGGGCGAAGTCGGCCATGTCCACGTCGCCGTCGTCGTCGAAGTCCGGCGGCACCACCGGGCCGTCGGCCACGTGGTGCCAGACGTGGACCTTGCGCGGGCTGTTGCCGGCGGCCGGGGCGGTCAGCAGAATCGTGCCGACGTGCGGCCCCGGCGGCAGGGCCGCGACGTCAAGCCGCACGCTGAAGACCGCCGGATCGTGCTCGCCGGCCGAGGTGGCGTTCTGCGGCTGCACCGAAAGCCAGGGCACCTGCGCCTCGGCCGTCACCTCCAGCAGACCGGTCCCGATGTTGCGGACGCTGAACGTCTGGTCGGGCACGTTCCGTCCGCGTCTGGCCGTCGTGCTCAGCGCCCCGGGCAGGCGGCTGAGGTGCGGTGTATTCACCAGCATGGCGGCAAAACCTCCGCCGGGAGCCAGCCAGGGGGACAGCGTGCTTGCGGCCGTCACGTCCGTCGCGCTGCGCTGCAGGGCGTCGGGCTGGCCGGGCACGTCGGCGAAGGTGATCGCCCGCCAGGTCCCCGGCCCCAGGAAGCCCAGCGACACCGGCACCGTGCGCCCGCCGGCGTCGGTGCGACCGTTGACCATCGCCAGGAACCAGCGCCCCCCGCTGCGGCGGGCGAAGACCGCCAGATCCCCGATCTCGCTGGGCGCCAGGACCCGCGTCTCGTCCCAGACGCCCGGCGCCGCCTCGATCAGATCCCGGGCCTCGCTGGGAAGGTAGCGAACCGGATCGTCGGCCCAGTGGGTCACCCCGGAGGTCATGACCAGCGCCATCGCCAGCTGCTGGCCGAAGGTCGTCGCCCCCAGCCGGGCGGGGTCGAAGGTCGTCGGCGTGTAGTCGGCGTCGCCGACGGCCAGGCGGGTGAACGGCAGGGCGGCATTGTGCGACGGCGGCAACACGTCGCCCCAGAGGTGATACTCCAGCCCCCGGATCCCCTCGTGGGTCATGTGATTCGGGAAGGTGCGGCTCATGCCGGTGGGCTTGTTGGTGCCGTGGAAGTTCACCATCAGCCGCCGGGCCGCCGCCTCGGAGAGCACCGCCTCGTACCAGTTCATCCGCGCCTGCGTCTCGCTCTCCATGAAGTCGATCTTCACGCCCACGATGACCTCGGCGCCCAGGGCGGCATTGCGGGCGGCGATCCAGTCCCAGAAGGCCGTCCGCCCAGCCGGATTCTCCAGATCCGTCCACCGCTTCCACAGCCAGACGCCCACACCCCTGTCCCGGGCCGCGACCAGCAGCCGGTTGAGGTCCTCGGCCGGCCAGCTGCCCCAGCCGTCGTCGAACAGGACGTATTCGAAATCCAGCTGCGCGGCCGCATCGATGTAGAAGGGCTGATCCAGCAGCCGGGCCTTCCACTTGATGTCCCGCCGGGCCCACCACGACCAGGTGGCCCGGCCGGGACGGATCCACGACGCTCCGACCAGCTCGCCGGCCGGCTCGGGATTCAGGTTCGGCACGATGGTCGAGGAAACCAGCCCCTGAAGGTCCGCCGTGACCATCGCCACCCGCCACGGCGTGTATCCGCCCCCGGGAACCGCCCAGGAGGACTCGCCCAGCTTCCTGAGCCCCAGGAAACGGGAGCCGGCGACGGATTCGGCGGCTACGCCCGGGTAACCGTACAGCGCCGCCTCGGTCAGAACGGCATACCCGGCGGCCGACCCGCCTCCCGGCAGCCGGCAGGTCACCGGCAGCCCCAGCACACCCCCGGCCGCACCGATCGGACGCGAGGTCCACAGCCCCTCGTAGGCCTTGGTGTCCGTCTGGGCCCACAGAAGCGTCCCGGCCGGCAGCGTCCAGCCCGAAGACTCGCCGCCGACCGTTCGCGGACCGCTGCCTGGGATACGGCACCTGAAGGCTGCCCCGTCGTCGAAGACCCGCCAGATCACCTGCCAGGAGGCGGGTCCGCCTCCCGACCGGGCGACCGTGACCACCGATTCCCGGTAGCGGTTGGTGGCCACGCTTTTGACGCCTCGCCAGGGGTACTCGACATCGACGGCCGTCGGCGGCGAGGCTTCCAGCGACGTGACCTGAGTGCCGAGGTCCACGCCGTCCACGGTGATGCCCAACGGCGAGGATTCGATGACCGCCAGCCCCTCCCGGCTGATCCGGTAACGCAACCGGGAGTTCTCGACCAGGACCTCGACGGCCAGGGCGCCCGAGGGCCCGGTGATGACCGCCGAGGTCGCCCCCGACACGACGGCCGGCCGGCCCGTCAGCAAGGCCGCCAGCAGGATCCCCGCCAGAAACGCGCAACGCATCGCATCACCTCCGGCCATGGTGCAACCGCCGGTCCCGGCCCGCCCCTGCGGCCCGGCGTCCGGCGCGACCGTGGAAGAATTCAGTATACCCGCCGCGGGGCGCCGGACCAATCCGTGCTTGCGATAAATCGATTTACATGGCAGAGATGAAAGACCCGACCGGCCGCGGAGCGCGCGTGGATTCCCCACCGCGTTGCCGCCGGGGCGGCCGGACCGATAATGCGCCCATGCACCTGAAGGCCGGTCCGGACTTCGATTTCCGCTCGGCGGTCTGCTCGCACGGTTTCTTCATGCTGGCCCCCAACCGCTGGGACCCGGTCGGCGGCGTGCTGTGCACCGCCGTCGCCCTGGATGACGACCGCGCCGTTGGGGTCGATCTGCGGGCCGCCGGAAGCGGGCGGGTCCGGCTGGACCTCGCCGGCCGCCACCGCGCCGCCTCGGCCGCCGCCGCGCGACGCGCGGTCATCCGGATGCTGCGGCTCGGGGAGGATCTGTCAGGCTTTCACGCCCGCTGCCGGGCCTCGACCACGCATCGAGCGGCGGCCAGGCAGCGTTTCGGCCGCCTGCTGCGGGGGGCGAGCCTCTTCGAGGACGTGGTCAAGGTCCTGTGCACCTGCAATACCGCCTGGAGCCGCACGGTGGTCATGGTCGGCCATCTCGTGCAGCGCTGGGGCGTGCCCGCCGAAGGCACGGATCGTCGGGCCTTTCCCACGCCCCGGCGGCTGGCCGAGGCCTCTGAGGCGGATCTGCGGGCCGCGGGACTGGGCTATCGCGCCGGGTGGATCCTGCGGCTGGCCCGTGCGGTCGCGGAAGGCCGGGTCGACCTGGCGGCCTTCGAACGCTCGCCGGCGGCCACCACGGACCTGATGTACGACCTGCGGCGGATCCGCGGGGTCGGACCGTATGCCGCCGCCCACCTGGCCATGCTGCTGGGCCGTTACGACTGCCTGGCCTGGGACTCGGAGATGCGCCGGCTGCTGGAGCATCGTGCGCCGCACCGGCGATGGACTCCGGCCGCCGCCATGAGCGAATATCGGGCCTGGCACCCGTATCAGTTTCTGGCCTACTGGTATGACCTCTGGCGCGGATATGCGGACGTTCACGGTGCCCCGCACCTCTGGGACCCCGCGGTCCTCGCCGGCGGCATCACCCGGCGCGGCAGAGGCGGCACGGACGGCCGGCGGCAGGGATCCCGAGCCGCGCCGTGATGCGGTGAGCAGCGCCTGCAATTTGGGGTGTTTGCCACCGCCTGTTGTGCGCTGCCGGCACTGGCATCCGGGGCCGGGCGCGTCGATAATATTCAATGAGGAACGACGTCGCGGGCCCGTACCGTCAGGCGAGGAGGGTCCGGGGCGGCGTGGTACGTCAAGGGGAACCGGGCAACCGTAGCGTCTCGACTGATTTCGCTGCCGCAGACCGGCCCGCCTGAGGCCTGCGACGACGAAGTCCGGCGGGACACACGGTCTGGAGAGCAGCGGCCGGAGTTCTTTTCCGTCCGATCATGCTCTCTGTTTTTTTGCGCCGCCCGCGGCCGGGGCACCCCGACGAGCCGCTCCGGTCCTGCGGGGGTCAGGTGGTCTGCAGGGCGTCGATGATGTTGCTGCGTGCCGCCCGGCGCGCCGGCGCGATTCCGGCGATCACGCAGACCCCGACGGTCAGCGCGGTCCCCAGTCCGACCAGGTCCCACGGGATCGTCCACTGCGGCGCCAGCCCCCAGATCGAGCGGGTCATGACGTTCATGCTCGCGGCCGCGTGCAGCCCCAGTCCCAGTCCCAGCAGGCTGCCCAGAGCGCCCAGCACGACCGCCTCGCCGATCACCAGCCGGACGATCTGCCATTGCGTCGCGCCCAGGGCCCGCAGGGTGGCGATCTGGCGGCCGCGGCTGGCGACATTGGCGGTCATGAGGTTGCCCACCCCCAGTGCGGCGACCACCAGCGAGACCCCCGGAATCGAGGTGAACAGCAGCGTCGCCCGCCGCAGATCGCGGTCGATCTGCTGCTTGAGGCGGCGCACCGAGGCGTATTGTTCGGATCGGGTTCCGGCCCGCTCGGCCAGCAGACGCATCACCAGCTCTTCGCGGTAGGCATGCCAGCGCTCGGACGGCGACATCCGGCTCCACTCCGCCGAGACGGTGCCGGCCAGAGCCTGCCGGAAGGTCTCCAGGACCGCACCGGAGGAGGCCGGCGGCTGCGGCCCGGGCGCCAGGAGCCCGGCGGCCTCCAGTTCCGTGCGGCGCTCCGGCATCAGCGGGGCCCAGCGCGCCAGCATGGCCGCCCAGACCTGCGGATCGCCGCCGGCCGGCGGCCGGGCAGCCTCGAACTCCGGCGGGTGGTCCGGCTCGGTCTCCGGCAGATCGAAGTTCACCAGAAACAGCGTCACCTCGTCGGGCACGCGGAAGTGCCGCCGGGCGTCCTCGAACGTCCCCAGCACCACGTACACCGACGCCGACACCAGCATGCCCCCGGCGTTGAAGTAGTTGGCCGCGATGTCCAGCGCCGGGGAGGTCACCACCCCGGCGATGCGGAAGTGCGCCATGCGGAAGAACTGCCCCGCCGGCCGGATCGGCACCAGGTCCTTCTGCGGGTCGCCGAAGACAAAGCCCTGGGCGCGCATGAACTCCGGCGTCACCAGGATGTGGCCGCCCTGCTTCAGGCGCGCGACCGCCTCCTCCTTCTCGCCCTCGACGAACTCCAGCCGGGCGATGCGGAAGAACTCGTCCGGATCGCCGGCGACGAACCGCGAAATCGGAAAGTGGATGAAACCGCGGCCCTGGACGGTGCAGCGGATACTCTCATTGACCAGGCAGCTCGAGGCGATTCCGGGCATATGCCGGGCGCGGTCGGCGGCCTCGCGCGGGACCGGCGGCGAGACGTAGACGAAGGCCTCGCAGAAGTCCCGCGGGAAGTCCCATCCGGCGGCCAGTGAACGGCTGTGCACCACCAGCGAGACGATCAGCGACAGCCCGACCATCAGCCCGCAGCAGATCGCCGCCGAGCGCCACGTCGCCCGCCCGACCTGGTCGCTCAGCAGCGGAGGCCGGACCCGCAGCACCCCGGCCGCCAGCCGCACCGCCACCGGCCCGACGATCTGCACCAGCAGCGGCGTGACCAGGGCATAGCCGCAGTACAGCAGCGTCACCGCCGCCAGCGGAACCTGCGGCCGCACCAGCCATTCCCGCACCGACACGTGGTGCACCATCCAGCCGTGGCCCCAGATCATCGCCGCGCCGCAGGCGGCCCCCAGCCAGCCCAGCAGGGCCGGCGCCGGCCGGGACTGCGGCCGCGAGGCCGCCAGCGGCGAAACCCACAGCGCCTGGACCATCGGCGACAGGGCTCCGGCCAGCGTGGTGACCGCGCCGCCGACCACGGCCAGCCCCACGCCCGGCAGACTGACCTGGAAGTGCCCGATGTACTCCGGCGCCAGCAGGACGCTCAGCCTGGCCAGCCCCAGACCCACCGGGATGCCCAGGCCGATGCCCGCCAGGCCCAGCGGCACCGCCTCGGCCAGCACCAGCAGGGCCATCGCCGACCGCGTCAGGCCCAGGCAGCGCAGCGTCCCCAGCTGCCCCATGCGTTCCACCATCCCCATGCTCAGCGTCGAGAGGATGATGAAGAAGGCGGTGAACAGGGCCACGCACGAGACCAGCCAGAGCACGAATCCGGTCTGACGCTCGGCGGCCTCCACCTGCCGCAGCCTGGTCGCCGCCGTGGTCACCAGGAAGCCCTGGGCGTGGGCGTCGACGATCCGCATGACCCGCGTCTGCGTCAGGTACATCGACCGGGGAGAGGTGTCGTTCAGCAGAATGTCGATTTTCGTCACCCGCTTCGGATCGCCGCTGCGGCCGTCGTAGCCCACCAGCTCCTGCAGCCCGTCCAGCATCACCACCACCACCGGAAGCTGCTGACGGGCGACCCGGCGGTGCTCCATGATCCCGACCACGGTGTACGTGCGCGGGCCGCCGGCCGCCCCCGTCGAGACCAGACTCGACGGGCGAAGCGTGAACCGGTCGCCGATCCCCAGACCGCAGGACGAGGCCAGCTGCCGCTCGATGACCGCCGCGTCCGTGTCTCCGGCCGCCAGCGCGCGCCCCTCCAGATGCTCCCGCGCGTAGTCCCGGAAGATGTACTCGGTCAGCGGATCGATGCCCACGGCCTCGACCTCCAGCCGCCGCTCGGCCGCGGGCCCGACCGGCTGGAGGATCATCTCGTGCCGCAGACGGGCGGTGACCGCCTTGATGTTGTCCACCGGGCGGACCTGGTCCGCGATGACCTGGTAGACCGTGCCCTGGGCGCCGTAAACGCTCTCGACCGAGATATGGCTGCGCCCGATCCAGAACCACACCTGGTCGGCCAGCGCCAGCCGGACCGACTCGTAGGCGCAGGTCACCCAGACCACCACGCCGACGCCCAGCGCGATCGCGCCCAGCGAGGCCGCGGTGCGGCCGGGCCTAGCCCGCCAGTTGCGCGTATTCAGCTGCAACCAGTGACGCATTGCCGGGCTCCACCCCCTCGATCGTGCCCACCACCCGCCCGTCCTTGAGCACATGGATGCGGTCCGCGTGCGACGCGGCCGCGGCCTCGTGCGTGACCAGCAGGACGGTCTTGCCGTGCTCGCGGGCCAGCCGGCGCAGCAGCTGCCAGATCTCCGCCGCGTTCACCGAGTCCAGGTTGCCGGTAGGCTCGTCCGCCAGGATCAGCGCCGGGTCGTTCAGCAGCGCCCGGGCGATCGCCACCCGCTGCTGCTCGCCGCCGGACATGGCCTGCGGCCGGTGGCCGGCACGGTGAGCGATGTGCACCAGCTCCAGGATCCGGTCCACCCGCTCGGCGATCCGCGAGGCCGGCACCCCGTCCACCAGCAGCGGCACGGCCACGTTCTCCCGGGCCGTCAGCGTCGGCAGCAGGTTGAAGGTCTGGAAAATGATGCCGATCCGCCGCCGCCGGAAGATCGTCCGCTGGCGGTCGGACATCCGGTTGATCTCGCGGCCCTCGACGGACACCCGCCCGCTGTCCGGCAGATCCAGCCCCCCGGCCAGGTGCAGCAGCGTGCTCTTGCCCGAGCCGCTGGCCCCCATGATCGCCACCATCTGCCCGGCCTCGACGCTCAGCGAGACGCCCGCCAAAGCGTGGATGACCTCCTGCCCCAGCCGGAAGCGCTTATGCAGGTCCTGCAGCTCCAGTACCGCCATGGGCCTCCCGCAGGGGCAACGCCCCGTTGTGACCGCCGCGCCGGACCACTACACTGGGACCCGGAGGCCCCGCCCGTGAGAATCGTGGTGACCGCGGATCTGCACTACAACATCGCCCGCAGCCGCCGGCCGACCCAGCGGCTGGCCGAGGAACTCTGCGGACTCCGCGCCGATGCCCTGCTGATCCTCGGCGACGTCGGCGGCCACGATCCGGCCATTGTAAGCGAGTGCCTCCGGCTTTTCGAAGGCTTCCCCGGCCGGCGCTACTTCGTCGCCGGCAACCACGAGCTCTGGACCGCCCCGGGCGGCGACGCCCTCGCCCGGCTCGAGCGCGAACTGCCCGAGGCCGTCCGCCAGGCCGGCTTCCACCCGCTGGATGTCGAACCGGCGGTGATCGGGCACGTCGGGCTGGCCGGCTCGGTCGGCTGGTACGATTACAGCTTCCGCGACCACCGCCTCGACATCCCCCTGCGCTTCTACCGCGACAAGATCGCCCCCGGCGCCGCCGCCCGGACGCCGGGCTTCGAACACCTGCTGGCCGGGGCCGCCGATGTGCCCCCTCAGGCCCTCCAGATCGGCACCCGCTGGATGGACGGGGCCCACGTCCGCCTGCCGATGAGCGACGAGGAGTTCTGCGGCCGGCTGTGCGCGCGGCTCGACCGCCACCTGGCACAACTCGCCCCGCAGTGCGACACCATCGTCGTCGGCCTGCACCACGTGCCTTTCGCCGAACTGGTGCCCGCTCAGCAACGGCCCAACTGGGCCTTCGCCAGCGCCTTCCTGGGCAGCGCGGCCCTGGGCGAGACCCTGCTGCGCCACCCCAAAGTCCGCCATGTCTTCTGCGGCCACACCCACGCCTTCGGCATCGTCCGCCGCCGGGGCCTGGTCTGCACCAGCGTCGGCTGCACCTACCTGGCCAAGCGCTACGAGCTGCTGGAACTCTGAGCCGCGGCGGCGCCGCCGGCACCGGACAGGCCGCCTCCCGGGATTCTCCGGACCGAGGGCCCCCCGGCCGCGCAGGCTCCCTCAGAAGGCAGTGTATTCCTCCAGAAGAGCCAGATAGGTGCGGTAGGCGCCCAGCGAAACCGACGGCGGCGTCTGATGGTCCACGCTGGGAATGAATCCCCCCGAGCGGATCAGCGGACGCAGACGCTCGAACTCCGCCCGCATGGCCGGCTCGCCCCGGTCCATGACCATCTTGTCGTAGTGGCCGATCATCCGCAGCCGGGGAAACCGCTGCCGCAGGACCGTGCCGTCCACGCCCGCCTGACGCTCCAGCGGCAGAACGCCCTCCAGCCCCAGGTCCAGGAGCCACGGGACCATCGAGGTGACGTCCCCGTCGGTATCCACGATCGCCAGGATGCCCAGCTCCCGCACCCGCGGCAGGATCCGGCGATAGCAGGGGGCGATGAACGACTCGAACATCGCCCGGCTGATCATCGGGCCATGGTTGTAGGACATGTCCTCCGCGAAGGTCACGAACGTCGGCACGCAGACCCGCGACACGGCCTCCAGCAGTCGGAGGTTGTACCCGGCCAGGTCTTCGCAGATCAGGTGGATCAGCTCCGGCTGGTCGTAGAAGGCCAGCAGGTGCCGCTCGGGCCCCATCAGCGTCCGCGGCAGCCAGAAAAAACCCTCCAGCGTGATCCAGACCACCGCCTCCCCGCGCCGCTGCCGGGCGGCCCAGGGTTCCAGCTCCGCGATCGCCGCCTCATGGGCAGGATAGAGCCTGGACCGCACGGCCAGATAGTCGTCCGCATGATTCACCTTGCCGATCACGTGGTGCTGGGCGGCTTCGATGGTCGCATCCGTGGTGCTGAACCAGAACTGGCGGTACGGGTCCAGGCCCAGATGCACGGCGATGTCGAACACGTCGGTCAGATTCGCCGGCAGGCCCTCCCGGTACCATCGCTCCAGCGTCAGATCCCACCACATGGCCCACTCCCAGCGCGGCAGACGGTCCACCGGCTGGAAGTTCATCACCGCCCGGAAACGCTCGACGTGGTTCATCTGCTCCATGGCTCCGGCACTCCCTGCCGCCGACGACTTCACCGGCCGGCGGGATCCACCGGCAGGATGCGAAGGGTCACCCGGAACGCCTCCGCCGGTTCGGCCGCCGCAATCCCCACCCGCACGGGCCGGATCCGGCTCATGGCCTCCTCCTCGATGGGCTCGGCCTGCACGCGCACCGGGCGATCGCCCGTCTCGAGGACCACACGCACGCCCGCGGGGCCGTCGCGGAACTCCAGCACCCCCTCGCCGACCTGCTCGAACCCCCCGGTCGTGACCAGCGCGGTCTCGAAGGTCGAGGGGGCCTCGAAGGCCGCCTCGTCGATGACCGTCAGGCTGCCGGCGCCCTCCCGCGCGTACACGAACGTCCGCCGCAGGCTCCGCAGCCCCGGCACGTCGTAGGCCGCCCCCAGGTCCAGCACCAGCGTGTCGTGCGCGTCGGTGAACTCCGTGCTCACCACCTCCGCGCGGGCCTCGGCGCCGGTCCGCTGCAGCCGGCCGTCCACCACCGGAACCGGATGACCCCAGGAGTTGAGCAGACGGCTTTCGTAACGCCGGTCGCTGAACGTCCGCGCCGTATAAACCTCCCCGCCGGGGTCCAGCAGCACCGGTCGACCGTCCACGACCACGACAAAAGAGCCCACGTCGTTGTGGTTGTGGTGCTCGGCATTGTGCCCGCCCTTCAGGGCCACGCCCATCCGGGTTCCGGACCCCGCGGCCGGCCGGCCGATCAGGACGCCGGCATGCCGGAACCAGCTGCGCAGCGGCCGCACAGGCGTCCCCGCCGGCGCCGAAGCCGAAGCCGTCGGGCCGGGCGAGGGGAAGGCATAGATCATGGCCGCCGGCAGCGAGGTCTCGGTGGTGACCGGGTCAGACGCTTCCAGATCCGGCCGCCCCAGCCCGATACGCCGCTGCAGCAGGTGCAGAACGGACCGGCTCGACGAGGCGGTCACCGGGCAGTCGGCGAACGCCGGAAACACGCCGTCGATGATCTCGATCCCGACTCCGTAGCCCGCCGGCCGCCGCACGTCCTCGCCGGCCAGCAGATCCAGCCGGCCGCCGGCGGCCCGATACACCGTCTCGGCCAGCAGAACATAGTGTCCAAAGCCGTAGTTCCAGTAGCTGACGCCCTCGCTGCAGTAGCCGTCGGGCGTGAAGCCCTCCAGGAACCGCCGGGTGTTGGCCCGGGCGGCGGCCACGAAGAAGGCCCGCCGCTGGCGCTGCGGCACGATCGCCAGGGCGGCTCCGACCACGCCGGCGTGGCATACCGCGTTCCAGTTGTTCGTGGTGCTCATCCAGTGGGCCGCCGGCCGGCGACCGAGCTGCATCTCGGTGAAGGGATCCAGCACCCGCCGGCCGACCTGCTCCCGGATCAGCCCGCGGGTCTCTTGGCCCAGCCGGTCCCCCAGCAGCCAGTCGGCCGTGGCCAGATCCCAGGCCAGCAGGGCCGCGCGCAGATCGATCTCGATGGTCCGTCCTTCGAAGTTGGCCAGCGACCGGTCGTGGGCCGGCAACACCCAGGTCCTCTGGGCAGCGTAGACCCCTATGCACTCACGGATGGCCGGCAGAAACCGGCCGGCGTGTTCCACGCATTCACCCAGCACCAGGTCCCGGAAGCGCCGGTCGAGCTGCCCGACACGCTCCTGCCAGCGGGTGCGGTTGCCGGTTCGGGAGAAATCAAGGTACAGGTCGTCCGGCAGGTCGGCCGGCGGCTCCCGCAGGTGTTTTTCAGCCCGGGCCACGGCGTCGCGGAAGGCCCGGTGGCCGGCCAGAGCGTCCCACGCCTCCCGGTCCGACGACGGGCACCCCACACCGGCCGGCATCTCGGCCAGCAGGGCCGCGACCGCCTCGAGCCCCTCGGGCGGTCCGGAAGCGAATCCCTGCCCGGCCCAGAGACCCGCGGCCAGGGCTCCCAGGAGCAAAGTCAGCCGGCCGGTCCGGGGGCCGGCCGGTCGTGCGCGTCCAGTGCCGGAAGCGGTCTGCATGCCAGGGTCTCCGCGGGGCCCGGGGGACCAGGCTCCCACAGGCCCTGCGGTCCCCGCCCAGGCATTGTCCGAGCCGCCGACCCCGGCCGCAAGCCCTCGCCGGGCCCCCCGTCTCGCCAGCCGGGCCGGCCGGGTTTATGCTGGCATCCGCGGACCGGTCCTGGTCCGCCATGAGCGGAGAAAAAGACATGAAGCTCACCATCAGCCGGATGGATGTCTGGATGGCCGAAATCGAGGACCGCCCCGGCGCCCTGGCCGACAGACTCGCGCTGCTGGCGGAAGCCGGTTGCGATCTGGAATTCGTCATCGCCCGTCGCGAACCCGGCCGGGCCGGCGGTGTGGTGTTCGTGACCCCGCTGCGCGGCTCGGGGCAGCTCAAGGCCGCACGGCAGGCCGGCTTCCAGAAAAGCAGCGGGCTGCACTGCGTCCGCGTGGAGGGTTCCGACCGCCCGGGCATCGGCGCCCGGATCACCCAGGCCCTGGCCGTCGAGCGCATCAACCTCCGCGGCGTCTCGGCCGCCAGGATCGGCCGCCGCTTCATCATGCACCTGGCACTGGACGGCGTCGCCGACGCCCGCAAGGCCGTGCAGGTGCTGCGCTCGCTGGGCTGAGGGAATCCCCCCTCGCCGGCGGCGCACAGGGCGAACCCGGCGCGCGCCCTACGGGTAGGCGGCGTCGAAGGCGCTGACGAAATCCGACGGCAGCTTCACTTCTTCCGCCCGGGGCATCTCGTAGATGAACGACTGGTCCTCGCCGCGGAAGGACCTGATCCGCAGGCGGGTCTGGCCGTCGAGGTCCACCGGCGGCTCCAGCGCCTCCCGGGGAATCATCCGTCCCCGGGCGTCCGTGGTGATGACCACCCGGGGCAGGAACGGGTTGGAGCTGCCGTAGCGGACCACCACCGCCTCGCGCCCGTCCTCCAGCGTCAGCCGCGCGCCGATCGGGAAGGGCTGGATCAGCCGGGAAAACACCTGCATGAGCACCGGATCGTAAAACCGCCGGAACGGCCCGACGGACATCTCCCAGAGCACCCGCGCCGGCGACTTGGCCCGGCGGTAGACCCGGTCGGAGGTGGCCGCGTCGTACGCGTCGGCGATGCGCACGATCCGGGTGAAGACGTGGAGCCGGTCCCCCCGCATCCGCATCGGGTAGCCGCTGCCGTCGAAGTTTTCGTGGTGGGTCCGGACGATCATGCGGGCCGCGGGGGGGAAGCTTTCCGGAAGCATCGCCGCCCCGGTCAGCGGGTGCTGACGGACGGCCTGGCGCTGCTCGTCGGTCAGCGGCTGGTCGGACTGGACCAGTTCCTCCAGCGGGAGCATGCCGATGTCCATGACCATCGCGCCCAGGCCCAGGGGCGAGAGGTCCGTGGCCAGCAGCTCGCTGAGGCCCCGGGCCTGGGTCTGCCGCCGCCGCTCGGCGACCACATAATCCAGCACCTTCGAGCCCAGCAGCATGCTCAGGTAGAACACGTTTCCCGCGTGGGTGCACAGGTAGCTGCGCCGGTCCAGGCACCGGGTCACCACCGCCGCCGTCGGCCCGCTGGAGCGGATGAAGGTCATGATCTCGCGGACCGCGGCCTGCACCGCCTGGAAATCCGCCCCGCTCAGCGAGGCCCGCTCGGCGAAACGGTCGCGCACCTGACTCATCGAGTCGGCAATCTGCCGCTGGGCGGTCTCGGCCACCTCGCGCTGACGGGAGTCGTCCTCGAACTCGATGATGCCGTCCAGCACCGGGTCGGACACCCGCACGCTGAGCCCGGGGTACAGGCGGCGCAGCGCCTCGATTTCAGGCGCGGTCAGGGGCCGGCCGCTCTGGAGCATGAAGGTGCCGTCGGCCACCAGCGGCTCGTGCAGGCACATGCCCGCCTGCAGTTCCTCGATGGGCACCAGGATCGGCATCACCAGGCTCCGCGGATTCCCGTCGCGCCCCACGCGGAGGCCACCCCACGGTAGGTCTCCGGACCGGCGGCCGCCGCGACGGGGTCGCACCCCGCCCGGCGCGATGTCGATTGCCGCCGCCGGGTACGGGACCAGGCCGTGGAAGTATAAGATCCGTCCGGACGCCGGATCACCGGGCCGAAGGCATTTCCGGCTCCCGATTGGGGCGGCTGCCCCATGATCCGCCGGCGTCGGACCGCCGACCGACGCCGGTGGATCACAAACTGGAGAAACTGCGTCCAGGCGGTATGATGCCCTTGCCGGTCGGCCGGGCCTCGACCGGGGAGCCGTCCGGCCCGGAGAATCCCGGCCAAGGGCGCCCTGGCGATACCGATACCGCATGATCGCACTGGTCAACACCAACCGCATGACCCCGGTCGTCGCCCCGCTGGGCCTGGACTACGTGGCCGGTGCCGCGCGGGCCGCCGGCCTGGAGGTCGAAATCCTCGACCTGTGCCTGGCCGAGGACCCGGAGGCCGCCGCCCGCCGCTTTTTCGCCCGGCTGAACCCGGAACTGGTGGGCCTGACCTTCCGCAACGTCGATGACTGCTTCTGGCCCAGCGGCCGGTCGTTCGTCGAGGAGCTGGCCGGCATCGTGAGTCTCATCCGCACACTCACCGAAGCGCCGATCGTCCTCGGCGGCGTCGGATTCTCCATCTTCGGCCGCCGGCTCGTGGACCGCGTCGGCGCCGACTTCGGCATCCGCGGCGACGGCGAGCAGGCCCTGATCGCCCTGGTCGGCGAGATCCGCGGCGGCGAACACCTGGAGCGCGTCCCCGGACTCATCTGGCGCGACGCCGCCCGGGCGCTGGCCAACGAACCGGCCTGGCCCCGGGAACTCAATGTTCCGACCGCCCGCGACGCCATCGACAACGTGTCCTACTTCCGGCTGGGCGGGCAGGCCGGCGTCGAAACCAAACGCGGCTGCCACCGCCACTGCATCTACTGCGCCGATCCGGTGGCCAAGGGGCCCGCGGTGCGGCAGCGCGAGCCGGCCGAGGTCGCCAACGAGGTCGAATCCCTCCTGCGGCAGGGGATCGACGTCCTGCACCTGTGCGACGGAGAGTTCAACATCCCCCGGGAGCACGCCCGGCAGGTCTGCGAGGCCCTGATCCGCCGCGGACTGGGCGAGCGCGTGCGCTGGTACGCCTACATGTCGGTGGTGCCGTTCGACGCCGACCTCGCCGCGGCCATGCGCCGCGCCGGCTGCGCGGGGGTGGACTTCACCGGCGATTCGGCCAGCGATCTGATGCTCGCCGGATACCGCGAGGCCCACCGCCGGGAAGACCTCGCCGCCGCCGTGGGGCTCTGCCGGGAGCAGGGCATCACGGTGATGATCGATCTCCTGCTGGGCGGTCCGGGCGAGACGCCCGACACCCTGGCCGATACCATCGCGTTCATGAAAAGCATCGCCCCCGACTGCGTGGGTGCGCCGCTGGGCGTCCGGGTGTACCCCGATACCCCGCTGGCCGGAATCCTGGCCGCTCGGGGACCGCTGGAAAACGTGCCGGGCATCCGGCGCGCCTACGACGGCCCCGCGGACCTGCTCCGGCCGACGTTCTATATCTCCCCGCAGCTTGGTGAAGACCCGGCCGCCCTGGTCCGCGACCTGATCGGCGGCGACGAGCGGTTTTTCGGGCCGGCCGAAGGCGGCCTGCCCGGCGACGCGGACGAACCGCAGGACCACAACTACAGCCACAACAGCGCCCTGGTCGAGGCCGTCCGCCATGGCGCCCGGGGGGCTTACTGGGATATCCTGCGCGGACTTCGGGCCAGGGCCTGAACCCTTCCCCGCCCTCGTCCGCCGCGCCCACCTCCGGAGGAAACGACATGCATCGTTCTCACGCGTGGCTTCCGGCCGCTCTGGCTGCCTTGCGACTGGCTGCCGCTCCGCTGCCGGCCCAGCAGGCTCCCACCGGCCGTCCCGAGGGCGAAACCGAGGAGCAGTACGCCGCCCGGATGGCCTGGTGGCGCGAGGCCAGGTTCGGGCTGTTCATCCACTGGGGGCCGGTGAGCCTCAAGGGCACCGAGATCGGCTGGTCGCGCGGCGGCGAACGCCCGGGCCGCAAGGGCGTCGGCGAGATCCCGGTCGAGGAGTACGACAGCCTGTACAAGGCCTTCAACCCCGTCCGCTTCGACGCCGACGAGTGGGTGCGGATCGCCCGCGACGCCGGCCAGAAGTACATGGTCTTCACCAGCAAGCACCACGACGGTTTCGTCAACTTCGATTCCGCGCTCACCGACTACAAGATCACCAGCCCCCTTTCGCCCTTCCGCCGCGACATCGTCCGTGAGCTGGCCGAGGCCTGCCGCCGGGGCGGCCTGCGCTTCGGCCTGTATTACTCCCCGCCCGACTGGCACCATCCCGACTACCGCCGCGCCGGCCACCGGCGCTACCTCGAGTACTTCCACGGCCAGATCCGCGAACTGTGCACCAACTACGGCAGGATCGACATCATCTGGTTCGACGGCCTGGATTCCACCGCCGAAGAGCTCGACAGCGTCAACCTCCTGGCCATGATCCGGCAGCTTCAGCCCGGCGTGATCATCAACAACCGCGCCGGCCTGCCGGCCGACCACGACACGCCCGAGCAGACCATCGGCGGCTTCCGGGATACCCGCCCGTGGGAGACCTGCATGACCCTCTGCACGCAGTGGGCCTGGAAGCCCGACGACCAGCTCAAGCCGCTGCGGCAGTGCCTGCAGACCCTTGTCCGCGTGGCCGGCGGCGACGGCAATCTGCTGCTCAACGTCGGTCCGACACCCGAGGGCGAGATCGAGGGACGCCAGGCCGGGCGGCTGCGCGAAATGGGCTGCTGGCTGCAGCGCTGCGGCCGCTCGATCTACGGCACCCGCGGCGGACCCTACCGCTGGAGTTCGCCCGGGCCGGCGCCGGTCGTCAGCACCCGCCGCGACCGCACCGTCTGGCTGCACGTGATGGAGTGGCCCGCCGAGGGCGATCTGGTCCTGCCGCCGCTGCCGGCCACGGTCGTCTCCGCCGGCCTGCTGACCGGCGGCTCGTGTGACGTCCGGCAGACGCCCGACGCGCTGACCGTGGCGGTTCCGCGCGGACACCGCCAGGAAATCGACACCATCGTCGAACTGCAGCTGGACGCCCCGGCCGGTGACATCCGGCCGGTGAAGGTCGGCGCGCCCTCGCTGGCTTCCGGCGCCGCCGCCGAGGCCTCCAACGTCTTCGGTGGAATGCCCGGGTTCGGCCCGGACAAGGCGGTCGATGACGACATCGACACCCGCTGGGCGACCGACGCCGGAACCCGCCAGGCCGAATTGACGGTGGATCTGGGCGCGCCCCGGACCGTGGCCCGGGCGGTGATCAGCGAGGCCGTCGAAGCACGCGTCAGACGCTTCAGGCTCCAGACCCGCACGGACGGCGACTGGCAGACGGTGCACGCCGGCACCGGGCTGGGACCCCACGCCGAGATCCGCTTCGAGCCCGTCCGGGCCCGGGTTGTGCGGCTGAACATTCTTGAGGCCTCCGACGGCCCGACGATCTGGGAGTTCCAGCTGTTCGACCGCTGAGGGATCCCCCGGGGCCGAACCCCCCGGCGGGACGCCCGGTCCGGACCGCGGCATCCGAAAAAGGCATGGGCCTGCGATGAGTACCGATTCTCCGCGAACACGCGTCACCACCCGCGACATCGCCGAAAGGCTCGGCCTGTCCCGCACCACCGTCTGCATCGTCCTTCGCGGCGAGGCCGAGAAACGCAACATCTCCCCCCGCACCGCCCAGCGGGTTCTGGACACCGCCCGGGAGCTCAACTACGTGCCCAACAACTGGGCCCGCAACCTCCGCCGCCAGCGATCCGGCATGATCGGCGTGCTGCTGGTCAACTTCCGCTGGGACTGGGCCGACATGCTGGTGACCGGACTGTCCCCGCCGCTGGTCGCCGGCGGCTACACGCCCTTCGTGGCCGTCCACAACTTCGATCCGCAAGGCGTGCGCCGCGAACTCCAGTCCTGCATCGAACGTCGCGACGAAGGCGTGATCATGCAGCCCATGCCCGCCCTGACCGACCTCTACGAGGGGCTCCAGGAGCGCGGCATTCCGCTGGTGTTCATCGGCGACTACCCCGCCGACATGCCCCGGGCCAGCTTCGCCGCCTGGGACTCGGCTCCCGATGCCCGCCTGGCGGTCGAGCACCTGCTGGCCACCGGCCGGCGGCGCATCGGCTTCCTGGGTTACGAGTATGCCATGCCGCTCAACCAGGCCCGCTTCGACGAGTACCTCAGAGTGCTGAACGAGGCCGGACTGCCCCCCGAGGACCACTGGATCGCACGGCCTCCGCTGGACTGGTCGTTCGAGCGCATGATGGAGTGGAGCGTGCAACGCATGTTCCGCTCCGGCGGAGCCGCGCCCGACGGCATCCTGGCGCTCAACGACGGCCTGGCCGTGCCGCTGCTGGACGAACTGGCCCGCGCGGGCATCCGCGTGCCCGAAGACGTCGGCGTCGTCGGCATGGGCGACTATCCGATCACCCGGCACGCCGGCATTTCCCTGTCCACCGTTCGCGAGCCGGTGAGGGAAATGGGCCAGGCGGCCGCCGAGGCGATCCTGCAGCTGCTCTCCGAACCGGCCGCCGGCCCGGTGCAGCGCCTGCTGCCCTGCGCCCGCCTCTACGCCCGGCGCACCACCGCCGTTGCGAACCCCGACGCCGGCGGACACGGCCTCCAGACGCGGCCCTGACACCCGCCGCCTGCGTGTCGATGAGGCCGGCCAGGACAGCCGCCGGCCCGGCGGGCCCCGCGCAGACCCCGACAGTCGGGTTGCGATTCACAACCTGACATTGCATTAAGACGCGAAACCGTCAGCGAGGAATCACAAGCCGCAGGCTTCAACCCGTCGAACTGGAAGCGTAAACCTTCGGCCCATCCAGGTCGGCGGATGCGGCGGAATCGCGGTGCACGCCGGCCGTGCGGGTCGCTCAGGCGGCGGCCCCTGGCACGGCCCCTGCGTCCGCCGCCTTCAACCGCCGCTTCCACCAGGCGAACGTCCCGCCGTGGATCCCGCGCCGCCGGCAGAACTCCGCCTGGCTCAGCCCGCTGCCTGCCCAGGCCGCCACCAGCCCCGACCAGTACTTCGCCCGCTCGGTCATCGTACACCTCCGGCCA
>Ga0129299_1001025_pt1 | contig 18694 bp, 15 predicted proteins | sample ConPoolayeCmetaG_FD_94477 | JGI IMG/M metagenome (GOLD analysis project Ga0129299, IMG submission 94477) | Hot spring microbial mat communities from California, USA to study Microbial Dark Matter (Phase II) - Cone Pool mat layer C metaG ...
CGGGTGGCCATGAGACCAACTCCATAGCCTGGTAGGCGTTCATTCGTTTATCCGGTCGCCGAAGGCCCCGATTCTAGGCCCACGAAGTCTTGGCTGCTACGAACAAGCAGCGACCCGGGTTCATTCGAACGATCGCTCGCGTCAACCGCGAACATTATGGGAAACTGCCCGACGATGGTACGCTCTTTCGCGGTTCGTGAACCAGCAGCTTGTTCCATTTGACTTAGCTTGGGCAGATTAACACATTTTCGTAAGGATGGGAAACTGTGCAGCCGAAACGCGTGTCACTTGGCGACAGGCCGGCGCGGTGGCTCAGACTGAGGTACTCCATGCTTGCAAGCCGGTGAAATGAAAGGGCCTGCGGTTGTGCGCGCTGCCGGGTATTCGACCTGCCACAGGGCTAGCGGGACTCACGACCCGGTGTGGATTACTTGCGGTGCGAGTATGTGGAGGAGACGGTCGGCTGCGAAATCTGGGCAGTGGCGGAGCAGGCAGCCTGGGAAGGAGTACGACCATGCGCTTGCCCCAACGTGGTTTGAATGTCGACCGAGTCCTGGGGGTACTTCTCGCGGTGGGCACGGCGTACGCGGTGTCAGGCTGTGGTCAAGACCTGCTGTCTCTACAATGGGCCGATGAGCGTTGGTCGGGGACGACGTGGGATCAGGGTAGCGTAGTCGGTGACACCTCGAGCGGGCCAACGTCACAACCGGCCGACGAGCCGGTTGGAGGTCTGCCGCTTACGCTGGTGCGGGGGGAGTTCCTGCTGCGCCATGGAGTGGACGGGCTGTATGTTAGTGTTATGGAAGTGGATTTCGGGCTGACGCAGGAAGCGCAAGTAATCGCCTTTGGTAATCTCAGCGGTCGGAGCGTAACCTGTCGCAACAAGGTGGATGTCAATTGGGCGAGTGTTGCTCCGGCGGAGTTCAGCAACGCGGGCGAACTGGACCAACTCATCGTGACCGTGGAACGAGCAGGACTGCCGGCGGGGGATTACCAAGGGGAGTTGGAGATAAGTGCAGACAGCGGTTCTGTGCTTCAAATTCCGCTGCGCATGAGCGTTGCCGCCGCCCCTTCGAGCCCGCCTGCCACTCCGACTCCCAGGTTGGAGGTCAGCGCCGCGGTGTTGGACCTCGGCGACAACGGGACCAACGGCTCGTTGTTGCTGAGAAACAGCGGTGGCGGCCAAGCATCCTTTGAGGCGATGCCTGCCGACGACTGGGTTTCTGTCCAGCCGAGCAGCGGTACTGTTGCCGACAAGCCCGTCACGATTCAGGTTGTTGTGGACCTGCGCGCATTGCCGGTCGGGCAACATGCGACGACTATCGCTGTCAAGAGCGACGGCCAGTTAGTGCGTAAGGTCGAGGTCTTGCTTATTAAGCTTCCCCTTAGTCCTCGAATAGTGCTTTGGAAACACATGTGCACTATTCACACGCACGCCGAGGTGGACGACTTGGTGGCGGCATTGCAACAATGGCACCGTGTGACGGATACGGCATGTATCATTACCGGCCCTCGGCAGAGCGATCTGTATCAAGAACTGAGAGAACGTGTGCCGGGAGTGCAAATCATCCCAGCCTTATCGACCTCATCGTGGCTCCGCTATGCCGGCTTCGACTCGTTGACGCAATGGCGAGCGATCGGTGAGGAGGCCGCCGCCGTGGCGGCTGTTTGCGGACAGGAGCGGGTGCTTTTGGAGAACGAGGCAGCCGTACAACCTTATATACAGGGACAGTACCAACTCACTGAGGAGAGGATGCGCGAGTGCTTGCGGCAATTGCCGCCTGACTTGGAGTACATCTGGTACCCGGCCATTTACTTCAACCCAGCTTACCCGGATCGTCTGGCCCGGTCAGAAGCACTGTGTCGTTGGGTAGAAGCAGAGCTTGATTGTCGCTTCGTGGATGCTTCTCTGGGAGATCCATACTGGTGGACGTCGGGGTACGTGGCGGGCCGCACTTTGCTAGAGTCTTTCGCGGAGAAGCCCACCATGCCGGCCGTATGGTTCGGATGTTCAGTGTCTTCCTGGTGTTACTGGCAATACGAGCAAGCACAAGACGCAATGGAAGCGCTCGCCGGCCGGCCGGATTTCTTACTATACCCAATACATTGGGAGGGTTCCACGCAGGAACTAGTTCCGCGGCTAGTCACGCTTTACCCTGTCGCACCTTGAGGAGGCCGGTTTTTTCGCTCAGTCGTTACTGCGCCTTGGCGAATCAAGTGCCAGGTCGAACAGCGCGACGACTTCTGCGGCGCCCCATGATAAAAAGGTGCCTGACCGTCGGGGGAGCGGGCAGGCCGCTGCGTGTCGCCAGTGCCGGCCGACCGTCAATTCTGAAAGGACTACCCCCGCGTCGACGCGACCGGACAGTACCGCGGCGCTGGTTTGCAACCAGAAGCCGGATGCGCCAGCGCGCAGCGGCGGCGACGTCGCACTCCCCGTTTAGACTCAAAACCAGCAGCGCGTCGTGGTACGAGCTGGCGGTCGATCTCACCGCGCCGTGTCGCCACGGGGTCGCATCTGCTCGACAAGTCTCAGCGTCGCGCGGACGGCGTCGGCGGGCACGAAGACTTCGGCTCGCACGGCCCGCGCCTCCAGGTAGAAGGTAAGGCCCGCCAAGCCGCCACACGCCGACCCGTTCTCCGGGCGTGGGACCGGCACACCCAAGCGACGCGCCAGGTCCAGCACGGACCGCAGCATCGCCGGTGGATCCAGCAGCACACAGCCCTGCGGGTGCGGTGACAGCCGGGCGAGCACGGCTGCCACACGGGGATCGTGAGCGAGCGGCCCAGCGCTGGCCAGCAGCTCTGCCAGCTTGCGCCGCGATTCCTCCTGCGGACCGAAACTGTAGGCCAGCCCTTCCGGGTGGGCGGCCAAATAGAACCGCGGCTCGGCTCCGTATATGGCCTGCATCACCGGTTGCAAGGCAGACATGTCTTCGCCGAGGCTGAGCGCGTAGGCGTCCACCTCGGCGTCGCCGATCTGTTCGCGCGGGCAGAGTTTCAAAGCGGCCGGCATGGTGCCCCAGGCCCCGGCCAGTTCGGGCATCGACTCGCAGATGTGGCGTAGCTCACGACGTACCGTTGGACCTTCGGCGGTCAGATACAGCCCCCAATACAGCAACCCCGCCTGGTCCTGCGAGCTGCCGAATACGAAGCTCGTGCCGGGAACGCGCCGGTTGATTTCCAGGCCGCGCTCCAGCACATCTTGCAGTCGCTCCCCGCCGAATTTTTCCTTCAGTGCCGGTGTGGCCAGCATCGCGCGGACCAGTCCTTCGTTGAAGCCGCGCGACTCGGGCGACTCCTCCCACTCGAAGGCCACTATCATGGCGCCCGGACCGGTCGGCAATCCGCGGAGCAACTCGCGCTGCGGACAGCGCACGCCACCCAGGTAGCGGGCGATCGAGCCGTCCGGCTGGAAATCCAGGCGGAACTCGGCCGAGACGCCGGTCGCTTCGATCCGCAAGCCGGCCAGGGCGGTACGCATCTGCACGATAGCCTGTCGAAGTTGGTCGAACATCCAACTCCAGATTTGCATGCCGAGTTCGGCTTCGGGCCCGGCGGCGGCCATGCCGACGTAGAAGCGCTGGGCCAGCCATGCGGTCCGCGTCTCGATCAGGTCTTTCCACCCAGGCACGTCGACGAAAAGCAAGAGATGATGCCGGCCCAGTCGTTCGCCGGCTTCCTCGCACACGCGGCGTGCCACGACCCCGCTGGCGTCCAAGGCTCGAGTCAACTCGCCCTGGTCGCGCGCGAAGATTACCGCGCGGCCGACCTTGACAGCGACGAAACGGTCGCCGCCGAAATCGTACAGGTTGACGCCGGCGCGCAGTTCGCGTGGCTGGCCGGCAGTGTCCCAAGCCTGCTTGTCGGCCAAAGTGGCCACCAGCAACGGGTCATCCCACTTGGCCGAAAGTACGACGGCCAGTGCACCGGTGGGGTCCAGACCGCCGGCGGCCGACTCGCCCAGCGCGCCCGCCAATACGCGCATGGGCGTGATGTCGGCCAGTTCTTCTGCGCCGACGGCCAGCCCGAACGCCTGTATACCCTCAGCCAACCCGCTGAGGCTGGGCACCAGCAGAACCAGGTGAGCGTCGTCAGGGATATAGCGCAGTATGGCTTGGACGGCGGCCGAGGGCTCGACCGGTCGAGTTGCCGTCGTCTGCCCCAGTACGATGGGCAAGACGACCGTCAGCAGCGCCACCGTTGGCAGTTCTTTCATGGCATGCACTCCTCGCGCGACTGTTCAGGCGTGGCGCTTGCCCGTGTCTGGCTGCCCGGTAAGCGCACGTCGCGCCGACCGGTACAACCGCGCGTTGTATCTTATCGCCCAAATTGCCACCGGCGGGATCAGGCGAAACGGATGGACAAGTTTCGACAGGAGCTGCCGCGGTATGCCCGGCAAAGGGCGGACAACCGACGGCAGCCCGCGGCTATCGGACCAAGGCGCCAAGGCGGTCATATAGGCTGTGCTGCTGGCGGCCGATGGTATCGACAGCGGAATCACGGGAAGCCCGATCATGACATCCGGTCCGACGCCACCGATCGTCAGCGACGCCGAGATTCAAGCAGCCCTGGCCGAGGCGCAAGCGAAGGCGACCGAGATCCCGAGCCTGGACGACGGTCAGGGGCAACACGTGGTCCCCGTGCCAATCGAGCCGCCGGCCCCACCGCGTCCCGCTGCCGTTCCGCGCCCCGCCGCGACTGTGGCGCCGGCGGCGCCGCGTGCTTCCGCTACGCCAGCCGCCCCGGCCGGCCCGCCGGCCACGGCGCCGCAGCCGGGCTGGTTGAGCACCCTGTTGGCTGGTTTGCTTGGCTGGTTGCGGATCGGCAAGCGAAAGGCGGCGGCCGACGCGGGTGCCCGGCGCAGCTTGTGTGAGCTGTTGTTGCGGGCTTTGGATCGCTTCCTGACCGTGGTCAATCGGCCGTTTGAGCGGTTGTCACCGGAAACGCGCAATTTGGCGGGGATGCTGGCACTGGTCACGATCGTGGTTGCACTCGGATCGCTGTATTTGCTGCCGCGGTTGTCGCCGCCGCGGGACGCATTATCGCAACTGGCGCGGCAACGGGCGGCAGTCGAGGCGGCACCGGCGACCAGGGATGCCGAAAAGAACACACGCGTCTCCCACGAGACGCCATGACAGCCCTTTGAAAAACCCTTTACCGACCGTACGACAAGGCGGGCGTCAGGGTGGATGTGAAACGGCGTTGGCAGGGCGCGCCGGCCGACACCTATCGCGAATGACTCGTCTCGACTTGCCGCGGCGTAACTGAGTCGCCGCTGTTCAAAGGGCTATTAAGTCGCGCCCGTCGGCGGGACAGCGCATGCCAGGCCAGGCGGCCGGCCAGTGCCGCTCCCACCAGGGCCAGTTGCACGCAGGCGATTTGCCTGATGGTCAGGCTCAGGAGCGATGAGCACCCGGCTAGCAGCAGGTAACGCGGCCAACGGCCGAGGAGATATGCCAGGGCGAAGCGCCCTCGCGGGTACCGGCGCAGGATCGCCAGCCAGCGAACCGCGTCTACCGGGATGGGCACGAACGCCAGCAGCGTCAGCAACTGGAATGGTGCGCGGTCGAACCAGCGCGCCACCCAGGCATAGGTGCGCGTTCGTCGCAGGCGCGGCCCCAGACCGCGCTCCAGCAAGCAGGTCAACAGATGGTATTCGTTAAGATTAGCCGCCACGGTGGCGACTGCGGCCAGGAAGGAGACCAACAGCAGGTTGACCAGCGGGCTGGTGGACAAGCCGCCGGTCGGCGAGGCGGCCAACAGTACAATCCAGGCTGTCGGCAGTGGCAGCAGGCTATTGCAAAGCGTGAGATAGAAGACCATCAAGGTCAGCAGCCAGGTGCGGAAAGCCGACTCAGCGCCAGTCTGCTCGTAGCGGCCGAGGGACAGGCAGGCCGCCCAAGTCAGTCCTCCCATCCACAGCAGAAAGAGGGTGAACCAGGCGCGCAAGCCGGGCGAAAGACGCTCCTCGACCGCCGGCGGCCATTGTGCCGGTGCCGCCAAAGCGCTCGCACGACTGGTAACGTTGCGATCAGTCAAGCAGGCACCCGTCGGACATATGCAAAACACGATCAGCCGCCACCGCCAGGTGCGCGTTGTGGGTGATCATCACAATGGTCAGCCCGCGTTCACGGTGCAAGGTGCTCAGCAGGTTCAAGACGACCGCGGCGTTGGCCGAGTCCAGATTGCCGGTGGGTTCGTCGGCCAGCAACAGATCGGGTGAGCCGATGACGGCCCGGGCGATGGCGGCGCGTTGTTGTTGCCCCATGGAAAGCTGGGCCGGTTTCTTGTCGGCACAGTCCGCCAGCCCGACCCGCTCCAGCAGCGCATCTACCTGTCCATCCACTGTGCAGCCGCGCAGCCGTAGTGGTAAGGCGATATTGTGTCGAACGCTGATGGTCGGCAGCAGATTGAAGCGCTGGAACACGAACCCGATGGTCTGACGGCGCAGGCGCGTGCGCCCGGCTTCCGGCAGCGACAGGATTTCCTGGCCAGCGATGCGCAGGCTGGCGGCGCGGGTGGGGGCCAGCATCAGTCCGAGAATGTTGAGTAGGGTCGTCTTGCCGCAACCGGATGGCCCCATGATGACCACGAACTCTCCGCGACGAACGCGCAGGTCCAGGCCGCGCAGCACTGGCTCGACCACGCCAGCATGCGTGTAGGCGTGGTGCAAGTCGCGGACGTCGATGATCCAGTCGGGGGTCATTCGTTGCTCAACGCCCAGGCGGGGTCTAGTCGGGCGGCCCGGTAGCCGGGATAGAGGGCGCTGAGGACCCCGCCGCCCACGCCGATTACCCCGGCCAGCAGCAGTCCGCCGGTGCCCAGTTCCACTGTCAGCAAGGGACGTGCGGCGGCCAGGAGCAGGCGGGCGACTTCGGCCAGTACCACCCCGATTGCCACGCCGCCGAGCGAGATCAGCAACGCCTCGGCGATGGACAGTCGCAGCAGCCCCAGGCGGCTGACGCCCAGGGACTTGAGTATGCCGATCTCGCGCGTGCGTTGGATCACGTTGGTGTACATGGTCAGCAATATGAAGAGGAAGCATGCCACCAGAGCTAGTCCGCTGGAGGCGTTCATGTAGAGATTGACGGAGGCAAAGCTCTCGTGCAGTAGCCGCCCGTAGTCGTCCTTCAGCTCGACCCGCACGTCGCCGCCGAGCCCTGCCTGGATGGCCTCTGCGGCCGCCAAGGTGTTGCGTCCGGGGGGCAACTTGACGAAGTACATGCTGGCCTGCGGTTCGCCGGCGACCGCGATGGCCCGCAAGGTCTGAAGCGGGGCGAACACGCGACCGGCCACGCCGGCTTCGACGATGCCGACGATGCGGAAGCGCCGCCCCATGATCTGCACCTGGTCGCCGATCCGATAGTTGCCGACGCGCGCCAGGCGCTCATCGATCACCAGCTCCAGCCCGTCGGCCAGAAAAGTATCCCAAGCAGCGTCATCAGGCTCATCCGGCGGGCGCTCGCCGGCGCGAATACGGGCGGCGAAGTCGGCGGCGTGTTCGAACACCCGACCGGCCAGTACGCGCCGCGGACCGAGAAAAGCGCTCATCTGTGCCGGATCCACGCCGAACAGCCGCTGCTGCTGGCCTCCCATCAGCACTTGGCCGAAAAAGACCGGGATGACATCGGCCGCCAGCGGGCCGCTCCCGTCGGCCAGTTGCCGCAGATAGCGCTCGTGACCGGCACGAAATGGAGCACCGTTGGTGAAGATGATGTTATCCTGAGCAGGCAGGACCACCAGCTCGGCGTCCACGCTGCGCATGCGCTGGGCCACCTCGGCGATCGAACCGTTGGCCAGGCCGCGCGAGATCAGCAGCAGCATTATGCCGATGCCTACGGCCAGCGCGCTGAGAAGCGACCGTAGCTTGTGGTGCGTCAGACTGGCCCAGGCCAGGGCGAACATCAATCTCCTCAATCGGGCCGGGCGCCCTATAACGTTGAGACCGGTGACCAGTCGCGCGGTTAGCCTCCGCGCCGTCACTCGCCGGCGGGCGTGCCAAAGTCGGCTACCGCCGTTGGCAGATTCCACACATAGATGGCGATCGCGCCCGCGAGAGTCAGCAGGCTGAGCATCCCCAGACCGATGGCCGCCTGGGGGACGGCCTCGGCAGCCAGCAACACAGTCACGCCACTGAGCACGACCCAACTGACCAACAGCCAACCGGTTACCGCCGCTCCGCCGCCGCGAATCGACCGGCCGATCGGTACCGGCAGTACCTGCGCGAAGGCACCCTGGAGGCCGAACATCAACACCTGGCTTTGCACGCCGGCCGCCAGGGCTGCCCCCACCACGACCAGCCAACGTAGTGTCTCGGACCACGTTGGGGGCAAGGCAGCGCGCAGCGTATCATTCAGCAGCACTACCAATAGCGCGCCCAACCAGAGAGGCGAGTAGTAAGCGAAGCGTCCCATACAGCGACCTCGCAACTCCGCGATACGCGACAAACCCTAGATGTTATCATGGTTTCCGGCGGCGTGGTGGTCCACGCCGACGGATTCGCCTCTGCGGGAGCGAGAACGTGCGGCGGTTGGCGATAGTCGGCGCCACGGGAGCGGTCGGACAGGAGTTCCTGGCGATCCTGCGGCAGCGCGGCTTGGCTGGCGCCGAGGTGAAGCTGCTGGCCTCGGCGCGCTCCGCCGGCCGGAAGGTGGAAGGCGTTGCCGGACCGGCGCGCGTCGAAGCGCTGACCAGCGACTCGTTTACGGGAGTGGATCTGGCCTTCTTCTCGGCGGGCAGTGCCGTGAGTCGCGAGTTCGTGCCGGTGGCGCGCCGTGCCGGAGCGCTGGTGATCGACAATTCATCGGCGTTTCGGCTCGATCCGGACGTGCCGCTGGTGATTCCGGAAGTGAATCCGCAGGCGTTGCAGGCCGAGCAGGGGCTGATCGCCAATCCGAACTGCTCGGCGATCATCCTGGCCTTGGTACTGTGGCCGCTACATTGTCACTGGCGTGCGCGTCGCGTGGTGGTGAGCACATATCAGGCAGTGAGCGGGGCTGGCGCGCGAGCGCTGGCGGAACTGGACGAGCAGACGCGCGACGCCCTGGAAGGACGTCCCCTTCGTCCACGGGTCTTCCCGGTCCCCTGCGCTTTCAACGTCTTCAGCCACGACAGTCCGGTCGGTCCGGACGGATACAATGGCGAAGAGGCCAAGATCATCGCCGAAACACGCAAGATTTTTGGTGACAGAGAGTTGCTCATCGCCCCCACGTGCATTCGCGTGCCGGTGCGGCGTGCGCATACCGAGACGCTGGCCATCGAGTTCGAGCGTCCGGTCACGCCCCAACAGGCGCGCGCGGTACTGGCCGCCGCCCCGGGCGTCCGCGTGGTGGACGACCCGCAGCGACAGCGGTTCCCGACGCCGCTGGAGGCTACCGGCGGGGACGAGGTGCTGGTGGGGCGCCTACGACAGGATCCCAGTGTTGCTGGCGACCGTGGACTGCAACTGATGTGCTGCGGCGATCAGCTTCGCAAGGGGGCGGCCCTGAATGCCATTCAGATCGCTGAGCTGCTCCAAGCGATCCGCTGACTAGGCGGGCCTGCTTAGGGCGGGATGGCGCGGTGACCCCGGTCGCGCAAGGTCAGCTCCAGGGTTCCTTCGGTATCGCGCACGCGCAGCATGAAATCGAGGGTGTCGGCGATACGTTGCCCGCCAACGGCTTCGATAACGTCGCCGATACGGATGTCGGCTTGGTCGGCCGGGCTGCCGGCTTCCACGTCGATCACGACGACGCCCCCGGACCGGGCGTCGACGCGCATATGCCGGCGTGCATCCGCGCTCAAGTCGCTCAGTCGCATCCCGCGCCAACAGAGGGCCTCGCCGCGCATCCAGCTCACGCGGCTTATGTCACGACGGTCGAGAGTGACGGCGATGGCGGCCGGCCGACCGTTGCGCAGCAGGTCCAGACGGACGGTGGTGCCGACGGGTGTCTGACCGGCCAGTTCTGCCAGATGAGCCGGACCGCTGATTGGCAAGCGCTCGTAACTCGTGATGATGTCGCCGACCGCCACGCCGGCCCGAGCTGCCGGTCCACCCGGTTCCACCCGCTCCACGACTACCCCGTTCTTCAGCCCGTGGGCCGCCCGTTCGTCGCTTTCCGGCAGGCGCACCGTCAAGCCCAGGTAGCCGTATTCGACTCGCCGACCCTGAGCCAACAAGTCGATAATGCGACGTTTGATCGGGGTAAGCGGGATGGCGAAACCGACGCCTTCGTCGGCCGGTGCCCGCGTGTGCATGGCCGTGACGATGCCGATCAGCTCGCCGCGCACGTTGAACAGAGGCCCGCCGGAGTTCCCCGGGTAAATGGGGGCGGTGACCTGGATCATGTCGTTGTAGAAGCGGTCGTCGACCTCGCCGAGGCCGGGAAGCTGGCGGTTGAGGTTGGCGATCACGCCGATGGATACGCTGAGCTGGCCGTCGTTGCCCAGACCGTATGGGTTACCCAGGACGATTGCCCACTGACCGCGTTCGACCAGGCTCCAGTCGCCGAAGCTGGCCGGCTGTAGCCCGCGGCGCGGGACTTTCAGGATGGCGATATCGCTGCGCGCGTCGGCGGCGAAGAGCGTGGCCGGCAGCTTAGCGCCATCGTGGAAGAAGACGTCAATGGCGGTGGCCGACTGCACGACGTGTTCATTGGTCAGGATCAGACCGTCGGGCGTGATAACGGTGCCTGCTCCGTTGACCACGACATGCTGCTCCAGCCGACCCGGTAGTCCCTCATTTTCCGTTGCCGGCAGCGGCGAAGCGTAGCGCCGCTGAACCCGAATGCTGACCACGCTCGGGGCGACTCGATCGACCACCCGCTGAAAAGCCTGCTGGAGTGACTCCAATTGGGTGGCGCCGGCTTGGATGGCCAGGGGCGGTTGACCGGCCGCGCCGCGCGGCGCTATCACGATGGAAGTAACAAACGCCAGCGCCGCCGCCAGCCAAAGCGGGCGCAGACCGGCAGGTTGATGACGAAGCCTGGCGACGGGTGTGCAAAGGAGCATTCCGTCCGCTCCGGCAACTTCGGCCGACCGGCGCACTGGCGGCGCGGACCACCGATGCGGGTCGGTCTACAAGTCGCTGGATTCTTCGGCCAGCCGGGTGACCGGCATCACAGGCGACCAGCGACCGAGAAACCGCGGCCGACGTGACTCAGCGTTTACGGGACGCGGCCAACGCCGGTTTGCGGACCTGCGTCACCGCTGTCCGGGCGGGCTTCTTCTCGTCGGCGGAAGTATCGGCCTTGGGAGCCGCCTCCACCTTACCCACTGCCAGCGGCGCCATCGGACGCGGCCGCTTGATTTCCAGCACACGCCGCCGCAGTTCGTCGAAAACGTCCGAATTATCCCGCAGGAATTGCCGCGCGTTCTCGCGTCCCTGGCCGAGTCGCAGATCGCCGTAGCTGAACCACGTCCCCGTCCGTGTGACCAGGCCGCAGTTGCAGGCCAGGTCGAGCACGTCGGTCTCGCGACTGATGCCGGAATCAAAGAGGATATCGAATTCGGCCTCGCGGAACGGCGGAGCGACCTTGTTCTTGACCACCTTGGCGCGTACGCGCGAGCCGATGACCTGCTCACCTTCCTTGAGCATGCCGACGCGTCGCACGTCGATGCGCAGCGAACTGTAGAATTTCAAGGCCCTCCCTCCGGGGGTGGTCTCGGGGCTGCCATACATCACGCCGATCTTCTCGCGGATCTGATTGATGAAAACGACGGCGGTGCGGCTCTTGCTGGCGATGCCGGTGAGCTTGCGCAGGGCCTGACTCATGAGACGGGCCTGGAGGCCGACATGTTGATCGCCCATTTGTCCTTCCAGCTCGGCGCGTGGCACCAGGGCCGCGACCGAATCGATGACAATGATGTCCAAGGCGTTGGAGCGCACCAGCAGCTCGCAGATTTCCAAAGCCTCTTCGCCGCAGGATGGCTGATTGACCAGCAACTCCTCCAGGTTAACCCCCAGGCGTTTCGCCCAAGTGGGATCGAAGGCGTGTTCGACATCTATAAACGCAGCTGCCCCGCCGGCACGCTGCGCCTCGGCGATCAGATGCAGCGTCAGCGTGGTCTTGCCGGACATCTCCGGACCGAAGATCTCTACGACGCGCCCCCGCGGGACGCCGGCCCCGCCCAAGGCCAGGTCCAGCGACAGACAGCCCGTGGAAACGCCCTCCACACTGGCGGCCTGGTCCTCGGAGAGATACATGATGGCGCCTTTGCCAAAGGATTTCTCGATCTGTTGTACGGCCCGGCTGAGCGCTTCTTTGCGGTTTTCCTCGCGTGCGTCGGACATGATTGGTCCTTTGCTGTGGGTCAGCGGTTCCGGCAGTTTGCCGGCGATCGGCCGCCCGTCGGCCGACGCTCACCAGTGTACGAACATGCACCTAACTGTCAAGGCTGCCTAGGACCCGGGAACAGCGTTCGCGGGGCCCCGATGTCCACCACGATTACGCGCCCCACTACCCTCTGGGCGGCTGCCGTCGCGAACCCCACCTTCGGGGCCAGCATCGTGACCGTGGCATGAGCCCGGAAACACGGCTCGTTGACCGTGCCACGGTCGGCGTCCAGACCAGAGGGTATATCGATGGCGATCCGGCGGGCAGCGCGGGCCCCGTTAGCCAGTTCGATCAGCGTCGCCATCGTGTGGCGTGGCGCGCCGCTCGAACCCGTCCCCAACAAAGCATCCACGATGACGTCGGCGTCCTCGAGTGCCTCGCGGGCTGCTTCCAGGCCGTCGGCCTCAAAAGCCCGCATGAACGGCAGGCCCATACGTTCCAGAATGCGCAAATTCACGGCAGCGTCGCCGCTGGTCTTTTCCGGCGGCGCCGCCAGCACGACGTCCACCGGTACTGCGGCGTTGAACAAGTGCCGCGCCGTTACGAACCCGTCTCCCCCGTTGTTGCCTGGCCCGCACAGGAGGACGACTCGGTCGGTGGCCGGGTTCAACAGAGTCTGGTAGATGAATTCGGCAGCCGCCCGGCCAGCGTTTTCCATCAACACCACGCCGGGGATGCCCATGTTCTCGATCGCCTGTCGATCCAGCTCACGAATCTGCTGGCAGGTCAGCGGCTGACCGGCCCGATAGGGTATCCCCATCCTGTACTCTCCGACATCGGTTCGTCAGGCCGCAGCCCGGCCTGCCGTGCCCCCGGGGCCATCCATTGTGCCAGTCCCCGGCGCCGTTTGCGCTACGTCCGCGGCTGCGTAGTATAGCGTGCTGTTGGGCGGGTGGCGTGTGAACGCGACGCGAGAAGAAACGCACTATGAGACTCTGACCGGACGCGACCGCTGGCTGCTGCTGTTGGTCACGCTGGCCGTGCTATTGCCGGGTACCATGGGCGTCGGCTTCGTCGACCGGGATGAGGGATGGTACGCCCAGGTCAGTCGGGAAATGCTCCAGACCGGCGAATGGCTGATCCCGCACTACCTGGGCGAGCCGTGGATCGCCAAGCCGCCGCTTCTGTACTGGTGTGTGGCGGCATCGTTCAAGGTCTTCGGTTTGCACGAGTGGGCTGCCCGCCTGATATCGGTCGCTGCTATGACCGGCGCCGTGCAATTGCTGGCCCGGCTGGCGGCCGGCATGTGCAACCGACGGGTGGCAATCTTTGCCGGCCTGGGTTTCATCACCGCCGGGCTGCCCGCAGTGGTTGGCAAGATGCTGCTGACCGATGGCCTTCTGTTGCTATGGTGTGTCGCAGCGCAAGCGGCGCTGTGGCGCATGGCGACCCGTGGGACCACGGCAGCGCGGGCCGCCGGGTTCTGGACGCTGGTTGGGCTGGGTCTCCTGACCAAGGGGCCGGCGATCCTGCTGTTTGTAGGTGCCTTCGGGGTGGCCCTGATTGTTTGTGCACGCCGTCGGCACGCCGCGGGGCAACTGACAGGTGTGCCGCAGCCGAGTTGGGCGTGGGCACGCGCGCCGAAGCTATGGCTTGCCCTTCCGATGGTGGTTCTCGTCGGCGGCCCATGGTACTTCTACGCGGCCCGTCACGCCGGTGGTACGCTCGTCGACCAATTCCTCTGGTATGAGACCGCCTCGCGAATCGTCCACACTCCGCACGGACATGGGGGCCCGCCGGGATATTACCTGCTACTCAGTTTGGCCGGCTGGTTGCCGTGGACCGTTCTGGTGCCTGGAGCGGTTATCGAAACCTGGCGTGAACGGCGAGGGGCCCCTAACGCTTGGCTGCTTTTGCTCTGGTGGGGGCTGCCCTGGGTCGCGCTGGAGCTGATTCACAGCAAGTTGCCGCACTACGTTTTGCCGTGTTACTTGCCGTTGGCGGTCATGTTCGGCCGAATGTGGGACCGGGGGCTGAGGCGCCTGCCCGACCGCCGAGAGCGGGTGGTTCTGCTCATCTGGGCTTGCTTGCCCATTGTGCTGGGGCTGGGATTGCTGGCGGGCGGAACTGCCGCTTTCCGGGCTGGGTGGCCGCTGGCGTTGGCGGCCAGCGGTGTGGTACTGGCGGGGGGATTCGGCTACGTCGCCTGGCTGGTCCGCCGTTTGCGTCTGCTTGAGGCTTGGACAACTGCTGTGGCTGCAACCGTTCTGTTCCACTTGGTGGTCGGTTTGTGTGCGTTGCCGGCCCTGGAGCCCTATCGATTGAGCCGCAACGTCGCCCGGCGCGTCAACGCCGTCTGTGACCCGGGTACGGAGGTATTGGTCAGCGGCTACGAGGAGCCGAGCATGTTCTTCTACCTGGAGCCTCCCGCCCGGGTTGTCAGCCCGCCAGTCCTGGTCGCCGCACTGAAGCCCGCCGAACATTCGCGCGTCCTGGTGGCGCGTGCGGAGGCCTGGCGGGCCGGCGGGGTGGAGCCGCTGGCGCCTGGAGCGGTTTGGCAGCGGGTGCGCGGCTTCAACTACGTCAAATGGCGTAAGGAGACCGTGTGGATCGCGCGGGTGCCCCGCGAAGAGGTGCCGGGACCGGTTTCGATCAGCGAAGCCACCACTGCTCCGGCGACAGCTCCGTAGAATCTGGCTAAAGTGCGAGCGTCGGCGCCATGTGCGCCAGGATAAGATCCGAGCATCGGAAGGGCGGTGGACCAAGCGTGAGTGCGGTACGCGTATTGCTCCTGCGAGCCGCAGGTACGAACTGCGACCTGGAAACCCAATACGCCTGGGAATTGGCCGGCGCCCAGGCCGACCGCGTGCATGTCCGTCGGCTCATCGAGCAGCCGCGCTTGTTGGACGAGTACCAGATATTGACGATCCCCGGGGGATTCAGTTACGGGGATGATATTGCCGCCGGCCGCATTCTGGCCCGCCAGGTTCAGCGGCACTTGCTGGATGAAATCCGGCGGTTCATCGACTCCGGCAAGCTGGTCTTGGGCGTGTGCAATGGATTCCAGGTCTTGGTGCAGACCGGGTTGTTGCCGTTCGGGAAGCGCGCCACGCCGCGCATCTGCACGATTACATATAATGAGCCGCCGGGATTTCAGGATCGTTGGGTGTACCTGCGGGCGCTGGCGCAGCGCTGCGTTTTCCTCGAACCGGGGCGCGTTTACGAGCTGCCGATCGCTCACGGCGAGGGGCGGGTAATGTTTGCTAGCCCGCAAGACCTGCGATCTGTCCTGGAGGCCGGACAGGCGGCCCTGGTGTACACCCGTCCGGAAGGGGGGTGTCCCAACCTGCATGGAGAACCGTACAATCCCAATGGCAGTCAGGCGGACATCGCCGGTTTGTGCGATGAAACTGGGCGCGTGCTCGGCTTGATGCCGCATCCGGAACGTTTCGTCGCTTGGACGCAGCATCCCTGCTGGACTTCGCAGCCGCCGCGCGAAGCTGGCGACGGACTAGCGCTGTTTCGTCGGGCGGTGACGTACTTCGCTGAGCGGCGGGTGTCGGCGGCGTGAGACACCGGTCCGGTGCTCGGCTGCCCGTCCGCTGGGCCGCTGGAGCAGGATAGGCGGCGGTTGGTGCACGCGGCCCCCAAGGGTACTCCGTACGTCGTCTTGTCAGGTGGGAGCCTGGGGATGACCAACGCCGACGTGGCCCGCGTCTTCAACGAAATCGCTGATCTGCTGGAGATCAAGGGAGAAGATGCCTTTCGTGTGAACTCCTATCGTCGCGTGGCGCGGACCGTGGCGGACCTGGCCGGAGACATCAATGAAATCGCCGCCCGGGGCGCCCTGGATCAGTTGCCTGGGGTCGGCAAGTCTTCTGCTCAGAAGATCCAGGAACTCTTGGCGACCGGACGCGTGGCGCTGCGCGACGAGCTGGCCGCCGAGATTCCTTTCGGCTTGCTCGAGCTGTTGTCGATCCCCAGTGTGGGTCCGAAGAAGGTGGCTACTCTGTGGAAGGAACGTGGCATTCAGTCGCTGGCTGACTTGAAAGCGGCCATCGCCGCCGGCAAGCTCAGCGACCTCAAGGGCTTCGGCCCCAGGAGCATCGAGCAGATCGCCCGCGGCATCGAGTTCCTGGAGCGCAGCGCCGGTCGCGTGCGACTGGGCGACGCCTGGTACGTGGCCGAGCGCCTGCGTCAAGCACTCGCCGCAATGCCTGGCGTGCAACGCGTCGAGCACGCCGGCTCGCTGCGCCGGGCGCGCGAGACCGTCGGCGACCTGGACTTGCTCTGCGTGGCCAGCGATGGAGAGGCCGTGATCCAGGAGTTCACGTGCCTGCCCGGTGTGGTGGAGGTCTTAGCCGCCGGCGAAACCAAAGCCTCGGTACGGGTTGAGTACGCGGCCGGTCAGTCCATCCAGGTGGATCTGCGCGTTGTGCCGGAGCAGTCCTTCGGAGCCGCCTGGCAGTATTTCACTGGCAGCAAAGAGCACAACGTACGGCTGCGCGAGTTGGCAGTGAAGCGGGGCTGGAGTCTGAATGAATATGGGCTGACCGAGGGTGAACGGATCATCGCGGCCCGCAGCGAGGAGGAGATTTACGCAGCCCTCGGTCTGCCTTGGATTCCGCCGGAATTGCGCGAGGATCGCGGCGAGTTCGAGCTGAAAACGATACCGGCGGACTTGCTCAGGCTGGAGCACATCCGTGGCGACCTGCACATGCACACCACCGCCAGCGACGGGCGTAACACGATCGAGGAGATGGCCGCCGCGGCCAAGCAGCGCGGCTACAAGTACATCTGCATTACCGAACATTCGGCCAGCAGTGCGATCGCCAACGGTCTGCGGCCGGAGCGTCTGCGGCGGCACATCCAGGCCGTGCGGGCGGCGGCTGAACGAATCACCGGTCTCACGGTCTGGATCGGCACCGAGGTGGATATTCATGCTGACGGGACGCTGGACTACCCGGATGAATTGCTGGCCGAGCTGGATTTCGTGACGGCGTCGATTCACGCCGGCATGGGACACGATCTGGAGGCCAATACGCGGCGGACGTTGGCCGCGATAGCGAACCCGTATGTCAACTGCATCGGCCACCCGACCGGTCGGCTGATCAACGAACGCGAGGCCATGCCGATCGACATCGAGGCCATCGCCAGGGAGGCGGCGCGCACGGGTACGGCCCTGGAGATCAACGCCAACTACTACCGCTTGGACCTCAAGGATCAGCATGTGCGTCTGGCACGCGACCTGGGGGCCGCAATCCTGATCAGCACGGATGCTCACGCCGTCGATCAGCTCGACATGATGTATTTCGGGGTGCTGACGGCGCGACGGGGCTGGTTGCGCAGGGAGGACGTGTTGAACACGCGCCCGGCGAAGGACATCCGGGCTTTTGTGGCTGCCAAGCGCAAACGGACATGAACCAGGCCGAGGGGGAAGACTCGCCAGGAGCAAGATTTTGCTTGTTCGGGTAAGAACAATTGTGGTACATTGATTCTCGTGCGGTGCCTTGGGTGTTCGGGCACAAGCTTGGAGTGAGGAACGGTCGGCAGCCCACCGGAGGGACGGTGCGCCGCTGACGGAAACACGCTGGCGACGTCAGGTTCGCGCCACCACGGGCCACTAAGACGAGGAGGAGGTTTCTGATGAGAACTGTGCGAATTGTCACGCTGCTCGTGACCGCCTTGTTGGTGGGGCCGAGTCTGGCCCAACAGGTGGTCGTCCCCAACATCAATGCAAACCAGGCCGGGCCGTCCAACCAGGCTTTCCCCTGGAACCAGGGCGATATGCGCTACCAACAGGTCTATGCCGCCGACCAGTTCGGCAGTTTGTCCGGCCTGATCACGCAGTTCGCCTATCGGGTTGATGAGCAGTGGGGCACGGCGTTCGTCTCCAACCCGATCACTTGCGAAATCCGGTTTTCCACCACGCAAGCCGGTCCGAACAATCTCAATCCTGTATTCGCGGCTAACATCGGTCCGGACGAGACGCTGGTGTGGAGCGGTCCGCTGACGCTCAAGAGCGGCGGCAACTGGCAGGTGTTCGACATCGTCGTGGACGTGAACGACGTGTTCAGCTACGAACCCACCAAAGGCAACCTGCTGATGGATATCAAGGTCTTCGGAGCTGCCAACACGACGCAGTTCGATGCCGCCGGCACGGGGCTTGGTCAAGGCGGCACTCCTTGGACCGACCGCCTGTGGGCCTTGGGCGTCAACTCCACGACCGGCAGTTCCAGTGGCGACGATGGGATGGTAACGCAGTTCACGTTCATCCCTGAGCCGACGACGGCGATGTTGTTGTTGGCACTGGCTGCGCTGCGGCGACGCTGAGGCTGCCGGAAGACCGCAGCAGCCGCGCTGACGTCGGACTGGCAATCGGGCCGGACCGCTGCGTGCGGCGCCGGCCGGCCCCCAATAAGAGGCAACGCCGCCTC
>Ga0129299_1001026_pt1 | contig 18686 bp, 14 predicted proteins | sample ConPoolayeCmetaG_FD_94477 | JGI IMG/M metagenome (GOLD analysis project Ga0129299, IMG submission 94477) | Hot spring microbial mat communities from California, USA to study Microbial Dark Matter (Phase II) - Cone Pool mat layer C metaG ...
TAGTACGTGATGGCTGCGATGGCCAGACAGATGATGACCGGAATGGGGATCAGGTCGAACACATAGCCCTGACCAATGAAAGTGAATGAGCGTGGCAGGCCAGTGATTGGGAAAGCATTGGTGATGACCAGCATGGCGCCGCGGGCCACACCCATGCTGACCAGAGTGATCAAGAAACCGTGCATTCTCAGCTTGGTCACAAAGAGCCCGTGAATGGTGCCAACCACTAAAGCGATAATGTAAACCAGAGCGATGCTGATCACCATGGGGAGTTGCCAATTCATCATAAAGTAGGCGAGCATCACGCCGCCGACAGCTACCATTGAACCAATAGACAGGTCAATGCCGGCGGTTAGAATTGTGAACCCAACGCCAATGGCGGCAATAGCCAGGATCGCCGTATCACGGGTCATGATCTTCAGGTTTTCTACGTGCAGAAAGTTGGGGTTGACGATGGCGCCAATCACAATCAGGGCGATGACGGCAACCAAAATCATCAGCTCCGTGATACGCATGAGCCGCTTGACCAGATCTACGAGGCCGCCTTGAGGCCGGACCACCGCTGCGCCAGACGACTTAGTTGTCGAAACTTTGTTCATACTTTCATAACCTCCAAACGAAAAGAGGAAGACTACCCCACGGCCGGTTCTGGATTGACGTTCACCACCGCTGCCTGTTTGTCAATGGCATCAACTGTCAAGAACTGAGTGGCACACGTCATGATTTTTTCCTGGTCGAATTCGTCTCTACTGAATTCACCTGTCACCCGGCCCTGACACATGACAATGACCCGGTCGCTCATCCCAATGATCTCCGGCATCTCTGAAGAAATCATCAAGATACCAATGCCCTGCTGGGCGAGGCGACTCATCAGAGCGTGGACCTCTGCTTTAGCCCCCACGTCTATACCACGGGTTGGTTCGTCCATAATGAGCACCTTGGGCTCCGTACTCAACCATTTGGCCAACACCACTTTCTGCTGGTTGCCACCGCTCAGGTTCTTGACCGTCTGCGTCAGACTGGGAGTGACTACAGACAGAGCATTCACGTAGTGCTTAGAAATATCATTTTCTTTCTTGCGACTGATGTTGCCCAACAGTCCCGAAATGCGTTTCAGGATAGCCATGGTCATGTTGTCGCGGACGGTCATGCCCAGCACCAGGCCATGCTGCTTGCGGTCCTCAGGCACCCAACCGATGCCATGTCGGACTGCATCGGCCGGCGTGTTAATGTCCACTTTCCGGCCCTCGATGAAGATAGCTCCTTCGGTTAAGCGGTCTGCGCCACAGATCAAACGCGCTACCTCGGTCCGTCCGGCGCCCATCAGACCGGCGAGACCAAGAATCTCACCTTTGTGCAGGGCAAAACTGACGTTTCGCACGCCGTTCTCGCCGGATATACCACGCACCTCCAGGACAGGCTGTCCGATTTGGGCCCGCTCTTTTGGAAACAGCCCCACCTCACGGCCGACCATCAGGCGGATGATCTTCTCTTCGGTGGCTTCGGCGATGGGCAAGGTGCCTACCCGTCGCCCGTCGCGCATCACGATGACGCGGTCAACAACGCGACGGACCTCCTCCAAACGATGGCTGATGAACACGACCGAGACTCCTCTTCCTTTCAGTCGCTGCATCGCGTCAAACAGCGCATCAACTTCCTTGCTGGACAGGGAGGAAGTTGGCTCATCCATGAGGATCAGGCTGGCGTTCATGGACAGCGCCTTGGCAATCTCCACCATCTGCTGGGCGGCCACCGTGAGTTCTTTAACCAGGCGCTTGCCCGAAATCTCCACTCCCAGGCTCTTCAGAATTTCCTCGGCCTTCTGGTTCATCGTTTTGAAGTCCACCATACCAATGGCGGGCACTTTGATCTCTTCGCGGTTAAGGAAGACATTCTCCGCCACACTCAAGTGGGGAACCAATGCAAGCTCCTGGTGAATGGTACTGATGCCCATTCTCCGCGCTTCCTGTGGGCTGTGAATCTCCACTTGCTGCCCACGAAAGTAGACGGTGCCCTGGTCCTTGGAGTACACACCAGCGATAATCTTGACCAGCGTGGACTTGCCAGCGCCATTCTCGCCCACAAATCCCAGAATCTCGCCGGGATACACCTCGAAGTCTACATTGTCCAGAGCCTGCACCCCTGGGAAGCTTTTGGAAATGCCTTCCATCCGCAACAAAGGCTCAACATCCATAATACACGATATTCCTATTCTTTTTGATAATTGCCTTCAAACCTCTCTTCATCGCGCGGCGTAAAGGGCTGCGTCGCCAACAACGGACTTGAACCCGACTGTCTTGTTAACCCACCTGGACGGTGGTCTCCCTCCATAGAGCAGGAGGGAGACCACACCGTTACCACAGATTACTGGGACGGAATACCTATGGACTCCAGATATGCCTTGTAGAGGTCGAAAGTGTCCGCTTTAATGACATCTACACCGGTGTTCAGGTGAATCTTGCCTTCAGAGCCGGCGGGCACACCCGGAATGTCAGCCGTTGGCCACTCGGACAGGTAAGGCTCGAGCACTTTCATGGTCTCGTCCTTGCCCAAGATGCTCAGAGCATACATCACGTAGCCGCTGAGATAGCCATAGAAGTACACGCGCTGACCGATCATGGCCTGGACGACACCTTCGCTCATCAGACGCTGGGTCTCCGGCTCAGCGTCGAAGGCAACGATCTTGACCTTGCCGGCCATCCCGGCCTGGCTGACAGCTTGACCAGCCATCGGGCCATCGTAGGAATAGAAGGTGATGAAGCCCGCCAGGTCAGGGTACTTCTGCATAGCGGTCTGGGCGTTGCTCAAAGCGACTTCCGGCTTCAGGTCATCCAGCAACACCTCAACCAACTCGAGCTCGGTACCTTTCAGGACATCCTGCACACCGCGGATGCGGTCTTGTGCGTTCTGAGCAGTAGCATAACCGACAAGGCCAACCACCTTGCCTTTGCCGATGATCTCCAAAGCAGCTTTGCCAGCCTCGCGCCCAGCATCATAGTCGGACATGCCGATATACATGTAGCGGGCCGAGCCAGTGGCATCGGAATCTGTGCAGATGACATGGATGCCATTATCCACTGCTCTCTGAACGATGTCCTTTGGTGCTGTACGGTCAATCGAGGAGAAGGTAATGGCGTCATACTTATCATTCACGAAGGTTTCCAGCATGGAGAGCTGCTGCGACAGTTTCTCGGCGGCCGTCGGTGCCTGGAAGGTGATGGGCACGTTGATCTCGGCTGAGGCGCGGGCCGCGCCGATCTGCGCTGCCGTCCAGAACGGGGCCACTGCGTTGGTCAACAAAGCAAACTTCGCACCGGCAGGCGGGGTCTTCCCTTCAGTGGCTTTTTTCAGGTCCGCTACCGCCTGGAACAGTTCGTTCGGGCGATAGGGATTCTCCTGCGGGTCGGCGGCCATAACCACCGGCACGATCAACATGGACAACACAACCAACAGACTGACAATCAAGAGAGCCTTGTTCCTCATTTCTACTTTCCCTCCTTCAGAAAAGTGAATCAAGTTGGCCTACGTCTCATGGCTAGTTTACCTGACAATACGGCTTCCGTCAAACGACAAATTCACCTGTTTCAATACCTATGCCTACTCCCGACCGATCACCTCCTTTCAAAGTGCTTCAAAGACCCTGTCCATGACCACCCTGAGGTTCTCAGGATAATCGGTCACCGCGAAATTCCGCTTGATTTGATCGCGAGACAGTTGGCCGGCTAACGCCCACAATCGCCTGATGTGGTCAACACTTTGCTGGCAAGCCTTAACGCTGTCGGCGCGGGGCGTATGGAGGTCAATGGACAGCCAGTCATCATAACCGATTTCCTGCAACCAGAACATCAATTCGACGTTCTCCCAAAAGCGGACGGAAGCGGGAAGCATGTCCCAGTCCCAATCGCCGTAGTTGTCGTTGAAATGCAGATGGAACAGCCGGCCTTCACGGTGGAGCAAGACCGCTGATTCAGCCGGGTTCTCGTATGCGAGAAAAGCGTGCCCCACATCCAACAGGCAACCAATATTGGGCAGGCCAACTTTGTCGGCGAGCCACAGCACCTTGGAGACCGTGTTGACCGTCAGGTGCGTCCGTGGCTCTTTGGGCTTATATTCGAGACAGACCCGCACCTCTGGGTCAGCAGAAGCGATTTCCTTCAGCCCGTCCACCAGCCAGTCAATTGCGGCGCGGTAGTTGACCTGAAATGGATAATCGAACCCGTCTTGTCCGAGCCACAGGTTGATCTTGTTCGCGCCCAACGTCCTGGACACGGCCACTCCAGTGATAATGGTTTCGACCGCACGCCGCCTGACCCCGATATCGGGGTGACACAATGAACCCATGCTCCAACTGGCATCGTCCCACACGCTAACCGAAACAATTGAGCAGGCCACGTTGGTCTCTTCCAGGAATCGCCTCATCTCCACCGGGTCGCTGTGTACAAACATCATCGGGTAGTGCAGTTCTACCCCGCGAAGGCCTTCTACGCTCGCAGCCGCCAGAACGCGCTCTCGTGGAGAAGCCGCCGGCTTATAGCCGCCGGGATTGTAGCGGTCGGCTCCCGTTCCAAAGTAGCCCAGGTGAGTTGAGATTTTGGGAAGGTCCAACTTCAAGCCCATGAGTCGGTCTCCTCTAATGTACATGATCGCCAGCCGTCTGGCAGGGAAACCGTCCTGAGCCATTTAGTTTGTTGCGTCAACAAACTAATTATACCAGATAAAACTGTTTTTGTCAAGACCATCTTGATTTGAGGTTCCCTGCCGCCGATACGACAGACAATGGACTGTGGTTTAGACTTCGGTTGATTGAGCCCGATGTATGTGTAATCGTTCTCACTTCTATTATATCCATTTTGCGCCAAATGTCAAATGTGGTTTCGATTCCATTTGAGTTTGCAAACCTGCGATTTCGTGCTATCATTCGTTTGTCCGATGCCAAAGTCACGAACCCGTTTCGCGACATACGTTACTGAAAAGGAGCGAAGAACCATGCAACAACAAGAGCTGATCGCCTCGCTGGAGAGGCAGGCCAAAACGATCCGGTGCCTGTCTATGGAAATGATTGCCAATGCCGGATCGGGTCACCCTGGCGGTGCGTTATCCGCCGCAGAGATTATGTCAGTGCTGTACTTCAAAGTGTTGCGCGTTGACCCTGCGCAACCCTCATGGGAGGACCGCGACCGCTTTGTCCTATCCAAGGGACACGGGACAGCGGCCTGGTACGCCGCTCTGTGCGAACGCGGCTTCTTCTCCCGAGATGAGCTGAAACTTTTCCGGCAAAAGGGTGGCATTCTTCAAGGCCATCCAGATATGCGCAAAGTGCCTGGCGTGGACATGACGGCTGGCTCGTTGGGTATGGGCCTCTCTGCGGCGCTGGGCATGGCCTTGGCGGCCAAGATGCAGAACAAGTCCTATCATGTCTACACCCTGCTGGGCGATGGGGAGATCCAAGAAGGACAGATTTGGGAGGCGGCCATGGCCGCTGCTCATTTCAAAGTTGATAATCTGACCGCTATCCTGGATTATAACGATGTCCAGTTGGACGGGCCGACACACCAGATCATGGAGATCGCCCCGGTACCGGAAAAGTGGCGCGCCTTCGGCTGGGAAACGCTTGAATGTGATGGGCACAGCGTGAGGGAACTTTTGGCGGCTTTCGATCAGGCTCTGGCGGTGCGAGGCAGGCCGTGTATTATCATCGCCCACACGGTCAAGGGCAAAGGTGTCAGTTTCATGGAAAACACGTGTGAATGGCACGGCGTGAGCGACCCGAAGAGGTTGCCCGAAGCACTGCAGGAGGTATTGGCAGAATGAGACCGCTGGAAAATATCGCCATGCGAGAAGCCTTCGCCGACGCAGCCATCGAGCTGTACGAGGAAGGTTATAACATCGTCGTCCTGGATGCCGACGTCTCGAAATCTACGCGCAGCATCAAGTTCGGGAGCAAATATCCGGAGCGGTTCGTCAATGTCGGCATCGCCGAGCAAAACATGATGTCCATAGCGGCTGGCATGGCATCCTGTGGCATGATTCCACTGGTGTGCAGCTTCAGCATGTTGCTTTCTTTGCGCGCTCTGGATCAGACCCGTCAGCAGGTAGCCTACGCCAAGAACAATGTGAAGATCATGGCGCACTACGGAGGCTATTCCGCTGGCCCGGAAGGCCCCACCCATCACGCCATTGAAGACCTGGGCATCATCCGTTCCATCCCCAACATCACCATCCTCGTCCCATGTGATGCGGAGGAAACCAAGGCCGCGCTGCGGACGACAATTGAGACGCCCGGACCGGTTTTCCTGCGCATGTCTCGGAATCCGGTGCCGTACGTGGAAGGCAAGCCGGGCAAGGTCGAGGTCGGCAAGGGCTATCGGCTCAGGGAGGGCAAAGACCTGGCCATCATTGCCATCGGTGTCATGGTTTCTCGCGCCCTGGACGCCGCTGACGAACTGGCGACTGATGGCATTGAGTGCCAGGTTATTGCCATGCCCAGTCTCAAGCCGATCGATGAAGCGTTAATCGTGGAAGCCGCGCGCCAGACTGGAGCCATTGTGACCGCCGAAGAGCACAACATCTATGGCGGTTTGGGCAGCGCGGTCGCTGAGGTGTTGGTCGAGCGTGCACCGGTACCCATGAAGCGGGTAGGAATCCAGGACCGATTCTCTGAATCGGCGCAATTCTTCGAACTGTTGGACAAATATGGGCTGAGTGTCGGCGACATCGTGGCCGCCTGTCGCGAGACTCTGGCCCGCAAGTAACCGGCATTCCCCCGACGATTCGGCGGAGGCGAGAGGGCCTTTGCTCGTCTCCGCCGAGGTCTCGACAGATGGCCCGGTAGCCTGGCCGTCTGACTTGTCCGGCTGCCAGTTGGAGCCTGCGGTCTGCCAAGAGTGTTCAGATAGCTTTCAAGGGTGATGCTACATGATGAGCAACTGGATAGATTGGCAATGGGACAACATAGCCGGGGCCTCATCCGGAGGCGACCTGTTCGAGATTATTAAGTCTCAGAGGGATACTATCATGACGCGAGATCAGTTGCAATCCACAATGGCCGAAGTTATTGATGGCATCAGGTTGTTCGACACTCACGAGCACATCGTTGACGAACGGGTGCGGATGGCAGAGACGCTGGACTTCACCTACTTCATGCCCCATTATCTCAGCAGCGACCTGGTTTCAGCCGGGATGCCTCTGGATGAACTCGAGGCGATCCGCGCGCCAGGCCGCGCGATGCGCGACGCACTGCGCAGCGCCATCTATCCCCGCGACCCCGGCTATCCCTTCCCTGAACGACTGCCAGACCATCAGCCTACTTTACTGGAAAAATGGCGCAGGTTCGCCCCGTTTTGGGCCCGTGTGCGCAATACCGGCTATGCCCGCTGCGTTTTGACGGCCATCAGAGATTTGTTCGGCATAGGCGACCTGAACGAGAAGACAGTTGAGGCGCTCTCGGTGGCTTTGCAAGACTCCAAAAAGAAGGGCTGGTATCATTATGTGCTCAAGGAACGCGCCCGCATTGACCTGAGTGTGTTAGACTGCGGCGGCACGGACGTTGACCGCAGCCTCTTTGCGCCTTCCATCCGCTTCGACCGATTCGTGGATATACGCGACCTCATAGACGTGCAGAGGTTGGAATATGAAACGGACATGGCTATCCACTCGCTGAACGACCTGGTCAAAGCACTGGAAGCAGATATGGCCCGCAAGGTACAAGATGGCATGATCGCGGTGAAGACGGGGCTCGCCTATCAACGTATCATCCAGTACGATGACGTCACTCAGCACGATGCCGAGCAAGTGTTTAACCGGCTTTTCCGACACACTGTGCAAAGGCTGTCTTGGGAAGAGGCCAAGCCATTTCAGGACTACATGATGCATCAGGTCATCCGACAGGCCATCGAGCACCGTCGGCCCATCCAGATTCACACAGGCTTGCAAGAAGGCAACGGCAACCTCATCGCCAACAGTCGGCCCACCCACCTGGTCAATCTGTTCATTCGCTATCCGAATGCAAAATTCGACCTGTTCCACGCCGGCTATCCCTATCATCATGAATTGTCTACGCTGGCCAAGAATTTCCCCAATGTGTATGCTGATTTGTGCTGGGTCCCGATCATCTCTCCCACTTTGGCTGCGCAGATACTGCATGAATGGCTGGAAACCATTCCGGTCAGCAAGATTCTGGCTTTCGGCGGAGACTTTATTATTGTCGAAGGTGCCTACGGCCACGCCACCATGGCCCGGCAGGTCGTGTCGAAGGTGCTCAGCGATAAGGTCAGGGTCGGGCTCTACTCCGAAGAAGAGGCAGCGACCTTCGGGCGGATGATTTTGCGCGAGAACGCCCAGCAATTATTCGGACTGTAACCATATACTCCGGTTTGATTGTGGATTTGAGGACAAACTTGCACGAAAAAGTGGTTGAGGCAAGGGGGCTGGTCAAGGTCTACAATGGCAATCCAGCCGTCCGCGGGATAGATTTCGATATTTACCGGGGCGAATGTTTCGGTTTCCTCGGCCCGAACGGAGCTGGCAAGAGCACAACGATGCGCATGATCTATGGCTTCAGCCCGATCACCGAAGGCTATCTGTCCGTGCTTGGAACGCCGGTGACCCAGAACATCCGACGCATCAAATACCAGATAGGCGTCGTCCCTCAGGAAGACAATCTCGATGAGGACATGGATGTGCTGAAGAACCTGTTGGTCTACGCTCGCTACTTCGATATGCCACGCAAACTGGCGCTTCAGCGTGCGCAGGAGCAACTGGAGTTTTGGCAACTGTGGGAACGACGCCACAGCCCAATCCGTGAATTGTCCGGCGGCATGAAACGACGCCTCCTCATCGGCCGGGCGATGCTAAACCGCCCGCTGCTGCTCATTCTGGACGAACCGACGACCGGCCTGGACCCTCAGGCGCGCCATCTCGTCTGGCAGAAACTGCGACAGCTCCGCGATGAGGGGACGACAATGATACTGACCACCCACTACATGGACGAGGCAGCCCAACTGTGCGACCGACTGGTCATCATGAACGACGGGCAAATACTGGCTGAAGGCGCACCGTCCGAGCTGATCAGGGAGCACTTGCCTGGACAGGTTTTAGAGATTCGCGGCACAGAACTCGACCTCCAGGGGCTCCAGGCCCGGCTGACAGGCGACAACGTGCTTACAGAGAAGGTAGGCGACATTCTTTACGTGTATGCTGACAACGTTGATGATCTCCGTCAGAAGTTCGACCTGGGCTGCTGCCAGGAGGTTATTTATCGCCTGTCTACATTGGAGGATGTGTTCCTGCGTTTGACCGGGCGCGCCTTGCTCGAATGATCAGCTCTTGACGGGGGATCGTCATGAAAGGGTAAATTCATGCCACTCGAACTGCCAATGTTGAAGATGTCCTATCGGGTCTACCGTATCTGGCAAAGAGATAGGGACATTTACCTGAACGCCTGGGCGACGGAGCTCTGGCCGCCGTTCGTCGAGCCGTTATTGAGCATCGTTGCCTTGGGATTGGGGCTGGGTTATTACGTGACGGACATCAACGGGATGTCCTTCATTCAGTTTCTTGCGCCGGCATTCGCCGCGACTGGCGCGATGTACGCTTCGGCCTTCGAGTGCACGTATGCCTCATTCGTCCGTATGGTATACCAGAAAACCTTCGATGCTATCCTGGCCACGCCTTGCACCATTGAAGATGTCATCGGCGGGGAGATGTTGTGGGGCACCACGCGGGCCCTGATTTCCGCCACGGTGGTGTTGTTCGTCATTGCGGTTTTCGGCCTGACCCAGTCTTGGTGGGCGTTGGGCATTCCGTTTGTCGCCTTGCTCCAAGGGCTGTTGTTCTCGTCTATGTCTATGGTCATCACTTCGATAGTTCCAACATTCGGCGCATTCAATTACTACATCACTTTGGGCATTACCCCCATGTTTTTCTTCTCGGGCGTGTTCTTCCCCCTTGAGCGATTGCCGGAGAGCATCCGGTGGCTGGCCTGGTTCTCTCCATTGACCCATGCCGTCACGCCCATTCGCGCCCTGGCCAATGGGCAGATCCATGCCAGCCTAATTTGGGACCTGGTGTGGATGGCTGTGGTGTCGCTGGTTATGGTCAATGTGGCACTGTCGCTGATGAGGAGAAGACTGGTTAAGTAAGGTCTGTGGCACGCTATTTGTGAGGCGCGTAACGATTTGACAGATTTGTCCGATTGTGATATAGTGTCACCTCGAATGGGTTGAGGTTGAACTGTACTTTACCTGTATGTTGTTTTCGATTCGTCATAATTCCGTCGTACAATGAAGTGAAGGACTTTCACAACAGTCGGTGGAGTTGATCTGTTTCTATTTGAGCATAGTTTTCTAACAGAGTCGGACTCTTCTCCGGCTCTGTTTTTTGTTTATCACTTTTTCAAATCACAACACTATTCACTTCTTTGGGATGTCTTAGGGAGGAAAAGGTACATGTCGTCATTAAGCAGTTTGGAGCAAGCAATGCTCTGGGGGGTCATCGTCGTTGCTTTCATCAGCCTGGTGTACGCACTCTGGCTGTGGCGCAACACGATGAAACGCGACACGGGCACTGAGGCCATGAAAGTCGTGTGGCGTGCCATCAAAGATGGCGCCAATGGGTATCTTTCGCAACAACTGAAAACAATTCTACCATTCTTAGTCTTGCTGACAGTGGCGCTGTTCTTCAGCGTCTATGTGGTCCAGCCAACCAAAGAGGCCCTGGCCGTGTTTAACAATGATGTGGACGCGGCAAGGTTGTGGATTGGTATCGGTCGTGCGCTGGCATTTGCTTTGGGCTCGACGTTTTCCATTCTCGTCGGCCAGCTTGGTATGCGTGTGGCTATCGAGGGCAACATCCGCGTGTCGGCTCAGGCCGCGCTGGAAAATTACAACGGCGCGCTCACGGTGGCCTACCGCGCCGGGACATTCACCGGCATGTTGACCGACGGGCTTGGCCTGCTGGGTGGAACAGCTATTTTCATGATTTTCGGCAAGGCCGCCCCCGACGTGCTGCTGGGCTTTGGCTTCGGCGGCACTCTGGTTGCACTGTTCATGCGTATCGGCGGTGGCATCTACACCAAGGCGGCTGATGTCGGCGCTGACCTGGTGGGCAAGGTCGAGCAAGGGCTGCCGGAAGACGACCCACGCAACGCCGCCGTGGTCGCTGACCTGGTGGGCGACAACGTGGGCGACTGCGCCGGCATGGCGGCAGACATCTTCGAAAGCTACGAAGTGACCATTGTGTCCACTTTGATCCTCGGGCTGTTCTTGTTGCATGAAACAGGCGACACTTTCTGGATTGTCTACCCGTTGGTTGTACGGGCAATTGGTGTCATATCGTCAATTATCGGTACGTTCACGGTACCCATCTGGGAGACCTTCCCCATCAAGTTCTTGCGGGCGCATAACGCCGAAAGCGCGATGTTCCACTCGTATGAAGTATCTTCGGTGAACACGATTGTCTGGGCCTTCGTATTTTCAATAGCGTACGCGCATGAATGGCAATTGGCGACGCTGAACGCCGTGGGCGTTGGCCTTGCGGTGGCTTTCAACCCTCTGACCTCTTTCTTCACTTCGGCGAAACATCGCCCGACAATGGAAATCGCCGAATCTACCAAGACTGGTTCGGCCACGACCATCCTGTCTGGTCTGGCTGTCGGCATGGAAGCCAGCGTATGGAGCTTGTTCGCTATCGTCGCTGCCTTGGCGGCCAGTTTGGTCGTCTTCTGGGGAGAGCCGCTGATTTACAAACTCTATGGCGTGGCGATGGTGGGCATCGGCATGTTGTCCCACACTGGCAACAATGTGGCGATGGATGCCTATGGCCCGATTTCTGACAACGCCAATGGCATCGGCGAGATGGCCGGCGTCGGCGAGAAGGCGTGGGCTTTGCTGGCGGAGCTGGACGCCGTGGGGAATACGACCAAAGCCATCACCAAGCAAGTGGCTATCGCCTCGGCGGTGATTGCGGCCACTGCGTTGTTCTTCTCCTTTGTGGCCGATGCGCTGACCCTGTCCTTCCCTGGGGTAAAACTGGAAGAGCTTCTAGACCGCGGAATTTCTGTTTCGTCACTGGAAGGCACGATCGGTTTCCTGCTGGGCGGTTCGTTGCCGTTCTTGTTCTCCGCTTTCTGTCTGCGGGCAGTTACCCGTGGGGCCAACTTCGTGGTCGAGGAAGTCCGTCGTCAATTTAGGATCCCCGGCGTGCTGGAAGGCAAAGTCACACCGGAGTACAGCAAGGTTGTGGCGATTACGACGGCTGCGGCCCAGAAAGAACTGATCAGCCTGGTGGTGCTGGCAGTAGGTATGCCGCTGTTGGTCGGACTGGTCTTCGGCGTGCAGGCTTTGGGTACATTCCTGGCCGGCGTCATCCTGACCGGACAATTGATGGCCGTGTACATGGCGATTGCCGGCGGCGCGATGGACAACGCCAAGAAGTTCATTGAGGACGGCAACTTCGGCGGCAAAGGGTCGCCCGCTCACAAGGCAGGCGTTGACGGCGACACGGTCGGCGACCCGCTCAAGGATACCGCCGGGCCAGCCCTGAACCCCATGATCAAGGTGGTCAACCTGATCAGCTTGCTGGCCGCGCCGCTCATTGTCCAAACCGCCGGTTCGGTCGGGACGTATGTCGCCATCGTTATCCTGATTGTCGCCATGATCTGGGCAGTCAGCCAGAGCAAGAAGGACGTATCGCCGGCACTGTAGAAGGCACGCTCTTGCGCTGCACTGTGTCTTGCGCGCAACCAGACATGTTGATCCAGGAGGCCGCCCGATGGCGGCCTCTTTTTGTCTTTACCTGGCGGACTGTGAGTCTGTTCATCTCTCGTGGAGTGAGTTCAGGCAGGCTTCTACGGTTTCTGTGACGTTCAGCCCAGGGTCAGGAGCGCCGCACTTCAGCCAGACGAGGAATTCTGCGTTGCCGGCGGGCCCTCGAATAGGCGACGCCATCAGCCCCGTGAAGGCCAGGCCTTCGCGTTTCGCCCAGGCGATGAAGTCGGAGAGCACTTCCCGATGCACGTGAGGGTCTTTGACCACGCCTCCCTTGCCGACCTGGCGGCGGCCGGCCTCAAATTGAGGTTTGATCAGCGCAATGATCGAAGCCTCTGCCTCGAGCAGCTTCATCACTGGCGGGATGACCAGCTTGAGCGAGATGAAAGACACATCAAGCGTGGCGATGGCGATAGCCTCCGGCAGGCTGTTCAAGTATCGGACGTTGACTTTTTCCATGACGACGACCCGTGGGTCATGGCGAAGTTTCCAGGCCAATTGACCGTAGCCTACATCCACGGCGTATACCCGCCGTGCGCCCCTTTGTAGGAGACAGTCGGTGAAACCACCGGTCGAAGCGCCGACGTCAAGTGCAACCAGGCCCTCAACTGAGACACCAAATCGGTCGAGGGCGGCCGCCAGTTTCAATCCAGCCCGACTGACAAACGGAGGCTGGCTTCTGATGAGGATTTCCTCGCCACCGCTGACCATACCGGATGGTTTGTCCGCGACCCGCCCGTCAATCAACACTTCGCCGGCCATGATCAGCCGTTGAGCTTGCTCTCGGCTTCCCACCAGTCCACGCTCTACCAGCAGGCGGTCCAATCTCTGTCGTTTCATGACATCAACGCTTCTGAGAAGCCTGATTCAAACGCCCAGACAATCGTAGATTCGGTCCAGACTGATGTCGGGGCAGACCGTGTCGCGACAGCGCAGCGTCAGTGTGGCAGCAGCAACGCCCAGCCGGATAGCCTCGTCAACGGGGAAGTCATTTAGCAGGCCGAAGATGAGGGAGGCGGTCAGCGCATCGCCACCGCCGGTGAAATCTACCACGTCAGTCTTGACCGCGCTGATGTGCCCGCTGCCCTCGCTGGTTGCGTAACAGACGCCCAACTCGGCCAGGGTGACGACGGCGATATCAACGCCCTGCCTGACCAGATCTTTGGCGGCCTGTTCCGCCTGGCCGCGCTTTTCGGCTTTGCGACCGCAGAGCGCCTCCGTCTCCGCCGCGTTGGGCGTGACTACATGCAGCCGGGGCAGGTAGGGTTTAAGTTTGGTCGCCAGGGTCGCCGAGGTCGGATCGGCGCACACGGGGACGTTATGCTTCGCGGCCAGTGACATGATTGAATCAATAGTTCGGGGTGATAGATTGGCGTCGAAGACGATCATGTCGGCCTGAGCAAACAGGCTGCGGCGCGCGTAGATGTAGCGTGGTGTGATGGCTTTAATGACCTCCATATCGTCCACAGACACGAATGGATTCCCCTCCTCGTCGAGGACGGCGATATAAGCCGCCGAACGAGCCAGTGGTTGGACGATGACATGCTCGGTGTTGACGCCGCCTTCCTGGGTTCGTGTGAGGATGCGGCGGCCCGACGGGTCGTCACCCACAGCAGAAAGGAGCGTCGTCTGAACGCCCAGCCGGGCCAGGTTCTCGGCTATGTTGCGCGCCACACCGCCCACGCTGACCCGGATCTGGCCGGGCGTCGATGTGCCCGGTTGCAAGGGCATGAGGCTCCGCCCCTTCGTATCAATGCTGGCTGCGCCTATGACGACAACGTGGGAATCTGTCATGATCCACTCCTTGCTCTGCAAGATCGCCAACTACGTGGGTGGCTAGGGACTATCTGAAACCGACTCTTCGACCAGAGACTGAATTTGCCCCCATTTGTTGGCCTCGACGGTGAACCGCTTTTCGGTAGCTTTTGACCCTTCACCAGGAGCCGGACTGCTGGTATACCTGATGATCATCTTGATACCACCCTGCTCCGTGCGCTTGATGGACGAGGTTTTGGTCGAATCTGGCGGCAACCTCAAAGTTTGTTCGACACCTTTGCGCACAACGTCGGCCAGGTGCCGGGTGTTCATGAAAATGGGCTGTCCCAACTTATCTTTCAACCGGTCGACAAACAGGCCAGCGCTCATGAACATGCTGCCGGCTGTGAAGAAGGCAAACAGAAACCCATAAATGGCGGGCATCACGATTCTGTTGAACAGGACCATGAACACATTTTGTTCCGCTCCAGACCATCCCGCCTGTGTCGTCATGGTTGACAACATAATTGAGGCACTCATGTAGACAAGCAGCAGAAAGATGCCCAGCAAGAACATGATAACGGCAATGACGTACAGATTAGGCGGTGTGCGCCGCATCACGTGACGAATCCAACTGTAATTCCACAGTTCGAAGCGAACGGCATAGATGACAAAGATCGCAATAAAGGACATGAACCAGGCCAGAAATTGGCCGAGGATGGTGACCCGATTGGCCATAAGTCCCGATTCTATGTCAGGGTAAGCCCAGGCCGCGCTCGCCAGCGTGATCCAGACCAGAAGTATGAGGGCGAACAGGTTGATCGCGACGGCTATTACCCCCCACACGTTCCCGAAAAATCCCCTGAATCTTTCCCAGCGGCTACGAGCGCGTTGGGCTTCCCACTCGGCGTTGTCCTGCCCACAACGCCAACAGGGATTCTCCCCACTAACGTACTGCGCATGACAAATGTTGCAGGTGGCCATCGCCCCTCATCCTTTCAGCCCGATGATTGTGGTGACGTAGCCGCAATCAACCTTTTTCAACGGTCGGTGATCCCGGCGACGCCTGCGTGCTTGAAGCCGCTGGCTTGTCTTCCAGCAAATCCGTAATTGTTCCCTCTATGTCGTGAAAAGGCATCCCGTAGGGGAATAGTAGTTTGGCCGAAGGTTCAGCAGCAACTTCCTGGAGAGCCTGTATCAGGCGCAGAGAGAGCATCACGTAAGAAGTAAGTTCTCTCTCTTTTATCTTCGGTTCACTGAGAATCCGGCCCAGTGCTGTCAGAAATCTCTGCTGTGCAGATGCTTTGGCCTGTTCTATCAGCTTGATGGCCTCTGCATCTGCTTCGGCGCGAATTCGTCTGGCTTCTTTTTCTGCTGCGCTGGAGACCAAGATCGCACTCCTTTCCGCCTCAGCCAAACGGACTTTGCTTCGTGCCAACCATTCCTCTTGCAGACGCTCACGTACCTCTGATGGGACATCAACGGCGCCAATCGACACGTAGGTTACCTCTATGCCATCTCCGTTGACGATCTTGTTGATCCTGTCCCGGATATCCTGGCAAATCTTTCCCTGGATTTTCGGCAGATTTCGGATGATCTCGATTTCTTGCTCAGCGACGTCGGCCCCTTTCAGGTTCTTGAGTATTCTCTGGAGTTCAGATTCGGCCGGCGGCTCAAACAGCTCGTCCAGGTTATATTGCGTTAGAATATCGCGCAGCACATCTTCGGCAATGGCTGAGACGGCGAGTTCCCAATGATTGAAGCTGGTGGCAGCCTTGAACACGTCATTCTTATCCACAAAGTAAGCGTCGGGTAATTCTCTAACTTCTTGTGAGGTAAACTGGGCCAACACCTTATCCTGGGATGGCTCGCTTCGCCGCTTGATCTGAAAGTAGACCACAAAATCGAGGTCAATGTAGATTCCATCCTTTGAGCGGGCGCGGCGCACGTTCCGTTCACCTGGTGCAGGCTCCGGCAGGCGAGCAAGTGGCATGCCCGGTGCAGGATAAATCGGGGTAGAGGTGGCTGTCAGGTTGCTCCGTGAGGTCAGTCGAATCACTTTGTAGATGCGCTCAAACCTCTTTGTCCTGTGAACTCCGCTCAGCTCCACGCGCTTCAACTTACCGCCATGCTCAAACACGACGGCATTGCCCGGCGTGACAATGACCAGACCCGGTCCACCGATGAGTGGCAGTCCCTGCGGTCTGGTTCTAGTGATTTCGCCGTCTCTGACCATGTAATAGGAGCGTTGCAGGTTGAGGAACAAAGAGCGCAAAATCTTTTGAACAGTTGCCATATCCAAACCTGAGAAGGCCTGAACCACGTCTTTGTTCAGGAACACATAGCCTTCGAGGATAAGCATGGGGACCAGCATACCTGCCACAAGCCCGACGACAAAGGATACCAGGCTCTGCGTTGCTGGCCCGCCAGCCAGGCCTCTGATAAAGGCCGCGCCGGGACCTCTGTATTGACTGCTGCTGGCCAGCCAGTAAAACCCGTGCCCTACCAATGTCCAGGAGAGAAGCCCTGGCACGACCATAGCATAAATCAACCGCCGATATCGTTTGAACGCTCCGCTATAGGCCAGCGCCATAATTGAGAGGATAGAGAAAACAGAGGCACGGAAACTCTGCGCCGGCGGATAGAACCACATGAACAGGTTGGCAACCAGAAGGATACCCAACGCCACGAACCACCCTGCAGAAGGCGTCTTGCTCTGCTTATCAGGGCCCAAAAACTCTTGTGGAAAGTCGTTTCCCAGGGACATGCCTATGCCTCATCAGCCAGTGTCAGCTTACTCAGTGCGCCAACCACTCAAACTCACCCACCTAAATATATCATAGTTGGCATAAAGTCAAAAAGCCCTTTTATATTGTCCTGACCAACACCTGTGTATCGCAATTGATTAAGTGAAAGCCAAATTGTTCATATAGTCGTCGAGACGCCAGATTGTCGGACTGGGTGTTCAGAGTGACCTGATAGACGCCGGCTTGATGAAATCGCAGCAGGCTCTCAGCCAACAACCGTTTGCCGATACCATATCCCTGCGCCTGCGGGTGAACGGCAAGTCGGTTGAGATGCCCATGCTCTTGGTTCCAGACGCCTGATGCGTAACCCACGATAACCCCACGCCATTCCGCCTTGAGCAAATACCCATTTCGGCGCAGCGGGGAGAGGATGGCGTATTCGTCCAAATGCCATAGCGGCGGGAAGGCAGCCCGGTCTACATTCAGCAAACCCCTGGCATCCTCCGGGGCGGCTGCAACGACGTGAACGGAAGGATTCCCATGTTGTGGGATGTGCCAGTCCGATTTCAGGTAGCTCGCCAGGGCGCCAACGGGCTGAAAACGCAGATAGCGGCGCAGGGCTACCCCAACCCAATCCAAAACCGTCACACAGGCAATGGCAGATGTCCCACGCTGATGGAGGAACGGCACTGTGCCTTCAAAAAGGGTGGTGAGCAGCTCTGGTTCAAGCCTGCGCCATCGGTCGCCTATCGCCAGCCCGACCAGAGACGCCTGAGTGGGTGTGGTCATGGCGTAGAGTATGAAACCCGCCAGGCCAGCATCATTTACAGCCACAAAGCCATGGTGCATGGAAAACCAATCGCCCAGCTCGTCCAGGGCGAAGCGCATGTGCAATCTCGTCTGGCGGTCTAGCCATTGCACCAGGCTCGCTTCATCGCGGCTATCAATTGGACGCACCGAAAACGATATACCCACCTTTTGTGCAGTCCTTGAGATTTAAGTAAAATGGCAAGGCCACGGTGAATACGAAACGCGCATTGGGCCGCGGCTATTGGCATTCGGTTAACAGTTCCAGTAATCAGAGGTTCAATATGCGTATCACTCTGGTCGGGCCTTGTGCATCGGGCAAATCAGTACTGGCTCATGCCTTGAGGGCCAGGGGCTATGATGCCCATCAATGCAGCCAGGAACATTCCTATGTGCCGGACATGTGGCGCCGCATTTGTCGCCCGGATGTCCTGATCTACCTGGACGTGAGTCTGGCAGCTATCCGCCAACGCCGACGAATTGATTGGGGTGTCTCCTATCTACAAACCTTGCAAGACCGCCTGCGCGATGCCCGCCAACATTGCGACCTCTACATTGCAACAGATGACCTGACTCCCGAACAGGTTCTCGAACAAATCCTCGACTTCCTGAA
>Ga0129299_1001027_pt1 | contig 18685 bp, 15 predicted proteins | sample ConPoolayeCmetaG_FD_94477 | JGI IMG/M metagenome (GOLD analysis project Ga0129299, IMG submission 94477) | Hot spring microbial mat communities from California, USA to study Microbial Dark Matter (Phase II) - Cone Pool mat layer C metaG ...
CCACCAATAGCCATCAGATGTACGAAGGATATTTACGCACAAAGCGTATTTAAGTCGGACATATACTTTACGCCGGCATGACGCCGCGAATGCGTTCCAGAAGTGCGTTGACTGATGTGTCCCACCGGAAAAACTCTTCGATAAACCGCCGTCCCTCCACGTTGATTGACATCCCCTTGTCAAGAAGCTCGAGCGTGCGCCGTTCCATGGCCTCGATGGTCGGCTCGACATGCACATACTGCCGGAAAATGTACGCGTCGCCGGCGTCGTTGCAGACCACCTGCAGGCCGGCGGCAAGATATTCCCGCAACTTGAGAATGGCGCGGCAGTTGTTGGTGATTGTGGGACGCATATAATTGAGGCCTATCCAGTTGTGCTCGATGACCACGGGGATGAGCTTGTGATCGATGCGGCCGAGGAAATGCGCGTTGCGGCCGATGCCGAGCCGCTCGGCCTGGTCCTCGAAGAACTGCCGCCGCACGCCGTCGCCCAGTATCTTGATGCTCAGGTCGCGGTGATGCGAGCACAGCCGAACAAACATGGGGAGAATGTCGTCAAAATCGGACGTGATACCAAGCGTGGCACAGTAGACGATGGATTTGGGAATGTCCGGCGGACGCTCAACCGGATTGCGGACAAGAAATATGTCCGAGACGCACTGGGTGAGAAAATGGACCTTGTGTTCGGGGATCCCGATCTGGTTGATGATATACAGCCTGAGCCGCTCGGTATGACAGGTCACCAGGGCGAAAGAGCGGGGGAGGTGATGGAAAAAGTAGCGCGAGATTCTGCGCATCAGGCCCTCATCTAAATATCCGTAATCAAGGTCGTCGATATCGAGGATGACGGTTTTACGCATGAGCTTCGCGATAAGCGCAGGTATGCAGTTGTTGGGCGCGGGTTTGAGCGCATAGTAAATATCGAAATCGTGGTGGCGGATTAGAACCGCACTATTGAAAAGAAGCGACAGCAGCATATCGAGCGCCAGGTTGTTGAGTTTGGGAGTGGTGAGATACAGGATGCCTTCAAGCTGTGCCGGGGGGGCACCCTTTGGCCGGCGCTCCACGTAGACGACCATATGGCCGCGCCGCTGCAGGTTCTGCGCGATGTTCCAGAACCTGACGGCGCTTCCGGAAATGCTGGTGAAAGGTGAGACAAGAAGAAATTTCATGTCATCATGGCCGATGTGCGGCTACTTCGTAAATACTACGTTCCATTTTCTCAGGCTCTGCCTGAAATTTCCCCACGACCTGAACATGCGCAAAAACATCATGACAAGATAGCGCGGACGGCGGTAATAGCGGCGGTAGAACGTGCCGAGATAATGATTGAGCTGCTCGTTGGTGAGATTGGGCAGGTTCACGGCGCTGTGATGCACGCTGTCATGACGGTGCCACTCTTTTGTCAGGAAACAGCCGTTCGCGTCGAGCAGCCGGTAGTAATCGGTGCCCGGAAGCGGCGTGGGGGTTGAGACCTGGGTGAATTCGGCGTTGAGTTCGAACGCAAATTTCATAGTTTCTTCCACCGTCGCCGGCGTGTCCCAGTAAAATCCAAGCATCACGCAGTTGAGCACGTCGATGCCGTGGCGCCGGGCGATGCGCACGCCGCGCCTGATGTCGTCCTTTGTCGTGCGTTTGCGCATTTTCTGCAGTATGTCGTCGTTGCCGGATTCGACGCCGTAGAGCACCATGCGGCAGCCGGCCTTTTTCAACCACCGCGCAAGCTCGTCGGTCATCAGCGACGGCCGGGCCTGCACCGAGAAACGCACCTTGATTTTTCTGTCGATGATGCGGCGGCATATTTCTATTGCGCGCGGCGTGTCAATATTGAACGTGTCGTCGTCGATGCGTATTTCTTTCACGCCCCGGTCGCGCACCAGGTATTCGATTTCGCGTACCACGCGCTCCGGCGACATGGTGCGGTGGCGGTGGCCGTAGATTGTCTGAGGGTAACTGCAGTACATGCAGGTGAACGGGCATCCGCGCGAGGTTATCATGGTGGCGGCCGGAAAGGCGACAAAGACGCTCTCATAGAATCTACTTAAATCAAGCAGATCATATGCCGGTATCGGCAGCGCGTCGAGATCGTCGATAAACGGCCGATCGGCGTTGACCCGCGCCTGTCCGGCGGCGTCTTTCCAGGTCAGCCCGGCGATATCTTCGAGGCGACATTCATGAGCGATAAGTGTCCTCACCAGTTCACACACTGCGTAATCCCATTCTCTTCGCAGGATGAAATCCACGCAGTCCTTGAGGATTTCTTCACGGTGCAGCGCGGTCACGTGCGGGCCGACCCATATGATTTTCACGCCGTGCCTTTTCGCGTGGGCGCTCAGTGCCTCTGCGACATTGGCGTTGATATGCTCGACCATGATAACAAGCGCGAATGGCGATATTTCATCTATGCGGCCGCAGGCCGCAGCAACATCGAGCCGCAAGGTGGGACAGTGAAGGTAGCGGACGTCGAAGCCGTTGTGCCTGAGCACCGCGGCGCAGGACAGGTTCTGGTAACTGTAGACTTGTTCGCCGGTTTCATTCAGGCAGGGGTGACGGCGGCCGGCCTTGGAGATGCGCGACGCCGGTGTCCAGTCGATTGTCGGCGGAGGCTCGACAAAAAGTATGCGGCGGTTGGCCGAATCGGTGTTCATACGGAACCGACATACTCCTCTACACATGCTTCAAACCGCTTCGCCGCGTCGGCCGGGTCATCCGCTCCAGTTATCGGCCGACCGACCACCAGGAGCGTGGCGCCGGCTTCGAGCGCGACGGATGGCGAGGCGATCCGTTTTTGATCGTCCGTTCCTTGTCCGGCCATGCGGACGCCGGGCGTAATGATTTCAAAGGACGCGGGAAGCGAAGGCTTGACCGCAGGGAGGTCCGCCGCCGAGCACACGATTCCGTCGAGGCCTGCACCGACCGCAAGCGATGCAAGGTGGCGGACGTAAAGTTCGAGAGGCATGGTGACGAGAAGCTGGTCGCATAGCGTTGTTGCGTCGATGCTGGTAAGCGCGGTGACGCCGATGATTTTCGGGGGGCAAGCCGTTTTTGCGGCGGCCGCGGCCGCCGCCGTGAGCATTGCCGGGCCGCCCTGCGTGTGGACCGTGAGAAAATCGACCTGATGTTCTGCGGCGGCGGCGACCGCTTTTTCAACAGTGTTGGGAATGTCGTGGAGCTTGAGATCGAGAAACATTTTCCGTCCCTCTCCCCGTACTTCATCCAGGAGCGCCGGGCCGAAGCGCGTAAATTGTTCGAGCCCGATCTTGAAGACGCCGATATGGGAGCGGGTCAGCCGTATCAGCCTGCGGATGTCGCCGATCTGCGAATAATTATCAAGCGCAAGCGCAAGATAGTCGCGGGCTGGTTTGTGAGAATGTGTCATCCTTCAACCTTGTTTTCTCTGTGTCGGCCCAGGCGGCGCCATAGTGTAATCGGGTGACATCGTGTTCCAGGGTCTTCAATCCTGTTCATCATGTTTCCCATCCTGCTCATCCTGTTAAAAATGCATCGTTGTACAGCAGGGAATCAAAACGGATGATTATATTTCAGGTGTATGAACATGCTGCAGATCATTCACGTGGCCAATATCGGCGGGGCGGAGAAGCACACGCGGCTTATCAGCAAGGAGTTCGCCCGGCGCGGTTTTCCGGTCACCCTTATATACCCGCCCGGTCCGTATGCCGGCGAATATGCTGCGCTGACACGGTGGGGTGTCAAGTGTATCGAGCATGATTTGAAGGCAACCCCCCTGCGGACAATCGGATTTGTGCGCCGTATCATCAAGGAAAAAAAGATTGAGATTGTCCATTCGCACATGCACGGCGCCGATTTTGTAGCGATGTGCGCCCGGGCGGGGCTTGGCGTCCGCCACATTTCCACCATTCACGCCATTCCCCAGGACAACGTCGGCCTGCTTTTCAAGGTCCGCAGCACGCTCATGACGTTTCTGGCGTTTCACAGCATGGAGAAAATATTCGCGGTTTCTGCTCCTGTGGCCGAGCGTATTCGGCGTGAACTGCTGCTTCCGTGCCGAAAAGTGGCGGTCACCCTCAACAGCATCGATTTCGGCGAAATGAAGCCGGATGCAGCCGCGGTTGAAAAAATCCGCAGCATGTTGAAGACAACGCCTACTATGAAGATAATCATGTGTATCGGCAGTCTCTATCGGCTCAAGGGACAGTCGTATTTGATTGAAGCGTTTTATGCGATCGCGCAAACGCATCCGGACTGCAGGCTGGTGTTTTTAGGCCGCGGCGAGGCTGAAGAAGAACTGCGGTCACTTACACAGCGGCTTGGGCTTGGCGAGAGAGTGGTTTTCGCAGGCCATCATCTCAACGTGGCCGACTGGCTTTCGGCGGCCGATATCTACGTGCAGCCCTCGGCGTATCTCGATCCCCTCCCGCGCGCGCTTCTTGAGGCGATGTATATGGGACTGCCGGTGGTGGCCTCCGACGTCGCGTCGATCAGGCAGGTGGTCACCGACAGGATGAACGGCCTGTGCGTGGCACCGCGCTCGCCTGACGCGATAGCCGCTGCCCTGCGCTATCTTCTGGAGAATCCGGCCGAGGGGCGGCGGATGGGGCTTGCAGGGCAGGCTTTCGTGCAAAAGAACTGCTCAATGACCGCTATGGCGGATCGGATATGCGCGGCGCTTGGGATAGAAGCCGGCGTGGGCAAAGCCGTATGAGTATACTTCGAAAAGAGCTTGTCGGCTGGACGGTTTTTGGTCGGCATTATCGTTATCGGCGCGCTCCAGCGGCATGCGCCGTACGGGCGATTGACGCAGTGGGCAACGTTTTTTTCAGGTGCAGACCCCACCCTTTTCCCGCCGATCCCCGCCGTATATGTTTTGTCCTGCTCAACCACCTTGGCGACATGGTGGTGGCGACAGCGTTTACGCAGGCGCTCCGGCAACGCTTCCCCCAAGCCAGAATAACCGCCGTGGTGCGCACGGCGGTTATGCCCATAGCCCGGATGGCGCCGGGTGTGGATGAAGTTCTTGCGCTTGACGCGCCGTGGTTCTCACGGGGCGATTCAAGGGGATGGGGCCGTGTCTTCAGCTTTTGCATGCGCCATTTCAGGAAATTCGACGCAGGATTTGAGCTCTACGGCGATCCGCGAAGCCTTGCCGTGGCGCGCGCTATTTCGAAAGTATGCGTCGGCTCGGGAATACGCGGCTTGGGCTTTCTCCTGGATATCAACATGGACCGCGGGCGTATCTTCGGCCGGCCGATGCCAGCGACGCACCTGGATGTATTGCATGCATCGGCCGGTGAGCACATCGCCGCGCGTCCGGCGGTGCATATTGCCGCAGAGACAATCGAATCCATACGAAGGCGGCTTGCCGGTTTGGACGTCGAGGAGAAACGTTTTGTCCTTATCCATCCGGGAGTAAGCGTTCGTATCCGCGAATGGCCGTTGCAGTATTGGGGGAAGCTCGTCGCGCGGCTTCTGCAAAAAATGCCTGTCGTCACCGCTGACCCCGACAGGTCAAAGGTCACAGCATTACAAAAGATGTTCGCCGGCCGGCCGTTTCACAGCCTTTCGTTGTCTCTTGAAGAATACGCCGCGTGCATCCGTTGTGCATCGCTGGTGATATCGGTGGAGTCGCTTGCCGGCCATTTTGCTGCCGCATGTAATGTTGAGGTCATATGGATACACTCCGGTACCACCATCGCTTCCGAAATGGGCCCCTGTGTCGAGCCGCCGTCGGTTGTCTTTTGCGATACTCGCTGCCCGCGCTATCCCTGCGGTCTTCATACATGTCCCTACGGATATCCCAGCCCCTGCCTTGAGCGGATCGGGTGGGAAGATGTGGCGCGGGCGGCGGAAAAGATACTCGGCAGTCAGGATAAACCAAGCCGGAGATAACCGCCGCGTTCAGCCAGCACCTGTCGGTACACCTCGCAATGCTGCCGCGCCATGTCCTCCATCCGGTGCTTGTTTTCAATCATCATGCGGGCGTGTCTGCCCAATTGCGCGCGAAGCGAGTCGTTGCACAACAGAATATGGATTTTCTGGGCGAGCTCGTGTTCGTTGTCTGACGCGAATAGCAGCCCGTTCTTACCCTCCTCGATAAGGTCCTTTGTGCCGTTGACTGCCGACGCCACGATGGCCTTCCCCAGAAAACAGGCGTCGATGAGCGTAAAGGGCATTCCTTCCCACCGTGACGTATTCACGACGATATGGGCATGCTGCGTAATTGCCAGCGCGTCGTCACGGTGCCCCAGCACCAGCACTCCGCCGCTCAGTCCCTGGCGGGCGATTTCCAGACTGATTTTTTCCTGAAGGGGACCGTCGCCGATAAACAGAAACAAGAGATCGGGATTTTTAGGGAGCAGCAACTTTGCCGCGCGCAGAAGGCAGAACGGATTTTTCTGGTATGACAGGTGGCCGACCTGCACTATCCATTTTTTTCCGTCAGCCTGTTCGATGACCGGCCGTTCGCGGTACTCGGCAAACCGTTTTCTGTCTATGCCTAAAAGTATCGGCCGGACTTTGCGTGGACTGATGATGTTGCGTCTGACCACCGTTTTCGCGTCATCGTTCGACACCGTGATGAGCATCGACGCATACAGCGAACAGATTTGCCAGGCGATCTTGAAGAGAGCGAAGAACAGCCTGTTTTTCATATCAATGGTATGCGGGGTGAACACGATGGGAATCCGCGCCATCATCGCCAGCGCATGACCCCAGATGAGCCCTTCGAAACCATGCAGGTGGATGAGGGAGACGCGGTTCACTTTAATAAAGCGGTATGCACGCAGCAGGTCGCCGTTGATGAATTTGGATATTTTCAGGGGCAGCGATCCCGCGACAAGCACACGGCAGAACTCATGGAGGCCGGTGTTGGACTGCTGGCAGATAAGGAAATTGTTGAATGCGTCGTTGGTCTGAGCCAGGATATCCGCCACCGCGCGTCCCTGACCGCTTAAATGCGGCTCGAAAACGACAAAGGCGATATTTTTTTTATCCATCGGAAAAGCTGCGGGCGTTGCCGCCGCTCAAAGTGTTATATTAAAATAGCCTTGGCGCTTTCACTATTCCAATGGATAGGTATGAAGCAATTCCGCGCTTCTATCGTTTCTAACCGCCCTGTATCGGACGATTTTCACGCCATCGAATTCACGTGGCCGTCCGCGGCAGGCATTCCCGCGCCGGGTCAGTTCTTTACCGTGCGCGTTTCCGACGGCACGGTTCCATTCTTGCGCCGTCCCTTTGCTTTTTCAGGATTCGACGGCGCCGGGCATATTGCAAGCGCCATTTACAAACGTCGCGGCCGGGGCACCGAAATACTGGCGGCGAAAAAAGAAGGTGAAACTCTTGACGTCATCGGCCCGTCGGGAAATCCCTTTATGCTGCCAGCCCCGAACTGCACGCCGGTGCTGGCGGCAGGCGGAATCGGTCTCGGCCCGGTGCTCTTTCTGGCGCGCGTTCTGCATGACGCCGGCCGGCGCGCCGTGTTTGCCGCCGGATTCCGCACCGCAATGGATATTGTCGATAAAACGCTCTTTGGCCAAAGTGCTGTCACCCTATGCACCGACGACGGTTCCGAGGGATTCAAGGGAACAACGGTAGATTACATACGGCAGTATCTGGAACGCGCCGACAGCGTATCGCGTACTGCAATGGTGATGTATGCCTGCGGGCCGATGGCCATGCTCAAGGGATGCCACGAGACGGCCCAGCGCTTCGGCGTCACCTGCTACGTTTCGGTGGAGCAGGTGATGGCGTGCGGGGTGGGCGCCTGCATGGGATGCGTGGTGAAAGCGGCGGGAGGCAACGGCTATGTGCGTGTGTGCAGCGACGGCCCGGTGTTTAACAGCAGGGACATCGAATGGATTTGAACGTCAAAATCGGCCCGATGACATTGAGAAACCCGGTCGGGGTGGCGTCAGGGACATTCGGCTACGGCAGCGAATATGAATCGCTGATCGATCTCTCGGCCATCGGCGCAATATACACCAAAGCCATTACACCGGCCCCGCGTCATGGAAATGATGTTCCCCGCATTGTCGAGACGCCGTCGGGCATGCTCAATTCAATCGGTCTTGCCAATGTGGGCGTTGAGCGGTTTATCCGGGAAAAATTGCCCTTCCTAGCCGCATCGCCCTGCGCGGTCATCTGCAACGTGGCGGGGGCGGACGAAGATGAATATGTGCAGGTGATGGAGCGGCTGGAGCCGCAGGGGGGTATCGACGGCTATGAGATAAACGTTTCATGCCCCAATGTCAAACACGGCGGACTTGCTCTCGGAACAGACCCCGCCCTCATCACATGCCTGGTGCGGCGTCTGCGGCAGCTTACCAAAAAGGCACTTATCGTCAAACTCACGCCGAATATCACCGATATCACCGCGGCCGCAATCGCGGCGGAGGACGGCGGGGCGGACGCCGTCTCATGCATCAACAGCCTTATCGGCATGGTTATTGATGTGCGCGCGAAACAGCCGGTGTTTCGGGCCGGGATCGGCGGTCTTTCCGGTCCCGCAATCCGGCCTGTCGGCGTCGCTATGACATACCGCGTCAGCAGGGCCGTATCCATCCCCGTTATCGGTATCGGCGGTATCATGTGCGCCGACGACGCGCTGCAGTATCTTCTGGCCGGCGCATCCGCGGTGCAGATAGGCAGCGCAACGTTCGCCGATCCCTCCACTCCCGCGCGGGTGCGCGACGGAATCGAAGCGTTTTGTATCGAGGAAAAATGTACATGTGTCGACGACGTGCGGCGATTGCTTCGCTAATCGCCGCATGCGCGGCGGCTACCATTTTCTGGGCCGGCTGCGCCACGGCGCCCCGCTATACGCGCTGTACGCATACGGCGCCGGCGGCCCCGAAAACCCGCGTATATCCCGATCGCGGCACCGGACAAGGGGAATCGGGGTTCACCGGCACCGCGTCGTATTACGGCACGGCGTTTCACGGTAAGAAGACGGCAAGCGGCGAGCGTTTTAATATGCATGCGCTTACCGCGGCCCACCCAACCCTTCCGTTCGGCGTCCGGGTGCGCGTCACCAACCTCGATAACGGCAAGTCGGTGGTGGTGCGGATAAATGATCGCGGGCCGTTCAAGAAAGGCCGTATCATCGATTTGTCGCACGGCGCCGCACGGGAGATCGGCATGATAGGGACGGGGACGGCGCGGGTAAGGCTGGAGGTATTGCGGTAGGCTGACGGCGGAAGGGGCTGCGAGTCAGATGAACAGAACTGCAGCGAATAAAAACGGCAGAGCGTGCAGAACGGCAGCATGCGGAGAATTTCTACGATGCGGCTATTGCCATTAAAAAGCTACATTCCGACAGTCAGGGGGCTTATTGCCAATCGAATGGCGGGCGAGGCTGTGTATCCCTTTTATGCCTCGTTCAAGATTACATCGCGCTGCCATTTCGGCTGCCCGTTTTGCAATGTACGCCGCGATCGCAGTGCCGATCGCTCCACCGCCGATATCAAGGCCGTCCTCGACAACCTTTCGCGATCATCGGTTCTGATGACGAGTTTTGAGGGCGGCGAACCGCTCCTTCGCGACGATATCGGCGAGCTGCTGCAATACGCCCGCACATGCGGTTTCTACCTTTTATTTACCACCAGCGCGCGCGACCTCATGGATCAGCCGCTTCGCGAGTATGCGCCCTACATCGATTTTCTGCACGTGTCCATTGACGAAGGACATGACAATCTCTGCATGTTCGAGGCGCTTCCGCGGCTGTGCGAGCTGCCTGTCCAGGTGTCGGTGCAGACTGTGGTGACACGGGATACGGTGGGCTGTCTGGCCGACAAGGTGCGGCGCTGCCGTGAAGCAGGCGCCAATATTGTGATTATTCCTGCGTCGCCGATGGAGGGCGCGCAGAATTGTTTCCCCGACATGGACGCGCTGCGGCGCACCGTCGAGGACCTTCGGCGGAACTATCCCGGCACTATCCATACACCGCGGAAGTTTTTCGACGCATACGCCGGCCGGCGCTGCTCGCCGGCGTCGGTCATTATCGCATCCGACTGCCGGCTATATTATCCCTGCCATATTCTTGGAACAAAAGGGCCGGATTTGACCGTGACCGATCTCAATACATGGCTTGCCGGCGACGAGGCCCGGGCGATGCGGCGCCGCATGCGCGCGTGCACGCGAAACTGCGGATGGTACCAGTATTACTCCATCGATTCATACGTGTCGCCGATCACGGTTTGGGAGTCTCTGATGCCCATGCTGATTCAAGCCATACGCCGCCGGGGCGGCAGGCGCTCGGCGCGGCGTTCAACGCAGCGATTAATGTCCCGTGCGCGTCGCATTTTTGTACGACAACGGCAATGAAGCAGAGCCGCGCGCGGCGGCTACTATCGCTTAACCGCTTCGGTAATTTACTATATTATGTACCTCGCTGCAGGCACTGATATGCGCGTACGGCGAGTGCGCGCCGTATATATGAAAGACCCGGCGGGCGGACACTTACCTATATGGAACCCACATTCGATTTCGTACAATATACGGTCATACTGCTGCGGCGGAAAAAAATTCTTTTCGTCAATTTTGTTCTCGTCAGTATCGCGGCTTTTATCTATGCCTTCTTTATCGCGAAGAAGCAGTTTGAGGCGACGGTGACTTTCCTGCCTCCGGTGAGCGAAACACGCAGCATATCGACGCTGTTGTCGGGCTTTGATCTCACCGGAGTATTCGGTTCCGATATCATGCCCGAACAGATTATGACCATCTTTTACAGCCAGGCGCTGCGGCGCCGGGTCATCGACGAATTCAACCTCTACGAGAAGTATAAATTGAAGAACAGGCCGGGAAGATTTCGGATAGCGCTGAAACGGCTCGAAAAAGACCTTGAATTGGAGTGCGATGAGGTAGGAAAGATGGGTATCAGCAGGTTCGTTTCCTACACCATTCGCGCATATCATACGTCACCCGATACGAGCTTCCTGATGGTCAACTATGTTTTCGGCTGCATCGATTCCGCGGTGCGGGAGGTCAGCATCGACCGCGGCCGGCGCGACCGCATATTCGCACAGCAGCAGCTCGCCCAGAACAAGGCGGCGCTTGACAGCATACAGGACGCGTTCAGAAGATTTCAGCTCGCCAATAAAGCGTATAATATTCCCGAACAAGTCGGCGCGGCCTTGAAAAATTACAGCCAAATCCGCGCCTCAATCATCGCCAATGAAATCCAGATCCGCCGTATGCAGGATGATTTCCGCAATAATTATCCTTCCATCGTGGCGCTTAAGAAAAGCAATGCGGTGATGAACCGGATGCTTGATTCGCTGGAGAAACAGGCCTCGCCTGATATACTGGTAGGGCTGGAAATATCCACCGAGCTGGCGCCGCAATACGCCAACTTCATACGTGATATCGAGGTGCAGAATGAGCTTATCCTGCTCATGTCGCAGGAACTGGAGCAGGCGAAGCTCAAGGAGGCGCGAGACGTTTCGCCGCTCAAGATTATCGACCCGCCATACGTGCCGGAATATAAAGCGCGTCCGAAGCGCATACTGCTCATTGCCGTCATCGTGATCGTGTATATGACTGTACTGTGCTTCGCGGTCATTTTGCAGCACCTCTATGTCACCCGATTCAGAGGTTCCAGGACATTTCATGAAATCGCCGGCGCCATTGGTTCCGGGCGGTGATACCGTCCTTACACCCTCCCATGACCGCTCTGCGGCACACGCGTAATAGGCGGCACGCATGGCAGCCAGTGCTGGGAAAGGAAGTATGATGCAAAGGTTTTGTCATTGTAGGAAGCGTTGCGTTTTAACCGCAGGCGTTCGTCTTCTTGTGCTGTGTGCGGTTCTTGCCGTGCCGCCGGCGCCGCAAGGCGCGAATATCGATATCTCGAAAATTCGCGCACTTCGCAGGGGCGGCATTGGACAAGGCCCGGATATGACAGAGGATATGGGCATGGGCTACGTCGGAATGCTGGCGTCGATGGGGGAGCGCGTCTCTTTCTCCGAAATCGACCGTACCATCGATGAAAATTCATATGTGCTGGGCTCCAACGACGAGTTGATGATTTATATCTGGGGAAGCGTAAGCGAAGTGCTGACGGCGACGGTGGATCACGAGGGCAAGCTCATCATCCCCGCCGTCGGCATTGTTCCGGTCTCCGGCATGACGCTTGCCGATACGAAGAAGAAGGTAATGGAAAAGGTACTGACGACGTATCGTGACGTCGACATTACCGTGGTGCTCAGCCGGATACGCAAGTTCAGGGCGTATATCCTCGGAGAAGTGCAGAAGCCGGGGGCATACACGGTCAACGGCGCTACGCGCGTGTCCGACCTCATCGAGCTGGCGGGCGGTTTTATCAAGGGCGACAGCTGCCGCCAGCGGGCCATTGAAATTGAAAATGAGGCTCGGGGAAAGCGGTTCGCCGACATGCAGTTGTTCTATCATAACAACGACCTGCGGCTTAATCCGTACCTCAGCGAGGGCGACCGCGTATTCGTCCGCAAACGCACGGATATCGTTTCGGTATCAGGTGAAGTCATGTATCCGGGCACGTATGATTTTATGGAGGGCGATCGGGTTGCTACGCTTATTGAAGCGGCGGGAGGATTCACGCGCAACGGCGATTCGACCCGTATTCTTCTGACTCGTTTCGCCAATGACCGCGATTCACTTGTCAGTTTTACCATGAACATGCGGGAAGCTGCCGATTTTTCGCTGTGTAAGGACGATCGCATCGTCGTGAGCCGGCTTTCCGACTACCGGATCCATCGCAATGTCTGGGTGACCGGCGAGGTGAAATATCCCGGACGGTATCCTGTCCGCAAGGATAAAACACGGCTCCGTGACGCGATCGAAATGGCGGGAGGTTTCACCGACGATGCGCTTTTGGCCCAGAGCGTGTTGTTTCGCAAACGGCGGTTTTTACAAAAGGACGATGAGTTCGAAGTGCTTGAGAACGTGCCTTTTTCGTCTCTGACCCCGCTTGAAAAAGGGTATATCAGGGCGAAATTCATTGGAAAGGAAAACGTGTTCAGCATTGATTTCAAGCGTCTCTATAAAAATAACGGCGACATTTTTAATGTCGTATTAATGGACGGCGACAGTATCGTCATCAACCGGCGTACTCAGGCGGTTGAAGTGACCGGTGCGGTTGTGATGCCGGGGCTTGTGTCGTATAAAGAAGGCGCCGATGTCCGCTACTATATTAGCGAAGCGGGCGGATATAATGCGCGCGCAAAAAAAACACAGACCATACTGATCAGGGGCAGCAGCGGGGTGTGGCTGCGGCCCCGCGACGCCGACGAAGTGAATGAGGGGGATATCATACTTGTGCCCGAGCGTGAATACAAGGAATTTTTCATGGTCGCCCGCGACATTCTTGTCGTTCTTAGCTCGATTGCGGCCGTGATTACGGCGTATATAGCGGTGAGCAACGCGATGAAATAAAAAGCGGCTGCAGGCCGTTGAAAACTCCCATGAGCGCGCGCGCGCTCTTTTCCCACGAATAGTGGGCGAGTATGCGGCGCCTGTTCGTGAGCAGGGCCGCCGTATCGATTTCACCGCAGAGAACCGCTCGAATCTTTGCCGCAATATCCTCGGGACTGCGCGGGTCAAAGTATACGGCGCATTCGCCGAGTGTTTCCTGCATGACCGTTCCCCGTGAGGTTACGACGATGCATCCGGAGGCAAGCGCCTCGAGTACGGGCAGGCCGAATCCTTCGTAGAGCGACGGAAACACAAACATCCTGCAGGCACGATAGAGCTGCCGTACGCTCTCGGCGGATTGATATCCGGCAAAGTGTATCCGGTCCCGGATGGCGCTGTGCGCGATATGCCTAAATAAACGCCTGCTTTTCCATCCGGCCGGTCCGGCAATCTTCAGTGTTGTATCCATTCGGTGGGATCGCGAGAGTATTTCCAGGGCTTTGACAAGGTTGAGAAGGTTCTTTCGCGGTTCGACGGTGCCGACATATAAAAGAAAATCGGCTCGCGGCGCCGTTTCGGCCGCGGTGTCGACGTCCCACGCGCAGCCATTGGGGATCGCGGTGGTTTTTTCGCTTACCGCGGGATACATTCTGACCAACTCGTTTTTCACAAACGATGAAACAGTTACGATACGATCAGCGCACGCCACGCTTTTGTCGAAATACAGCGTATGCATCAGCCGGTTGAATGCATTGAGCGCCCATGGGTAATGCTTGCATGTCAGATCATGGATGGTGATGACGCGCTTGACGCCCGCCGGCACCTTGAGCGGCGCAAGCTGCTCCGGTTCCCAAAATACCTCGACGCCGTGGCGCGCAAGGCGCGGCGCAAGGACATAGTGTGTCCATAATGTGCCGGGAATGCGCGCGCCGGGAATACGAACAGTCTTCCAGCGGGGATTATGAAGAGGGTAGCCGGAACAAACGGGCTCAAACAGGATGTAGCTGTTCGCAGTATCGATGCGCTGCAGCCAATCAAGGGAATTGCGCAGGTAGACGGCAACCCCAGTGCGCCCCTTTGCCAGGCATTTTATATCAACACCGATATTCACGTTTCGTTGTTCTGACCGGGATTATCAGGATAAAGACACAGGATTGCCATTATTTTGACTGGGAAGAAAAATAGTATCAAACGCTACGCGGTGCCTGATGTATCCCGCAGGCGCTGCATACGGTCGAGAAGCTGGTCGATAATGTGCTGCCAGCGGAACCGTTCCTCGATAAAGCGCCGTCCGGCCTCGTTGACGACCATTCCCTGCGCCAAAAGCGTCAATAGTCGCTTTTCCATCATCGCGATGTTCTCTTCGATGTAGATATGGTCTCTGAAAAGATAGGCGTCCCCCGTGTTGTTACACACCACCTGGAGGCCCACGCCGAGGTATTCGCGGATCTTGAGGATTGCCCTGCACTTGTTGGTGAATGTCGGCCGCATGTATGCAAGGCCTATCCAGTTGGCGGCCATGACCTGGGGGATGCTCTGGTGCTCGATCCAGCCGAGAAACTGCACATTGCTTTTCATCCCGAGCTGTTCAACCCTGTTGGCGAAGAACGCCTTGCGCACCCCGTCGCCGATTATCTTGATGTGCAGGTCGGGATGCGCGCGGCATAGGCCGGCGAACATCGGCAGGATATCGCCGAAATCCGACGTGATTCCCAGCGTGGCTAAGTATACGATTGACTTTGGAATATGCGATGGCCGGTCGGAGAGCCTGAACGGCAAAAACACATCCGACAGCCCCTGGGTCAGAAAGTAAATCTTTTCAGGGGGGACACGGGAATTGCGGGTAATGTATTCCTGCAGCGACGGCGTGTGGCAGGTGATGAGCTTGAAGTAGCGCGGAAAAAAATTGAAGAAAAACCGGGATACCTCGCGTTTGAAACCCGGCTCGATGTAGCCGAAATCAAGGTCGTCGATATCCAGTATCACCGTCTTTCCCATCGCCTTGGCCAGCAGCGCGGGTATACAGTTGTTGGGCGCGGGCTTGAGCGCGTAGAACACCGAGCAATTGATGTGGCGCACCAGGACGCCGATATTAAAGACGGTTGAAAGAAGGATGTCGAGGAATAGGTTCTTCAGCTTCGGCGAGCTGAGATGACGAATATGAGTGAGCGCCGGCGCCGGCGCATCTTTCGGCTTTCGCTCCACGTACACGACGTCACAGCCGCGGTTTTGAAGGTTTTGCGCGATATTCCAGAACCGAACGGCGCTGCCGCTCACGCTGGTAAACGGCGATACCAGGATGAATTTCGCCTTCGCCGTTTTCTTCCTGCCGCGCGCCGCTTTTTTTTTCGGGACTTCCGGCGCCGGCTGTGCACACTGCGCCGACCGTATCTGTATCGCATTACCGCCGCTCTTGCCCGACAGCATTGCTTCGATGGACTCTTGAACGCGATCGACGGTGAGTGTCTTGAAATATTTCGATTTCAGACAATCGTCAATCACCCGCGTCCCGTATACCCGCACGCGGTGGCAGTAGACGGCCGAGTCGTCCCACAGGTAGCGGGCGTTTTCAACTTTCGGCAGGACGGTAACCGGCGACGTCGGGCCGAAAAGGCAGAGAAGATTGCTGTTGAAACAGGCGGCAAGATGCATGATGCCTGAATCGTTGGTGATCACCAGCCGCGTTCTGCCCATGGCAAGGCCGCTCTGCACGATACTGCATTGCGCGGTCAGATCGCATACGCGGTCGCGTTGGCTGCGGCCGATTCCGTTGAGTATGATGTTGTTGATATACCGGTCGCTGGGACCGCCGACCAGCAGGATGTTAAAGCCGCGGTCAATAAGGCGCGCGGCAAGCGATGCGTAGTGACGGGCCGGCCATCGCCTGAACCAGTCATCGCCGATACTCTGGTTTGCCGCTCCTCCCGCGGCTAAGCATATCCATTCGCGGCTGTCAGTCCTGGGGAAGAGACGGTTTACCGTCTCAACGTCATTCTTTGTCGGATATATCTTTGGAATATAGCGGTGTGGATCGCAGAAAGCATCGGGCTCATCGAGCAGCTGCAGATAAAACGACGTCTCGTGACGGTTGCCTGTATACTCGATGGCCTCTGTGAGCGGCAGCGCTTCCCACTCACGGCGTTTGAATCCGCGGTATTCCCGCGCCCGAATGCCGAACCTGACCGGATAGATGGACTTCCAGGTTTTATCAAGAATAAAGCATTGGTCGAAAACAGTGCCGTGCAGCCGAAGAAAGACGGCCGACAACTCCTTCGCCGATGTATAGGTAATCAACTCGTCAATCCGGGGATTATTCTCAAGCGTTTCGCACGTGTTTTTATGCACCAGCACCGTCAGGCGGCATGAGGGATGCAGTTCCTTTATCGCCTCGTAGAACGGCGTCTGAAGGATAACTTCGCCGATACCACCCGGATTGAGAAAGCAGACGAGTACTTTTTCCCAGGCACGGGTTTTCTGAACGGTGATATGGTTCGCTGACGGATTCATAGGTGAATGATGAGGCGTCTATCGTAAACAGCCGTCGATCAGTATCGATCGGACGGATATGCATTCAGGGAGCACACGGGACGATTGTTCACCGCGGCGAACATACCGAAGGATGCTCATGCCCTCGGCACCGCACTCGTTACCGCACGTTTCATCTCCCTCCATTACCTTTAATTTATATTAAGTTATTGACAAAACGCCAGAACAATGTGCAAATAATGCATTCGTGGTTTTAAACAGTATTAAACACACGGAACATTGTGTTGAAAGGCAACGGGTTACCGGTAAACGTTCTGCAGGTCATCGGCCGCCTTGCCCGGGGCGGCGCTGAGCACGTCATCCTCACAAAATGTTCGGGAATTCGCTCACGCGACCCATCATTTCATTTCCGCGTCCTGGCACTATATACAAAAGACAATTTCGCCGATCAATTTACCTCTGCCGGCATACCGGTCGATTGCCTTCATGCAAGCGAAAATCGGCAGGTGCGGGCCCTGCTGCGGACCATACGGTACCTGATAATCCATAAGCCCGATATCGTACATACGCATCTGTCCGGCGATCGTATCGGACAGCTTGCGTCGGCACTCACCGGCATCGGACGCAGAATATCCACTCTCCATAATATTAAGCAGGATCGTTCCGTATATGAGCGGCTGACGAACAGGATGACCGGCATACTGGCGCACGCCATCGTTGCGGTTTCTGAAAGCCTGCGCGACGTCTGGGTGCGTGAGCGCGGCATGCCCGCGAAAAAAATGCATGTCATTTATAACGCCCCCTCTTTCGAGCCGCCGCAACAGCCGCCGATACGGCGGCGCCGGGGTGCCGCCGGCGTGAAATGCGTTTGTATCGGCAACCTGCGGCCGGTCAAAGGCCATATATTCGCCATCGAAGCCATGAGAGATGTGTGCCGCGTGCTTCCGGAAAGCGTGTTGGAGATATACGGAGCCGATCCCGACGGATACGGGGCGGAGTTGGAACAGGCAATCATGCGTTGGTCCCTGGCGGGCAAAGTGAAATTACAAGGGCCGACCGCGGATCCGAAGCAGATTCTGTGCGGCGCCGATATTGTGCTGATGCCGTCGGTGTCCGAAGGATTTCCGCTGGTGCCGGTCGAGGCGCTGTCACTCGGCGTGCCTGTCGTGGCGTCGGGACTTCCGATACACCGTGAAATTCTCGGCCGCGACGAATACGGGCTGGTAGTGCCGCCGCAAAATCCGGCCGCGCTGGCATCCGCCGTTATCCGGCTCGCATCCGATCCTGATCTGTTTTCGGCATTATCGCGCAAGGGTATTGAGCGGGCCCGGGTTTTCAGCAGGGAGAATATGGCGGCAGGTTACCTGCGGCTGTATGACAAGCTGCTTGGACGGGACGGGGGATGATAAACAGGAAACGATCGATACTGCAGATTATTGCCACGGCCCAGCGCGGCGGCGCGGAGAAACACACGCGTTTGATTTCAAAGGCGTTTCGCCGCCGGGGATTCGAGGTCATGCTTGTTTTCCCGCAGGGTCCGTATGCCGAAGAGTTCAGGGGTCTGGAACGGATGGGGATCGCCTGCATTGAGTTTCCGGTAAGGCGCAGGCCGCTGAGGGCAATCGGTTTCATCCGCGGCCTTGTCAGGAAGTATGGCGTGGGCTACGTTCATTCTCATATGCACTGGGCGGATTTTATCGCGGCCTGCGCGGTGAGGCCGCTGTCCGGCGTATGCCACTTCTCCACTATACACTTTCTCGCCTCGGACTACACCAATCCTTTTGTCCGGCTCCGCGCTGTGGCAATGACGCGCTATGCATTTGCCGGAATGG
>Ga0129299_1001028_pt1 | contig 18680 bp, 14 predicted proteins | sample ConPoolayeCmetaG_FD_94477 | JGI IMG/M metagenome (GOLD analysis project Ga0129299, IMG submission 94477) | Hot spring microbial mat communities from California, USA to study Microbial Dark Matter (Phase II) - Cone Pool mat layer C metaG ...
GAGTGACGACAAGACCGCAGGCCAGGAGGACCAGCAAAAGACCTACACCGCTCATTGTTCGAGTCATTCCAGGGCACTCCGTCAGGCTAAACAAGCACGCTTACGCAGCAAGCCAAAGCATTGTGCCGGAATTCACCGAGAACGCAAGCGGAAGGGCCTCGTGGGCCAACCCCTCGCCTGGCGGTCAGGAGTGCGGGGCTGCTTCTTTGGCCCCAGCCTCCGCCGCGGCATCGTTCAATTCGGCGAAGGCCTGTCCCAGATGAACGTGCGGGGCAGCGGCGGCCACCAGTTCGGCGGAAAACCGGGCGGTTGATTCCCGATTTGGTGAGAGCGGCCCAGTAGGGTCGACGCCTTCCCCTTTACCTGCGGGATGATTGGGATCCAGGAAATCGGCGAACCGCGGCACCCGCCGGCCTCGCTTGCGGTAGTAGTAGCGGATACCCTGCTGAATGGCCAAGTTCGCCAGCCAGGCACGGGCTTTGAAGGGCCAGAACCGCAATCGCCGCACCGCCGATCGCATCGAGAAAAACTCAGCGAAGGCGGCCATCTGGGCGTGCCGAAGCTGCTCGGCGGTGACTTTCGCAGGACGATAAACGACCGAGGCGCCGTTGTAGCGATCCCAGTCCCGGGTGATCAGTCGGCCGCTTTTGTCGAAGTGACGATAAACCTCCGTGCCGGGATAGGGGGTCAGGATCGGAAAGCAGCTCATGGCCAGATTCATTCGTTGCGCCCAGCGAGCCGTATCCATCAGATCCCGCCAGTCGTCGTGGTCGAAGCCGAAGATGAAAGCGCCCCACAGGCTGATGCCGGCGGCCTGAATCCTGCGGATCCGCCACTCATAGCTATCGGAGCGGACGAAACGCTTGCCGGCCTCGCTCAGCGTGTCTTGTTTCCGCGACTCGAGTCCGAGGATCAACCCCACGCAGCCCGACCGCCGCATGGCCGCCAACAACTGCTCATTGCGGGAGATGAGGATGTCGCATTGACTGGCCCACGCGATCTTGAGCGGCTCCAGGGCAGCGCACAGCTCCAAGGCCCATTGCTGATCGCCCGCGAAATTGTCGTCCGCGAAAATGAAACACCAAGACCGGTGCCGCTCCTTGGCTTCCCGGATTTCTTCGACGATGTCGGCGATCTCCCGCTGGCGGAATTTGCGCCCGAAGACGGCCGGCGTGGTGCAGAAGGAACATCCGTGCGGGCAACCCCGGGTCGTCTGGATGGGGTTGGCCACCAGGTATTGCCGGGGATCAAGCAAGTCTTTACGCGGTGTGCCGATCGGGGCCGTAGCGTAACACGACCAATCGTAGATGGGCTTGAGGGAAGTCTTGCTCCGGCTAAGCTCCCAATCGGCCAGAAGGTGCGGCAGGGTGGATTCCGCGTCCCCGCGACAGACCGCGTCGGCGTGAGTCAGGGCCTCCTCGGGAAGGGCCGAGGCGTGAATACCCCCGATGACCACGGTGACGCCCAGCGCACGATAGGCGCCAGCCAGCTCATAGGCCCGCCGCGCCTGCGTGGTCATGGCGCTGATGCCGACCACATCGCAGTCGGCCCGCGGCCGGTGGGGCGCTTCGGTGGCACACTCGTCTACGATCTCCACCTCCCAGTGCGGCGGCGTCACGGCGGCACAGATCATCAACCCCGTCGGCGCGAAGAGTGCCTTCCGCGTGAAGGTCATTCGCCGAATGACGTCGGGCAGCGTGATGGTGGACAGAGGAGATCGGGGGTTGATGAGGCGGAGCCGCGGACGCCGCCGCGGGGTCGCCGGCTGTCCCATGATGGAGACCATCCCCGCCGGCGTAACGCCAGGCTCTCGCGGCACACTCCGGCCTTCGCGGCTCATGTAAGGCCAGCATAGGGCCGGCGGCACGATGCGTCAACATCGTCAACCGGGCCGAAGGCCCACCACGAGCCTGCGCGGGCCGACCCCGCGTTGACGCTCTGAGAACTCAAAGCTAGATTGAGCGCCACTGAAACGGCTCGACCCCTTCCGTTTTTGTGATCCGGCGCGAGGTGCCCGATGTCCGACAGGCCGCAACGCTTCCCGCACGTTCGCCGAAGGGTGCAGATCGCTTGCCTCGCGGCGCTGGTTGGCGTCGTTCTTCTGGCCGCCCTGGTGGTCTACCTGTTCCTGGCGGACCCGGGTTCGCCGAAATCGCCGGATGGCCGCGAATCGTGGCGACCGCTACTGGTGATGGCGGTGGGGGCCGCGGGCCTGTTGCTCATGGCCGCGGTGATTCTTCTCTGGGGCGCGGTCGACGTTGCGCTGAAGATCGAGGCCAACAGCCATCGCACCTACGACGCGCTGCGGGATATCCACCAGGGACAGGAGGAAATGCGGCCGCTGCTGCGGATCATCGCCGAGAATTCGCAGCTTTCCGACGCCGGCCGAGCCATCACCCATCGCGGCCGCGAACGAACCGCCTTGCGTCTGGCGATCAACGAGGAAATCATCAAGGGCGATTGGGAGGCGGCCTACGCCCTCGTCGACCAGTTGGCCAGCCGCCACGGCTACAAAAACGAGGCGGCCAGGTTGCGCCAGGAGGTGGACCGAAGCCGTGAGCAGGCCCGCAAGGAGCAACTGCACGAAAGCGTGGAGCGGGTCCGCTCGCAGATGCACAGCCACGATTGGGACCGCGCCAGGCGAGAGATGGACCGCCTGCTGGCCGAACATCCCGACAACGCGGAAGTGCGGGCACTGCCGCAGCTCTTTACCCGCCTCCGCGGCGAGCACAAGCGAAGACTGCTCAAGGAATGGGATGAGTCGGTCCAACGCAACGAGGTCGACCGCGGAATCGCCATCCTGAGCGAGCTGGACCAGTTCCTCACGCCCAGCGAGGCCGCCGCGCTCCAGGAGTCCGCCCGCGGCGTGTTCCGCGCCAAGCTGCACAACCTCGGCGTCCGGTTCTCCCTGGCCGTGGCGGACCACGACTGGAAAGCGGCGGTGGCCGCCGGCCGCGAGATCATGCGGGAATTCCCCAATTCCCGCATGGCCGCCGAGGTCAAGGAACGGATCACGGTGCTGGAGGCTCGTGCCGACGAGGCGGGGAGCAAGCCCGCGAACGCCGACGAAGATCGCGTCGGATGATTCCCGCCGGCGGTGGGGACGAAGTGTCGGAGATCAGGGATGATCGCACGCCCATCAAAGACCCAAGGCCATCGCGGAACGCGGGAGCCGTGGTCTGCCCGGCGGCGGCGGTGGCTGACTCTGTTCCTCGGGGCAGGCCTGACCACGGGGTGCGGGCCGGCCCAGCCCTCCGGACCTTCCGCGGACGCCGCGGCCGTTGGCAATCGACCGCTTCTTTACCGTTACCCGACCGAACCTCCGGTGGTTGACGCCGCCGGACTGCGGTCTCTGGTTGGCGGCTTCAGAAACAAGACGGTTCTGCTCAGCTTCTGGGGCACGTGGTCCAAGACCGCCGTGGCCGGTCTCCAGGACCTTGCCGCCCTGCAAGACCAGTGGGGCCTCGAACGATTGCAGGTCATTGCGTGCAACCTGGATCGACCGGATTCCTGGACGGGGATCGTGCTGCCTGCTCTCCGCACCGCCGAAGCAAATTACCCTTGTGTGATCCTCCGCGCGGAGGCCAAGCCGGCGGTTAGAGAGTGGTTATGTCCGCAATGGGCCTACATCGTCCCGGCTGCGTTTCTGCTGGACCCGGAGCAGCGCGTGGTGCGGACAGCGGTGGGGGAGGAGGCGGTCGCTCAACTGCGGTCCGAGCTGACGAGTCCACGGTTTGCCGATCTCGACTCGCCTCCCGGGCCGCTCGCCGTCGACGAGGGGATGGCTTTGCGGCTCACGCTGATCGATGTTCGGAACGGCCGCAGCATGAGCCTGGGTCGCGTCGCCGTGCCACGGCAGGATCCTTCTCTCCTGATCGACGCCGCGGCGGAAAGGATCGCCCAATCCATCGATCGACGGGCCAACCCGCGTTTGGCGATTCCGCGATTCGCGACCTTCCCAGCCTCGGATTTATCCGGCGAGGATTCGGCCCGGAGGCTCGCCGAGGCTCTTCGGCGGCGGGGTTATCAGGACTTGCTGACACCGGCTCGGGCAGATCGTATGATGGCCGAATCCGGCGTCAGCATTCTGGCGGCGGAGTACGAGCCGGCGTTGGTTCGGGGCAAACTGGCCTGCGACTACCTGGTTGTTGGCCGTGTACAGGGAAAAGCGAACCAGCCAATGCCGAACCGCTCACCGCCGGCCGGCTCCGCGGAGTGAACCGGCCTTAAGCTCCCGCCCAAGGCGATGCGGCCTCCCGCCGCCGCGTCGCCGATTCGCGATCCCAGAGAGACAAGGCGGATCGGCTCATCGTGCCGATTCGTGTGGTGTGCGAATGGAGATAACGGTCATCCTGCATTGTCTGCTCATCATCCTGGCCCGCATCGTCGACGTAACCCTGGGCACCGTTCGGACCATCTGCGTTGTGAATGGTCGTCGAGGTCTGGCCTGCATTCTCGGATTCTGCGAGGTATTGGTGTGGATTCTCGTCGTTTCCCGAGTCATCAGCAGTCTGAGCAATCCCCTGTATGCGGTGGCGTATGCGCTGGGTTTCGCCCTGGGCAACTACATCGGCATCACCATTGATCGCCGCCTGGCTTTCGGCGAGCAGGTCGTCCGAGTTTTCACACGGCGCGGCGCTTTCCTGGCCGAGGCGTTGCGCAACAGCGGCTTCGTGGTGACCCAGATCTCCGGCCAGGGCCGCGACGGCCCGGTGGAGCTATTGTTCATCCAGGTGCCTCGCAAACTGGCCCAGGCTGCGGGGGATCAGGCCCGCCTCCACGACCCGGATTGCTTCATCGTAGTCGATGACGTCCGCTGGGCTTCCGCGTCCATGGGGGGATATCGGATGAATGACTGGCGGGCCGCGGGCCACCGCAAATGACCGGCCCACGGCAAGACGGTATGGATGCCCCTCCCATTCAGTAGGCCCCGCGAGCCGACAGAACCGCCGGGATCGTCTTGAACAGGATCTGCATGTCCAGGGAGAGCGAGCGATTGAGGACGTACCACACGTCGAGCGCCAGCCACTCTTCGTAGGGGATCTCCGTTCGGCCGCACACCTGCCACAGGCAGGTCAATCCAGGCTTGACGGTGAAGCGAAGCCGCTGCTCAGGCGTATCCACCCGGACCTCATCAAGCGGCAGCGGTCGTGGGCCGACCAGGCTCATCTGCCCCAGTAAAACGTTCACCAATTGCGGCACCTCGTCGAGGCTCGAACGTCGCAGCCAGCGACCCACGGTCGTAACCCGCGGATCGTTCTTGATCTTGAAGCACGGGCCGGTCGGCAGAGAGTTCAAATGGCGAAACAGCACCTTGTCGTCGTCCGCGCCGTCATACATCGTCCGCAGCTTGAGCATGGTAAAAGGCCGGCGATTCCGCCCGGCCCGCCGCTGGCGAAAGAACACCGGACCGGGAGACGTCGCACGAATGGCTACGGCGGCAATCAGCAGGAGGGGCAGGCAGACAAACAGCACGGACGCCGAAATCGCCACGTCCAGCAAACGGGACAGGATCTCGTAACCTCGATCCGCAGTCGGGCGGTGGGGAAACGAACGGCTTTCCGCCGGGATCGTGCCGCGCACCGAAGGCTGCGGCAGGGGAATAGCCAGGTCAGGGGGCGGCGGCATGCGCGTTCTCCTCCTGGGAGGCAGGGGCCGAATCGCTCCAGGCCGAGGCGGCTCCTTCCGGGTAGCGAGGCCCTCTTCCCAGACGCCACCGGATCACATTCCAGAGGAACCGTGGATTGCCGAACAGGTACCGCCGCCATTTACCCCGTGGGTCCATGGCCAGCCGGTACAGCCATTCCCCGCCCATGCGACAGAGCCAATCCGGCCCCCGCCGCTCACGTCCGGCCAGGTAATCCAGCAGGGCTCCGACGCACCAGCACACCGGGACGCGGAGTTGCTCCCAGTGGCTGAACATCCAGAATTCCTGGCGGGGAGAAGACAGCCCGATCACCAGCACCGCCGGCCTGCAAGCGTTGATCCGCTCAACGATCGCTGGGGAGTCCTCGGCGGCGAAGTAGCCGTGGGCCGTACCCGCGATCTCCAGAGCTTCGATATCCCGCCGCAAAGCGGTCGCGGCAGCCTCAGCCACACCGGGATGACCGCCCAGCAGAAACAGCGGCAGTCGAGCGGCGGCACAGGTTCTGGCAAAGCCTGGGAAGTGGTCGGCCGCGGTCAGGCGGGCGGGCAGAGGATGACGGCCGAGTCGGCTGGCCCAGACGATGGCGGCACCATCCGCATAGAGCAACTCGCTTCGGGACAGCACTTCGCGATAGGCCGGGTCGCGCCACGCCAGGTTGGCCGTGTGGGCGTTGGCGTAGCAGACGCGGGTGCGGATCCCGGCCGAGGCCCGCGCGACCAGGCATTCGGCAAGACGAGCCGCCGTCAGCGGTCGGATGGGGAGGCCCAGGACCCCGATGGGCTGGGGCAGGGTCTCAGGCGGCTCGGATCGGACCATGTCTCCTTCCCCCCTGGGCCAGCAGACTCGAATAGAGGATGCCATAGCGGGCGGCCACATCCCTGGCCAGAAACCGCTGGGCCACCGTCGCCTGAGCCGACTTGCCCAGGCGGCGGGCCAACTCGGCGTCGTCCAACAATCGGGCGATGGCTCCGGCCATTGCCGCCGGGTCTCCCGGTGGAACCAAGAGGCCGTTATCGCCGGAGAGGATCGCCTCGGGAATGCCTCCGACCGCCGTGGCGACGATGGGGCGGCCCACCGCCATGGCCTCGAGCAGCACATTCGGCATGCCTTCCGAGTGCGACGGCAGACAGACGACGCTCGCGGCGGCATAGGCCGGCCAGATGTCGGCGAGGAAGCCGCCCAGTTTCATCGTCTCGCTCAAGCCCCGCTCGCGGATCTTCGCCTCGATGACCGGTCGGTCGGGACCATCGCCCACCAGCAGGAACCGGGCCTGAGGGTGCGAACGGCGCAAGACGAGAGCCGTCTCGATGAGGACGTCAATGCCCTTCTCGTAGCTGAGTCGCGCCACGGTCAGGACGGTGGGCTGGAACGGTTGCACGCCCCACGCCTCCCGCAACCTCGTCGCCGCGGGGGGGGCCGTCGGTTCCGGTGGCTCGATGCCCGTGTGGATGACCGAGATCCGGTCTCCGGGAATGCCCAGCCGCCCGACGCAATCGCGCTGCACGGCATGTGACACAGCGACGACATGGGTCGACAGCTTCGCACAGGTGGCATCGAGCAGGCGATCGGAACGCCGCCGCCGCTGGCGGGCATAGGGGCCGATGGCGTAGGCGGTGGAGACGACCGTCGGCACTCCGGCCCACCGCGCCGCCGTTCCGCCGTACAGATCCGCCCGCAAGAGGTGGGTGTGGACCAGGTCGCAGCGGATCTGCCGGATCAGCCTTCGGGCTCGCCAGATGGCCCGGGGATCGTACTCATTGGCCACTCCCAGGTTGTAGGTGGGCACGCCGATCGCTTCGAGCTCCGACTGAATCGGGCCGCCGCCGTAGAAGCAAGCGGCGAAAAGCTGGAACTGCCCGCGGTCCAGGTGACGGGCCAGTTGCAGCAGCCATTTGGTATCGGTCTTGATCTGGAAGGTGGAAACCAGATGGAGCACCCGGTGTGCTTCAGCAGGCGCGGAGGTCGGTCTGAGACGCATCTTGCCCATTCCCTTCCTGATGGCCCATTATAGCGATACACCGTATCGCCGACCATCTCGAATCGGAACACCGCCGGGCCGCTCCCGATTTGCTTCGCAGGGGAACGACCGCCACAGTCCATCCCGCGGATAGGAATCGGTTATCCGCTGCCTGCTGTGCAGATTACGTCCGGGGGAGAGAAGGCGAGTCCGATAGCGAATGGAACAACTGGGCGAATCGTTCGGCCATGTGGAGGTGCTGATAACCCCGCTCGACCTTGGTCCGCGCGGCGGCGGCAATCGCCTGCCGCAGCGACGCATCGCGGATCAGGGCGTCGAGGGCCGCCGACAGCGAAGCGACGTCGGCGGGACGGGTCAGCAGGCCGGTCTTTCCATGTTCGAGGAAGTCTCCCAGACAGCCGGTATCCGGAGCGACGAAGGCCGTCCCCGCGGCCGCCGCTTCCAGCATCGTGATGCTGAAGCACTCCTGCTCGCTGCACAGACAGGCGAGATCGATTCCGCTCAGCAGCCTGGGGACGTCGTCGCGAGGCCCCAGCAGTCGGAGGCGACCCGGCGGCAAGCCGGAGGCTTCAGCGAAAGCTCGCACGGTGTCCCGCGAAGGGCCGTCTCCAACGATCAGGAACACAACCTGCTCGTGCCGTTGGGCAAGGGACCGGGCGGCGGCAATGAAGACATCGTGACGCTTCTCCGGGCGAAGGTTGGCAATGAGAGCCACGGCGAGGTCATCGGGCCGTAGTCCCAGCTCCGTCCGGACCTCCGTCCGGTCCGCGCCTTGCCGAAAATGACCGAGATCAATGCCGTTCGGAATGACCACGACACGGCCTGCCGGAACGTACTCGCGGCGGATCAGGGCCTGGCGGTGTCGCTCGCCAAGCGCCACAAAGACCCGCACCGCACGGTACAGGAACCGATTGCACCGTTCGAAATGGGCGTCGCCGGACAAAGGAAACCAATGCGACCAGACCACAACCGGCGTTTTACGCGACGCTCCCGCCAGCGTGGACCAGAACATGCGATCCCCACCGCTGTGGGCCGCCACGACGATGTCGATTCGCTTCTCCCGAATGAGCGTCTGTAGCCGTATTACCCCGGCGGCATCGTACTTGCTCGACAGGAGATTGGCGGCGACTTCAATCCCGCAGGCGGCACATTGCGGGGCCAGGCTGCCGGCATCCTGAAGGCAGGCGACATATGGCCGGACTCGGAATTGCGGCAATGTCTGGACCAAGGACACGAGTGCCCGCTCCGCGCCCCCCGGCGCAAGGCGGTTAGTGACGAACAGCACGCGGCGATCGGCAAACCTAGCCCCCGCGCCAGCCCCGCTCGAATCACAGCGTGGGACCCACGGTTCAGCCGCGGCCGGACATGGCGAAAAAGGACGGCGGTCATCCGACAGCGGAATCCGCCGCCGGCGTCGTGCCCCGAGGAACGCGGCCATTCCCGCGATCATCCCCCGAGCTTCCGCAAGGTGTGCCCGACGTGACGGACCAGCGGACCAGACCAGGTGCATCAGCGCCAACACGCCGAGGCTCCACCCGGCCAGCAGCCACTGTCCCGGCCCCATGCGGCAGGTCTTGTCGAGGATGTACAGGTAGTTGTAACTGGTCATGTACCCGAATCGCCGCGGGTCCGTACGGCCGGAGGTCTCCCGGCGATGAACCACATGGGCCCGCCTGGCCCGCAACAGCCAGTGTTCGGGAGCAAGCCGATAGCCCATCTCGCGGTCTTCGCCGAGGGCATACTCGGTCAGATTCTCGTCAAATCGATGGCGCCGGACCACGTCCCGCCGCAAGGCCATGGCCGCGCCCGACAGCCAGCGAGCCGGAACGGCCACCCGAGGATGCCCCAATACCGTGGGGGCCGGCCCCCTCGGCCGCCGGCGAGGAGCCACCCGCCACCAGCCGGCCAGGTGGTAGACCCATTGAAAGAGGCGAGCGGAGGGGGAAGCGAAGGCCGGCTCATGCACGTTGGCAGTAACCGCCGCCACCCGTGGGTCGGCCATCAGCCGCGCGATTTCGCCGACCACGCCGGTGTCGCAGTCGACATCGTCGTCCAGGTACAGGAGCGTTTCACTTCGGGCCTGGTCAGCGGCCAGATTGCGGGCCACGGTCAAGCCTCTGCGTTGCGAGCGGACGTACTGGAAATCGATGCCCAGTTCCTGGCAGCGGTCCCGCACCTGATCCACGACCGCCTCGGCCAGTTCGCCGTCATCCACGAGCATCAACTCGTCCGGGCGCCGCGTTTGCGGCCAGATCGACTCCAACGTGCGTTGCAGCGCCGCGGGGCGGTCTCGGGTGCAGATGACCACCGCGATGGTCGTGGAGGCTCCAGCTCGGGGCGAAAGGGCCATGCCGGCTCAGGCTCCTGGATCGCCGCGGCGGCGCCACAGCGGCAGGTGAACGAAGATGCGGCGGGCATGTTCAGCGATTTCCATTCGATCCTGCGGCGAGAAGACCAGAGAGGTTCGCCAGGCCAGCAGCAGCAGCACGACGATTCCCGCAGTCATGATACGCCGCTCCATCGCCAGCAGGGCGGCCGCGACGATGATGACGCACATGCCCCGGTCCAGTCGGCACCGCTCCGCACGTATCAGAACCAGACACATCACCAGCGCCAGGGCGATCGCGAAAACCCCACACCACGAGGCGCTGCCCAGCCCTTGGGGGTCGGAGAAGCCGCTGGCGAAGACGGCGGAGGCGAATGGCGACAGGGCCCGCCACAGCCGCGTTTCACGAACCACCGGAAGATAGGGGCCCGCCAGCCACAACGCCAACACCACGTTGGCGGAGACGCCGGCCGCCCAGGGCCAGAGCAAATATCGCGTCTTCTCGATGAGCTGAAAGGAGAGAGGAAGAAACGCCAGGTAAGCGGCAATCAGGAAGAACAGCAATTGCAGCGGCAGGACCGCCGCACCGGGGCGATAAGCGGGCTGAAACATCCGCATGATCGGTTCGCTGAGCAGGGCCAGCCCCACGCAGGCCACCAGCAGGGCCAGGCCGGCCGCGCGGAAGGCGAGGGACAGCTTCCGCTCCGCCACCAGCCGCCCCTCGGACTCCCAGGTCTTGGTGACATTGGTGGCCACCACCGTGGACATCGCGACCGCGGCCACCAGGATGAACTGCCCGACCTGCCGAACGGCGCTGAACACGGCGACCGCTTCGTGGCCGTGGATCTTGTTCAGAAACCACGCCGGGTAATAGACTAGAACCTGCCAGGTCACCCCGGCCAGGGTGGTCCACACGCTGAAGCGGAGCAGCTTGCGGGTCAGGCCCTCCCCATCCACCGGCGGCGTAATGGGCCAGGCCCGGAGGGATACAATCAGTCTCGCCCCGAACCAGGCAAGAGGTATCGCCAGAGACAGCCCGTACATCACCGTCAGACTCAAGGCGCTCAGTCTGCCGAGGGCGATGGCGAAGATGCTCAGAGCCAAAAACGCCAGGCAATGGACCAGCTCGGTCATCGCCAGGGCGCGGATCATCCGCAGACCCTTCAGGATCGAGAGAAGCAGGAAATACGCGACAAGCAGACCGATCGTCGCGGCCGAGATCACCGCGAGCTGGACGGCGTACGGGTTCGGCCGGCCCCGATCTTCCGTCTCCGTGAAGATCTGGGCGTAGAAGAATTCCCCCAGAGTGCCGCTGAAGACCACCATGAGCAGGAGGCTGCCGGCCGTCACCACGAGCAGCAGCCGCGAAGCCCGCCGCACGAACCAGCGCAATTGACCGGCCACCTCGTATTGGGGCACATAGCGGGTGACGGCCTCGATCAGCCCGAGACTGCACAGCGGCGTCAGTACGTTCACCACCAGCAGGACCATGTTGAGCAAGCCGAACTGGTGCTGCGACATCCACCAGGTCAGCAGGAGCACCCGCCCGAAGTTGATGACGCGGAAGGCCACCGTAGCCGGCAGATAGGTGCCCAACGCTCGTCCCAGGGGCATGCTGCGGAAGAGGAGGTCGCCGTCCGGCTCCAAGGCGGCGGCATTCTTCTGAGAGAGCGCCTTGCCGCTCGGCGGGCGGTCGGATCCGGCGGTGGTGGAGACCATGTTCAACCGCCGTCCCGGCGCGATGTTGGGCGCAGGGGAGAAGAAGAGCGGACCACGCCATCGGGCGCCGAACCGCCGCCTGGGCCTCGCGCCTGGGGCGCCCAACCGGGTCGTGCGTGTAACGGGGCCGGACCGAGGAGGTAGTTGAGCGCCACCGGGACGGCGCTCAGGCCGAAGAACAGACTGTTGGCGAAGGGATTATCGCTGGTCTCGCGGAAGGAGCCATCGACAAAATAGATAACCGTCAGAATCCAGTAAAGCACCAGAAGATCGCGATTGATGAAACCCGCGCCGGTGGGGGAGAGCTTGCGGTAGAGCTGAACACTGCCGCGCAACAGCATGAAGATCGTCAGCGTGTAGAGGAACACACCCACCAGCCCCGTCTCCCCCAGAATGCTGAGCAGATTGTTGTGTTCCAGGGCCGTGGCTCCGAAGGCAAAGGCCGCGGACGAAGGATCGCGGGCGAAGTCCGGAGCAAAATCGCGAAAATGGCCGAAACCGACGCCGAACACCGGGTGAACCTTGAAGATCTCCCAGGTCAGTTGCGCCAGGCCCACCCGCATCAGAATGGGTTCCATGTCGGTCAGCCCACCCTTGGCCCGCTCCGTCCCCATGAAGTTGTCCATGTTGATCACGGCCACCAGCAGGGCGAGGCAGACCAGCCCGGAGACGGCCACGATTCGCGTCATTCTTCGCCGGGAGTAGGCGATCCACACCACGGCGCCTAGCACGAAGCCCAACCAGACCGAGCGGGTCTTGGTCCAGAAAATGACGGGCAGACTCAGCGCGTTCAGGAGGTAAATCAGCCGCCGGCCGCGGGCTATTCCCCTGGCCAGCAACAGGTTGCTGTAGAAGCAGAAGGTCAAGGCCAGCCCCATCCCGGCGGACATGACGAACGGACCCCGCACTCGGCCCCAGTGGATCCCGACTGAAGGATCGTTGATGAACCGAGGAAACACCAGGCTGCGAAGCCCGAGATGCTCGCACCAGCCGGTGAAGGTCAGATAAGCGCCGATTCCGGCGAAGAAGAGGGCCAGACGCCGGAAGTCGCGCTCGGTGCGAAACCCGTGGAGCACCAGCACGAAAACCATGAACGGAAAGACATAACCGCCGATCAACCGGTAATGCACGCTGACGATGGAGCGGGTTTCAAAGCCCGAGACGACGGCCGAAATGAAGAAGTACGTCAGCAGGGCCAGGATCGCGCCGCTGACCGGCCAGGCCATCCGCAAACGAATCCGTCCCAGCAGCACCATGAGGACCAGGAGGATCGCGACGACGACGATACCGATGCGGGGTATCGTCAGGGCGAAGAAATAAGGCACGGGGACCCGCCACCATTCCTCGTGCAGGGCGATGAGCGTGACGAACCAGATCAGAACGGCGGTTAGCAAGTCTCCACGGACGGAATACCAGACCAAGGCCGCCAGACCGCCGACCGCCAGCCAGGAGACCAGGATGTACTGAGGACTGAGCACCGCGGCCCAGGTCAGCAACACGATCAGGCCGGCGACGGCCGCTATCCCCAGAACCGTAACGACCGGCAGAGTGCGGGTGCTGATCGCGGACACATCGAACTCCCGAGACTCGAGCCGCAGTCGAAAATGCTCCGTTTGGAAAGTCTTGCGGCGAGATCCTCAGCCTCAGACGCCCCGCCTATCATGTGGCCCGGTACACGAAGCCGGGAATCGGGTGCATCCTCTGATTCAGCACGAGACCCAGGCACCGCACGCCCGCGTGCTCCAGCCTCTTGCGCGCTTCCGCGACGGTTTCGCGGGGAGTATCGCCCGCGCGGGCGACCAGCAGAGCGCCGTCAACCAAGGCTCCGACGATCTGGGGATCCGGATGAGCATTGGCCGCCGTCACGTCGATGATCGTGTACTCGTAGCGATCTCGGAACTGGGCAAGCATGGCTTGCGTCTGGCGACTGCGGAGCAGCCCCAGCGGATGATCGACCAGCGGACCGGCCGTCAGCAAATGCAGCACGTTGCCGTTCCGGAGCCGCAGATTTCGCAGGGCGACTTCCAACGGCACCCGCCCTTCCAGGACATCGGTCAGGCCAGGGCTGTCGGAGAGACCCAAAGCGCCGGCGACGCCGGGATTTCGCAGATTGAAATCGACCAGGGCGATGCGGTGCTCGCGGCCGGATTCCGCGCCGACGAGGGCCAACGCCACCGCGATCTGGGTCGCGCCATCCCGCCTGCGGGCGGCGGTGACCATCACCGTCCTGGGAGGAGGCTGCTCGGAAGAAAAGAACACGTTCGCCCACAGTTGTCCCAGCTCGCCTTCGGCACGCTCCCGGACCCTCCGGCCGAGGTCGACCAGGGCTGACACCGTGGTCGTCGATGGTCGCTGGGAAGTCGCCTCTCCGTTGGGCGCCGCAGCCGACCGCGTTCGCGATGGCTTCGCGGTAGCGGCAGGGGGCGGGACAGGCTCGGGCTGCGGTCGCGGGGCCGGCCGGGATGGTGATGCCACCTGCGGCGGGGCTTCCGGGCGGGTCGTTTGGGTTGGAACCACCGACTCCGGCAACACCTCCGCATCCTCCAGCTCCAGCGGGGCCTCGGCGGATTCGCCACGCAGTGCCTCCGCGATTTCCTCGTCAAGATCCTGATCGATGTCCTCGACAATGCCGTTCTTGAGTTCCTCCATTTCCTCATCGAGGTTGGACATCTCCAGATCGGGAGCCGCGACCTCATCCACGATTTCCGGCTCCGTCGCTTTGGGGATGGACGATTCCGGCTTTCCGCCGTTGATCCGGCGGATCTCGTCCAGAGCGTCGTCGATCTTCTGCACCCGCCGCGACCAAGGCAGGCCGCCATCGTCCTGCCGCGGCGCCGCGTCAGGCGGCGGCTCGGGCGGGGGCCAGATGCTGAAGTTCTCCAGGTCCTCCAGCGGTTCCTGGCCTTCGCCGCGGTCCGGCGGTTCCCGATCGGGCTGCTGATTGTCCGGCTTGTTTGCCACCGGTGCACCATCCTGCGGGCGGCTTCACGCCCGCCGTTAGCCACATCGGCCAGACCCGGTACACGAACCGGGCTTCACGCCTCAACGATCAATCGCCGGCCGCGTTTCCGTATCGAGCCGAGGACCGTCAGGCCCAGGTATCGTTCCGCGTCGGCGCTGGAGCGGAGCGTGTGATCGAAATGGTCGACCATGAACGCCGCCGCCACGCCCAGAAAGACGCTGACCAGAATCGCTACCGCCGTATACAAGTGCAGCATCGGCTGAACCGGCCGATCGGGGTCCGGGATCGAGGCGTGGTCCATCTTGGTGATCGTCACCGCGTCCCTGGCCCGAAGGTGGTTGGCCATGGCGTCCACTTTCTGTTGGCGAAGCTCTTCCAGGTGCTTCTGCGCGACCAGGAAGTTGTTCTTCAACTGGGCGTATTCCGCCAGCTTCCGCTGGATTTCATTCTGCTCCTCGGCGGTGGCGCGAACCAGCTCTTCGTGCATCGCTTTCTGCTGCTGGCGAGCCTTGATGCTCGCGTCCAGTCCCTGAACGTGACCTACAATCGCTCCCAGCAGGTTGCGCCGAGCCTGCGTCAACTGTTCCCGCAGGTTCCGAACCTCCTGGCTGTTCTCGGTGTACTGGGACTCGATTCGGTTCCGCCTGCTTTCGAGCCGGGTCAACTCCTTGATGGACTCGCTGAAGCCGACGTTGTCCTGGAGGAACTCCACGGACACACTGGCCACGGCCGCGGCGATCTCGCCGTCCGTCATCTCCTCCAAACCGCCCGGCGCGAAGGCCTTTTCGGGCAACAGCTTCTTCATCACCTCGTGGATGGCCACGTCGCGGGCCAGCTCGAGAGTCAGGCGAGCGTCGTTCTCGCGCACCTTGGTCAGCACGACCTGCGTGCCGTGCTCCGTACCGCTCTTCAGAAGCTGTTCCAGGATACCCAGGTCGGCGCTGTGTTCCCGCACAAAAACGCGATAGGCCTCCAGGTCGCCGGCGACTTCGTCCTCGAAGGCCTCGATGACCGCCTGCATGACGCGGAGCGCGGGATCGCTCAGCCGCTCCTGCAACTCGCGGTGCCGCACCATGTACATGTCCGCCACCGCGTCGGCCGCGTACATCGCCAGGCGATGACCGTCACCCTGGGCGGGTTCGCCGGGGCGATCGACGCTGATCGTAAACGACTCCGTCGCCGCCACCTGTTCCCCGCCGGGAGTCTCCAGCTTGACGGACTTCCTGAACCGCTCCAGTTCAGCCTGCTGCGTATCCAGTATCTTGCGGACCCTGGGCTCGAGGTCCTTTTGAAGGAACTGGTCGATCCGGGCCTGAACGCCGGAGATTTCGCCACCCTCGCGACCGCGAGCGGATTCCCAGTCGGAGCGGAGCTTGAGCCACCGCTCCCGCAGGCCACGATCCTCGCTCAACGCCATGGCTCGCGCCAGGACCAGATCGGACAAAACGATTTGATGCTGGGCCTTGACGAAGACCTCCAGGGCCTTGTCGCCGTCCGTGGCGTTCAACGGACTCCGATCGAGCGGTCGCTTGAACATCAGGCTGACGCTGCTGCGGTAGATCGGCGTGACCAGGCGACAGGCGAGATACGTCCCACCGCCTCCGATCACGACCAGAAGCAACATCAACAGCCAGTGGGCGAAAAGCACCCGCAGGATCTCGCGTAATGACCGCGTGCCGTAGTTGTCCATCATAGCCGTCACACCACTCGCCGGGCTTCGGACCTCGTTGCCGGACACCCGGGCCTTGCCGGATCACGGGCCGATCTGGGTCGTGAAGTTCGGCGGACCGACCGTGCGACTTTTTACCGCCGTCTCGGCGTTGTAAATCTGATAGCCGAAGTTCATGCCCACATTGGCGCTGTAAGGCAACACCGCGCGAATCCCGCGCGTGAAGACCTGGTCGATCCAGTCCGTGCTCTTCGCCAGGGCGGTCGCGGGAACGTAGATGATGTCGCCGTCCGCCAGATAGACGTCATGGCGGAAGCGACTGCCATCCGGAACCCGCCCTGCCGGACCCGGCTTGCGGCCCTCCAGCAGGTGGTCCAGATCAAATACGATGGCTTGGGGAATGGGCAAGGACTCCCTCCGGACCAGCAGGATCTTGGATCGCTCCGCCCGCGTGTTCGGTCCGCCGGTCCGGGCCAGGGCCTGGATCAGGGTGAGCGGGTGACGCGCCTCGATCGTGCCGGGCTGGAAGACCTCGCCCATCACGTACACCGTGCGGGGCGCGAACTCCAGAATCTGCACGGTGACTTCCACTTCCTGGAGATCGTTCTCGACGTACTTCTCATCCAGCAGCCGCTTGACCTCCGACACCTTCTTGCCGGCCACCATCACCTCGCCGATGTACGGCAAGTCGATCGTGCCGTCGGGTTTGATGGGAATGAGCCGCGATTGTCCGCGGGGGGCGGTGGTGATGGCTTTCTTCAATTCCTCGATCTTGACGTTGGCCGCCTTGACCACGACCGTCAACTCCGGGTCGCGCAGGTAGCGGCCGTATCCGCGTCGCAACTGCTCCTCGAGCTGGCTCGCCGTCAATCCCGCGGCCCGCACCTGCCCCAGGAGTAGACACCGGATGCACCCATCGCCGGCCACCGTCAGTTCCTGGTCATACTTTTCCTGATGGGGGAATCGGATGCGAATGACGTCCTCGATCTTGAGCTGGTAGGGTTCGCTCGTGACGACGTTCCGGACCTGGTAGATGATCTCCAGCACGTCGCCCACGTTCAGCCGGTAAGTGGGCCGTTCGACCAGGTGCTCGGGCAGGCTGGTCTGCGGCGCGAAGGGCTGATAAAGCTCCGGCGGCTCGGGGGGAGCGGCATCGGGTATGCGGTGATCGGTGCGACTGCACCCGGCAGCCCAAAGCAGAACGGTCATCAGGCTGGTGAAGCCGATTGCGTTCCGCAGCGACGGCCGGTTCTTCTTGCTCATCATCACACGCTCCACAGTCTGCTACCGCGGCGGCGGTCCCGCGGGCCGGCGGCCGCCATGAATCACGGCACGATGGTGGCCCCCGGCACCTTCCGCTTCACACTGGGCAGGGCCGCCTTGGCCTGCTCATAGCGCGGGTACGTCCCGACCACCACGGCGAAGACCTGCTCGCCGCTTCGAATCCGGGGAAGCAGCCTGGCCCGCAACCCGGCCCGAGCCAGCTCGTCGCGGTGCGCCCGAGCGCTCGCCTCGTCGCGATACGCTCCGCATTGAATGGCGAAATGCGACTCCGGCCAGTCTCGCAGCTTGCGGGCCGCCTCCGCGACGCCGCTCTGCGGATACCGCTGAACCACCAGGCCGCACTCCTTCCGCCCCTCGTTCCAGCGGCCTTCGCGCAGTAGGCACACGGCATATTGATACCGCACCACATCGGTCGGGGCGGCCTCCGGCAGCCGCCGCAACGCCGCGGCATAGTGCGGCACCGCGTCGGCGGAGTTGCCGGTTTCCATGAGCAGGGTGCCGGCGTTCACGTGGGCCTTGGCCCGCAAGTGCTCGTCGGCGGCGTACTTAATGCATTGCAGGGCGTCCGTGGTGGCCTTGGACTTGTCCGAGAGTCGAGCCAGGCACAGGGACCGCAGGTAGTAAGCCTCCGCCGCCTCCGGACGTTCACCATGCTCCCGCAAGAACGCGTCGAGCTCCCCTACGGAGGCTCGGTAATCCTTCCGCTGATACTGGTCGTAGGCCGACGTCAGCCGCTCTCGAGCCGCGGGCGGATGCTCCCCGCAACCGCTCGCCAGCCAAATGGCCGGAACCAGCGAGCAGCTCAGCCTGAGCGTCAGCCTGTGCACTGCCTTCCTGCGCACGGTCACTCCGGTCGGCGGAGGCCCGCGCCGCGGACTGCCAGCAACCCGAACGGATCGACCAGATCGCCTTTGAACGCTGGCCCAGACCAACGGAATCGAACGGCCGGCCGCATACGGACCTCGCCACATATGAAGTTATCGGAGGCAGTCTGCTTGCATTGAAGTAAAAAACACCCCGCTGATAATGCGTGCCCCGCGGCAAAAATGGCCCGTCGCCCGGCCGGGTTGGAGCCGCCGGATCGACCGGCAATCC
>Ga0129299_1001029_pt1 | contig 18665 bp, 13 predicted proteins | sample ConPoolayeCmetaG_FD_94477 | JGI IMG/M metagenome (GOLD analysis project Ga0129299, IMG submission 94477) | Hot spring microbial mat communities from California, USA to study Microbial Dark Matter (Phase II) - Cone Pool mat layer C metaG ...
AGACGCGGAGGGCGCAGAGGAAGAAGAAGTTGAAAATGAGGATGAAGAAGAGTCCGCACCCTCTGCGCCTCTGCGGTGCAAAGGGTTTTCTCTCCCCTTCGATGTGGTGCGCCGCTTCGCCCAGCCATTGGGGATCGCCCTTCCCAAGTGGGAGGGCCGCATCATTGAAACCCAAAAGGGCGTGGTGCGGCTGATGGCCGTCTCCGAACGGGCCAAGCAGCTCTTCGGCGAAGAGGGCGCGGATGCCGTGGCCGACTGGATTATGGAGGACCCGCAGAAAAACCTCCAGATGGTCCTCTTCCAGGAACTGGAGGAAGATGCACCGCGGAGGCGCAGAGATCGCAGAGGAAAGAAGAAGGTGATTGTGGACGAAGAATCTCTACGCTCTCTGCGTCTCAGCGGTGAATCTTCTGGTCCGACGACGCTCGACCGCGTGCACGCCGCCATGCTCCTCCAAGCGGGCGGCCAGGCCAACGCCCTGCGTGCGCTCATCAAGGCAGAGATTGAGCGAGGGGCGGATTTCCTGCGCCTTGCCAACGCGCTGTCGGCGTTATATCCTAGGGACAGCGAAGAAAAGCGGCTGCTGGATGCTATGCTACTGGCGGTGACGAGGTGAATCCAGTGGCTAACGTTAAACAAGATAAAGTCGTGCGCTGCTTTGATAAAATCTTTCTGAAAAGAATGCGCCCCCCGTTATTACACAAGAAAAGCAGGGGAGATAATCGCGGTCCTGATCGAGTACTGGAACGCAATGGCAAGCGCTACTACCTCGAAGCCATTGGGTGGACTGAGAAACCCCGAGGGAAAAACCAATCCGACTTCTGGAAAGCATTCTCTCAAGCAATCGCGCGGTTGAACAAGAAATCGCAGTGGGGCAACCTGACATCTCCGTTATTCTTCTCCCGTTCAAATTCAGCAATGGGTGGCAAGATCGCGTTAGTCAACTCGGCGAAGAGGTATGGTTGCGAATAGGGAAAGCCTTCCCGGAATTGGAGATCTGGTTTGTGTCGAACAGGAAATGCTATGAGTTTGCTTGGTCACGAGCATTCTATGCTTTTCAGAAAAAGAAAGAGGAGGTATAGCCAATGGAACCTTGGTACAAGATTGCTACGCCGCGTAAGGAAGTCCGCGAGGGCCGCTCCTTCAACCCGGACGAGTTCGCCATCGCCCTCGAACAGGTGGTGGCGAAAACCGCGCCCGAGGACTATCGGGAGCCGAAGCAGTTCTTCGCGCGGACGTGCTTCACGCGGGCGCTGCGCGAGCACGCGGGGATGGTCCTGCGGCGGCTTTCCGGCGAAACGGCGAACACCGCACCGGTAATGACGCTCATTACCCAGTTCGGCGGCGGCAAGACCCACACCCTCACGGCTCTCTATCACCTGGCTACCTGTGGCGACAAGGCTGCCGAATACAGCGGCGTGCCGGAACTCCTGCAAGCGGCGGGGCTGTCCTCGGTGCCGAAGGCGAATGTGGCCGCGTTCGTGGGCAACGCCTGGGACCCGCAAGAAGGGCGTGAAACGCCCTGGATTGACATCGCCCGGCAACTGGCCGGTGACAAGGGTGTCAAGGAACTCGGGCCTTCGGCGAAGACCACACCGCCGGGGACAGAGGCATTGAGCCGCGTCTTCCAAGCGGCGGATGGCCCGGTTCTCCTGCTCTTCGACGAGGTCTTGAACTTTCTCAACCGCCACCGCGGCATGGCCGACCAGTTCCACGCCTTCATCCATAACCTGACCGTGGCGACTACCGGCATGACACGCGCTGTGGCGGTTATCAGCCTGCCCAGAAGCCAGGCTGAAATGAGCGAATGGGACATGCAGTGGCAGGAGAAGATCACCAAGGTGGTTCGGCGTGTCGCCAAGGATCTCATTGCCAACGACGAGACGGAAATCAGCGAGGTCATCAGACGGCGGCTCTTTGAAGACATTGGCAGCGACCGCGTTCGCAAAGCCGTCGCCAAAATTTACGCGGACTGGTGCTTTGAGCGCCGGGCCCAGCTTCCGCCCGAGTGGACGGCGGTGGACACCGCGACCACCGAGGCAAAGGCCAAAGAATACCTTCGCAGCCGGTTCGAGGTCTGCTATCCCTTTCACCCGGCGACGCTGTCGGTGTTCCAGCGCAAGTGGCAGGCGCTCTCCCAATACCAGCAAACGCGCGGGACGCTGGCCATGCTCGCCCAGTGGATCGCTTGGGCCTACCGGGACGGATTCACCACGGCCCGGCGCGAACCTCTCATCACGCTCGGTTCCGCGCCGCTGGACGTGGCGGAGTTTCGCAGCGTGGTGCTGGGCCAGCTCGGCGAGTCGCGTCTCATGGCGGCGATTGACGCGGATATCAGCGGCCCGCAATCGCATGCACGGGCGCTCGACGCGGACACCAAGGGCGCGCTCAAGAATATCCACCGCCGCCTGGGCACGGCCATCCTCTTCGAGTCCTCCGGCGGACAGATTGACAAGGTGGCGCACCTGCCGGAACTGCGCTTTGCGCTCGGCGAGCCGGAGGTGGATACGACCTCCGTGGACAACGCCGCGTTCGCGCTGGAGGACAAGTCCTACTTCATCCGCAAGGTCGGCTCGGACGGGTTCAAGATAGGCCACCAGCCGACCATGAAGAAGGTAGTGAGCGACCGCCGGGCGTCGCTCGATGAGGAGACCGAGATCAAGCCTGCCATGCGTAAGATCGTCGAGGACGAGTTCCGCCGGGGAGCCAGCATGCCCGTGGTGCCGTTCCCGCGCGATGGCGCCGAGGTTCCCGACAGGCCAAACCTGACGCTCGTCGTGGTCGAACCGGAAACCGAATGGGACAGCGAGGGATTGCTGCGCGCGCGGATCGCTGAATGGACCAGACAGCGGGGCAAATCGCCCAGACTCTATCCGGGGGCGCTGGTCTGGTGTGTGAAGAAGATGGGTCGTGATCTGCGCGACAAGGTGGAAGTGTGGCTGGCGTGGAAACGCGTGGATAAAGAGGTAGCCGAGGGAACCTTAGGAGGTGACTTTGACCGCAGTGATCGTGCGGAGATTCGATCAAAAGTGACCGATGCAGAAGAGTCTGCCAAGGAAGAGGTATGGGGCGGTTACCGTTTTGTGATCATCGCCGACAACCAGCAACCAGATGGATTGCAGGTAATTGACCTTGGAGCGGGGCATTCCAGTGGACACGAGACGCTCTGCGGACGGGTCATCACAGCGCTAGAATCCCAGGGTTTGCTGAATGAGTCCGTCGGGGCCGGGTATATCGAGCGCAACTGGCCGCCGGCGTTCAAGGCATCCGGCGCGTGGCCGCTGGCCAGCCTGCGGCAGAGCTTCCTGAACGGATCTCTCACGCGGCTCTTGGACCCCGACACGATCCTGCGCAGCAAGATAGTTGAGTTCGTGCGGAAAGGCGATTTCGGGCTTGCCTACGGCCAGAAGCCGGACGGCTCGTATGATCAGGTCTGGTTCGGCGAATCTGTCGCTCTCGAAGAAGTGGCCTTTGAGCCGGAGGTTTTCCTTCTCTTAAAGAACAAAGCAAATGATCTGAAGTCACCCTCAAAACCTGGGTCATCTGATGATGCGGAGCAGAAATCTATGCCGGAACCTACATCTCAAGAAGAACGAAAACTTATCCCAGAACGTGCGTCGAGCCCCGGCACAAGAACGTTGCGGATTTATGGAAATGTGCCCCCAGAAATCTGGAACCGATTAGGAACTAAAATCTTGCCCAAACTGCGGAGTGGTAAGGACCTAAAAATAGGCGTTGACTTTTCGGTGACTATCGATCAACAGAGCGAAAAGATGTTCGAATCCGATTTGAAGCAGATACTTGAGGACCTAAAATTAACAGGACAGATGCATTTAGAATGATGTTGTAACTCTTGTTTCATTTGAGGATGCATCACTCTTCTCCTTACTGATGTCGGTATCTTTTTCTTTTCATCCGCTACCAAGATGCTCCACGTCGCCTCAAAAACAATCGCGGGGTGGTTTGAAAGGACAAGAGAGATAGCCTTTCCTTCTTCCACCCTGCCAAAAATAAAAACCTCGCAATATTCATGACGATCTGCTATATCTATTTTCGGTTTTTGTTTTCCACGAAGGAGAGGAGGGTGCAATGGGGTGTCGTGCGCTTTTTGCCTTGTCCATTGCTGCGTTGACAGGGTTTTCGTGTGGGAGCGGCATGCCGCGCGCGGACAGCGATATTATATTCCCTGACGTAACCACAGGTGACGTGGATGGAGAGGTCTCTGATGACGACGCTGATCGTGCGGCAATCGAAGAGGGAATACGTACTCTCATGCGCGAACACCTTCTCTTCACTAACGGTGCCGGTATTGCAGTTGGCATCGAGGATCGTCGGGTAGCCTGGCGCGCTTCTTTGGCTGAAGGGGTAGAAGATGTGAAAAGTAAAAAGCCGCTTGCCGCCGACTCTCTTTTCCGTGTCGCGAGTATCAGCAAGATGTTCATTGCGGCAGCAGTCTTACGGCTCACTGAGGAGCAAAAGATTGACCTCGATGATACTCTCGATCGCTGGTATCCTGACTATCCAGAGGCAGATAGGATTACGGTGCGGATGCTCCTCAATCATACCTCGGGGATTAGTGATTATGTTCAGCCGGGAGAATCGGAAGAAATTATTGCGGCTTCTGCCGACATGCCTCGTTATTTTGAGCCTGGGGAGGGGTGGGCATACTCGAACACCAACTATATTTTTTTGGGACGTATTATCGAGAAGGTCTCTGGTAAGACGCTGGGAGACCACCTTCAAAGCGCAGTATTCGAAAGGGCAGGCATCACGCATACGACTCTCGAAAAGGAAGACGGGATCAATGGTACACTCGCGACGGGCCACCTGTTTGCTAATGACAAACTTGAACCGTATTTGGGAGAAAATCCTGCGTGGGCTGATGGGGGTATTGTCTCGTCGGTATCTGATCTCATCTCTTTTATGACACGCCTGTTTGAAGGATGGTTGGTGTCAACACTTTCTCTTGACGAGATGCTTACCTTCGTCTCGACCGGTGGAGAAAAGATGTATGGGCTGGGTGTGCTCTGGTATGGCGATCCTACTGTGGGGGAGGGGTATGGACACAACGGTTCACTTACGAATTTCAATGGAGAACTTGTCTATTTCCCCCTTGTGAAAATGGCTATCGCCGTACAGGCAAACTATCCTGTCGTGAGTGATACCGACTACCTTCGGCGAGAGGTAGTGCGTCTTGCAGTAAACGCTATCTCCCCGCCGGTTGCCGATGAGTGTACTCTTCCTTCTTTCCTTTACCAAAATTCAGAGTCCGGCTCACTATACGAGACGGTACGATTCAAGGGAGTAGTGAATGACATCGAATCGGAGAACCCCGAGAATGGTTCCGGTTACTACTTCTTCAGCAAGGGTACTGGTCTCGACAACCTCTTTTGTGTGGAGTATGTTTTCCTGTCCGAGGATGGGAACGGAGACTTTCTCTACTTTTTGGAAGAATGTCCTGAGGTTGAACGGTATTACACACGTATTGTCAAGACAAAGCGCTTTGAGTTTGCCTTGCCGCTCACCGATCTTCGACCTCTTGCGGGAAAACAGCAAACATCGGTGACTCCTTCGGCCACCGATTATGCTCGTCTCGAATACTGGTATGACCTTGTTGCCAATCGGGTTACCAAACGATGCCTAACTGCTGTTCCTGATGCCAAGAGAGCGGTCGAGGTATCCATCTGCCCTCAACGAAACACCTCGTTTACGGCGAAGGAAGAGGTACGCATATTCGCCCGTCTTCCTCTCTCAGAGGAAATACCGGGAGGGAAACATTGCACCTGTTACAATGCCACAGGACAGGTTATCGCCTGTGAAAGCATCGAAGATATGTTCGGATGTACGGTTCCCGAAGGATACTTTGTCGAGAGCGGAGACGCCTATGCCAACCTTCGCATCATTGCTCCTATCAATGACCCGAACAATCCGTCGCCGGAAGAGGGGACAATTGAGAACGAGATTTTCTTCGCTGCGGCTCCCTTCGATGCTGCTTCCCTCAACAACTTTACTATGCGTACCGACAATGGTCTTGGCAGTGAGGTAATTATCGCACAGAGTTTTGGCAATCTGAAAACAATTGATGCGCTTACCTATACCTTCGACGCTGCCGAACTCATTATTCCGGTCGAAGCAATTAAAGCGGCAAAGGAGAACGAGGAGCAACTGCTCACCAGCGCGAACGATTTCTACTTCAGTATTCATCGGTACACCCAAAAAATCAAAGACGGGCAGACATCCTTCAAAAAGTGCTTCGTTGCCGCTCGCGATGCCAATGATCCCGATGCCTCGCTCCTGCCATGCTACACCGATAACACCGATTTCTCGATAGGTGAAACCCTCAAGGTTTTTGGCTCCATGAAGTTGGTCGCCGATCCTGCATCGCTCGGTTTCTACTGGCCGACGACTGATGAGTGTATCTGCTTCACTGCTGCCGGCAGATTCGTAGAGTGTGCTTTCTTCGATGAGTAGAAGACCTGGTCTTTCTTCAGTTGCAAAGAGACGAAAAAAGGAGTATTGTCTTTTTGTTAGTGCGTAGTTGGAAGGAGGGATGAAATGAGGAGTTGCGTTATCGAAGAAAAAATGGCGGTTGTCGTCACCGTGCTAGCGTTGTTTCTCCCGCTCGCGGCGGCTGAGTGTGAATTGTGTAACGCGATCGAGATGGGAGATGACGAGGGAGCAAAAGCGCTTATTGCGAAGGGAGTGAACCTTGACATCGTAAACGATGAAAAGAAAACGGCGCTCATTCTTGCTGCCGAGAAAGGTCGCTCTGAAATCGCCGAACTCCTCGTTGCGAGAAAGGCGAACATCAACTTGCCAGACGGCGATGGACAAACTCCTCTCATGCGTGCCATTTCCATGGGCAACTGGGATATTGCTACGATGCTTGTCAAAAAGGGGGCTGATGTCAATGCGACTGACTCATTCAAACGCACTGCTCTTCTCCTCGCCGCCCGCAAAGATAACGTTCCTTTTTTCGACTTGCTTATTCAGAAGAAGGCCGAGATCAATGCGAAAGACAATGAAGGGAACACGGCTCTTCTCTACGCTATTGATCAGGGCAATGAGAAAATTATAGGGATCCTTCTCAAGAAAAAAGCCGAGGTTAATGTCTCTGGCACAAAAGGGCGGACACCGCTTATTGCTGCTGCATCGAGTTCGATGTCTGCCACGGTAAAACAACTGCTTGCTGCAAAGGCGGATCCCAATCCACAGGACAGCGACGGTATGACGGCTCTAATGTATGCAGCGAGTCTTGACGATGCTTCATCAGTCAAAGAACTCCTCGCAGCAAAAGCCGACGTGAACTTGAAAGACAAGAAAGGGCGCACCGCGCTCATGATTGCCGCCGAGATGGGAGCGACAGAGGTTGTCAAGATGCTCTTGGATAAAGGCGCCGATCCCTCGGTAAAGGATGGGAAGGGGAAGACGGCGCTCGACTATGCAAAAGATGAGGGGCATCAGAAGATCGTTGAGATCCTCATGAAGGTTCCTTCCCGATAACATCATCCTTATATCTTTTCCTCGTTTCCTCCTCAAAAAGATTGACAATCTCTTACTTCCAAGTATCTTGCCGCCGTAGTGAGAAGCACCCTGGAAACGGTCTCCGTGGCCTGTCCCCATGGAAGTGGGGTGAGCGGAGTAACCGGGGGAAGCGGTAACAGGTAACCTTTTGTGGAGGATCCCATGACAATTGACATCAAAGAACTGCTGAAGGCGGGCGGCCATTTTGGTCACCAAAAGCACAAATGGAACCCTAAGATGGCTCCATTCATCTTCACGGAAAGGAACGGCATTCACATTATCAATCTCGAAAAGACCATCGAGATGATAGAAGAAGCCGGAAGATTTTTGAAAACCATTGGGCAGAACGGGGAAGATATGCTCCTCGTGGGTACCAAACGTCAGTCGCAAGAAGTGGTGCGGCAAGCGGCGGAGCGGGCACAGGTGCCTTATGTGAACTACCGATGGCTCGGAGGAATGTTGACCAATTTTACGACGATTGTTTCTTCGATCAGCCGGCTTCAGAAATACAACGAAATGCTCTCCGAAGAGAGACGAGTTCTCTACACGAAAAAAGAACTTATCTCAATTGCCAAGGAAAAGGCGAAACTCGAACGCAACCTTTCGGGAATCGTCACGATAACCAAGTTGCCGAATGCCCTTCTCGTTATTGATCCGGTGCACGAAAACATTGCTGTTCACGAGGCAAACAAAATGGGAATACCCGTCGTTGCAATAATCGACACGAATGGTGACCCCGACCTCATTGACTATCCGATTCCGGCTAACGATGATGGTACGAGGGTCATTGAACTCATCGTGAATGAACTCGTTGATCGCTATATCGAAGGACGGACGCTCTTCAAGCAAAAGTTGCAGGAAGAGGGACAAGAACATCGCGAACGAGGTGCGCATGGAGATGAAACACGGAATGTTGCTGGTCGTAAAGTTAAGGTAAAACGCATAAGTACTGAAGGGAGTGCTGGCGGTCACGAACAAAAACAGGACGAGCAACCCGTTGCCAAGGGAGAAGAAACACTTTCCCACAGGGAGGAAGAGAAAGGGGTGCGCGGATGAAACCACGCAATAACGAATGACAAATGGGGAAGGAGAATAAGAATGGAAATCTCTGCATTGAAGATTAAAGAACTGAGGGAACGCACAGGCGCCGGGATGCTCGACTGTAGAAATGCCTTGATGGAGACGCAGGGAGACATGGAGGCGGCTATTGCGTACCTTCGTGAGAAAGGTATTGCAAAGGCGGCCAAAAAGGCGGGACGTATTGCTTCCGAGGGAGCAGTCTTTATTCACCTGGATGGCGACCGCTCCGGTTTGATGCTCGAACTCAACTGTGAGACCGATTTCGTGGCGAAGAATGAAGAATTCCAGACGCTTTCCCGAACCCTTCTTGATTACTTCGTTCGTCACGCCGCCGAGGAAGGCCGGGTAGTTGACATGCAAGATCGCTACTATGACAAGGATGTCGAGGTGATGGTCACGAACGCCATTGCCAAAATAGGAGAAAATATCCGCCCACGTCGCTTTATCCGGTTCGTGGCAAAAGAGGACTCTTTCATCCACTCATACCTCCACATGGGGGGGCGCATCGGCGTACTGATGGAAGTGAAAGGTCCCCGAGAAATACTTGGAAAACCGGAGATTCGTGAGATGGCCGATGACCTTGCCATGCACATCGCCGCGATGAACCCCGTGTGTGTGAGTCGAAAGGATTTTCCTTCGTCTCTCATCGAGTCGGAGAGGGCAATTTATCGTGCACAGGTGCTGGAGATGGGAAAACCGGCAGAGATGGCCGAAAAGATTGTCGAAGGAAAACTACAGAAATTCATTAAAGAAAACACGCTTCTCGACCAGATGTTCGTGAAGAATCAGGATCTTGCGGTTTCTGCTCACGTTACAGCAGTCGCCCGCACCGTAGGAGGCACGGTTGAGATTGCCCGCTTTGCGCGTTTCGAACTCGGCGAAGGTATCGAAAAAGAAAAGAAAGACGGCGCCTCTGAGATGCAAAGCAATGCAACAAAGTGAGAGCGGAGGGTACCGAGGGTGGGTTACAGGATCTCTTCCCCCCTTCTGATTGTCGTTTTCCTTTTCTCTTCGCTGTGTGTGGGAGAAACCATTGACAGAGAAGCCTTCGTGGAAGCCTTTATCAAAAAAGCCGATATCGTAAGGGCGTTTGACGAACGCATCGCGGGAGCGGAGGCTGATGTTTCACGCGCAAAGTGGCAGTATTTTCCCAAACTGAAATTGATCTTTGGCGTGGCTCCCTTTCCCCGTTACACTTACAACCCTGACAATGTTGACTGGGATAAGAGTTACTACATCGGCGATATCGGAATTGCTCTTCGGGCGCGAGGAGAGTTTTCTCTCCCCATCTATACCTTCGGGAAGATAACGAATGCGATTGATGCTGCTGAAAAAGGAGCAGATGCCCGGCGCGCAGAGAAAGAGATATCTCTCCTTTCCCTACGGAAAGAGGCATCTTCTTTCTACTACACCTACCTGATGATGAATGACGTGGAGAATATCCTCGATCTTTCACTGGAAAAGGTTGCTGAAGCCGAGGAAAAACTTCTCCAATGGCTCGATGAGAACAAAGAAGGTGCTTCTCAGAGCGACCTCATCAAACTGCGCATAGAAAAAGAACGTCTTTTGGCTGGCAAAGATAAAGTTACCGCAACCAAAAAGAGCCTCGAGTACCTCTTCGAGAAAATCCTTGGTCCGGGGTATGTGCTCAAAGACACGTTTATGTTCACGGTATCATTTTCCTATACCCTCGAGCAACTGGAAGCACACTTGGTGGGCGACAGCCCTTACCAACGCTTCGTGACGAATGGGATTGGGGCGTTGGAGTCTCTGTACAAATTCGAAAAGAGCCAATTTTTCCCCAACCTCGGAATAGCAGGCGACTATCGGATAGATTACACTTCGAGTGTTGACGACAGAGGGTACCCACTGCCGTCGAGCCCATACAACGGGTATGGAGGCGAGATCGGCATCGGACTCGAGTTGAACCTCAACTTTCTCGATCAGGTGGCGCGGATGCGCAAAGCAAAAGCAGAATGGGAGGCGAAGCGATATGAGGCTTCATTTGCCCGAGAGAAGGCGATTGTGGAACTCCGGCGTGCCTACGGCGAACTCAAAGCCCTCGAACAACAGGTGGAGCATGCCAAGAAGGCTAACAAACTTGCAAAAGGATGGATGACCACTGAACTACTGAACTATGGGGTGGGAATGTTTTCCACCCGTGATCTTGTAGATGCCGTCAAGGCGTTCGTAGAGAATGAATACCAACTTATTACGGCAATGTACGAGTACAACATGAAAGTAGAAGAAGTTCTACAAAAAGCGGGGATACCCCAATGAGAGGTATGTTGCTATTGGCAATCCTCTGGTGGTGCTGCACGATAGGTGCGGTGGAAGGCACCGCAAAGACTGCGCCGACTCTCGATGTAAAAGCGGCGGCTCAATATCTCGAACAGAATGAAGCAGAACTCGAAAAGTGGGCAGCGGTAAAGGCAGCGAAAGGGACAGGGGAATTTGCCAAAAAAGAGGCGGCCATACAGAAGATTGCCGATCGGATTATTGACTATGACTTCATCGCCCGTTTTGTCCTCGGCGAAAGATGGGAAACAACTCCGAAAGAGAAAAGAGACTTGTTTTTCGAGAAGATGCGGGCTCTCTTCCGAGAATTTTACCTCGAGGAACTCTTCTACAACAAAAGTTACGAAAAACGCTACATAGAGAAAGGCGTTCTCAAGAATTACCTCCGTGAGGTGCCCGAAAGTGTTTTTGTGACAACTGAGGTGCAAGCAATACTCAAACGGAAGCCTGTCATTTACGAGGTCATATACCACCTGCACAAACCGGGCGGCGATCGTCCATACCTCATCTTCGACATCGAACTCGACGGGGTGAGTATGATACGCAATTACCGTCAGCAGTTTTCGAAGACTCTCAAAGAGGGGACGATAGACGACCTTATCAAGAAGATAGATCAGAAGTTGAACAAACAGAAGACGACCTCCGCTCCCAAGAAGGGAAGCCCCAAGGATCTTCCTCGGAGTACCTCTCCATGAAAAAGCACCTTCTCATTCACACCTGTTGTGCTCCCTGTCTCTCTGTGCCTCTCGAGGTACTTGTCGAGCGATTCGACGGTGCTGTCACGGCCTTTTTCTATAATCCTAACATAGACACCTCGGAAGAGTACTATCGCCGGGCTGAGGCTGTTGCGGACTTCATCGGGCGCCGATACCCGGAGAACGTGGCGCTCGAGGTGCCACCGTACGACTCTTCTCCTTTCGAGAAAGATGTTCTTCCCCTTGCAGGGACGGGAGAACGCGGCGAACGGTGCACCGTATGCTATGCGATGCGGCTTCGGCACTCGTTCGAAGAAGCACGACGACGAAGAATGACCCATGTGGCGACGACGTTGACTGTAAGCCCTCATAAGGATAGGAAACGCATTGATTGCATCGGCTCTGCTCTCGAAGCACATTATGGTATCGCCTACCTGACTGGTGTATGGGATGAGAAACGTTCTCGAGAATTGTGCTGCCTGTACGGCATCTACCGTCAAAACTACTGCGGGTGTGCGGCGAGTGCCGTAGAGCGCGATCAGCGTCGAAGGAAGGGAGAAGAGCACGGGAGAAGAGAGTGATGAGAGGTATAGAAAACATGGGGACTCTTCTCTGCCGGCTATGGGGAGGATTCTTTCTTTTCACTGTCGTTTCATGCGGTGGTCCTGCAAGTTATACGACGCCGCTTGTGATGCAAAACCAGATTATTCAAAGCGAATGCCGTGAAATATCCGAAACGACGCCTCCTCCTGCGGAGGTAAGCGTAAAGGTGGTGGGAAGTACGATGGAGGTGCGGCACCAGAACATATACCTCCCCCGCGGGACGTTGTTGGGGATAGAGGATCGTGACGGGCATCAGACATGGCGCAAGGAGCAGCCCTACTACTATCTCGATGCCGATACCGATTACATTGTCCTTCGCGAGTCGGCACGGATGGTGAACAGCGACACTTTTTGTCTCTATGATTTGGCGGTGACTATCCAGCGTATTTCGGGGGGAGAATATACGTTCTATCTGTTCGATTACCGGGGAAACCTCATTCCCGAGGCAACTACTCGTGTACGTATCCGATGAAATCGCTTCTTGTCATGAAGTTCGGCGGCTCGTCGCTCGCCGATGTCGAAAGAATCGAAAGGGTGGCCGATATTGTTCTCCAGCGCGTTCGATCAGGTCATGCGGTGGTAGTCGTAGTGTCGGCGATGGGGAAAACTACTGATACGCTTATTGCGCAGGCTCACCGGATAGCATCGTCTCCCAACCTGCGGGAAATGGATATGCTCCTCACCGCTGGGGAACGCATATCGGCGGCGCTTCTCACTATTGCACTCAATGCACGCGGTACTCGGGCTGTTTCGCTTACTGGTTCGCAGGCTGGTATCATCACAGACGACAACCATACAAACGCCCGAATTATTGAGGTGCGTCCTTACCGTGTTCTGCAGGCTCTCGAAGGAGGGTGTATCGTTGTGGTAGGGGGGTTTCAGGGAGTTTCCTTCACCAAGGAGGTGACAACCCTCGGACGAGGCGGATCGGATACGACGGCGGTTGCGCTTGCCTCGGCGCTCGACGCAAAGGAATGTGAGATATACTCCGATGTGGCTGGCGTCTTTGACGCCGATCCACGCCTTGTGCCAGAACCAAAGAGAATACCCATGCTCGGATATCAGGAAATGCAAGAGTTGGCCGAGGCAGGTGCCAAGGTGCTCCACCCAAAGGCGGTCGAATTTGCAAAACTCAAAGGCACGGTTATTCACTGTAAGAGCACCTTCGCCCCGGAGGCAGAGGGCACCATCATCGCTAACCTCGAAGGAAGAATAAAGCCGCGCATCGTAGGCATCGCAACCGAAGAAAAGGTCATCCTTGTGCACGTGTACGAAGAATGTCCCGACACATTGGCGACAGTGGAGGATGTGGTAGCCTTCACCGAGGAACGGGCATTGAAGGTGAAGCAGGTTTCATTTCACTGCGCACACAACGGCGGGATGGTAGGGAGTGTCATTATTCCAGAAAAGGAGAACTACCATCTGGCACAGGTGCTCGAGGAGATGAAGAGCCGTTTTGGCACGGCAGTGGACGTCCATGGCGGGCTTTCCGCTCTTTCGTTGGTCGGTGCCGGTATTACGGAACGACACGATATTCTCCTCAATGCGATTCGACTCCTCAAAGAGCACCGTATCGGCGCTGTCAGTTTTCACACCTCGTCGTTTCGTATCAGTATTCTTGTAAAACGTGAATTTTTTGCCGAAGCCGCCCGTCTTCTACACGACCATTTTCTCCGTGGAGAAGATGGCATTTCGTAAAAAAAACCTCTTGAAAAAGGGAAAAGAACATATTATCATCCCGTTAGGCTAACAACGGAGAGGTTGTGTGATGATGAGATATGTGGTTGGTATCTCTTTTATTTTAGCAGCGCTCTTCCTCGGTTATGCGTGCGCCACCGATGACCCTGTATCTGCCGGTACGTGCATCAATGCCCTTGATTGCGGCGAGGGCTATGACTGCGTCAACAACACCTGTGTCCCGCTAGAGGGGTCCGGCGACGCCGATGTGCGCGACGATGCATCGCTGTTCCCTGACGAGACGGTGACCGAGGAGGAGACTCCCGACGAGGAGAGTTCCGACGAAACGCTCGATAATGAATCTTCTGACGATATGGGAGACTTGCCGATCGGTGGCGATGGCGATATGGTGCTGCCCGACAGTGATCTTACGCTCGACAGCGATCTTGTTCCCGACAACGATTCGCCTACCTCGTGCAGTGGTATCACCTGCGGCGGACATGGGGTGTGTAAGATCGAGGGCGGTGTCCCGGTATGCCAGTGCTACGAGGGCTATCAGGACAAGGATGGCGATCTCATCTGTCTTCCTACCTGTGCCTATTCGGGGCTCGACTGTGGTCCGACGACCTACACCAAGTGCGACGACAGCAGCGGTATCCCGCAATGTGTCTGTGATGTTGGCTATCAGGACAACGACGGTGACAGTGTTTGCAAGCCGACCTGCGCGAAAGCCGGTCTCACCTGCACTGGCGGTACGTGCGACGATTCGAGCGGCACGGCACGCTGTATCTGTACCGACAGCAACTACCAGGACAACGACAACAACGGTACCTGTCTGCCGACCTGCGCCAAGGCAATAGCAGATGGGACGCTCTCTTGCACAGCGCATGCCCACTGCGACGATTCGAGCGGCACGGCAACCTGCGTCTGCAACGACGGCTACATCAACCCGCCCGCCTGTTCCACCTGTGCACCGAATTTCCACCCTGATGGGAACGGCAACTGCCTGCCGAATCAGACCTGCACCCCCAACTACTGCAACGGTAATGGCACCTGCTCCGACGCGAGCGGCATGCCGGTCTGCACATGCAACACCGGCTACACCGGCGCCACCTGCAACCAGTGTGCTTCGGGCTATCAGGACAGCGACGGGAATGGCACCTGCCTTCAGGACTGCTACTTCTCGTGTGGACAGAAACCGATTGCAGTATGCCCTAAGAGTTACGGCTCCTGCCAGTATTCGGGCGGGGTCGCCTCCTGTGTCTGCGATCAGGGATGGGAAAATCCGCTCATCGTCATGCATTCTCCATACCCTGCCTGTATCGGCGGTACCTATTCTCTGCTTCCCGAATGCAGTCAGTGCAAGATAACCGACCCGCCGGCGATGTATCCCGACGGCTGTCCTGCCACCTGCAGCGATGCGAACCTCACCTGCAAGAACGGCAAGTGCTACTACGACAAGAACACAAAAAACATCTACTGCAAGTGTAACGCCGGTTACACCTACAATCCCTCGACGACCAACTGCGAGTAGCAATCGTTTTCTCTTTTCGAAAACTTGTTTTTCTTTTAGTGAAAGATACAATCACTTTGTTTTTTTGTTCCTCATTTTATGGGGAACCATGCCGTGTTTTCTCAAGACATGACTGAAACATCATTGCAATAGGGGAAATGGTATGAAGAACCTGATCTCTTTATTTAGCTTCTTGTTCGTTTTCGCAATCATTTTCGCGGCTGAGCCTGCCACCAAGACAGTTCAGCAGCCGGCGGCAAAAAGCCCTATTGACGAGATTGGCAAGGAGACAATGGACGACATCCCGCTCGTGTCACCTTTTGCCGTCAAAGAGGCGAAGGCGTCGTCTCCGCAGGTGTCCGTGATACCGGAGATAAAACCGATACCAGTGACGACGAGCACGGTTAGTGCGGATTTGCTCGTTCTGTACGATGCAGCGATCAAAGCAGACCGGAAGGGGAAGGAAGATCCGCGGGGCGCTATTCGGGCATGGAGCCGTGTCGAGTCTTTCAAGAAAGGCAACATCTTCCTCGATCAGGCAACTGAACGGAAGGCGCTGTGGGTCCGCTACAGCAAAAGGCTGTTTCTCCAGAAGCGGTACGAACACGCTCTCCGGATGGACAAATATGGCAATCTATTTCCCGAGGAGGTCATAGCACTCTGGAAGAAGATAGCGATGGTAGAGGGAGATAATCCCTACCTCGAGGAGGCGAAGAAACGAATCGAGGAATGGAAATCTTTCATGGTAAAGGTTAATGAATACCAGAAGAAGAAGAAAGCATTTGCGGAGCAGCGCATCAATGACCGCAAAACGCTCATCAAGATCCTGCCGCTGTCCATTGTGTCGGATGAGCAGAAGCGTGACCTGCTCCGGAAGTATCTGACCGTGTACAGTCCCTACTATGGAGTGGGCGATCTTGATACGCTCCTTGTAGAACTTCACAATCCGGCGCTTGCCGATGCGCTGAAGAAGATGGTTGATACACCGCAGTTCCGCGAGGAAATGGAGAAGGGGTGCACCGAGAGAAGTCCTGTTTCTTGCCTCATAGCGGGGCATTACGCGGAGACTGCTCGTCCGGCGGCTGCGCGGGCGCTCTATCTGACCGCCTGCCGCGGCGGGATAGGGACTGCCTGTGAGAAAGTGGGGGCGATGAGTTCCGGTCAGGAGGACACGGTGACGATCGAAGCGAACTGGCAGGCCTGTGCGTGGGGGATTGCGCGCGGCTGTCTTTCTCTTGGCGATTATGCCGAGAGCGGTAAGGGGATGGAGCGGTCGCTTGCCTTTGCGGCGAAACTTTTCGAAAAGGCGTGTGCCGGCGGCATGCAGGAGGGATGCAATCGTGCAAAGGTAGCGGAATTTGCAGCGAAGGAAGAACGCGAGAAGGAGGAACAAGAGGCGCGCCGCATGATGGACCAGGGCGACGATGCTTCTTACAGGGATCCCGTTCCCTCATCGAAAGCCGGCACGCTCGATATTGGTGCGGAGAGACTGGACGATATGCTTCTTTCCTTTCCGACTGAGTACCGTGAAGAACCGCTTCCTGCTGTGGCCGAGGCGGCGCCATTTACTCCCCAGGTATTGGTTGATGTGACGACAAATCCTGATCTGCTGGTGGAGTTCGATGCGGCGGTTGCTGCCGACCGCAATGGGGCGAAGGATCCGCGGGCAGCGATAGCGGCGTGGGAGAAAATCGTGCAATTCAAAGGACCCAATCCGTACGCGAAGATAGCGCAGGAGCGCATCACGGAGTGGAAACGAATATTGAGGATGCGTGGGCTTGGCGATGTCTATCGCAACGCGGTTGCTGCCGAAACGGTTGCCCGCTTCTTCCCCGAAGAGGCGGTGAGCGCATGGAAGGCGGTTGCCGTAGCAGCAGAAGGGACGCCGCTTGCGGTAACGGCCCAAACGCGCAGTGAACAGTGGAGCACCTTTCTGAAGCGGGTCGGTGATTACCGGGCAAAGCGCAAGGTGGTGATCGAACAAAAACAGCGTGATCTCGAGACGCTCCGGTTGGTCCTGCCGCTCGAGGTACTCGACACTGCAAAGAAAACCGAATTGGTGAAACGGTATGCAATGGCGTACGGCTCGCTGATGGGACTGCGTGATATCAAAGCGCTTTTTGTCGAACTGGAGAATCGGAAGGTGCCTGGCATTTCTTCGGTGCGCGATGTGGTCATTACACCGCAGTGGACAAAACAGGTAGAGAGCGAATGCGGCTTGCTGCGGCCGCTTTCGTGCGCCATTGCATCGGTGATGGTCGAACAAAGTACGCCGGCAGCCTCGCTGGACTATGCGCTTCTTGCCTGCAAAGGTGGTGTTGCAGAGGTTTGTCTGTCCACGGGTGATCTGGCGCGTCAACAACAGAATCTTTCTGTTGCCCGCGAGGCGTATGGAAATGCCTGCGCATGGGGATTCGCCCGTGGCTGTGATGAAATGGCTGCTTTGTTGCGAGAGGGGACCGAACCTGAGCGTGCGCTGGCGGTTCGGCTGTCCCGAAAGGGATGTATTGACAAGAGTACCGACGACTGCATGGTGCAAAAAGCGGCGGACCGCCACGAGGTGCTTCCGCCGGCTCCGGTCGTCGCTGTGTCCACGGGCGATACGCTGCCGCAGGTGACCGAGGCGCCGGTAAAGCGGCCCTATCTGTGGTACGGCGTCGGCCTGCTGGCACTCGGCGCGGTGAGCGTGGGTACCGGCGTCGGACTCATGGTGCAGTCGGACACTTATTACACGGAGTACAACAAGCGGATAAACACCGAGACTCTTCTTGAGATGAAAGAGCAACTTTCGGATGACGGCTTTCTCACATATATCAAAAATGCCGAAGACACGTACAAGAAGCCGGGTGACACATGCTATGCGGCGGGTATTGCGACCGTATCCATCGGCGCTGTGGCACTTGTGACCGGCATAGTGTTGACTCTCATCACCGAGAAGGCGCCGGCTGTTACCCTGCATCTGGACGAAACGGGTCTCTCGGTCGGTTATGCCTTCAAGTTTTAAGAGCAGATAAACAGGGAGGTGTCTTATGCGGTTGATGTTCTTTGTTCCCATGGCGATTCTTCTCGCTGTTGGGTGTACCAAGCCGAACACGATAGACTGGGAGAAGATATTCGGCGATAAGGATACTGCGGCCGTCGCCGATGACGAGAGTGCCGGTTCCGATGAGAGTGTGTCGGACGAGGTGATGCCCGACGAGGCAGTGGACGAGGTGATGCCCGATGAAACGGGGGAGGAAGATCTACCCGACGAAGCGGAGGATGCCGTCACCGAG
>Ga0129299_1001030_pt1 | contig 18644 bp, 13 predicted proteins | sample ConPoolayeCmetaG_FD_94477 | JGI IMG/M metagenome (GOLD analysis project Ga0129299, IMG submission 94477) | Hot spring microbial mat communities from California, USA to study Microbial Dark Matter (Phase II) - Cone Pool mat layer C metaG ...
CCCCCGCCCCGGGCGCGTCATGGTCGCCCAGCGCCTGCCGGCCCCAGCGCCCCAGAATCCCCGCGGCCGGGTCCTGAATCAGCGCGGTGTCCTTGTGCCGGGGCAGGCCGGTGACCATCTCGGGCATCGGAGAATCGGCGTGCGGCCGGACGGTGATGTCCGCCTCGCCCCAGCGCTGACCGGCCCAGATCGTCATCCGCACCTGCAGATCGTAGTGGGGGGCGTCCCGCGAGGTGATCGGCTCCCGGCTCAGGTCGGGAAACGGCCCCGGCTGCCAGTGGACGTACTCCAGGTCCACCACCGCCCGGATCGGCCCGTCCACCCGGATATGGTGAGTCTTCATCACGTTGGAGACCTTGTGGATCCGCCCGTCGATCCAGGCACCGAAGCCTCCGATGCCGATCGAGCGGCCCACCTTGAGCACGTCCAGACCATACTCGTTCTCGACGTTGTGGGGTACGCCGGGCGTCGCCCAGCCCGCCAGGGACAGCCTCGGCCGGGTCTTGCCGAAGATGTCCATCGCGTTGTCGGCGTTCCAGTAGATGCGGTAGGCGGTGAGGTCCGATTCCCACGCCGGTCCGTCGAAGCCCTTCAGCGACATGAGCGCCGCCGCCCGCGCGGCCGGCGCCCGGTAATCCCCCGGGCTGAACTTCAACTCCCGGGTCTGGCCGGCCTTCAGCCCAACCAGCAGGGCCAGCTCGTCGACCTTGCCGTCGCCGTTGAGGTCGTCTCGCTGGAACTCCACCGGCCGGTCGTCCCCGAGCACCTGCCGGCCGGCGTTCCACTCGGCCTCCATCTCCGGCGTCCATGGCACCGCCACCGGGGCCTCGGCCCAGTCCTGCCCGGTCGGGTTGCGCACCTGAATCACGGTCCCGGCCGGCGCCGGAATCCACCCGCCGCACAGCAGCAGACCCAGTCCGGCCAGGATGGCTGTCCGTCTGGAGGATCGCATCGCCGCATCTCCGATCGCCGCATCTCCGACTGCAGGGCCGGCCGCCGGTGCGCATCGACGGATGCGACCAGCCGCGGCCGGGGCTATTATTCGCGCCCCGGCACCCGGGGTCAAATTGACACCCGCGCCGCCGCCGGGGTATGCTCGCCGCCGGTGTCCGCGGTCGGTCCGCGGCTGAATCGCTTTAAGATACTTTCGAGGGGCCCCACGATGCCTGCGTGTTCCTGGGCCAGCACCTGGGCCTGCCGCGCAACCGCCGCGGCGATGGTTGCCGGGGGGATGGTCGTCGGGGGGATCGGCTGCGCCGCTCCTTCCCGCCCGGACCCGGCACCCCAGCCGCTGATCCGACAGGTGGCCGACCGCGTGCTGCTGGACTTTCCTCAGCCGCCGCCGTTCGACTGGGGCGAGGGCGTGCTCATGGCCGGCATGATGCGCGCCGGCATCGTACTGAGCGAACCCCGCTACGTCGACTTCGTCCGCACCTGGGCCGACCACTGGAAAGCCCGCGGCATCGATACACTGCTGCCGGACGGCCCGACCGACCAGATCAAAGGCTACTGCGGCTATTGGGGCCCCGGCTACCCCCTGCTGCTGCTGCATGAGCGGACCGGCGACAAAGCCTACCTCGACATGGTCCTGACCATCGCGGACTTCATCCTCCACCAGGCCACCCGCACCGCCGACGGCGGCCTGGGGCACTGGAAGGGCAACCGCGAACTCTGGGTGGACACCCTCTACATGGTCTGCCCGCCCTTTGCCCACCTGACCCGCCTGACCGGCGACCGCCGCTACCTGCAGGAGGCCGTGCGGCAGATCGACATCTACCGCCGCCACACCTTCGACGAGCAGGCCGGCCTGTTCTGGCATATGTACGACGAGATCACCGCCCGCCGCGTCGGTGTGCTGTGGGCCCGCGGCAACGGCTGGGTGGCCATGTCCTACGTCCAGACGCTGGCGGTCCTGGATCGCGATTCGGCGGATTTCCGTCGCCTGTCTGGCGACTACGCCCGGCTGATTGCCGGCCTGGCCGGCGTGCAGGACAAGGCCACCGGACTGTGGCATACCGTCCTGGATCACCCCGAGACCTACCTGGAAACCTCGGCCAGTGCCATGATCCTCTGCAGCCTGGTGGAGGCCCGGCGTCTGGGGATCCTGCCTGAGCCGCGGGACGCCATGATCGCCCGTGCCTGGCGCGGCGTGGCCTCACGGGTGGACGGCGACGGCCGGGTCTTCGACGTTTCCGGCGGCACCATGCCCGATACGCTGGAGGTCTACGCCACCAAGCTCAAGGGAACGTTCACCTGGGGCACCGGCGCGTTTCTCCTGGCCGGCAGCGCCCTGGCCGAGGGCCGCTGAGCGGCACCGCCGCGAGGAAGATCCCCATGCCCGAGTGGAAGGACGACGGCGAGCTGTTCCGGCTGATGTGCGATGTGCTCTACACGCCCGTGGTCGGCGACATCCTCGACACGCTGGGCTGCTACCACCGCTTTCTGCCCCAGCCGATTCAGCCGATCCGCACGACCGACCGCCTGGCCGGCCGGGCGATGCCCGCCCTGGTGGCCGACGTGCACGGTCCGCAGGCCCGCCCCTTCGGCAGGCTCACCGAGTCGCTGGACCAGCTTCGTCCCGGCGAGGTCTACGTCACCGGCGGCGGCACGATGCGCTGCGCCTACTGGGGCGAAATCCTCACCGCCACCGCCCGCACCCGCGGCGCGGTCGGCGCGGTGGTCGACGGCTTTCACCGCGACACGCCGCGGGTGCTCGAACAGAACTGGCCGGTCTTCAGCCGCGGGCGCTACGCCCAGGATTCCTCGGTCCGCATGGCGGTGATCGACTACCGCTGTCCGATGGAGATCGGCGGCGTGTGGATCGAGCCGGGCGACCTGGTCTTCGCCGATCTGGACGGCGTGGTGGTCATCCCCGCCCGTCATGAAACGGAAGTCATCGAGCGGGCCCTGGAGAAGGCCCGCGGCGAGAAGCTCGTCCGCCGCGAGATCGAGAACGGCATGTCCAGCACCGAGGCCTTCCGCAAGTACGGCATTCTCTGAGCCGCCGGAGCTCCGCGCGGCATGGGACCGGGGCCCGCGGCCCGCTGCCCAGCGGTGTTGCGATGGACCGGTCGGAAGGGGCGCCCCCGGCCGCAGCGCTCCCGGTCGATCGCCGCCGCAGGACGCGTTTCCGCGGCGACGCACCTCAGGCTCCGCCGGCTCCGTCCTTGAGGCTCCAGGGCACGTCGATCTGCAGACGGGGATCGGCCGCCGGAATCCAGGTGGTTTCCAGGCCCAGCTCCCTGCGGACGATGTTGCAGCCCTGGGCGATGGCCGTGGCCTTGTAGAAGGCGATCTCCCGGTTGCAGCCCTGCCGGCCGAAGCCGCAGTCGCTGGAGACCACCAGCCGTTCCGGCGGGATATACTTGAGGGCCTTGCGGATCTCCGCGGCCACCTCCTCCGGCCGGTCGGCCTGCAGCGTGCGGTGCGAGACCGCCCCGATGGCGATCTTCTTCCTGAGTTCGTGCCTGAACGGCTCGAACAGCGGCACGTCCTGCTGGCCGTTGTCGCGGGTCTCGATCGTCCAGACGTCGCCCTTGGCCCGCTCCAGGTACAGCTCGATCGAGTTGCGGTAGGAGTTGTCCTCCATCACCCGCTGCATGTTGGGATTGCCCCAGCAGGTGTGCAGCCAGATCTCCACGTCGTCCAGACCCTCCAGCTCGCGGTTCAGGCAGTCGATCATGAAGTTGATCGTCTCGCGGTCGTGGGGGTGCTTGTCGGCCAGGAAGTGCAGCGTGGGCTCCTCCACCTGGATGACCCGGCATCCGGCGTCGCGCAGGGCCAGCAGCTCCTTGTTCATGGCCACCGACATGTCCCAGACCACCTCGCGCTTGTCCTTGTATTTCGGCGTGTGGATGTCCAGGAACAGCCCCATGACCTGGGCCGACACGGTGCCGAACTTGACCGGTTTGGACGTCCGGGCCTGCGCGAGCCGCCAGATCTTCGGGTAGTGCAGCGGCCGGGCCTCGATCCGGTCCACGACCCGCGGCCAGCGCCAGGCGGTGTAGATCTCGTTGAGCAGCGTGCCGGGGGGATACTTGAGCCAGCTGGTGGTGTTCTCGACCGGCTGCAGGTAGTCGCCTTCCAGGCCGTGCCAGCGCTGCAGCGGATAGTGATGCCACGACCGGCCGGCCATATCCTCGTCGCAGTGGAAGTCGCCGTGGTTGAGGATATCCAGGCCGGCCCGCTCCTGGTCGCTGATCACCACCGACATGGCGTCCTGAAACTTCTCCCGGAAGCGGACGTCCAGCATGCAGGTATCCAGCGACCGGCCCCACATGCTCACGTCAAACCAGCGCGGGCGGGGCCAGGAGCCGGTGACCGTGGAGGGCAGCATCCGATCGGCGGTGGCGGTGAACATGGTTTTCTCCGTGCAGGCGCTCCGGAAGCGCGGTCCGAGATGTCCATGCCGCCGGCGCGGCCTGTGCGCCGGGGCAGTCGATCCTAGGAGGGCTCGCGCCCGCCGGCCACCCCCTGCTGCTGCGCGAAAGGACCCTCGGGCAGCCCGGCCGGATCCCGGCCCCCGGTCACCGGCCGGCGGCCGGTTTCAAGGCTCCGGCTGCCCCCCGGATGGCCTGGCGGGCGGCCGGTCCGGGCTCCAGGCCGGGGGCCACGGCTCCTTCGGGGGCTCAGTCCATCACGAACCGGCCGTTGACCTCGATGCGGGTGAAAAACTCCGGGGCGGGGGTCGTGGCGTAGATGAAGATGAAGCTCACGGTGTCGCCGCAACGAAACTCGATACCCTGCCGCAGCAGGGGGGCGTTGTCGCTGGGCACCGACCGCAGGCCCGGGGGCAGCATCAGAGCGTGATCGCTGTAGAACGAGCCGGCATCGGCGCAATCGAAACCCAGCTCCACGATCTCTCCGGGGGCCAGCGGGTCGCCGATATCGACGAAGTTGTCGTCGGCCACGATCTGATCGCCGACATAGACCCGCTTTTCGGGGTCCACGTAGAGCTCGGGCAGCACTTCGAAGGGCGTCGCGTTGACCAGCTCGACGGTCAGCTGCATCGGCCGGTTATCCGGCGGCGGGAGCAGGTCGCCGCAGGACGGCCCCATCGCGGCCAGGGCGAAAACCGAAGCCAGCAGGGTCGCCGCGGCGGTGATCGGCCGGTTCTGCGGATGCATAAGCGTTTTCTCCGGGATCGGCGGGTCCGGGCAGGCCATCGTCCCCCATGCGGCGCTTCCATCATACCCGGCCGGCGGCCCGGAGGAAAGACCCGGCCGGCGGCGGCCTCCGAACCGGCCCGGGACGGTTGTTCGGCAGGCGCGTCGCGGCTATAGTCACGGGCGCGGCCGTCAGGCCGTGCCGCGGCCGGCTGCAGGCCGCGACGGACCGGTTTCAGGAGCACCGCCGATGCACTTTGAGAACCCCGCCGCCGCCCTCGAGGAACTCTCGGCCCGGATCATCGCGATCCGGGACTCTCTTTGACTTGCCGGCCAGGATCGCCCGACGACAGGACCTCGAGGAGCAGATGGCCCGTCCCGGGTTCTGGGACAACCCGGAGAAGGCCCGCGAGGTCGTCGCCGAGCTCAAGCCGCTGAAAGCCCTGATCGACCCGCTGCAGGCGCTGATCGCCCGCGCGGACGACGCGGCCGTGCTGCTGGACCTGGCCCGCGAAGCCCGCGACGACGCGGCGTTCGCGGAGCTCGACGCCGAGCTGGCCGGCATCCGCGACGAGATCGGCCGTGTCGAGCTGATGACCCTGCTGTCCGGCAAGAACGACGCCCGCGACTGCTTCTTCAGCATCCAGGCCGGCGCCGGGGGTACCGAGGCCTGCGACTGGGCGGAGATGCTGCTGCGGATGTACCTGCGCTACTTCGAGCGGCACGGCTACCGGGTCGAGGAGCTCGCCCGGACGGAGGGCGAGGGGGCGGGCATCCGCAGCGTCTCGCTGAAGGTCGAGGGGCCCTACGCCACCGGGTACCTCTTCTGCGAGCGCGGCGTGCACCGGCTGGTGCGGATCAGCCCCTTCGACGCCAACAAGCGCCGGCACACCAGCTTCGCGGCGGTCGATGTGCTGCCGGTGCTGGACGACATCGACGTGCAGCTCAAGGAGGAGGACCTCGAGATCGTATTCTTCCGGCGGGCCGCCGGCGCCGGCGGGCAGAACGTCAACAAGGTGGCCACCGCGGTGAGGGTCAGACATCTGCCCACCGGCGTGACCGTCGAGTGCGTCAACGAGCGCAGCCAGGGCCAGAACAAGCGCATGGCCCTGTCGATCCTGCAGTCGAAGATCGAACGGCTCGAGCAGGAGCAGCGCGACCAGGAGATGCAGAAACTCTACGGCGACAAAGGCGAAATCGCCTGGGGCAGCCAGATCCGCAGCTACGTGCTGGACGACCGCCGGGTCAAGGACCACCGCACCAACCACGAGACCGGCAACCCCGAGCGGGTGCTGGACGGCGATATTCAGGACTTCATCGAGGCCGAACTGCGCCGCCGGGCGGCGCGCAGGAAAAACTGATCCGCCCGGGCGGCCCGGGCCCCGGGAGAACACCCCCATGCGTTCTGCCTGCCTGATGTCCGCGGCGGCTGTGCTGGTCCTGGCCGCCGGATGTGCCCTGCCCGGCGACCGGCTGGGGCGGCGCGGCGACGAGATCGTCGTCGCCGGCCAGATGTTCCACACCGGCACGCCCGTGGTCCTGTGGCTGGACCCCCGCGGCTACGACGCCTACCGGGCCCGGCGCCATTTCGAGCCGGCCCAGACCATGCCGGCCAACCCGGCCTCGCCGGGCGACCCCAACCGCTACGGCGCCCGGCGGCTTCCGGCGGACCTGGCCGGGGCGGTGGCCCGGGAGGGCTGGACGCTGGAGAACCTGCGGCGGCAGGTCGATCAGTTCGTCATCCACTACGACGTCTGCGGCACCGCGCGGCAGTGCTTCAGGATCCTGCAGGACGCCCGGGGACTTTCCGTGCCCTTCATGCTCGACATCGACGGCACGATCTACCAGACGCTGGACCTCAAGGAGCGCGCCTGGCACGCCGGACAGGCCAACGACCGTTCGGTCGGCGTCGAGATCGCCCACATCGGGGCCTACAGGGACACCCGCGTGCTGGATGAGTGGTACGCGACCGGGCCCGACGGCTGGCCTTACATCACGCTGCCGTCCTGGATGCGGGAGACGGGGGTGCGCACGCCCTTCTTCATCGGCCGGCCGGCGCGCAGGGAGCTGATCCGCGGCCGGATCAACGGCCAGGAGCTGCTGCAGTACGATTTCACGCCCGAGCAGTACGCCGCCCTGGCGCGCCTGACGGCCGCGCTGCACCGGGCACTGCCGGGCATCCGCCTGGACTACCCGCGCGGTCCGGACGGCCGGGTGCGGGACGAGGTGCTCCCGGAGGCGGACCTGGCGGCCTTCCAGGGGCTGCTGGGGCATTGGCACATCACCCGCCAGAAGGTGGACCCGGGGCCGGCCTTCGACTGGGACCGCGTGATCCGCGGAGCCCGGGCGTCCGTGCTGTTCTGAACGGTTCCCGCTGCCGGTCGGCGCCGGGGCGGTCAGGCCTTGCTGCCGGCGTCGCTGCTGCCGTCCGGGCCGCCGTCGGGCAGGACCGGCGTGGCCCGGCCTTCCAGAGCCTGCTCGGGCTGGTACTCGTAGTAGTTGCGGATCTGTTCGCGGAAATAGCCGCCGCGGCTGCTCTGGGCTGCGTTGAGCACCGCGCCGAAGATCCGGCCGCCCACCCTTTCGATCTGGTCTCTTCCGCGCTGGACCACGCCGCGCGAGGCGGCCTTGGCCCGGCACACGAAGACCACGCCGTCGACCACGCTGGCCAGGACCAGGGCGTCGCTGACCAGCAGGACCGGCGGGCCATCCAGGATGACCTGGTCGTAGCGGCCGGTGGCCCAGGTCAGGAAGTCCCGCATGTAGGAACCGGCCAGCAGTTCGGTGGGGTTCGGCGGGATGGGTCCGCTGGTCATGATCTCGAGATTGGGCAGTTCGGTCGGGGCCACCAGATCTTCCAGGCGTCCCTGGCCGATCAGCACGTTGCTCAGCCCGTTTTCCAGGGCCTTGGGGAACAGCCCGCGCAGCGCGGGGCGGTGGAAGTTCGCATCGACCAGCAGGACCCGCCGTCCGCTGACGGCGATGGAGACCGCCAGGTTGGCCGCGATGGTGGTGCGGCCCTCCTCGGGGCGCGAACTGGCGACCATGACGCTGCGCTGCTGTTCGGCCGGCGAACTCAGCAGCAGGTTGGTCCGGATGCCGCGGAAGGCTTCGGCCATCATCGAGCGCGGGTGGCTCAGGCAGGCGAGCTCCACCCGGGGGATGTCGATCTCCTCGTCATCCACGTCCGGCACGGTCCCCAGGATCGGGATGTGCACGAAGCGCACCAGGTCGCGGGGCGTCTTGACCGACGTGTCGGACAGCTCCAGCAGCAGAGCCAGGCCGACGGCCAGGATCAGGCCGAGGACGGCGCCTCCTCCGATGTTGAGGCCCCACTTCGGGAAGCTCTTCTCGCGCGGCGGCAGCGCCTGGCCGACCTGCCGCACCTGGGCGATGCCCTGCTCGCCGCTGGTGATGATGTTCAGCTGGGTCTGGAACGAGTAGAGCTCCTGGTACTGGCGCTCCAGGAGCAGCTGCTCCTCCTCGAGGTTGCGGAAGGTCGCCAGCTTGCGGTCGATGTCCTGCTGGCGGGCCTGCTCGGTGAGCATGCGCTCCCGGAGCATGAGTTCGGCCTGGGTCGCGTTGAGGTAGGCGGTTTCGGCCTGGCTGAGCTGGTACTGGCGGGCCTCATCCTCCTTTTCGAGGATCAGGCGGTCCAGTTCCTCCTGGACGGCGGCCAGCTGGGCGTCGAGGTCCTGGATGGTGCGGTGCTTCTCGCCGACGCGGCGGAGGCGCATCTCCCGGGCCTGGCGCAGGGCCAGCTGGTTGCTCATCAGCGAGGCGATCTGCGGATCCTGCTCGATGAGCATCCGGGTCTGGGGGCTGATGGCCACCTCGCGCGGTCCCAGGGCCCGCAGATTGTCGGCCGCGGCCTTGAGCTGGAGCTTCTCGGCCTCCAGGCGGGTGACCTCCTCGGCCAGCGAGCGGTAGGTCTCGCCGACGACGTTCAGGCCCTGGGTCACGCCGGGGACCGCGAACTCGCTGGCGATGAAGTTGGCCTTGCGGTCGCGGAGCACGTCGATCTCGCGTTTGAGGCGGGCGACCTCGTCGCGATAGGTGTCGCGCTCGCTCTGGAACTGCCGCATGGACATGCTCTTGACCCGCGCCAGGTACTTGCGGATCACGGTGTTGACGATCCTGGGGGCGTCCTCGACGCGGCGGGTGCTGAACTTGACGATCAGGTAGCTGGTGTTGGGGGCCTGCTTGACGGAGAGATCGTCCAGCAGCTCGTCGAGCAGCTCGTTCTTGTCCGGGTTGGACTGGTACCAGTCCGTGCTCATGAGCTCGGCGTCGGTCATCGCCTCGCTGAGGACGCCCTCGTCCTTGACCAGCAGGGCCTGGTCGGCGACGTAGCGGTTCATCAGCTCGACCTGCAGCAGCGGCTGGGTCAGCTGCATCGGCGCCTTGGGAAAGGGCGATTCCACCAGAATGGCCGACTGGGCCGTGTAGTACGGATACTTGCGGTCCAGAAACGCCGTCAGGCCGACGACCGCCCCGACGAAGAACAGCCACACGAACAGGATCAGGAAGACCCGCTGCTTCAGGACGCGCAGCACGTCGCCGATCGACAGCGCCGCGGCCCCGGCCGGCACGCCCGCCGGAGCCATCACCGGCACGGAGAGGTGCTGCTCGGGAAGCGTCACCGGAACGGTCGTCATAGGGTCCCGCCTTCCGGGGCCGCCGGCTCGCCCTCGATGAACAGATGGGTCATGACGTAGGAGATGACGCTGTACAGCCCGAAGGCCACGAACAGCATCGCCATCCCCAGCATCGTGTGCCAGAAACCCCGGGCCAGGTCCTGGTAGCCGAGCACGACCAGAAAGCCGGTGGTCGTCACCCGCACGATGTTGCAGAAGATCGCGATCGGCACGCAGCAGAGGATCATCACCAGCCGCTGCCACATCAGCCGGTCGCTGACGAACGCCATGGCCACCCCCAGGGCCATCATCGTCATCATCAGCCGGATGCCGCTGCAGGCCTGCTCGATGTCCAGCGTGCCGGGCCGCCCGTCGTAGATGTACTCGACCAGCGCCCCCTGCCCCTGGGCGATCATGTCCGGGATGAACCCCTGCAGCAGCGCCGCCGAGACCTGCGCGGCGATGACCCGCAGCGGCATGGTCAGCTGCACGTAGATCGAGACCGGCACCGGGATGGCGAACACCAGGAACGCCACCGCGAACCACGCCCAGCGCGTCATCGGCCAGCCGCAGACCATCAGCAGGACCCCGGCCAGCGTCGTCACCAGGGAGATCGCCTTGAAATACTCGAAATGCCAGAGCCACCCGGCCGCGAACAGCCCGAAGGATCCGGCGATGACCGCCGCGCCGACCACGGCCGCACCCGCCCCCCCGCGCGGCAGATGCAGCGGCATCCGGTCGCGGTGCATGTACAGGTAGTAGAGGCTGAACAGGGGGATGATGAAGCCGTGCGACCAGTCGCCGTCGTTCTGCCAGATGTACACCAGACGCCGCAGCACGTAGAAGTACTGCCAGCCCAGCAGACCGGCCAGCACCACCAGCTGAACGGTCATGGCGGGCGTCCACCATCCGGTGCGTCGCGTCGTCGATGTGGCCATGGTCGTCGGCATGGGCGCGCGAACCGTCAGAACACCCGCTGGAACAGCTGTTCCCGCTCCTGCCGGCGACGGAGGTTGGGGTTGATGTCGCCGCCGTAGGCGTCGATGTCCGCGAAGTTGCGGTCGTAGATGAACCCGAACCCGTACGTCAGCCGGAAGGCGTTGCGCAGGGTGAACAGGAACGGAGCCACCGCGTGGGTGCCCACGCGGATGACGTCGTTACGCTTGATGAACAGGTCCGGATCCCGGCCGTCGAGAATCCGGGCGAGATCCCACTGGGTGATCTCCTCCCGGTCGCCGTCCAGCCGGCGGCGGATCTCGCACCGCGTCGGCCAGGCCAGCGGGTCGAAACCCCCGGCCGCGGCGATGGCCTGCGTCAGCGTGATCTCCTCGCCCGACAGACTGTAGGGGCCCGGGCGGTTGACGTGGCCGTCCATGTAGTAAAGCCCCACCGGCCCGGGATCCACGCGGATCCAGTCCTGGTGGCGGATGACGATGTCGCAGCCGGGGTCGCCGCTGCGCAGCTTGTCGGCCGGAATGCGGATCACCCGGTGCTGGTCCTCGGCCGCCAGGGCCTCCCAGTCCACCGGCTCGGTGGAAGGCGATGCCGGGGGCGGGCCGCCGGGGTCGGCCTGCGGGGCCGGAGCGGCCGGCGCCGCCTGCGGGTTCTCCGCCGAGGGTTCGGCCGGGGCCGGGGCCTCGATGAACTTGTCGTTGACGAAGATGAACGAGGGCAGCCTCGGAGAGGAAGCCGGGGCCGGCGCGACCGCCGAATCCGGCTCGGCCCTCCGGGCCGGGGTGGTCTCCGGCGCCTGGGAGGCCGGAGCCGCCGGTGAAAGCGCTTCCTGGAGCTCCCGCTGGGCATCCTCGGGCAACGCCACCGCGCCGGGCGGGGAGGGTCGCGAAGTCCTGGCCGCCTCCGGGTCCTCAGCCGGCGTCCCGGCCGGACTGGCGGCCATTTCAGCCATCAGCGTCGGACTGACTGGCGGAACCTCCCCCTGGTCCGTGCCGCTGGTGGCAGACCGCCCGGGAGTCCCGGGCCGATCCTTCACCTGCTTGAGCCGCGGACCCCCGCGCGAGACGTAGATGACCTTGGCCGTCTCGTCCAGACCGCCGCCCAGGACGATGGCCTCGCGCAAACGGAAGTCCGGACGGAGGATGCGATACGACCCGGGGGCCCGGACAGCCCCGTCGAGGTTGTACATCCGCTGCTGCTGGTTGGCCACCAGCACCGTCACGGTGGGCGACTCGTCCTCGTGATAGATCCCCGCTTCCTTGGCCCGGGCGATGATCTCGGCCTGCAGCTCGCGGGCGCTCATGCCTTCGACATGAAGCCACCCCAGCTGCGGCACGTCGATGTAACCCAGGTCATCCACCGTCTGCTGGAGCTCGGTCTCCGCGTCGATCTGGAGGAAGTCGAGCATCCGGATCAGCAACGTGTCCCCCGGACCCAGGGTATATTCCTCCACCGTGGCCACCAGGTCGTCGGGCGTGGGATCGACCGCCCCGGCGACCCCCGGCGGGGTGTCGCGGAAACTGATCGTCCGCTGGATGTCGTGGACGACGTTCTCCCGGAAGTTGCCCGTCTCCGTGGGATCCAGGAACGAGTTCCACCACGCATTGGAGATCGGCGAACTCTCGCAGCCGGCCAGCAAAAGTGCGGCGACCAGTACCCCGATCGTACGGCAGCCCCACCCTGAAGACCGGACCATCAGGCCGGCCTCTGCACGGTTCGACATGGGTGAGAAACGGTCAAGCCTCATCTGAACAGGACTCCCACCTCCCCTGCCGCCCTGGCGGGGCGGGCGCGCCGGCTGTCAGGCTTCACCCGCCACGGCAGGCGGGCGAATGCAGACAATCTAACGTAAGCTCTTGCAGACGGTTAGTTATCGGCATTCTCTCGCCCGGTGGTTGAGGCCCGGTGGTTGCCGCCGCTTCGATGCCCGGTGCCTCCGGCGGTCATCCCGCACGGCCCTGCCGCAGGCGTCTTCGCCACCTCCGCCCCCACGATCGACCGCCGTCGATCGAGGATATCGCCTCCACGATTCCCGCGGCCAGCCACCATGTGGCCGGGCAGCTCCCGGATCAGCATAATCGCCCTGACGGCGTTCCGTCCAGTCAGGTCCGGTTCGCTGCCCAGGGTTGGTCCAAAGCCTTCTCCATCAATATTAAGACCATGTTTAGTCAATATTTACATCTTCCAGGGATCGAACTTCATGGTCCGCTTCCGTGCCCGGTTCGGCCTCCTGAAGGCTGTGAATTCCCTGATTCCGCCGTACCCGGACCGTATGCCAGCCCCGCCGCCGAGGAGCGATGAAGTCTTTGGCGGGATTGTCCGCCAGATACACCAGCCGGCCCCCGCACAGGCCCCAAGCCTGCTCCAGCCATTCGAAAGCTCTCGGGTGGGGCTTCCAGAAGGCCTCTCCCCAGCGGTCCGTCAGGATGATCTCATCCAGCCGGGAGGTCAAGCCCAGGGCCTCGACCTTGTTCTGCTGCACGCTCAGAGGCCCGTCCGAGATGAGCCCCAGCCTGAACCGGCCGGTCCAGCGGCTCAGGACGCGGTCGGCGTCCGGGCACAGCCGGATCTGCGGCCGGTGGGCCCGAAACCGGTCGATCATCTCCCGGACCAGGGGGCCGGCGGGCTGGATGCCCCACTCCTCCACCAGCCGGTCGAACACCCGTGAGCGGTGTTCGGAATCGAACAGGGCCGCCATGCGGGTGTACGGATCCCCCGGGCAGGCCATGCGCTGCTGCAACCATTGGCCGACGGCCGCAAAGCCGCTGAGGGCGAAGGTCCGCTCGAGATAGAGCGTGTCGTCCAGGTCGAACACCACCGCCCGGACGCCGGTCAGCCTCACCGTACTCATACGCACCCGCCGCCGGAGAGGTTCATTCCCCGCTGCGCCCGGGAGCAGGGGGCCTGACCGATTCCAGGAAGAAGCTCTGGTGGTAGCGGAGCATCATCACGCCTTCGCGGAAGTGGTCGAGGCGGATCCGCGGCCTGCGGCCCTGCCACTCGCCCAGCAGCCAGCGCGGAAAGTCGGCCCCGGCGGCGATCGAGAGCGGCGCACCGCCTCCGAAGCGCGGGTTGATCTCGATGACCTCGACGGCCCCCTCGGGGGTCAGGAACAGCTGGATGGTGATCAGTCCGACGCAGTCGGCCAGGGCCTCGGCCACGCGGACGCCGGTCCGGATGATGCCGGCGTGCCGGACGGTCAGGCCGGTGGTCACCTCGCCGCCCCGGACTTCCAGGCGGCGGCGCGGGACGACGCAGCGGCAGCGCCCGTCGAAGCCGGTGTAGACATCCAGGGTGTGTTCCGTGCCGTGCACGAACCTCTGCAGAATGCCGTCCGGCACGATGCGCGCGAAGGCCCGCAGTTCGGTCTCGCCGCGGATGATGAAGCTGCCCCGGCTGGCGCTGCCGCAGCGCGGCTTGAGGAAATACGGAAAGCACCGGCTGCGGCCGCCGAGCACCTCGGCGACCGGCCAGGTCGGCGGGGTGTCGATCGCGCGGGCCTCCAGAAAGCGGAAGGTCTGCAGTTTGTCGCGGCACACGTCGATCACCGCCGGCGGGCTGATCAGGGCGGCGCAGCCCAGGCCGGCGAAGGTTTCGCGCGCCCGGCTCAGGACCGGCAACTCGGTATCCACCAGCGGGATCAGCATGTCGATATGGTGTCGCCGGACGATGCGCGCCAGGGCCGCGACGTAGCCGGGATCCCCGGCGGGGGGGGTGCGATGCACGCCGTCGGAGACGCAGGCGGCGGCATAGTGCCGCTGGATGTCGGCGGTGTGGATCACCGGCCGAAGGCCCAGCCGGCGGGCGGCGCGGGTGAAGGCCTCGATCAGTTCGATCCGCCGGCCGGCGCAGGTGAAAAGCAGCCGGACGTCGCGCCGGCCGGCCCCCTTGCCCACGAATCCCTGCAGCCCCTGGCTCATGCCGTTTGCGGATCTCGAGTCACGCTGCGCCGGGCCGTGCGACGGGGCGGCCTGCGAGAAGACCGCCGGACCCTGCCTGATGGCCTCGCAGCCCTGGAGCCGCCGATGATAGGGGAATCGCCGGTGGCGGACAACACGGGCCGCCGGTGGCCCGCGCGGTCCCGGGGATACCGCCGAGATCCGGAGCGACCGCCCGACGATGGCCGATTGACCCCGGGCCGGTACGGGTCCATGATGGCGGCCATGCGTTCAGGTCATCGAGTGATCGCCCTGGCCCTGGGCGCCGGCACCGTGGCCGCGGCGGCCGTCTGGTTCGGCCTGCACTTCCGCGGCCGGCCGACCGTGGTGCTCGGGCCGATGGTCCAGGACGTCCGGCCCGACGGTCTGACCATCGTCTGGTATATGCACCCGGCGGCTCGCGCGGAGCTGCGGGTGAAGGCCGAGGGAGATCCGGGGGCCAGGTATTTCCCGGCCTCGGCCTCGCCTCGCCCCGCCGCGGGCATCACCGTGCAGCGCTGCCAGGCGGAGGTCGGGGGTCTGGAGCCCGGCCGGCGATACGACTACGAGATCCTGGAGGTCGTCAACGACAGCGACCGGCGGCTGCTGTACGCCGGCCGTGCGCGGGCCGCCCCGCCGCCGGAGGAGGCCGTGCGGATCCTGGCGTTCGGCGACAGCGGCACCGGCGGCCGGCACCAGCGGCGGCTGGCGCGGCTGATGCGCACCTGCGACCCGGATGCGGTCATCCACACCGGCGACCTGATCTACCCGAGGGGCCGCCCGGAGGACCATCCGGCCAGGCTGTTCCTGCCGTATGCCGGGCTGCTGGCCGGCGTGCCCTTCTACCCGTGTCTGGGGAATCACGAGTACAAGCTCGATCCGCTCGAAGCCGCTCTGAGCACCTTCGCGCTGCCGCGAAACGGTCCGCCGGACGAGCCGCCGGGGCGGCACTACTGGTTCGACTTCGGCCCGGCCCGCTTTGTGGCCATCGACAGCAATCACGACGGCCCGCTGTTCGCCGAGCGGGTCGCGCCCTGGCTGGAAGACGTGCTGGCCGGGGCCGGCGAACGCTGGAAGATCGTCTTTTTTCACGAGCCGGTCCACACCCACGGCAAGTACCCGCCTGCGGCCAGGCTCGAGTGGTCGATCCTGCCGGTGATGGAGCGGCACGGCGTGGCGATGATCCTCTGCGGGCACAATCACATGTACGAGCGGTCCCATCCGCTGCTGGCCGGCCGCCGGGTCGCCGCGGAGGAGGGCATCATACATGTCACCACCGGAGCCGGGGGCGCGAATCTGGCCTCCGCCCGGCTGCCGATGCCCGGGACCATGGCCGCCTGGAACGACCGGCAGCACAGTTTCACGATCATCGACCTGACGCCCGAGGCCCTGGCCGTCCGTCAGGTGGGGCTCGACGGCCTGGTGCTGGACCGGTTCGAACGGACGCGCCGGACCGGCCGGACCGACCCGGATCCGCCTTCGGATTCCCCGTCCCCGGCGACAGCCCGCCGGCCCGGTTGACCCATCCAGGCGGCGGACATTGCCATTCGCAGTGTCCGGCGACTTATTCCACAGAGACTTGATCGCGTCGAGCGGGGCGGCGCTGCCGACCTGCAGGCGTTTTCTGAATGCGGGCATTGCAGTCGGCAAGGTCTTCAGCACGCGGCTGGCGAGGCGGCTCGAAAACATGTTAAAGTAAAGTCTCGCCCCGCACGTCCGTGAGCCAGAGGGGCGGATCGAGGTTTCGTCGGATCGGCTTATCGCCGCCTGCGGGCTGAGGGGGGCCGGCGGGCGGACTCAAGGGCTCTGATCCATGACGCGGGTTCTGGTGGTCGACGATCAGCCCGAGAATCGCTTCCTGCTGGAGGCGATGCTGCACGCCGGCGGTTACGACGTCGTCTGTGCCGCCCACGGCGCCGAAGCCCTGGAACTGGCCCGCCGACGTCCTCCCGACCTGCTGATCACGGATATCCTGATGCCGGTGATGGACGGGTTCGTGCTCTGCCGGCAGTGGAAGCGCGACCCGGTGCTGTGCCGGATCCCGTTCGTGTTCTACACCGCCACGTACACGCACCCCAGGGATCAGGCCTTCGCGATGGGGCTGGGCGCCGACGCGTTCATCGTCAAACCGGTGGCTCCGGACGCCTTTCTGCCGATGATCCGGGACATCCTCGAGCGGCACCGGGCCGGCCGTCTGTCGGCGGGGCCCGTGCCGGCGGCCGAGGACCGGGATTTCTCCGGGGCCCACGAGGCCGCGGTGGTCCGCAAGCTCGAGGATAAGCTGGTCGAGCTGACCGCGGCCCACGCCGCCCTGGCGCGCCGCGAGGCCTTCGCCCAGGCCATCCTGAACTCGCTGACCGCGCACATCGCGGTGCTGGACCGCTCCGGTACGATTCTGGCGGTCAACGAGGCCTGGTCGCGTTTCGCGGCGGCGACGCCGGGCACCAGCCCGCTGCAGGTGGGCGTGGGCGTCAACTACCTGGAGGTGTGCCGGCGGGCTTCCCAACCGGACGCACAGGAGGCGCAAGCCGCCCTGGCCGGAATCGAGCGCATCCTGGCCGACCCGCAATCCGCGCCGTTCGAGATGGAGTACCCCTGCCACAGCCCTGAGGAGCACCGCTGGTTCCTGATGCGGGTGTCCCCGCTGCGGAGCGATGAAGGGGGAGCCGTGGTGTCGCACATCGACATCACCGCCCGCAGGCTGGCCGAGGAGGACCGCGCTCACCTGGAGGACCAGCTGCGACACGCCCAGCGGATGGAGACGGTGGTCACGCTGGCCGGCGGCCTGGCCCACGACTTCAACAACCTGCTGGCGGTCATCTTCGGAGGCCTGGAGCTGGCGCGGGACGCTCTGGGGCCGGGACATGCGGCCGAGAACCATCTGGCGGCCATCGAGCAGGCTGCCCGGCAGGCGGCGGGCATCACCCGTTCGATGCTGACCTTCAGCCGCAAGAGCACCATCGAGCGGCGCCGCATTGACCTGGCGGACGTCCTGCGCGAGACCGAGGTCATGGTCCGCGGGCTGCTGCCCCCGTCGATCCGCGCGGTCTGGGAGGTGCCGGCCGGGGCGATGCCCCTGCTGGGCGATGCGGTCCAGCTCCGGCAGGTGCTGGTGAATCTCGTTCTCAACGCCCGGGACGCCATGCCCGATGGCGGAGAGCTTCGGGTCTGGGCCGAACCGGGGGAATGCGGCGAGTCGATGGGCGGCAGCCGGCCGCCGCAGTGGCGGCTGATCGTCGCCGACAACGGCACGGGCATGGCGCCGGAGGTGCGGGAACGGATCTTCGAGCCCTTCTTCACCACCAGGCCTCGCGGCCAGGGCACCGGCCTGGGATTGTCGATCGCCCACGGAATCGTCGCGGACCACGGCGGCCGGATCGAGGTCGAATCGGAGCCGGGCCGGGGCACGCGGGTGCGCGTGCAACTGCCGGCCCTGGGATCGTCGCCGCCGGACCAGAGAAAGAGCCCGGCGGATTTCGCGGTGCTGCTGGTCGAGGATAACGAGCTGGTCGCTTCGGTGCTGGCGACCGGCCTGCATGCCGCCGGACTGCCGGCGCGGTGGGCTTGCTGCGGCCGGGAGGCCCTGCGGCTGGCGGAGACCGAGGGGTCGGGGCTGCAGGTCGTGGCCGCGGCGACCGACCTGCCGGACATGACCGGGCCGGAATGCCTGGCCCGCATCGCGGCGCTGCTGCCGTCGGTGCGGGGCCTGCTGATGGCTCCCGGGGCCGAAGCTGCCGACGCGCTTCCGGAGGCCCAGCGGCGCCGCTGGCCAGTGCTGATCAAGCCCCTGCGCGTCGCGGAGTTGTGCCGGGAGGTCCAAGCTCTGCTTCCGACCAGCCGGGCCGGGGCGGGGTGAGAACGCAACGCACCTGACGACCCTGACGCGGCCTCCCCTGCGTCTGCCGCCCGGTTCCGTGGAACCGTCAGGACCTCCCAGGTTCCTGCGAGACCCCATTGCCTGTCTGCACATGCTCCTGCGACTCCGGCGGAACCGCTCGCGACTTGCCATATCGCCGCGGCGGCACGGCCCC
>Ga0129299_1001031_pt1 | contig 18642 bp, 14 predicted proteins | sample ConPoolayeCmetaG_FD_94477 | JGI IMG/M metagenome (GOLD analysis project Ga0129299, IMG submission 94477) | Hot spring microbial mat communities from California, USA to study Microbial Dark Matter (Phase II) - Cone Pool mat layer C metaG ...
AAAGCTAAACGGTTGCCAGTTGCCAGGCAGACCTATCTCACGCCACCATGCCTGGTTTGCGCCACGGTCGCGGCGTCCGACCTGCACCTCGGCGGCAGGGTCTCCCACAAACAGGTGGTCGTCCGCCCAGCAATACAGATTACCCTGTGGCGTCGTGCGCACAGAGAGGACCATGTCCGGCAGCCCACTGACGCTGCGCCAGGTCAGACCGCGATCATGGCTGACCATCAGCCCCTGCCCGGCGGTTGCTGCATAGAGGTCGCCGGATGTGCTCCGGGCCAAGGACAGCACCGGGCCTGTCACCTCTGGGGACTGTCGCCAGTCCCGGTCGTTTTCGGAAGAGAACAGGCCCTCTTCGCTCCCCACAAGCACGCGCTGGGGTGGATTGGGGTCTACCAACACGGCGTAGATATGGGATGCGTTTAGCTCCGCCAGATGCTCCCATCTGGCGGGCCACGGTGCAGCACATGGCTGGCTGGCCTGCGCCAAGCCGACTGCACGGTAAAGGCCGTTGATGGTGCCAGCGTATGCCACAGAGGGTCGGGCGGGATGGGCGGCGATTGAGGTGACGCCCACGTCTGAAAGACCAGACGCGATGTTCTGCCACTCCACGCCACCGTCCAGGGAGAGATAGAGGCCACCAGGTGAACTTGTAGCCATGAATACCAGGTCTGGGCAGGCGGGTGAAAGGGCGATGGCCACCACGCCCACCTGGCCCGGTATGCCGGAGCTCAGCCTTTGCCAGCCATATTCCGGTCCGGCGGCCTCACCGCCCCCCAGTGAAAGCGCCAGGGCCACGCCCCATAGCCCGACCAGCCGTGTGAACTGCGTGACCAGGAAACCAAGAGACTTGATCATACATTGAACAGGCATACGGCACGTGCCCGTTTGTCGCTCACGTGCCGAACGCTGGCTGGCACTTTTCTGCGGGCACACGTTCCAGCAATGTGTCCAAGATGCCTACTTTATGGCCACGCGCGCGCAACGTGACGGCCAACATAGCGGCCACGGACGATTTACCAACGCCGCCCTTGCCGCTCATCACGGCTATCACCGTGTTGATGTTGTTCAGGTGAGCTGCCAGAGGCTGGTCGTCTTGGGGATGGAATTGCTCCAGAAGCCGTTGTCGTTGTTCGCGGGTCATCTCGGCAATTTCGATGTCCACCTGGATGCTGGGGTCTAGCGCAAGAATAGCTTGTTTGGCTTCGGAAGCGAGCCTTTCTCGCAGTGGACAGGCAAGGGTAGTTAGGCGCAGTGTGAAAGCCACGGCTCCATCTGTAGTTGTCAGATTTGTTACCATGCCGAGCTCCACGATACTGCGATTCAGTTCTGGGTCAATGACTTCGTTGAGTGCCTTTAGAATCTGTGCTTCTGTAAACATTTGATGTAAGCTCCTCAAGTTAAGGAATAGATGGGTGTGATTGTACGGCACTTTATCCGTTCTGTCAATGTACAAAATGTCCATAGTTCGCCCTGCCGAAATTGAAAGGGTGAGGTTGCAAGGGTGAGGCGTAGGTGATATAATGTGCGTCATGTGGGGGGTTTGAAGAGCACTTGAGCAAGAACTGACAGAACAACGGGTCCGGCGATGGAGTTAGCAGCTCGTGCCAGGGCGGGATGGTTGGGGTCCGGTGAGAGGGAAGGTCCATGAGGTCTAGCCTGTTTGGCTGCTCCGAAGGCGTGTTTTCAAATCAAGCGGCATTGCAGTTCTTGTTCCTCCTCGTGTCTGTGATATACGTTCTTTTGGGGGCCTGGCTGCTCTATCTGGAGCTTCCCGCTTTGAAGAAGCTGAAGTCGAGACACTGGTTTATCTGGGGCGGCTGTATGGTGGCCTCGTTTGTTCTGGCAGATGTATCCGTCGCGTTCTCTTCTTCCAGCTCGGGGGCTTTTCATGTCTGGCCGCTTCTTTGGGCCGGCGTGCCAGTCGCATTGAGTAGTGTGGTTGGTGTTTTCCCTGCCGCCTTAAGTGGCCTGGTCGCTGGTGTTGCTCCGCTCATCTGGTTCTCGCAGTTTTATCTTTCGCCATTCGAGATGGCTTTGTGGGGGGCTGTGGTCGCCTCTTTGATTCGGCAAGACTATCGCGGACGTTTGGCCTGGCTGGTTCGCCATCCCATTGTGGCTGTCCTGGCAGCGTCTGCTGCCCTATGGCTTGCCCGTGGGCTTCACTGCACGCTGACAAAGGATGGGTATGTCTTCCTGGCTGCTCTGATCTGTCTGCACCCACGGCTGGAGGACTTGATCGGTGTTTTGATCCCAACCGTGGTGAGCGGAGCGGTCGTTCAGGCAGCTTTTCTGGCTTTCCCCTCGATTGTTCCGACGAAAACTGGGAGCCGCATCCCACCCTATGCCCGAAGTCTGAGAGCCAAATTGTTGTTCGTGTTTGTGCCCTCGATTGTCATTGTGATCATTATTTTGTTTTGGGCGGTGAACACGACGGCGATCAAAGTCGCTGTCGAACAGGCCCTTTTGGAAGCGGCCCGCAATAGCGAAAATGCGGCGGAGCGTGTTCCATTCATGTTTCAGACCGGGCAATCGCTGCTCGCGGGGTTCACAGAAGATGAGGATATCTACAGCTCATCACCTGAAGTGCGCGAAAGAAGATTGTCTCGATACATTCGGACGATGGCTTTTTTCAAGCAGCTCGCGCTGATCGGGGCGTCTGCCGAGGTCTTGAGCTACTATCCTGTAATCGCTGGCTCGTCGCCGTTTGCTCTGGAGAACAACGAGGCGGTTTTGGCAGATAGAGCGATTGAGAATGGGACGTTTCAAATTAGCCCTGTTCATCGTCTGGCTGACGGGACATACGCGATAAGCTTCTTGTCGCCTTTGCTGCCACAGGACGGTCGTTCGCAAGGCGTGTTGGTTGGTCGAGTTGACATAGAACGAGCGCCAATGATGCGGGACCTGTTGAACAGCCTGCAGAATACGATGACCACTGGTGTTGGGTTTGTAGTTGATGACAGGGGGCTGATCATTGCTCATCCTGACGAGGGAGAACTCTTGCGTCCGTGGTCGCCAATGGCGGAGCCGGATGAGTTGTTGTACAAAGCCGATAGAGTGCTGGCTTACATGGATACAGATTCCTCCGGTTCTCGCTGGTTGATTTATGTCTCAAGCGTGGCCGGATCAACCTGGAAAACTGTTATTCAGGTCCCCTACGAGACGGTCCTAAACCAGGCTGTTGAAATCTCCACACCGCTTGTTATTGTGCTGCTGGCTGTGGGCGCGATATGCATTGTCCTTATCCCTGTACTGGGTTCGCGCCTGAGCCGTCCGATTGAGGTCTTGGCCAAAGCGGCCGCGCGGATTGCTCAAGGGCATCTCGACGAGCCTATTGAGGTTACGGGCGACGACGAAGTCGGACACCTGGGCGTTGCCTTTGAAACCATGCGGCGCAGCTTGCAAACTCGCCTCCGGGAATTGTCGTTTCTGCTTAAGGTGAGCCAGGCGGTATCGGCGAGCCTTGACCTTCGAGGGACTTTGGAACCGATCCTGGCAGCTATCATGCAGTCCACGACAGCAAGCCACGTGAGAATTGTCTTGCTGTCACCCCAAGGTACGCCCGAACGACAGGTCAGCATGAGGCGAAAAGATGCTGCGGTGTGGGAGGAGGCTCGGAATTTTGCCGGGCCTTTGCTCCGTTTGGTTAAGGACCGTCGCGCGATTAAGATTGGGGACACTTCTGTGTACCCAGAGGTTTTTGTTGAACCATCAGGTACGGCGCTGGCCTTCCCGTTGCTGACCAAGGGAAGGCTGGTTGGAGTCCTTGTGGTTGAATATCAGAGGCGGGAGGATTTTCCTGCGCCTGAGATTGAATTCCTGAACACTCTTAGCGGACAGGCGGCTATTGCCATAGAGAATGCGAGGTTGTTCGATGCGGTTGAAAATGAGCGTCGGCGGCTTGAGGCGATTCTGATCAGCACCAATGATGCGATAATTGTAACAGACCGAGACAATAGGGTCTTGTTGGTTAACCCTGCTGCGGAACATACGTTTGGCCTGAGAGTCTCGGCTGTGACGGGCCGTTCTGTTTTGGAACTGGACACTCATCCTGGTTTGGTTGAATTGCTGGTCAAGTCTGCTTCTGAGTCGGGTGTTGTAACGGGGGAAATCGTTCTGTCTGATGGGCGGACTCTTTATGCCAGTGCTTCCCCAATTGGCGGTGATTCAGATGGCCCGCAGGGCTATGTCGTTGTGATGCGCGATATTACGCACTTCAAAGAAATAGACAATATGAAGTCCGAATTTGTCGCTACCGTGTCGCATGATCTGCGTACTCCTTTGACTTATATGAAAGGATACACGTCTCTTGTTGCCAGCTCGGGCGCTCTTAACGAAAAGCAAACAGAATATATTCAAAAGATACGTTTGGGCATCAATCAGATGACAGAATTGATCGAAGATCTGCTTGACATAGGTAGGATTGATGCGGGTGTAGGTGTCAACATGGCGCCATGCCGACTGGACGCACTTGTGGGGCGCATCGCTGCAGAGATGGGTGCGCGTGCCCGTTCCAAGGGGTTAGATTTCGGCGTGGAGATTTCTTCCGGTTTGGCGCTCGTCACCGCAGATGAAACGCTGATTCGGCAGGCGATTATCAATTTGATTGATAACGCTATTAAGTACACGCCGAACGGATTTGTGCGTGTGCACGTCTACCAGGCGCAAGAAGAGGTCGTCATAAAGGTTGAAGATTCTGGTATGGGCATTCCAGCCGCCGATTTGCCACGCTTGTTTGAGAAATTTTATCGGGTTAAGACGCGAGAAGCCCTGAAGATGCGCGGTACTGGACTGGGCTTGTCCATTGTGAAGTCAATCGTCACGCTCCACAAGGGGCGTGTGTGGGTGGAGAGTGAACTCAACCGTGGCAGCGCGTTCTATGTGGCTCTTCCGGTCCACAGGGAAGATGGAGCTGCTAAAGGTGTAACTTATGGCGCTTAGAATTGGACTCGTGGGCCTTCCTAATGCCGGCAAATCAACGTTGTTTAACGCTTTGACAGCGGCTCGCGTTGATGTTGGCAGCTACCCATTTACCACAATCGAACCCAATTATGGTGTTGCCGCTGTGTCGGACAGGCGACTGGAACGCATTTTTGACATCGTGAGGAGCGAGAGATCTGTCCCGGCGACGGTTGAATTTGTTGATATTGCCGGGCTGGTAAAAGGATCCAGCCAGGGAGAAGGGTTGGGTAACCAGTTCTTGGGACACATCCGCAATACGGATGCTTTGGCTCTGGTTCTGCGCTGCTTTGAGGATTCAAATGTAGCGCATGTTTCGGCCCAGATCGATCCCGTTGCCGATTTGGGAGTGTTGGACCTGGAGCTTATGCTGGCGGATCTGGCGACGGTGCAACGTCGGATAGAGAAAGTTCGGACACAGGCCAAGGCCCGTCCCAAGGACTATGCCGAAGAGCTGCAATTCTTGCAGGATCTCGAAGCAGAGCTGAACCGTGGCAAGAGGGCGTTGCTCTCTTCTCTGGGCGACAAAGAAAGGGAATGGGTGTTGCCTCTGAACCTCTTGACGGTTAAGCCGCGTTTGTTGGTGGCGAACGTTGGGGAATCTGACCTGCCAGAAGGCAATGAGCTGGCGAAGGCGGTCTGTCAGGTGGCTGAAAATGAAGGCGCGAGATGCGTCGTACTGTGTGCCCGGACGGAGGCTGAGTTGACAGAATGGCCGGACGAGGAAGCCGCGGCCTATCGGCTGGAACTGGGCATAACAGAGCCTGGTAGAGACGCTTTAGTCCGGGCTGGCTATGAGCTGCTCAATTTGATCACCTTTTTCACGGCCACGGGGAGCAAAGAAGTGAGGGCCTGGCCGATACCGCGGGGGACGACAGCGGGCGACGCGGCCGGTCGGATTCATTCTGACATTCAGCGGGGTTTCATCCGCGCAGAAGTCGTTCCTTTCGACGTCTTGGATTCACTGGGGTCTTTTGCCGCGGTTCGGGAGAAGGGCCTTTTGCGCTTGGAAGGTCGGGAGTATGTGATTCAAGACGGAGATATTGTGCATTTTCGATTCAACGTGTGAGTTTTTCGTTTCAAGAGGTTGTGCCCTTGGTTACCCCGGTCAGAAGCCAATACTTGCGAATCAAACGTCAATACCCGGATGCCTTATTGCTATTCAGGCTGGGGGATTTTTACGAAACGTTTGATGAGGATGCCAAAGTAATCGCGCGGGAACTGGACATCGTTCTGACATCCAGGCCCGTGGGTAAGAACCAGAGGGTGCCACTGGCTGGCGTCCCCTACCATGCGGCAGAAGGGTACATCGCGAAGCTGATTGGCAAAGGATACAAGGTCGCAATTTGTGAACAGGTGGCAGACCAGCCCGTTCAGGGATTGGTGCCCAGAGAGGTCGTGAGGGTCATCACGCCTGGCACCGTTTTGGAGCCCGCCATTCTTGACGAACGGGCGAATAACTATCTGGCTTCGTTGGTGGTGGGGACGGAACGGGCCGGGTTGGCGTATGCGGACATCAGCACTGGGGAGTTTGCTGTAACGGAGTTATCGGAGGGCACTGAACTGCGCCGTGTTATCATGGAGGAGCTGGGGCGGCTGCGCCCTGCCGAGTGCCTGCTGCCTGTAGATGATGCCAGCGAGATGGCAGATTGGCTGAACGGTTCTGAGCCGGGTATGGCGGTGTCTCCCTACGATCAGTGGCATTTTGACGTAGATGTGGCGCGAGAAGCTCTGCTTGACCATTTTGGAGTGGCCTCTCTGGCTGGTTTTGGTTGTGAGGGGCTGCCATTTGCCATTCGAGCGGCAGGTGCTTTGGTGCAGTACTTGAAGGAGACACAGAAATCCGCGTTGAATCAACTGACCGCGCTCATGACGTATTCGGTCACAGAGTTCATGACGCTTGATGCAGCAACACGCCGAAACTTAGAACTGGTCGAGACCATGCGCAGCGGCAGCACCCGTGGCTCGTTGCTGAACGTCCTGGACAAGACGGTCACGGCGATGGGGTCGCGATTGCTGCGCCGCTGGTTAAACCAGCCGCTGTTGAAAGTGGCCGACCTGGAATCGCGGCTTGACCGTGTGCAGGCTCTCTATGAAAACACGACAGCCAGGACAGAGCTTGCCCGATTGCTGAAGGCTGTCGCCGACCTGGAGCGGCTGACCAACCGGGTCGTTCAACGGATGGCTACACCGAGGGACCTGCTGGGCATTCGGAAGAGCCTGGAAACGGTGCCGCTCGTGCGAGAGACGTTGCTTCAAATGGGCTGTGACGAGAGGCATCCGCTGGGTGAGATTTTGAAATCCCTTGACCCGTGCGAACAGACAAGCGAACTAATCGGACAGGCTATAGTTGACGATCCGCCGGCGACCGTGAACACGCCTGGAGTCATCCGCTCTGGCTTTTCTTCTGAGCTCGACCATATTCGCTCCGCTTCGCGCGATGCGAAGAGCTGGGTGGCTAACCTTGAGCAGACCGAAAGGCTGCGAACCGGGATCAAGAATTTGAAGGTTGGCTACAACAAGGTATTTGGCTACTATATTGAAGTCACGAACAGCAATGCAGACCTGGTTCCGGCTCACTACATCCGAAAACAGACGCTGGTTAATGCTGAACGATACATTACCCCCGAGCTAAAGGAATATGAGTCGCTCATTCTGAATGCCCAGGAACGGCTGCTGGAATTAGAAGGGCGGATCTTTCGGGAGGTCTGTGAGCAGGTGGTCTCATCATCTTCCATCATCTTGAAGACTGCCCGCGCCCTGGCAGAACTGGATGTTTATGTCGGTCTGGCGGAAGTCGCTTTACGAAACCGATATGTGCGTCCTGTGTTGGACAACGGGCCGGTTATTGACATAAAGGGTGGCCGCCATCCAGTGGTCGAATTGATGTCTCGCGATGAGCCGTTTGTCCCCAATGATGTGTATTTGTCCGATGAGGAGTTGATTCATATCATTACCGGCCCGAACATGAGCGGCAAGTCTACTTTTCTGCGCCAGGTGGCTCTCATTGTGTTGATGGCACAGGTGGGCTCGTTCGTTCCCGCTGACGAGGCTCACATCGGTTTGGTTGATCGCATCTTCACGCGGATTGGGGCGCAGGACGAAATTGCAGCCGGGCAGTCAACTTTCATGGTGGAAATGATTGAAACGGCGAATATCCTGCATCACGCGACGCCGCGCAGCCTGCTGATTCTCGATGAATTAGGTCGGGGCACCAGCACTTATGACGGCATATCTATTGCCTGGGCAGTGGTGGAGTATATTCACAATCACCCCCGCCTGCGGCCCAAGACCCTTTTTGCAACGCACTACCATGAGTTGGCAGACCTTGCCTCGCGGCTGCCCCGTGTGCGGAACTACAATGTTGCCGTAATGGAACAGGGGGACCGGATCATTTTCCTGCGGCATATTCAACCAGGCAGCGCAGACAGAAGCTATGGGATTCATGTGGCTCAACTGGCTGGGCTACCCCATGCGGTCATTCAGCGGGCAGAGGAGATTCTGGAGAACCTGGAAGGGTCGAGAGCGGTGACATCTCTCAGGGAAACAGTTCGGCCACAGCAATTGCCGTTGTTCTTCATGGATAGCCCGGTGATTGAAGAATTGAGAAACCTGGATGTGGACTCTATGAGTCCTGTGCAGGCCCTGAACAAGCTGTACGAACTTAGCCGACAGGCTAAAGACTCCGGCAAAAAATAAACTGAGAAGGAGATTTGAGATGCCAGAAGAGACGATAGGGTATGTCCGGCTCCAATGGACCTGTCGGCAGTGCGGGACGATTAACCCGGGCCCGGAAAAGAAGTGTCAGGGTTGTGGCGCTGCTCAGCCTGAAGACCAGGACTTCGAACTGCCCGAACAACAGGAGCTCATTACGACGGAGGCGGAACTGTCACGTGCTGCAAGTGGGCCAGACATACACTGTGGCTTTTGTGGCGCGCGTAACCCGGCTGAGGCCAAGACATGCGTACAATGTGGTGCGCCCCTATCTGAAGGCGTGGCGCGGCGGAAGGGTGCGGTGTTGGGCGCTGCCCGGCTCGATGCCCGTCCTGATATAGCCTGCCCCTTTTGTGGAGCCTCAAATCCGGCCCAAGCTACCAAATGCAGAAACTGTGGGGGCAGCCTGGCGGGTAGCAGGGCTGCGCAGGCCGAACCTGCTGTCGCCGCGGCCCAGCCTGGCGCTGGCAAGAGGGGATTGGGCGCCGTAGCCATCGTAGCGATTGTGCTGGCGTGCGTGGCCGCTATCGGCGGGATCATGTTTCTCTCTCAGACTTCGGAGCAGGCAGGCGTAGTACAGGCGACCAAATGGGAACAAAGCGTTGCCATTGAGGCATGGGGGCCCGTGGCTCACGAAGGCTGGCGTGATGAGGTGCCGGCCGGGGCGCAACTGGGTGGATGCTTACAAAAGTATCGTTATACGTCTTCTGAACCTGCGCCTGGCGCCAGAAAGGTGTGCGGTACGGCATACGTGAAGGATGAAGGACAGGGGTATGGCAAGCTGGTGCAAGACTGCGAATATGAGGTGTACGATGATTGGTGCCAATATACCGTCAATGAATGGCGCGTCGTCAGAACAGAAAGAGCTGCAGGGAATGATCTTGCACCTTACTGGCCTCAAGTTGTGCTGGGTCAAAGTGAGCGAGAGGGTGGGAAGGCGGGTACATATCAGGTTGTTTTCCTTTCGAACGACAAAACTTATCGTTATGTGCTGAATGACCCGGAGGCTTTCAAGAAATTTCAGCCTGGCAGCAAGTGGAAACTGTCGGTCAACAAATTGGGCGTTCTGACGGATGTGAAACCCTAGCAAGAGTTTCCCGCCTTGGGGTTTAACAGCCTTCGTTCGCAGGCCGAGGAGCCTGCTGTTCGGCTGATTTGACAAGTAATGTATGGTACATTACTTCTTTCGCAATTTAGCCGTGCTAATATTATAGTATGCTAAATATTGAACTGCGAAGGAGGTATTGGCGATGAAGAACTGGATTGTCGTGGGCGTGTTCATTGTGCTGGCGTCAGCGATGATTGGGGCAGTTCCTGCGGCTGATGCTCAGGTGCCGCCTGGCCAGGTTGATTTGCGCGCTGATCCGCGTTATGCCGACTATGTGGACACGGTTGCTTATTGGTTCCGGAGCATTGACAAGGAAAATTGGGAGCAGCGGCTCGAGCAAGCGTTAATTGAGCCTCCAGACCAGAATCTGGAACAGTACGATGACGATGACTTGTTCTACGATGAACCTGCCTGGCTGAGACGTATGCCGGGCTCTGAGCGAGTTGTGCTCAGTGGTTTGCCGTTGAGCTCTTGGTGGATTGACGTATGGCGGCAGGACCTGGATGGAACGTGGACGAAAGTGCCGGCATGGCGTCCAGCGGATCAACTTCCCAGCCCGGTGAGCGGAGACCTGCTCATCAACGGCAAGTTGCCCGCCCCCTATATCATTCGCGTCCACGACAAGAGCGGGGCGGTTTTGGGAGAGGCCAAGCTCCTGCTGGTATCTTGGACTCAAGGGAACGGTGGGACATGGGAGCAGACTTTTGACTTCCCTAATCTGCCGGCTGCCCCTGAGAAGCAATTGAATCGGTTGCCGTGGTGAGGTCGTCCAGGGCCTTGACGCGACTTCAAGCTGGTCGCGTCAAGGCCCGATGATCTTTTCTCAGGCGAGGGTTTTCTTGACGGTTTGCACTATATGAGGACTCGTCAAGCCGTAGCAATCCAGAAGCTCGTCGGCGGTACCTGATTGCCCGAACATGTCCTGAATGCCCATTCGGACGAGAGGTCCCATTTTATGCTCGGCCAACGCTTCGGCTACTGCGCTGCCCAGCCCACCAATCACACTGTGTTCCTCGATGGTGATGGTCGCTCTTACGGCCGATGCGACGGCGATAATGGTTTCCACATCCAGAGGTTTGACCGTGGACACGTTGACAACGGCAGCGGATATGCCCTCTCTGGCGAGTTCGTCGGCTGCGTCCAGGGCCTTAGCAGTCATGTGACCGTTGGCTAGAAGGGCCACGTCATTGCCTTCTCTCATGATGACGGCTTTGCCTATTTTGAATTTATACGTGTGGTCAAATATGACCGGAGTGGGGTAGCGTCCCAGTCGGATGTAAACAGGCCCCGGCGTCTCCGCTGCCGCCCAAACACACTGGGCGGTTTCTACAGCGTCGGCGGGCACCAAAACCGTCATGTTGGGCAACCCTCTCATCAGGCCTACGTCGTCGAATGACTGATGGCTGGCACCGTCGGGGCCCTGAGTCAACCCTGCGCTTGAGCCGGCCAAATTAACGTTGAGCGGAACGTAACAGAGTTGAAGCCTGATCTGGTCATAGGCGCGGCCCGTCAGGAAGATAGCAAAAGTGTTGACAAAGGGGATGAATCCCGTGGCTGCCAGGCCTGCACTGGTGCTGACCATGTCTTGTTCCGAGATGCCAACGTCGAAAAACCGCTCGGGAAAGGCTTCGCCGAACACACTGCTTTTGGTTGAACGATAGAGGTCTGCGTCCAAAGCCACCACTTTGTCGTTGGCTTTGCCGAGCTCGAGCAGGGCATCTCCGTAGGCGTCTCTGGTTTGAATCAATTTCTTGTCACTCATCGTTTAGTTTTCTCCCTCAAGTGCGGCTTCCAGTTCTTTGATGGCCTGTTCATATTGCTGAGGAGTCAAGGGGGCGTTGTGGAAGCGATAGTCGCCTTCGATGAACGATACGCCTTTGCCCTTGACGGTATCCGCCAGGATAACCGATGGTTTACCCTTGATTGTCTCTGCGGTGTCCAGCGCGTCGCATATTTGCTTGATGTCATGTCCATTGACTTCTAAGACATGCCAACCGAAGGCTTCCCATTTCAGACGAAGCGGTTCCAGAGGTTTGGAGTCCTCGGTGCTGCCCTGAGACTCCAGGTGGTTTCGGTCAACGATGGCCACCAGATTGTCGAGCTTGCGGGCGGAGGAGTTCATCATGGCTTCCCAGACCTGGCCTTCCTGCAACTCGCCGTCTCCGAGCAAGACGTAGACCCTGAAATTTTTCCGCAACAGCCTGGCGGCCAGGGCGATGCCGTTTGCGAATGAGAGGCCCTGTCCAAGCGAGCCGGTACATGCCTCAATGCCGGGTGTTTTCATGCAGGGGTGGCCTTGCAGGCAGGCGCCGAGTGTTTTCAGTTGCCCTAAGTATTCATAAGGGAAGACCCCTTTGAAAGCAAGTGCGACGTACTGGGCTGGCACGGAATGTCCTTTACTCATAACAAATCGGTCGCGGTCGGGCCACTGGGGATCGGAGGGGTGATAGCGCATTTTGTAGAAGTAGAGGCTGGTTACAATCTCGACCTCGGACAACGAACCTCCGAAGTGGTGAGGTTTGTTAGGCCCCATCATTTTGACAATCTCGAGGCGCATTTTGCGTGCAATGCTTTTCAGCTCTTGCACCTGTGCGTTATCAATCATCTTTTTCGTGTCCTCCTCAGCATTGAAACAATCAGCTATAAGTTATCATATAAGCAAATTGTAATACAATACAGGGATCTTGTCAAACTGGGGCGAGAGCAAGAATTTGGGGATAATGGCAGTATAATCTTGTAATAAGAAGAAAGGGGAGCTCAGAATGACGGGCCGCTTTTCGCATAGTCACAAAGGGACTCCACAGACCCATCACAGGCGATTTATCAATTAAAGGGCCAATGCTATGCGAAAGGTTCTTTTTAGCGATTGTCCGTGCTCGCCGATCACAGGCTACACATACTTAGCTATGAGAAGATGCAGCTTACGCTTCGTCTCCTCGGAGATCGCGTCTGGGCGAGTGATGATCGCATTAGCAAGGGCATGGCCGCAGTCACACTCCGGAGTATCCCTGATCGCAGGGATCAGGTTGCGGATAGCCCGTTGGGCCACCTGAGTATTTGCCATAAGGTTTCTGACGATGGCTTCGACCGACACAGGTTCTTCGGTCTCATGCCAGACATCGTAATCCGTGACATGCGCCATCGTGGCGTAACACATTTCTGCTTCTCTGGCCAGTTGAGCCTCAGGGACGGCGGTCATTCCAATGATGTCCATACCCCACTGCCGGAATGTGTTGGACTCGGCCCTGGTCGAAAAGCGAGGGCCCTCGACTACAATAAAATTGCCGCCTTTGTGTACCGTCGCTTCCCCTGTCGCCAGGACTGCCCGATAGAGCTGTTCGCTGAGGACCGGACAAAAGGGCTCTGCGAAGCCAATATGGGCGACGATACCCTCGCCAAAGAAACTCAACGTCCGCTTGTTGGTCCGGTCAAATATCTGATGGGGAATCACAATGTCTCGCGGGGCAAAATCTTCTCTCAGGCTGCCTACCGCACTGATTGAGACGATCTGGTTTACTCCCAGGGACTTAAGCGCCCAGATGTTGGCTCTGTAGGGAACTTCACCTGGCATGTATCGGTGCCCACGGCCATGTCTGGCCAAAAAAGCCACTCTCCTTCCTTCCAGGGTCCCTATCACGATGTTGTCAGAGGGCAAGCCAAAAGGTGTGTTCAGGTCCACCATTTCTACGACCTCTTTGTCGAGCAAGCCTTCCATTTCATACAACCCGCTGCCGCCAATGACAGCAAGGCAGGGCTTCGTTTGTGCACTCATGGCATCCTCCATATCCCCTCCGGAATCGGCAATTCATTGAGCGGCGATTATAATCAGGAGTGCACCTTGCGTCAAATACCGTGTGTAATTTGAGGGTGCATCCGAATTTAAGGGAGCAGATGCACACGGCGTTTTCCACAGCTACCGAACAAGGCTGACCATCATTCTGAGCCAAAGCCCTGAGCGCAGCGAAGGGGCAGCGAAGAATCTCATTGCGCATCGTGAAATGAGATGCTTCGCTGCGCTCAGCATGACGCAGTTGAGACTTCTGCAAATTCGCCTAAAATTCTGGGTGCACCCGTAATTTGAGGTCAACTTGGCCTCAGGCAGGCAATCGGATATAATAGATGTGCTTCATCACCCGAACGCATCCGCTGAGGGCAACTTGACCGTTAGAGCATTAAATAAGCTTCTCGCCATTCTGATGGCAACTATTTTAAGCGTGTTATTCCTGGCTGGTTGCTCGGCGTCCAGGCTGGGCGTGTTGCCGGTAGTAAAGGTTGGCCTGATTGCCCCTTTTGAGGGGCCGCAAAGGGCGGCAGCCTATGAGTGTCTGTTTGCGGTGAAGTCAGCCATCAAGGAGTACAATGAGGCCAGCCGAGGTATCGGCCCACTTGTAGAGCTTGTCGCGCTCGACGACAGCCTGTCCGTTGAAGACGCTGACAAGCGAAAGGTGATGCAACAAATGACCATAGACCCTGCGGTGTTGGGAGTGGTCGGGCCATGGATGACAGAGAGCGAGAAGGATACAGAGTTGACCAGGGGTGATGCTCAGGAAGCGGCCCCGCCTGTGTTCATTTTCCCGACGGCGGACCATGACACTTCTTCCTCCACTTCTCGTGCCAGATGGGCATACGAAGCCACAAAAACGTTGCTAAAGGCGATCCGCGCAGCTCACCTGGAATCCGAACTGACCAGGCAGCAGGTTGAAGATAGACTTAGAGCGAGCAGGTAAGGAGAGAGCAAACAGATGCGCATACTCATGTTGTCTTGGGAATATCCACCGCACGTAGTTGGCGGATTGGGTAAGCACGTGGCCGAAATTGTCCCCGCCCTGGCGAATTCAGGCGTGGAGATTCACCTGCTGACGCCCCGTTGGGCAGGCGGCGAGGTAATTGAGACTGCCCAGGGCCGAACCGTATACAGGCTGGACCTTCCAGCCAACCGATCGGGAGATTTCTATGAAGTCGCGCAGAGGACCAACGAGATAATTGTGCAAAAGGCTCGCACCCTCCTGGGGGCGATTGGAGATTTCGACCTTATCCATGCCCACGATTGGTTGGTAGCATTTGCCGGGATCACGCTAAAGCACGATTTCAAAATTGCTTTGCTGAGCACGATTCACGCTACAGAACGAGGCCGCAGCCGCGGCCATCTTCACAATGACATGCAGCGTGCAATTGACCACATGGAATGGCAGTTGACGTATGAGTCCTGGCGCATCATCTGTTGCAGCCACTTTATGGCCCAAGAGGTGCGAGAGTATTTCAACGCACCTGCCGACAAGATTGACGTGATACCCAATGGCATAACGACGGCCCAGTTTGACGAGCTGGAAGGGGTTGATCTGAGCAGTTTTCGCTCGCGTTTTGCGGCGGATTCAGAAAAGATAGTCTTCTATGTGGGCCGCTTGGTACATGAGAAGGGCCTTCATGTGCTGATTGATGCTGTACCTCATGTTCTGAAGCAGTGTCCGGAGGCCAAGTTCGTTATCGCCGGCACGGGAAGCATGTTCGACAGTCTACGACAGCAAGCAGATGCATTAGGCGTGAGTGCAAAGGTCTACCTGACCGGATTTATCTCCGATGAGGACCGCAATAGATTGTTTAAGGTCGCGGATTGCGCCGTTTTCCCAAGCCTGTATGAACCCTTTGGGATTGTGGCGCTGGAGGCCATGGCGGCCAAGACTCCGGTTGTGGTGGCTGAAACGGGAGGCTTGAAAGAAGTCGTCGAACATGGGGAGACAGGCATCACCGTATATCCGGGCAACGCCGAATCCCTGGCGTGGGGAATCACTCACACATTACAGCACCCTGAGTGGGCAAAGGCTCGTGTGGCCAATGCCTATCGCCGCGTCGTCAGCGAATACAACTGGCAACATATCGCCGGGCTGACCCGCCGCGTTTACGAACGAGTCAGAAACGAACGGGCCACAGTTGACTGGTAAGAATTGTGATATTGACGGGAATTCAAATATCTGATATAATAGTAACATAAAATTTACTTTGAGGCAGGCGTAGCACAGGTCTCGGCCAATGTCATGATGTTTGAAATCCTTGATGACACCAAAGTAACTGAGAAACGCCTAAGGTGCAGCATGGCAGGTCACCCACGCCGGTGGGAAGATACCCTATATGCATTCAGCAAGTTAGCCGATGCTCTTTTGGCTGAGGACGATTCCGAAGGCTGCAAGGCTGTCAGGCTTATCTGTGAGGTTGTGGATGCCCAGGTGGGCTGTCTCATGGCCTTTAATGGTGAGGACATGGAGTTGGTCTGCCAGGGGGTCTGGCAAGACGGTTCGTCCATCGAGTCCACCACCAGTCAATCGCTAGGCTCCCTGCCGCCTACAAGCATCGTTCGTAGGATTGTAGAAAGCCAGCAAGTTTATACCCTTTCTCAAGGAGAGATTGATCCTTTTCTGCTTAGCACACTCTCTCTTCTGAAATTGCCCCCTATCGAGTCCGCCATGGTCGTGCCCGTGGTCAATCGCGGGGAAACGGCGGGGATCTTGCTGGCGGGGCGATTGAAGGGCAAACCTTCCTTTAACGCGACGGAGGCTTTACTGCTCGAAACCGTTGCGGCCATGTTGTCCTTGTGGTTCAGAAATCTCTTTCTGCGGCAAGAGATTGGCGTGCTGTCTTCCAAGCTGTCTCGCGCCGATGCTCAACTACTACAAAGCGCAAAACTGGCAGCTACCGGCAAATTGGCGGCCTCAATTGCGCACGAGATTAACAATCCACTGCAATCGGTTCAGAGCTGCATCTATCTGGTCGCCGATGGCATGATAGAAAAAGGTCCGAACAGGCAGTATTTGGATATTGCCAGGGAAGAACTGGACAGGATTGCCAAGATTGTGCAAAGACTGGCTGACCTGTATCGCCCTCCTCAAGAAGGTCGCCGGCTTACCGACATAAACAGCTTGCTGGAGAATGTACTGGCGCTGATGGGCAAGCGGCTGCAGCAGAGCAACGTCAGGGTAACCAAGTTCCTGGCTCCGGACCTGCCTTCAGTTGTGGTGGTGTCGGATCAGATCAAGCAGGTCGCTTTCAACTTAATCCTGAACGCTATGGAGGCGATGCCAGAAGGAGGGGACCTGGATATTATTTCAAGGTTGGTCCAAGAGCACCGTCAACCGCGAGTGGAAATTGTCTTCAAGGATTCCGGCGTCGGCATCGCGCCGGAGGCAATCGAGCGCATTTTCGATCCGTTCTATACCACCAAGGCCAAGGGAACTGGACTTGGTCTATCTATCAGTCACGATATTATCGAGAGGCACGGTGGCTACATTCAGGTCGAAAGCACCGTAGGAAAAGGCTCGGTGTTCACAGTCAGTCTTCCAGTCATCAGTTTGGAAGAACAAGCCAGCCAACCGGGTAAATGATGGTTCGCGCCTGTTTTGAACCCGAAAGGATGACCGAATGTTTCTTCAGGGAAAGATTTTAATCGTGGACGATGATCCTTCCATAAGAAACACTTTGAAAGAGGTCCTATCCCGAGAGAGCTATCAGGTCACTACCGCAGGAAGCGGCGAAGAAGCTCTCAAGATCATGAGAGAAACGAATTTTGACTTGGCGCTGCTGGACCTGAAAATGGTGGGCATGGATGGCCTGTCTCTGATGAAAGAGATTCGCAAACGTTCGCCAACAACGGGCATCATCATGTTAACGGGATATGCTACGTTGGAGTCGGCGATCGGAGCGTTGAGACAGGGCGCCCATGACTATTTGCTTAAGCCCTGCGAACCTGAAACTTTGAAAAACAGCATTCGGGAAGGTTTGAAAAAACAGTGGCGCGATATGCGCAGGCGAGAGCTGATTGACCGGCTGGAACAAGGAGTGCGGGAGTTATCGGTGGTATCTTTTACCGAGTCGGAGGAACAAGAGATGCTTCTCGAAGAACCTGAGGAGTCGGAGAATGACAACAGATTCCTCAGGGTAGGCGACCTGCTCATTGACCTGCGCAAGCACATTGTCACGATGCGGGGAGAGCCGGTGAGTCTGACGCCGACCGAGTTTTCTGTGCTGGCGAGCCTGGCAGAATCTGCCGGCACGGTTCTGCGGTGTGAGGAATTGGTCAGCCGCGCGCAAGGATACAATTGTCCTGAACAGGAAGCGCGCACGATCATAAAGACTCACATCAGCCACTTGCGGCAAAAGTTGGAGCAAGATCCAAGCAGGCCTTGCCACATACTGAACGTGCGAGGCGTCGGGTATATGCTGGCACTACCGTTCGAGCAGAATTCTTGAAAAGCGTGGTAAAGTAGAGAAGGTGAAATCAACCGTTACCGATTCTTTACTCTTAACTTAACCTCAACGCTTCCTACACTGATTCTTGACCGAAAAGGGCCAGTGTTCATGTTATACTGTCACTGGCTGAAGGAGCTATGAGGAGGCAATCAAGTGAAGAAAAGAAAGCGAATTCTGGTGGTCGATGATGAGATCAGATTGGCTTTTTTACTCAAGCAGAGCCTGCTGGCTTTAGGCGCAGAATATGAAATTGAAACTGCAAACTCCGGACTGGAAGCCCTGCAAATTCTGGAGCAGTCCCCTTGCGACCTGGTCATTACAGATTTCCGGATGCGAGGAATGGGGGGATTAGATTTGCTGCGGGCTATCAAATCTGAGAGCCCTGAAACGTTGGTTATCCTGATGACAGCTTACGGGTCGCCTGAGATCGTGGCAGAGGCGAAAAAACTGGAAGTCTATCGCTATATCACCAAGCCTTTCCCCATAGAAGAATTTCAGACTATGGTAAAAGAAGCATTTCTTGACAAGAAATCTCCCACTGACCTGGCTCAGTCAGCCTGATGCAAAGCCTGGGGTGACAAAATTTTCAGGATAAGCTCGGGCTTTGGGACAGGTTCCCGGCT
>Ga0129299_1001032_pt1 | contig 18639 bp, 16 predicted proteins | sample ConPoolayeCmetaG_FD_94477 | JGI IMG/M metagenome (GOLD analysis project Ga0129299, IMG submission 94477) | Hot spring microbial mat communities from California, USA to study Microbial Dark Matter (Phase II) - Cone Pool mat layer C metaG ...
CTCCGGCCTGGCGAAGAACGAGGCGGAGTCCTTGTCCCAATTGCCGAGGTAAGTGTGCAGGGAGAGATAATCCACATGGTCATAGGTCTCCTCCAGAACCGCCAGTTCCCACGCTCCGAACGTACTCATGCCTCGTCCGGACGAACCGCAGGCGACAAGCTGGATATCAGGATCAACCCATTTCATCATCTTGGCGGCCTCGCGCGCGACACGCCCGTATTCTGCGGCGTTCTTATGGCCTATCTGCCAGGGGCCGTCCATTTCGTTGCCAAGACACCAGACCCTGATTCTGTGGGGTTCGGCGAACCCATTGGCCCTGCGAAGATCGCTCAGGGCGGTGCCTGCCGGCACGTTGCAGTATTCCACCAGACGCGCGGCGTCTGCCGGACCCCGCGACCCGAGGTTCACGGCGATCATCGGCTCCACGCCAGTTTTGCGGCACCACAGGACAAAGTCGTCTGTTCCGACCTGGTTGGTCTCGAGCGACTTCCATGCGAGGTCGAGGCGCCTGGGCCTTTTTTCCCGCGGTCCGATGCCGTCCTCCCAGTTGTATCCTGACACGAAGTTGCCGCCCGGATACCGAACGATAGTCACGCCCAGTTCCCTGACCAGTTCGCTGACGTCGGTTCGGAATCCGTCAGCGTCCGCACGGGGATGTCCCGGCTCGTAGATGCCGCTGTACACGGCCCTTCCCAGATGTTCGATGAATGAACCGAACAACCTTGGGTCCACATCGCCAATCACGAAATCGCGGTCGAGTATGATCTGTGCCCTGCGCATGATGCCTCCTCGAATGACGCCAGCTTTCTGCGTTCAGTCAGAACACGAGTCGATTCCTGCCGGTCATTGTCCATTGCCCGCTCATGTTTGCAAGTCAAACGCTGACTTGACTGCAATATTCGCAACATTGACCACCGCCATCAGTTGAAGGCGCCAAGCCCCAGTATTTCCTGCGGGCAGCGAAGATTCCGCGCCTTGAAACCTTCTGCTCGCTTCAGCGCACAGGCTTCGTCGCCAAAACGGAACGTGTTGAACATGATAACCGGATCTTTCACCTCGCGAAGGGTTCCCATCGGCACCCTTCGGTCGCGGACGTATCGCATACATTGCCAGTCTCCTGCTATCTGGAAGGCTCGGGGTCCAAACTCTTGAGCCATAGACGAAACAGCCTCTTCTTCTCTGTGTCCGTCATGGCCATGTTCTCCTGCAGATCCTCGGGAATGGCCCCCAGCGTCACATCCACAGTCTCGATTTCCTCGCCGCGAAACACCCGCAGAACCACCCGCGAACCCGGGATTCTGGACTGGATGTAGGAAGTGAACATCGAGGGATCCGGTTCGGTGTCGAGATCGAGACTGTCGGCGGAGACGATAATGTCTCCTTCCCTGAGTCCGGCTTTTGCGGCGGCTGAGTCAGGCAGAAAGCCGACTATCCGGATTCCTGGCCGGATCCGTCCGTCCTGGCCGGCGAACCGGATCGGCTCCAGCCGGATTCCGAGGAATCCGCGCCCGAACTTCCTGATCCGATCTTCGAACACTTCCATGAGGAGTTGCAGCAATTGGAGCCGCACCTCCGGGTCATCGGAGCGCCGGTACGCGCAAACGCTCTCGGAAAGAACGGCAGGCGCTCCAGCGGCCAGCAGTTGAGAGAGCGCGTCGCGGGCTGCTCGGCGCTGAGCAAATGTCGCGGCCCCGAGGCGACAGATCAGAGAATTGAGATCGTTGGTGCCAAGGGAAGAACCGGCCTGCGGAGCGGCCGCACAGACCGGGACCGGATAAAGCAGCAGCCACAGGCACGCAAGAGCGACCGCCAGGCCCGGCTTTTGCGGTCCACCCGAGTACGGCAGATCCGAGGCCGCGGATCCGGCGGTTGATGCAATCCTGCCATTCACCGAACGCAAAAGCCGTTCAACGAGCTTTTCAACCCCAATTTTCATTCCGAATTTTTCGATGAGCCGGCGCATGGCGCCGCGAATGGAGCGGATCGCAAAGATTTCTTCAGGCCCCTTCTCGCGAGCTGACTCCGGCGGATTCAAATGTGGCCATTTCCCTGTAAAGCTTGAGCGCAGCCTCTATGACCGACATGGCGATAGCCGCGCCGGTGCCCTCGCCAAGCCGCATGCTGAGATCCAGCACCGGCCTCTCTCCGATCCGATCCATGACAAAGCGATGTCCGGCTTCGGCTGAAACGTGGCTGAAAAAGATATAGCGGGCCACAGCCGGATTCATTCTTATCGCGCACAGAGCCGCTGCTGACGAGATGAATCCGTCAACGACAACCGGCAGCCGGAATGCCGCTCCGCCTATGATCAGGCCCGCTATGCCCGCAATTTCGAAGCCGCCGAGCGCAGCAAGCGCCGAAAGAGGGTCGCCGAGCCGGGGCCGGTTCACGCTGAGCGCCTTTTCTATGGTTGCGAGTTTCCTCTGCAGGCCGGCCTCGTCAACTCCTGTGCCTCTTCCCGTAACCTCCGCAGGCCTGCATGGAAGCAGCGCAGCGAAAAGAGCGGAGGATGGAGTGGTATTGGCTATGCCCATGTCGCCGGTTCCGAGCAATGCGAACCCGCCAGAGGCGGCTTCGCGGGCGATTGATATGCCGGTTTCGACGGCGCGGATCGCCTCCTCAACGCTCATGGCCGGCCCCCTCGCAATGTTGTTCGAGCCGGCGCGTATCCTGCAGGAACGCAACCCTGCCATTCGCGAAAGGTCGGCAGCCACGCCCATGTCCACCAGTTCGAGTTCAGCGCCTGTGTGGCGCGCAAGCACGTTGATGGCCGCTCCGCCCGCGAGCATGTTCGCAACCATCTGCGCGGTCACGGCCTGCGGATAGGCTGAAACTCCCTCCTCCGCAACACCGTGGTCGGCGGCCATGCAGACTATTTTCTTCGGCCCGGGTTCCGGCATCGCGGTTCCGCGGGCCAGACAGTATCGCAGCGCGATCTCTTCGAGACGGCCGAGGCTGCCCTGCGGCTTCGTGAGACTGTCAAGCCTTCGCGCGACGGGGCCGGCGAGCGCCATGTCCGGTTCCCTTACGGCCAGGAGAGTTCTTTCCAGAAGGTTCATGATTTCTTCGCTCTACCTCTTTCGTTTTCAATTGCCAGGCAATGGCCGAGGCTCTCAACTGGCCCGGCGCCGCAGGAACGTCGAGGTAACCGTACGCCAGGCATGAGCCGAGCGACGGAAACAGCAGGCGCGTTCTGCTTCCCAACGGCCCCATGCCGATCACGCACAGCGGCCTTTCGTTCTCCGACTCTAGAAGACTGCGCAGGGCGAATATGTCGGCCTCCGACGTCACCATGGTCGCTATTTTTGGAATGGCGCACGGAATCCTGTTGATTCTGCGCACGATCTGGCGAAGCGCGTCGAGGGGAGGAGTGAGGCGAAAATCATGAAACGAAACGATCAGGCGCTTGCCGAGCTCTTCGGCCCTGCGCGCGAGCGGAAGACAAAGCGCGCTCGCCAGTTCTATATCAACGCACGAAAATGCCTCGATGGCGCTGAGCAGAATCGGCTCCCTGCCGAGGTCCGATTCGGTCCACAGCCCGCCTTCCCTGGCCCAGCGCAGGGTGACAATCACAGGCACGCCGGCTTTTTCAATGCCGCGCGCGTTATCCATCCACCCGGACCTGAAAGGCCCGATCCTGTCGATCCTCATCTCGACCAGGTCGCAGCCCAAACGGGCTGCTTTCGCCACGAAGGATGGCTCACGCAGGGTCGAGAGGCAGCCCACGACGCGCGGTGTTTTCCCGATGGAAACCTTTCCGATTCTGAAGCCTTTCATCCCTTTTTGCGTTCGGCAAACCCGGATTTTGCGATTGGCCCGAGTCACGCATGCAAACCGGCCGTTTCTCAAACGCAAAATCCGGGACACATGGCCGGGTAGCACTACCGGCCGCAACACGCGACATTTGAATGTCATCCGGTTGTCAGCGGCAAGAACAAAAAAAGGAGCCGGTCGGCCGGCAGAATCCTCCATCAGCTACCGGCAGGAGCATGGTCGTCATGGCGACGATCTGTCAATTTTTCATTTCACACCGGATGTTTGTTCTATTGCTCTGCCGGAGGACCCAGCCGATAGACGGCCATGGGCTTGGCGTGAAGCGTGTCAGAAAAGGCGCGTTTGCCGCTCAAAACGTCGAAAATCGGCCTTGGCCGCTGCCATTCGAATCTTATCTCCGAGAAGGCCCAAAGGACTTCGTCATCACCGGATTTGTAGAGAACACCGGCTTCGCCGCCGAGGATGCGGCGCTCGCGCGTCAGGTCACAGACGCTGTTGAATGCGTGGAGCAGGCGCATGTGCCATGCGCGGGGAATATCGCTCCGGCCGCGCGGGCCGCCGTATCTGAATGTGAGTTTTCCGGAGGGGGGATCCCAGTAAAGCGACCACATCATCCTGTACGCCAGCCCCTTGAAGAACACCTCGTCGGGATCCGCGCCGGCTTTTTCGATCGCGGCTCCATCGAAGCAGCATATCGTGTCGGCCCAGATCGGCAGGGAGTCGAGGCGCGCGACGACATCCGGTCCATGTCGGTGTATGCCGAACACGCCGAGGTCTTCATTGCAGTAAGCGTAACCCATCTTCTGCATTTCCACCATGAGATCCAGATGAGCCCGGTACTGAGAAAGGATGGCGGACTGCGGCTCTCTCGCTGGTCTGTACTGGCCCAACAGGTGGGTTTGGTCCGCGGTCGCGCCGGCCTGCCCGGCCTGAGTGTTCTGGCAATAATGAAACTTGTCGCTGGACAGGTTGAATGAGCTGTCGAGGAATATCCCTTCCAGGCCGATCTTGTCGTGGGCGTATTTCCAGCGCTTCAGCCAGTATGCCCGGATGTCGGGGTCCCTCAGGTTCAGCACAGCAAACACTGGCGTGTAATGATCCGCCTCTATGGCATTGGAGGGATTGCGTACGAACGGCGCCTTTGCCCTGCGAATCACCTCGACGATGGAGTCCTCGTCTGGCAGGAAGCGTATCCTGGCCGGCCGGCCGTTGCGTCTGCTGAAGATTTCCGTAAGCGTTGATATGGAGGTATTGCCCCACATTTCCACCCTTGCGCCAGCCGCACGGGCGTCCCGGCAGAAACCGGCAAGCGCGTGTTCGCCAACGCTTTCCGCCACCTTGTAGTCCACCGTGCAGCACATGTTGCTCACGCCCCATGTGTTCATGTTGTTCTGAAAGTGGTTGGCCAGATATACGGTCCGGCATCCGGCTTTCAGGAGACGGGGCAGACCCTGTCTGCGGTATTTTTCGAGGTCGGCATTTCCCCATTCCTCAATCTGGCCGTAGGTCGTCACCCTCTCCCGTCTCATGCCGATGTGTGAGTGAAGAGTGTCGTGGACGAGTTCCTTCACGCTCTCGTAGAGATTGGCGAGGCCGATCCTGTCCCTGCGGCCCTCGGTCCAGAGGATCTCGATCGGCGCGGTCTCGAAGCGGAGGGAAAGATCTCCGCAGTGCTCGTGAATGTGCGCGATGAAATCTCTTCCCCGCGGCTTCTCGAAATACGACCGGACATGCGCAACTCGCGTCGGCCATGTGACGAGCACGCCCTCCTCGCGCGCCGTGAAAGTGAATCCCTGAAGCTCGGTCTGAAGCGGAAGAAACTGGAAGATGTTGGGATTCTCGCACGATGGCAGATACCACTCAGTGGAGTGGAACTGATTCCTGCGGACAAACTTGACGATCGAAGGCGTGAAACAGTTCCGCATCCAGAACTCCGCGCCCACAGCCCGTCCGGCCGGCTCCCAGGTGCCTCGTTCCAGGATCCGGAAAATCGGTATGCTCCGACTCCTGTGGATATAGCGACAGGAGATCCCCCTGAAAACCGCGCCGCCTATCGTTCTGGCAACCGGTTCGATGGTGACGGTCAGTGAAGTGTCCGCTGCCCGCCGGGGAGGCTGCGTCGGGTCGCGGAGAGCCAGGCGCGGTCTCACCGCATGCAGCATCCAGTCCATCGGTCCTTCCTGTGTAACTACGGCTCCGAGGCGGAGCCTGAGCATTTTCGGTGATTGTTCCACGCCCACGATCGGATACCGAACGATCCTGACTGCGTCCGGACTGCGTATTTCCACAGACCAGGGCATTGCTTCGGGCGAGCGCAGCAGGACAGGCCCACAGGAGACCTTTCCGATGCCCAGGTACCCGTCTCTGTCAGCCAGCCATTCGATGGATGCGCCGTTTTCGAACCGCACCCGGTGGACGGCCGGTTTCGTCTCAATTTTCGCGTTTGGCAAGTGTCCGGTTTGCATAACCTTCCTGCGCTCTCATTTGATCGGCCGGGGCGTGCCGAGCTCCCGGTCCCGTTTTTTCTCCCCGGCAACCTCGATCAGCGCCTGCTCGACGCTTTCCAGGGCGGCCTGGATCGAATGCCCTGCGGCCAGAGCAGATGCCGACGCTTTCATTGCCGAAAGCCGAGTCGGATCGCGCATCCGAAGCAGGCACTCCGCCATTCCGCGGATATCTCCGGGATCGTCAACAACCCACCCGTCCGTCCCGTGGGTCAGAATTTCCGCGCCGCCATTCTGTCGCGTGGTGAGGACTGGAAGGCCCGCGGCCAGCGCCTCAACGGTGACGTTGGCAAACGGATCGTAAAACGTCGGCAGCATCAGAAAATCCGCAGCCAGGAAATACGGATCCGGCGGCGACACCGATCCGGCGAAAGCCACCGCGTTCTCGATTCCGAGCCGCCTGGCGAGCCGCCTGCAGTACAGCGACCTGTCGCGTCCGAGGATGAGAAGCTGCAGGCGGAAACACGGCTCCCTGCGCCTGGCTTCGGCAACGGCCTGCATTGCCTGGGGCACGCCTTTCCTCCGGAAGTCATGTCCCACGAATATCGCGGTAACGCCGTCCTCCGCGAGGCCGTGGCTGCGGAGGATATGGCGGCGCATGCCGGACGCGTCCGGAACCCGCAGGTCGGACGCTACCCCCTCGTGGATGACGCGAATCCTGCCTTCGAGATGGGGATAATGCCGCAGGAGCTGCTTGCGCACGAGGTTGGAGTTGGCGATGACGCACCGAAGTCTCGGATCCCGATAACCGAGCCTCTCGGCCCTCAGGTCCAGGATGCGTTTGAAGGCAAGAAACCTCGTCCACGGCGGGAATGGAAGTATTCTGCGGAACCGCACATGAGCCTTCCAGTACTCGTCCTCGACGCCGCCGGCTGGGCGGAGAACATCACAATTCCACATCTTCTGCTCGCCAAGCACCACGTCCGCCCGCTCCTCTTTCACTGTTCGAGCAAGAATGCTGCCGGTGTACCAGTCGCGCATGAAGCGGGGAACAGGCCGCGGCTTGCCGGCGATTCGCAGGCTCACGCCCTCCATGGGCTGCCCCCTGATCGCGACTACCTTTACATTATGCCCCCTGTCGCGGAGGAAAGCCGCGAGCGACAGCGAAAATTTCTCCATGCCGCCCACGTTCATGAAATAGCGCACGGCCAGCACGACCGCGAGTCTGTCGCCTGAATCTCTCATTCCGTTCCGAACCTGCTTGCGAAAACGACAGGACATTCATACCGTGGAACAGAGCGCGACTCAAGATCTTGCACTCGGCGGCGGCAATGACGAGATTCAGCAGAGTTTTCGTGATAGGACATTCCCACTGCGGCTCGACGCTTCTGGGGCGGATGCTCGACATGCATCCTGCGGTAATCTGCTGCGGAGAGTTGCTGTGGCTTGATGACGCCATCTCCAGCCGGCTTCCATGTCTCTGCGGCCGCGATCTTGAGGAATGCGGATTCTGGAGACTCCTGCTGAATGCCTGGCCAGCCGCCGCCCGCGTGGATTACCGGAGGACGGGTCTTGCTGAACTGGAGGGTCTGCGCCGGGGGGCGGGCAGGGAACTGCTGCTGGATCTCTCCAAGAGCAGGGTGTGGCGGCATCCCATTTTCCGGCGCGATCCGGCTGCCGGATATGTCTTCGTTCTGAGAGACCCCCGGGCTCTTATTGCCTCCCGACTACGCGAAGGCGGCCGGCTACGCCACGAACTGGTCCGCCACGCGAAATGGCAGGAACGGTTTGCGAAAACGATCGAACGCGCCGGAGCACGCGGACTGGCAATCCGCTACGAGGAGCTTGCAGACAACCCTGAGAAGGAAATCCGCAGAGTTTGCGGGTTCCTGGGGCTGGACTACGATCCGGCACTGCTCAAACCTGCCCAGCGCGAGCATCACTTTGTCCACAGCAGTTCGTCGCCGTATCTCAGGGGTTCCAGCGAAATACGCAGAGACGAGCGGTGGCGGAGCGAACTCAGCGCCGACGACCTGGCACTGATCAGAAAACGGCTGTGTAATCTCCCGGGCTATCGCGGCTCGTACGATCTTTCCTCCTGAGCATGTCTTCGCGCACGACTGGCTCGAGCGCATCCGCCATGTATTCGGCAAACATGCTGTGAGCCCTTTCGTTCGGGTGATTGTCGCCCGGATAGAGAATGAGATCTGCGGGGTTGAAGCCGCTCAGATCAAGCTCATAGGTGTCTATGACCGGCATCGAGCGCCTGGCTGCGGCGTCCCTTAGAAGCCTGCGGTAATCGCGCTCGAGCTCCGGATCGTCCAGCGCCATAATCGGCCTGAGCAGAAACACCGCTGGCCTGGCCTGTCCTGCCGCCGCAGCGAACCGCTCCAGAACCGCGGCGATCCTTTCCCGATCCTGCTCCGCGGAATCTGGTTCCTGCCGTTTTTTTCCGAGAAGCGCCGCGGCATGCGAGGAGATGGCGGCCGGCAGGTCGTGCCGGAAATCGAACATGAGATTCAGAAAGAAGAAACATTCCGAACAGAAATTGTACCTGCCGCGCGTGATCCTCCGCCACAAAGGCTCATTGATCCGGCGCGCTTTGCTGAAGCGGGGCTCGAAAGGCAGAGACGGAAGAAGATTGCGATTCGCCAGAAGGAGTTCCATGTCCGGCTCGTATGCAGGCGCGGCGTTCTCCAGAATGAAAAGCATTTCAGGAATGCGGGTCGCCCCGACCGAAAGATTTACAACCTCGACCCGCATGGGCAGGCCGCGCCCGTTCAATTTTTTTTCGATGAGCGCAGGCGCGATGGCGTCTTCGTCAACGCCTGGGCCCATCATCGCCGACGCGCCTGTGATCGCAATGCGGTAAACTCCTTCGGGTTTGGGCCTGCAAACATCGCGGCCGCGAAAACCGTCGCCGTTCACCCGAAAGGGTCTGCCGCGAAGCATGAACATCGCGTGCGGCTTCAGGCCGGTAAAGGTGGCCGGGTCATAGTCGAAGGCCGACCACGGGCCGGCATATCCGGCGGGACGGTACGCCCGGAATGAAAGTCCTGCCAGGCCGAAGTGCGAAAGCCGGAAAACTGTTTCCCCTGCAAGAACGAATACTATGAGCAGCAAGAAAAAAAGCGCCAGATGCCGCCGGTATTCGGGCAGAAGCCTCATTCCGGCCAGCAGAACGGCAATCGTGAGGAGCGCGACATGGTGCAGGTCAAGCCGGTCGAGTGTCACGAATGGGACGGCCGCAAGAAGCAGGCAGCACGCAGCGAGCCCGATCCTGCGGCGGGTGGTCAACCGCCAGAGAACCGATATGTGCTCAGAACTGAAAATAGATGAACTCCTCTCCGCCCTTCACGTCGGCCGTCAGGAACAGCGTGGCCACAACGACAAGGATCGCAGCAGTGCAAGCCGCGAAGCGCCATAACCCCGGGAGCCTGACAAAAGCCATAGGGTCTCCGGCGCGTTCCTGGATTCCGTGCATCAAAAACACCGGCGCAGCGAGCCACGCCACCTTTATCGCGATTCCAAGCGCGTTCATGTCCCAGTGAATCCCGTTGAACAATGCGGCGAGCATGGCGCCGGCGTGAGCGAGGTTCTCGGCCCGGAACAGGCATGCGCCAAACGCTATGAGATTGAACGTGACGAACACGCGAAACGCGCGGTCCATACCGCTCTGGGAAGGCCTGCGCAGGACTGCAGCGCGCCCGCGGCGGGCGCGAAGAAGGACGGCTGCTGCCTGAAGGAGGCCGAAGTAAAGGCCCCAGAGCACGAAGGTCCATTTTGGTCCGTGCCACAACCCGATCGCCGTCATGGCGGCCAGTATGTTCAACGCCCCGCGAAGCGAGCCCTTCCTTATTCCGCCGAGCGAGATGAACAGGTAATCGTGAACCCATGTTGTCAGGGAAATGTGCCACCTGCTCCAGAAGTCCGACACGCGGTCGGCCAGGAACGGCATCCGGAAATTCACCATCAACTCGAACCCCATCATTTTCGCCAGCCCGCGGGCGATGTCCGAGTATCCCGAAAAGTCGCAATATATCTGGACATAGAAAGCGTAGAAGGAGAGCAGGACCTCGATAGTTCCAGCCCCGTCCGGGTTTCCGAAAACCGACTGCACGACAGGACCGAGCCGGTCCGCGATCATAATCTTCTGGAACAATCCCCATCCGACCAGGAAAATCCCCTCCTTGACCTTTTCCGGATCCAGCCGCCGCCGGGATTGAATCTGAGGCAGCAGATTCCGGGCTCGCTCAATGGGACCTGCCACAAGCTGCGGAAAGAAGGCCACATACAGGGCAAAATCCAGGAAATTCCTGGTGGGAGACATCTGTCCGCGATAAATATCCAGCGTGTAACTCATGGTCTGGAATGTGTAAAAGGAGATGCCGACAGGCAGGACAATATGCAGCGTCCAGGGCTGAACTTGAAAACCGAACGCCGACAGCAAATCGCAGACAGATGACGCGAAAAAGTTGTAGTACTTGAAAAACCCCAGTATCCCGAGATTTCCTGCAATGCTGCATGCAAGCCACAGGCGGCGGCTGCGGGCCGACGCCGAGCCGTGTATCATCAAACCGCAGACGTAATCCAGCAGCGTTGAACCTGCAAGAAGGGAAGTGAAACGCCAGTCCCACGAGCCGTAGAAAAAGTAGCTGGCAATAAGCAGAAGAATGTTCTGCCGCCTGTGGTCAAGGACAAGATACAGTCCCCACACCACAATGAAGAACCACAGGAACACCCACGAGTTGAACAGCATCCGGCCAGCCTTTCGTTTTCCCGGCCGGAAAACCTACGCGGCAGACCGGCGCGTGTCAACGCATCGGGTTAAGAGTCCGATTTTCCGGAATTTTGTGATTGGCGGGATGGGGCAGACTTGGAAAGGGCTGCGGCGGTATCGGGAAACCGGCCGCAGCCCTCTGCGGAGCAGACACTGTGCTATTCCTTCGCGAAAGCCTCCCATTCGCCGACAAACTGGACCCATGCGTCCAGGGCCGCCTGGGCCTGAGCTCTAACCTCGTCGGCCTTCCTGTCCAGAGCGCTGAGCACAGCTGTCAGCACTTCCATATCCAGGTCCGCCCTGGACCAGTACTGCTGCATGTCCACCACCCTGCGATAGGCCTCGTTGAGAGAGTGGAACACAGCGGACGGCTCGGCCATCTTCCGACCGAGCTCCGGCCATTGTTTCTGATGGCACTCATTGTACATTTCCTGGAGTTTCTGAGACTTCTTGTTCAACGAGTCAACCAGCACGCCATTCCTCATTTCCTGAGGCTTGGCATTCTCCTCGTTCATCTGTTTCTGAATGTTCTGCGAGACCTTGCCATACAAATATTGAAAGTTGCTGAACCCCGCCTGGGCGCCGTTGGCATTCCCATCCATCAGCTTCTGCAGGTCCTGCAGTTTAACAAGCAGTCTGCCGGTCAGAACGCCGAGTTTCTCAGCCGCTTTTTCCTTGCCTGCTGCGGCTGGCGCGGCAGTCTGTTCAGCCGCCATGACTCCAGCAAGCGCAAGGGCGCTCAGGACAGGTACCATCAGGAACATCTTCTTCATCCGTCACCTCCTGTTTGCGCATCGGGCGTTCCACTCCCGCGCGCGGGATATGCCTTAGCATGTCGCATGCCAGGAAGCGAGGCCGACTGTGCCGGGTCCGGACCTCCGGCCTTTTCCAGCCTGTCCCGGCCTTTTTCTTGCGTTTTTTCAGCGGTTTGCCGGAAATCCGCTTCTCGACATACACTGACGTTTCGTGAGTACGCCGGTGCACATGCTCAAGGCTCGCATTGCAGTTTTCTGTTTGCAGGGAATGAACCCCTTGTTTGCGGAAACAGGTTGCTTTTTTTGAAAGCCCGGTTAACCGTCCGAACTTGGTCTTCAACCCGGATTTTGCGTTTGAGGGAGGGAATCATGGGATTGCCTGAATGGTCGGCGGCAACATGGATCGCGGTCGTGCTGTCGGCGTTCTGCGTTGGGATTTCAAAGACCGGCGTGCCTGGGCTTGGCAGCGTCGCCGTCCCGCTGATGGCAATGGCCATGCCGGCCAAGGTGTCAGTGGGCGCCCTTCTTCCGATTCTCATAATCGGTGATATTTTCGCGGTGGCATGGTACAGGAGGCACGCTGTGTGGAGCCACCTTGTCAGGCTGATTCCCTGGGCTGTGGTCGGGATTGTCGCGGGTTTTGCGGTCATGGGCCGGATCAGCGATAAACGCCTCAAGTTATGGATCGGATTTATCGTGCTTGCGCTGAGCCTGCTGCGCGCAGCCAAAGCCGACCAAGCCGATGACAGCCGGCTGCCCGCGTCGGTTTCGTTCGCGGCTTTCATGGGAATTCTTGCCGGTTTCACAACCATGCTCGCGAACGCGGCCGGACCGATTATGGTGCTCTATCTTCTTGCGATGCGTCTGCCCAAAGAGGGCTTTCTGGGCACTGCCGCCTGGTATTTTCTGCTGATGAACTGTTTCAAGGTCCCGTTCAGCGTCAGGCTGGGAATTCTGGATGGACCGGCTGCTCTGGCAGCGGTTGTTTGCGCGCCTGCTGTTGCCGCGGGCGCGATATGCGGAGCGGCGGCTGCGAGGCGAATGTCGGACCGATTCTTCGCGTCAACAGCCCACGCTCTTGCGGCCGCCGCAGCGCTCTATCTGGTGGTGTCAGCGCTCAGGCAGCCGGGTTGAGCCGGATTTTGGGTTGAAAAAACGCAAGGCATCTGAAAATTTCCAGAGACAAAAAGAGGAGAATGCCTATGAAAAGCGCAAAACAATGGATTCTCACGGACCGCACGGAGAATATACAGAAGGAGAAAATCGAGCTGAACGCCCGTCAACTCGGCGCGCCCAAATGCAGAAAGCTCTCCGTCACAAAGACCACTTTGCGCGGCGGACTTTCGGAAGGAGTCGAAGTGGTGGAGATAAACAACGGCGCTCTTTCCATCTCCGTTATTCCGACTCGCGGCATGGGAATCTGGAAAGGATCGTACAGGGGAATTTTTCTCGGATGGCGTTCGCCGGTTGAAGGTCCGGTCCATCCCGCGTTCGTCCATCAGAACGAGCGGGGCGGCCTGGGATGGCTGTACGGTTTCGACGAGTGTATTGTCAGGTGCGGCCTTGAATCCAACGGAGCGCCGGGCAGGGACGTGGTTCCCAACAACATGGGCGAACCGACCGAAATGGAGCTCACTCTGCACGGCAGGATTGCGAACATACCCGCGAGCCGGGTGACCGTAGAGGCATCAGGGGGAGCAAAGCCAATTGTTTCCGTAAGCGGCATTGTGGAAGAGACAATGCTCTTCGGACCGAGATTCCGCCTTTCCGCGCGCATAAGCACGGCGCCGGGCGCAAACTGGTTCAGGATCGAGGACGAGGTCTCGAACCTGCGCGCAGTGGAGAGCGAGATGGAGCTTCTTTATCACTGCAATTTCGGCGGGCCTGTGCTGGAAGAGGGGGCCCGCCTTGTGCTGCCGGCCGTCGAGACTGCGCCGCGCTCCGCGTATCGTGCTGAGGACGTCGAAACCTGGGCTGTTTACAGGGGTCCGACCCCGGGTTTCGTGGAACAGTGCTTCTGGCACGTGCTCAGAGGAGACGCGAACGGCGGAACCATGGCTCTTCTCAGAAACGCCGCCGGGGATCTGGGCGTGTGCATCCGTTTCAACCTCAGTGAACTTCCGTGTTTCACCCAGTGGAAGAACACAGCGGCGGAAGAAGATGGTTACGTCACGGGCCTGGAACCTGGCACCAACTATCCGAACACGCGGGCATTCGAGCGGAAGCAGGGCAGGGTTCCGCGGCTTGCTCCTGGCTCGTCGCGCCGCGCGAGCCTGACTGTCGAGGTCCTCGACTCGGCAAGGCTGGTCAAAGCGGCGGAGGACGAAATAGAAAAGCTGCGGGGCGGAACGGCCCATACGCTTCACAGGGCGCCGGATCCGCGGTTCTCGGCTTGAGGAAACCGTATTCTGCGGTCGGTCCCAAGCCCGCAAGAGGCTCAAGAAGTGTAAGGCTTGCGGCAGGGGAAGGCGCCCACAAGCCTGAACTCTGCGCTCACGGAACGCGCCTTGCGCAGGGCGCGCCGCACGTTCGAGGCCTCCACAGAACCCTCGATGTCAACGAGGAACGCGTACTGCCTCGGCTGACCCCGGATAGGCCGCGACAGGAGCCGGGAGAGGTTCACGCCATGATCCCGGAAGGTCTCGAGGAAAGCGCACAGGCTTCCCGGCACGTTCGGAAGTTTGACCGCGAGCGTGATTTTTGACCCGAACGGCTGTATGCGGCGCGTGCCGCCTATGGCAAGGAAGACCGTCACGTTCGGCATGTCGGCCTCGACGGGGTAGTGCAGTATTTCAAGCCCGTAGAGGCGCGCAAGTTTGCGGTCGCCCAGAGCCACGGCATTGCGCTGGCTCGCGGCCTGCAGGGCCGCCACCGCCGTGCTTGCCACGACGCGCTTTTCGGCCCTGAGCAGGTGCTTTCTGATCCATCCGGCGCAATGGTCCAGCGGCGCAAAGTGGGAATAGAGCACGCGAGGCTTTTCTCCCCGCCTGCCGAGCAGCGCAAGCCTGACGTTCAGCGAAAGCTCCTCCAGAATGTTGACGCGCGGCCTGTTGCCGAGAAGAATATCCACCATTTCGTATATCGCTCCACCGGAGGAGTTTTCTATGGGAACGATACCCCGTCTGGCAGGATCGCGGGACACGAACTGGCAGACATCCAGAATCGTGGGCAGCGGAAAAAGCTTGGCCCTGGGGCCATACCGTTTCTCCGCCACCAGATGCGAGTACGTTCCCATGGGTCCGAGATATCCCACTTCAAGACGGGCCATTGCCGGCGTCTCCTTTCAACATCCGTCTGCCCTGAGACTTTCGGGCGCACTGACCAATGCTGCCAGGTACAATATCGGTTGCGCCTGCTGCTGGAAAGTGCAAAGAATCAACGCGTATTTTGCGTTCGAGAAGCGGCCGAAGTTGGATAACCTTTCGGACAATGGGGTTTGAATGTCCGGGGCAGGAAAAAAGCAGATTGTAATACAAAAACGAAGCCTCTTCTCAGACGGCGGTTGATACGAGGGCCTGCAATGAATGCAGCATTCGTCTGTGCACAGAAGTGGGAGTTGCTTCGCGACAGAATGCGCCGGCTCGGGATACGCGAAGATGATATCTGCGAAAAATTCATACTGAGCGGAGGGCCCGGAGGCCAGAAAGTGAACAAGACATCTTCCTGCGTGCAGCTCACCCATGCGCCGAGCGGCCTGCGGGTGAAGTGCAGGGACAGCCGCCATCGAGAAATCAACCGCTACCGCGCGAGAGCGCGCCTGTGCGATCTGCTCGAGGAGAAATTGCTGGGAGAAGCCAGCAGGATCAGGCAGGAGTTCGAAAAAATACGCCGCCGCAAACGCCGCCGGAGCAGGCGTCAGAACGAAAAACGCCTCGCCGAAAAACGGCTGCGCGCCGAACTGAAACGCGCGAGGGCCCAACCGGCCGCGGAGGAATGACCGGAGGGTCGCCGGCATGAAATGGACTGAAGGTTCGCTTGGAAGAGTCTTTGTTCTCCGGCTGAATGACGGGGAAATCCTTCATCTGCAGATAGAAAATTTCGCGGCCGCCAGGCGCATCCGGGCGGCCGCGGTCATCGCGGTCGGGGCCGCGGATTCGGCCAGCGTGTTCGTGGTGGGGCCCAGGCGCGCAGCCGAACGGCCTGTCCGTCCGATGGAGAGGCGTATCAGCGATGTGAGGGAGCTTGCGGGAGTCGGCACGATCTTCCCTGACCGGACCGGCAGACCGGTCCTTCATATGCACGTGGCCGCCGGCAGATGCGGCCGGACGATCACAGGTTGCGTCCGGCGCGGAGTGAGGGTCTGGCAGGTCATGGAAGTTGTCATTCTGGAGTTGAAGGAAACAGCCGCCGCGCGGTTGCCGGATGCTCTCCTGGGCTTCAGCCTTCTCGAGCCGGGCCGCAAGCCGGCCTCCGGCAGATCTGCAAAGAAGGACCGCGCCGCGCCATGAACAGGCAATCAACGGCATGAGAGAAAAGGGTTTGATTGGCAGAATCGCAGCGTTCGTCTGGCGGACTCTCGTTCGTCTTTTCGTGGCCGCGCTGCTCGGCTGCGCCGGCGCGGCGGTGTATGTGGCAATTGCAGGCGTGCCAAAGCCACTGCTGGTCAAATTACAGCAGAAAATCCCGGGCCGGTACGCCTTTGAAATCGGCTCGGCTCGGCTCGATCCATTCGGCGGCCTGACAATGAACGACGTGCGCATTTACCGGAAGCGGCTCGTGGGACCGCCGGCCGTGGCCGCGGGCCGGATAACCGCCGAGCTCGACCCGGTGGCGGCGTGGCGCGGCAGGCCGTTCGTGCGCCGCGCAGTGTTCGAGTCCGCGGATTTCACGCCGGCCGTCATCCTTGCGAATGTGACGAACGAACCTCCTGAAACGCAGGAAGAACAGCCCTCGTCCGTGGACATCGAGATACATGACAGCGCGGTCTCGGGCGTTGCAATAGACGATCTTGCCATGACCGCCCGATGGGAGCAGTCAGGATGGACATGCGAGAACATCAGAGCCAGGCTGCGGAGGGACGGCAGGGAAGGCTCGCTCCGCGGACGCGTTACTTGGGACGAAGACGCCGGCAGGCTCAGCGGAGAAATGACTGCGATAATGGATCCGCATCTGGTGTTTCCCCTGATGGTGGATCTGGAGATGGACCGCACAGTCGCCAGTCTTGAACGATTCAGCTTCGGAGCCGCGCCTCCGCGTATCGAAGCGCGCTTCGAAATCGAAGCATCCGGAACCAACACCCGATTCAGGCTGATAGGCCAATTCTGGGGGGAGAACTTCGCCTATGCGGGAGTTGATATCCTTCGGGCCGCCGGGACCATGGATTTTGATGATTCCCAATCAAGGAACGTCCTGCGGGTCGAACCTCTGGCGATCATGAGGCCCGAGGGAACCGCGACCGGCGGATTCACCTTTGATTACGGCGCCTCCACGGTGCGGTTTGACGGGACATCGAGCATACATCCGAGGGATTTGGCCGCTCTCACAGGGCTTGCGTCAGCGGAGGAACTTTCCGGATGGGTTTTCGACGGTCCTGTCAGAATAACAGCGCACGGCGTTGTGGGGCTGGAGAACAGCAGCCTGACTGATTTCACGGCGTCCGTAGCCGGCAGGAAATTCGGAATGCCGCCCCTGGTCGCACAGGAGGCAGGCTTTGATCTGATCGTCACGAATCGTGTCGTGGCCGTGACCAATCTGGTCGGGAAATGGTGCGGCGGGGCTTTCGCAGGCAATGCGACGCTGATTTTTCCGGAATTATCCTCGACCAACCCTGTTTCGTACGTCTGCGACTGCTGGATTCGTGATGCGGCCTGTGACGAGGCGCTGAAGACGCTGTTCGGGGAATCTGGCAGGGTGAACGGCGAGCTTTCGATGCGGCTCAGGTTTTCCGGACTTGCCGGCAGAGGCAGGGGGCGGACTGCGACGGGCAGCGGGACTGTCAAGGTGCGCAACGGCCGGGTCTTCACTCTGCCGGTCTTCGGAGGACTCTCCGACATTCTGGCAAAGATCATACCCGGCCTTGATCTGATCATGCGCCAGAGCGATCTGACATGCGAATTCGACGTGGCCAAGGGCGTCCTCACCACAGACAAACTTCTCATAGAGGGGGACGTGCTCAGCCTGAACGCAAGAGGCAGCGCGGATCTTGAAGGAAACCTCGATTTTTACGCCCGCGTCCAGTTGATGAAGGAACACACGCTCGTGGGCAAGATTCTGCAGACACTGACTTATCCGATAGGCAAGCTTTTCGAGTTCCGGGTCAGGGGGACCCTCGAAAAAACGCGATGGTATCCTGTGAACTTCTCGAAAGATCTCGTCGATAGGCTCGAACTGCACAATGATTAGCCTGGGTTTTGGCATGAACCCGGCCATTTGACCAACATGAGATTTTTCATCAAGACATACGGCTGCCAGATGAACGAGCGCGATTCCGAGGCGGTCGCGGCTCTTCTGCTGAGCTGCGGACACGAACAGGCTGGGAACGAGAACGAGGCGGACGTGGTGATCGTCAACACGTGCAGCGTGCGGGACAAGGCCGAGACCAAGGCCGTTGGCAAGCTTGGTATCCTGGCCTCGGAAAAGCGGCCCGGACAACTGATCGGGGCCATGGGCTGCATGGCGCAGAGGCTGGGCGCCGGTCTCGTCGCTAAGCTGCCCGGAATTGACTTTGTCATAGGAACCCGCCGTCTCGGAGCGCTGCCCCGCGCTATAGAAAGCGCCGCAGAAGGCGCGCGGCCTTTCATTGATTTGGGGGAACACGGCGCAGACGACAGCATTCCGGATGCCCATCTGTACGGCGACAGACCCGCCGGCGCGTTCGTGAACGCGCTTTTCGGGTGCGACAGACGCTGTTCCTACTGCATCGTCCCTGCTGTGCGAGGACACGAGA
>Ga0129299_1001034_pt1 | contig 18630 bp, 24 predicted proteins | sample ConPoolayeCmetaG_FD_94477 | JGI IMG/M metagenome (GOLD analysis project Ga0129299, IMG submission 94477) | Hot spring microbial mat communities from California, USA to study Microbial Dark Matter (Phase II) - Cone Pool mat layer C metaG ...
ACGCCTGGAACGCGGTGGTGCTGCTCAATCCGGACAATGCGGAGGCAGCGCGTTGGCGTGATGAGGCGGTGAAGAAAGCGAACATTAACCGCTGAGCGACGCCAATGTCTGTGAAACCGCCGATGAACGCCGATAGACGCAGATAGAGGATTTGGGATCGCGGATTGCGACATGACGAATTTCACATCGGCGTTCATCCGCGTGTATCGGCGGTTACGCAGTTCCTGTCTGCGCCCGTGGCAGTTTCAAGCGCAGCATGAGGCTGTGGTATAATATCTGGTGGATGACCAACGCGGTGATCATTGTGGAAGTTCTCTTGGAAGTGAGATAATGATGAAGACTGAAGCTGATACCTTGGGGAAGTTGCGTATCCTGGAAGAACTGTACCGTTCGGGACGTCTCAGTGATGTGATCGAACGGACGGTAGACAAGTTGATAGAATTAGAACGAGATCGGGCGGAACGCGAGTTGGATGACCTGACAGGCCACCTGCGCGCTTTTGAATCGCAGTATCAGATGTCATCCGAAGAATTCTACCAACGCTATGAGCGGGGTGAACTGGGCGATTCAGTGGACTTTATGGAGTGGAGTTCATTTTATGACATGGCGTGCGCGGCCCGGAAGCATCTTGACCGACTCCTGGGCGAACTGTCTTGATGGACGCCCGCTCTCATCTGGACGAAACGCGGGCCAGGCTTTCAGCCTCTCGTTTGGTGGCGAGCATTGCTGTTGTGGAGGAACGGCTGGGGTATGATTTCGGTTACTTCCGTGCGCGTCTGACTTTGCTCAACGGCGATTTTCTGGAAGTCGCAGAGTACTTCACCATTGAGGATGACCGTGTGTGCGTGCGACGTTACCGTTACCAATGGATGGACTCCACGCAGCAATTCCTCAGGAAGAGGTGGGATAACACCAGGCATTTCCCTGAATTGCCCGATTTCCCTCACCACGTCCATCTTGGCAGCGAAGATTCAGTCGTGTCAGGGCGAGTTCTCTCTATAATTGACGTCATCGCTTTGCTGGAAGATGAACTGCGGTTATGAGATAGAGGAGATTTTGTTTGGCGACTGATTCTGTGCGCGTGATAGAACAAGAAATTCCCGAAGTCGTGATTGAGCCGACGCGCGGGCTGGCGGCGCTGCAACTGGGCGCGCTGTGGGAGTACCGCGAGCTGTTGTATTTCCTGGTGTGGCGCGACGTCAAGGTGCGCTATAAGCAGACGGCGTTGGGCGTGGCCTGGATCGTGCTTCAGCCGGTGGTCAGCATGGTGGTGTTCTCGTTTCTGTTTGGCGGGCTGCTCAAGGTGCCGTCCGGCGATGTGCCGTATCCGATCTTCTCCTACGCCGCGCTGCTGCCGTGGAACTATTTCGCATCGTCGCTGAACCGCTCGTCGACCAGCCTGGTGGGGAGCGCACATCTCATTACCAAGGTCTATTTTCCACGACTGGTCATCCCGCTGTCGGGCGTGCTGTCGGGGCTGATTGACTTCGCCATCGCGTTTCTGGTATTGATCGGCCTGATGGTGTATTATCATATCGCGCCAACGGCGAACGTGATGTTTCTGCCGGGCTTCATGCTGCTGGCGATGCTGACGGCGCTGGGCTTTGGCCTGTGGCTGTCGTCGCTGAACGTGCGCTACCGCGACATCAACTATCTGGTGCCGTACATCATTCAGATCTGGATGTACGTGACGCCGGTCATCTACGGCAGCACGCTGATCCCGGAGCGGTTTCGCTGGCTGATGAGCCTGAACCCGATGACCGGCGTGGTGGAGGGCTTCCGCTGGGCGCTGCTGGGGCCTCGCCTGGCCGAGGCACATCCGCCGGAGACGCTGTTTTTCGCCTCCATTGCCATCGCGCTGCTCGTGCTGGTCAGTGGGATGGTGTTCTTCCGCAACACGGAGCGCACGTTCGCCGATGTGGTGTGAGGGGGAAGAATTGCGGATTTGGGATTGGGGATTGCGAATTGCGGATTGCGAAATGACGGGGGTGGAACCGTCGATAAACGCCGATTGACGCAGATATTTGGTCTTTAGTGGGCGTTTATCGGCGTGCATCGGCGGTTACTGACCACGAAGGGCACGAAGGGCACGACGTAGACGCGCGGGCTCTTGTCGTTTAGCAAGGCCAGAGACATGACGCGGTTGAGATTTCTGCTGGCTCGCCTGAAATTCTGGATGCTCCCGTGTGGCTTGGCGGTTTCAAGCGAGGCGCCAGGGTGTAGTAGAGTATAATGGACAATGAGAGATGGATAATCGCTCGTTGAAATTCTTTGATTTGGAGTGCGAACAAGCGAAAAGGGATGCTTAAGTAAAGGCTGGAGTCTCGAAATATGAGTACAATGGACAAGCTGCAACTCCTTCGGGACGTTTATTCCGAAGAATCCGAACTGGATCAGATCTTGGGCAAGATCCTGGAGGTTACCCTAAGCAAGCATCGCCTTCGACTCCAGAGATACGAGAATGATCTGCGCGCGTTTGAGGCCCGGTATGGTATGGACTCGGACACGTTCTATCATCGTTTCGAGGCGGGCGAACTTGGGGATAGCATGGATTTCTTTGAGTGGGCCGGGATGTATGAACTCCGCCGAGACCTCATGGCTAGAATTGAGCGGTTGGAAGGGGTTCTTTGAAGGACGCTGCTGACTACCTGGCCCATGTCAAGGCCCTGATCACGTTGAACTCCCAGGTGGTGAGTACAATCGTCTTACGAGAGGAAGCGCAGGGCGACATGGGCCTGTATCGCTACCGGCTAATGTTACGTGATGGCAGTTTGCTGGAACTGTTTGAGCGGTTTTCGATTCGCGACGGGAGATTTCTGCCGGGCAAGTACAGCTTCCATTGGCAAGATGGCTCTGGCCAACTCCTGAAGCGTTGGGATAACGCCCCTCATCAGCCAGGTGTGTCAACTTATCTGCACCATATACACGACGGCGCGGATACAAATGTGCTGCCGCACGAGCCGATCAGCGCAGAACATGTATTGGCCTGCATCTCGCAGTTGCTCGACAACGAAGTTGAAACATGAACAACCATGCTCTTGGTGGTCGGTTCAATGTTAATCGGCGTTCATCGGCTTGTATCGGCGGTCACTTAACCACGAAGAGCACGAAGGGTTGATGCTGGAACCGCGGATGGACGCCGATGGACGCAGATATGGGGTTTTTCATTGGCGTTTATTTGCGTGCACCGGCGGTTACTTAAGGTCCTGAGGAGGATTCTGAGGCGAGTTTCCAGGTAATCTGGGAGAGGTGTGGATGTTATGGGCCATGCAAGAACGACGATTTTGCCGGTGGTGGTGGAGGCCAACGATGATGGCTATCTGGCCTCTGTACCTGGCCTGCAAGGCGCGTTTGCTGAAGGGGATACCATTGAAGAGGCCGTTTTCAACTGTATCGATGTAGTCAAAATGATCCTGGCCTACCGCAGTGAACGGGGTGAACCCGTCGGGTTGGAGGAGATTGAGTTTGCGCCGGACACACGAATAACCTTCGCCTTTCCGATTCGCGTTGGCTGATGTGTCCATGTTGCGTGAATTGAGCTACCAGGAAGTTGTCCAACGACTGAGTCGACTGGGGTTCCGCTTCTACCGACAGGGCAAAGGGTCGCACGAGCTTTGGGTACGTGACGCTGATGGCCGAGTGATTCCTATACCTCACTATCGGGGCAAGAATATCCGAAAGGGGACACTCCGGGCGATCATTCGAGAAGCGGGCGTTACAGTCTCGGAGTTTATGGACCTTACCTGACAGGGGCCTTTCAGGCTGTGACCTGACCTTCTATTCGCGTTTATCCGCGTGCATCGGCGGTTACTTAACCACGAAAGGTACGAAGAGGTTGCTGACAGTTTCGCATTGGCGAGTGGGAGAAGGCTTTGGTTATGATACGTGAGTATATTGAGGCGGCGCTGAGGCACGCTCACTACGAGCTGATTGACGATGAAGAGCCGTTCTATGGCGAGGTGCCTGAGCTGCAGGGCGTATGGGCAACCGGGCGCACTCTAGAAGAGTGCCGCCAGAACCTGATCGAAGTCATCGAAGGCTGGGTGCTGGTCAGATTATCGCGCGGCTTGTCAGTACCACCTGTCGGTGAAGCGCACATTGCGCCGCCGAGGGAAATGCCGATTGTCTAGGCTTGTGCCGGTCTCATGGCGCGGTCTGGTGCGAAGGCTACGCCAATTGGGGTTTGAAGGGCCCTATGAAGGCGGTAAGCATCCGTACATGGTGCCCGGGGAAGTTGTTTTGACTCTACCCAATCCCCATCGGACAGAAATTGGTACGGACCTGCTGCAACGGATATTGAAACAGGCCGGCGTAAGTCGCCGGGAGTGGCTTGCTGCGGAGTAGATAGAACGAGCGAAGCAATCGCAGTAAGATCGAGCGGCTGGAACGGGCCAGTTGAAGGACGCAAATGACAAGTTGTGTATTTCCCAATCCGAGAGTCCACAATCAGTGGTTCGAGCTGGAGGTGCCATCAAAGACGGAGTGGGGGAAGCCTGATGAAAGTGGTCTTTGATGCCGGGCCCCTGATTACCGCCTGTAAATTTGAGGTCGCCGGCAGCCCTGTCGTTGATCATCTGGCGGCCTTCTGTGAGATCATGATTGCGCCGCGAGTGGAAGAAGAAGTTGCCATCCTGGGAGCTCGTTACGTAGACGGTCTGATAGCAGGCGAGCGTATAGCGAAGGGCGTCATTCAGGTCGTATCTGTCAAGGTACGAAAATGGACGGATCACCTCAGTGGCTACTCACTGGGCGAGGGAGAACGGCAGTCCATAGAGCTTTGCGGCCAGGAAGGTGGAGTGGATGGCCTGGTGACCGATGATTACCTGGCGTTTATGGCGGCGACACGGCTGGGGATGAAGACCTGGATATTGCCCGATTTGGTGATCGAATTGACGCGCGGCAAGTGTTTGCCTCCTGAAATAGCCGAAGCTATACTGAAAGCCATCAGTTCTCGCTATCGGGCTGGGGTGGTGCACCACAGTCTGGTGCGGCTACAGGAGATGATAAGCGATGCCAAAAGTTGTAGTGCCGATTGAGGATGAAATCCTTCGCGCAGCCGAACGGCGTAGGGCGGAGGGAGCGGAGAGGGGCGTGGCCGAATTCCTGGCCGAGCTGGTTCGTTTGGGTTTCGAGCACCGTTTCGAGCAGTTGTATCGGCGATATGAGACCGGCGAGATCAGTCTGGAACGCTTCGCCGATGAAATGGGGCTGAACCTCCGCGACCTGTACGAAGCTCTTGAACGACGCGGCTTGCCTACGTCGAACTTGAGCCAATGATGTGGAAAGCAGGCGAATTCCGCCTGGGTTCGGACCATGAATCGTGCAAAGGTCCGGAATGGAACCGCCAGTGGACGCTGATAGAGAATTTGGGGTTGGGGATTGCGGCCTTCGTGGCCTTCGTGATCTTCGTGGTTCAATCTCTTGCCACGAAGAGCACGAAGGGTTGGAATTGAAACGCAGATGGACGCCGATTGACTGTGAGTGATCAGGTGAAGGTGATACAGCAAGAGCTTATCAGTGAAATAGTACAGCGCCTGGTTGTGGCCTTGCAGCCCGACATGGTCTATCTTTACGGGTCTCACGCCTACGGTCAACCACATGAGAACAGCGACATAGACTTGCTGATCGTAACCCGTGATGCCACGTCGCCGGTCTACCAGCAAACGGTCCAGGCATATCGGGCCTTGCGAGGCCTTTGCGTTCCGGCGGAGGTCAAAGTGGTCACTCGCCAGCAGTTTGAGCGTCGGTCCCGCTGGCTTAGCTCTATCGAAAGAACCGTGAAGGAGAAGGGAAGATTGCTCTATGACTCCAGAGGCGGACGAGGTCGGCGAGTGGTTGCGTAAGGGTAGGAATGACCTGCTGTCGGCTCAGGTTCTGCTTGAGCATGATCCGCCCATAACGGACACCGCTGCCTTTCATTGCCAGCAGGCAGTGGAGAAAGCGCTCAAAGCCTATCTGATTTGGAAGAATGTGCCGTTCGAGAAGGTTCACAGTCTCGGTTATCTGATGGATTTATGCGAACAGCAGGACAAATCGTTCGCCGCTTTTCGAGACAGGGTTGAGGCGCTGGCCCCGTTCGCGGTGGGGATCCGTTACCCTGGCGAGTTGATGGATGTCCCGCCGGATGAGGCCAAAGAATTATTGGCGACAACTGAAGCCGTGTGGGAATTGGTGATTCGATTGCTGCCGCAGGACCTTAATTGAACCGCAGAGGGACGCGGATAGGGGATTTGGGATTGCGGATTTGGGATTGCGGATTGCGTGGTGAGCGGTCTTCGTGGCCTTCGTGAGCTTCGTGGTTCATAGATTCAGTGTTGGGTAGTGGGAGGACATGAGCGACGTGGTGATCCAGGTGGAGAACCTGGGCAAGATTTATCGCATTGGCCGGGCGCAGCGGCGACACGATACGCTGCGTGATTTTGTTGCGGATTGCGGATTGCGGATTGCGAATCTGGCCCGGCGCAATCCCACATCCGAAGCCCACAATCCGAATGCCGACGACCGCATCTGGGCGCTGAAGGGCGTGTCGTTCGAGGTGAAGCAGGGCGAGGTGGTGGGCATCATTGGGCGGAACGGCGCGGGCAAGAGCACGCTGCTGAAGATTCTGTCGCGCATCACCGAGCCGACGGAGGGCCGCGCGCGGGTGAAGGGCCGCGTGCGCAGCCTGCTGGAGGTGGGCACCGGCTTCCACCCGGAGCTGACCGGCCGCGAGAACATTTACCTGAGCGGGGCCATCCTGGGCATGAAGAAGGCCGAGATTGACCGCAAGTTCGACGAGATTGTGGATTTCTCCGGCGTGGAGAAGTTCCTGGACACGCCGGTGAAGCGCTACTCCAGCGGGATGCAGGTGCGGCTGGGCTTCGCTGTGGCCGCGCACCTGGAGCCAGAGGTGCTGCTGGTGGACGAGGTGCTGGCCGTGGGCGACGCCGAATTCCAGAAGAAGTGCCTGGGCAAGATGGAAGGCGTGGCGAAGGAAGGCCGCACGGTGCTGTTCGTGAGCCACCAAATGAATGCAGTCCGGACCTTGTGCAGAACATGCATGTTGCTTAAAGACGGTGTCCTTTCTCTGCGTGGAGAGCCGGAACCTGTTATTGCACGGTACTTAGGGTCTGATTCGTCCAATCATCAGTGGGTGGCCTCAGGCGATCATTCTCGGTTGGCCAACCCATACTTTACACCAACACGGATGACGATTGTAGACCGGCAACTCCAGCCCATCACGCGCGATATTCGCGCCGATGAGGAGTTTGGCGTGTTGATTGAGGGGATTGCCGAAAAATTAGACTCTGCGTTAACGGTGGGGTTTGCGGTTTATCGGGTGAGTGGCGAATTGCTGTTTTGGGCCTTGCATACTGACGCCAAACAGGATATGTGGCCAATAATCAGTAAGGGACGCAACAGTTTAATCGGTTGGGTGCCGGCCCATTTCCTTAATGAGGGTGACTACTCTGTCGAGCTGATAATTAGCCTCCATTTCATCTCGTGGATCAGCCAACCTGGAGTAAATGCGCCGACGATTCGGGTGAGCATCAGGGGAGGGCTAAGCGAGTCACCCTATTGGATTATGGCTCGACCGGGGTTGACATCGCCAATTATTTCTTTTGAAGTGCTTGAGAACCAGCGGTAAGTTCCGGTGTTCTAGGAAACCATTTTGTCAAGGGCCTGTGCAAGGCCTTGCTATTGGCTACTATCATCTATGAAGAGGGTCTGGCATTATGGGAATTGTGCGCAGGGGGCCGCCTGAAGAGCTGGTGCTGCTCCTGAGTAATGCTCTACGGATATCCATTTTCGTCGAAACGGGTACGTTTAGAGGTGATACGGTAAAGTGGGCAGCAAGTCATTTTAAGAAAGTCTTCACCATCGAGAATTCCGAAAAGCTCTTTCAAGAAGTTTCTAGCACGTACAAGCATCTTAAAAACGTGAAATTCATCTTGGGCGATTCTCGTGAGGTTCTTGCATCGCTTTTAGCAGAGATTCATGAGCCCGCACTGTTTTGGCTTGACGCTCATTGGTGTGGAACTGACTCCTGGGGGGCTGATGATGAATGTCCCCTTATTCAAGAGTTGGAAATCATTCTCTCTGCAAGGATTGACCATTTCATTCTGATAGATGATGCGCGCTTGTTCCTGTCCCCTCCGCCGTTGCCTCATGTTGTTGAGCAGTGGCCAACTATTGACGTTGTTTGCAGAACTGTTTACTCCAAGAGATCGGAGTATTATCTGGTTGTTTTTGAAGATGTTATTGTGGCCGTTCCAAACGTCGCTCGTTTACTGGTGGCAGAATATTGCCAGGCGGCGAACACTGAGGCTTGGGAAAAATTGGGATATCACGGTGCGAGGAATGGCTTTGATCTTATTAAGCGAGGGTTGATTTTGATTACGAGGGATGCCCTATACAAATTCAAGCAAGTTGCTGGGATTTAACGTTGTGTAAATGATCAAATTATACCCACTTCGCCACTTCTACAATAGATGGCTTCAGCCTGTGCTACCGACGAAACTGTGGAAGCCCGCTGTCTGGGCCTATATCCGCTATTTGCGGGATTGGGCTCAATACTCGCGGATGGCGGGAAGCGAAACGTGGCGGTTTGCGGACACCTATCCCTGTCTTTTTGACCGCATGGCTACCACGCCTTTCGACGCGCATTATTTCTATCAAAACGTATGGGCTTTTAAGGCGATAAAGAGGTCGGAGACACCCTATCATGTTGATGTGGGGTCGCAGGTGAGTTTTGTGGGGCTGTTGACTGCAATTACCCACGTTATTTTTGTTGATATTCGCCCTCTGGTGGTGAACGTGTCGAATTTCGATTCAGTGGCTGGCGACATTCTTAACCTGCCTTTCGACAGCGGCTCGGTGCGTTCGCTTTCCTGCTTGAACGTCGCCGAACACATTGGACTGGGGCGGTACGGTGATCGGCTGGACCCTGCGGGCACGAAAAAGGCTGCCCGCGAGCTGGGCCGTGTCCTGGCTCGCGGAGGGGACCTGTACTTTGCAGTTCCAGTAGGTAGGCCGCGGGTTTGTTTCAACGCCCATCGCATCCATTCGCCTCAGCAGATACTGGAATACTTTCACGGCCTCGACTTGGTGGAATTTTCTGCGGTCGGAGATGATGGAGCCTTCATCCACGAGGTAGAGCCAACAGGTTTTGAGAATGCGACGTATTCTTGCGGGCTATTTCATTTCAGGAAAGACTTGTGATGCCAAACCCATTGTCTGTACTGCGTAGGTTGAGAAATGCTTTCATGTTCGCGCGTGAGATGTTTGTGATTCCATATTGTGGTTGTGGTGGGCATAATGTGGGGACAAACAATGAGGGGAATCGCGACGCATGGATACAAAACGCTCTCCTAGCCATCCCGGCTGGCCATCGTATTTTGGATGCCGGCGCGGGGGAGTGCCGGTACAAACAGTTTTGTGCACATCTCGATTACGTCTCACAAGATTTCGCCCAATATGATGGGCGGGGGGACGGCGAGGCGCTACAGACTGGCGCCTGGGATTATTCGCAGATTGACATCATCAGTGACATCACAGATATTCCTCAGCCGGATGGTTCGTTTGATGCTGTGCTATGCAGTGAGGTTCTGGAGCATCTTCCTGAGCCAATTCTCGCCTTACGGGAGCTGACGCGCCTGATCAGGCCGGGTGGCGTACTCATATTGACTGCGCCGTTCTGTGCATTGACACATTTTTCGCCGCATTTTTACTACACGGGATATAGCCGGTATTTCTATGAATATTGGCTGGCCAGGTTGGGTTTTGAGATCGTAGAACTGAAGTGGAATGGCAATTATTTTGAGTATCTAGCACAGGAGCTGAGGCGGCTTCCCAGTGTGGGGCAAAAGTATGCCGGCAGAGGCTTGAGCCGAGTTGAGCAGCGCGCAATCGAAATTATTTTGCATTTACTCGCTCGACTTTCCCAGGGCAATAACGGGTCTGAGCAACTGTTGTCGTATGGGTTACACATCCTTGCACGTAAACAGGAAGGGTGTGCTTCGGAGCTGTTGACATGGTCATCGTGCGACTGATCGGCGGGCTGGGCAACCAGATGTTCCAATATGCGGCGGGGCGTAGCCTGGCGCTGCGACATGGCGTGGCGCTGAAGCTCGATATCAGCGGGTTCGCTGATTATCCGCTGCGACGATACAGCCTGGGCTGCTTCAATATCGTTGAGGAGTTCGCCTCACCTGAAGAGATTGCGCGGGTGAAGTCGCCGCCGCGCCGCCGATTGGTGCGGCTGATTCGCCGGGCCTGGCGCAAGGTGGCCGGGCCGCCGCCCTACTATCGTCAGCCGGTCTTTCAGGAAAGCATGTTGCGCCCTTTTGACCCCAATATCTGGAGGACACCGCGCGATGTGTACCTGGATGGCTATTGGCAGAGCGAGAAGTACTTCAAGGATATTGAGCACATCATTCGCAGCGAGTTTACGTTCAGGCCAGAACAGGACCTGCAGAGCCGCGACATCGCCGCGATGATCGCCGAGACGAATTCGGTCAGTATCCACGTGCGGCGCGGTGACTATGTGTCCAACCCGCTGACGAACCGGGTTCACGGCGTGTGTGGTTTGGATTACTATGCTGCGTGTGTGCGCTTCATGGCGGACAGAGTGGGTAAGCCTCATTTCTTTGTTTTTTCCGATGAGCCAGAATGGGCTGCGGAGAATTTACGTTTCGCTTACCCGATGACCTTTGTCACGCATAACCGCGATGGGCGGGAGTATGAAGACCTGCGCCTGATGAGCCTATGCCGGCATCACATCATCGCCAACAGCTCGTTCAGTTGGTGGGGGGCGTGGCTCAACGCCAGGGCGGGGAAAATCGTGCTTGCGCCCCAAAGGTGGTTTAATGAACCGGACCGAGATACGTCGGACCTGGTGCCGGATGGTTGGATCAGGGTTTGAGACAACATGAACGACTTTTCTCCTCGTGTCAGCGTCCTTATGCCAGTCTACAACGGCGAACAATATCTCGATGAGGCTGTGCAAAGTATCCTGTGCCAGACATTTCGAGACTTTGAGTTTCTCATTATTGATGATGGCTCGACCGATGGCACGAAGGCGATACTTGACAGTTACAACGACGAGAGAATTCGCCTTGTGCGCAATGAACGCAACATGGGTCTGACCAAATCGCTGAACAGAGGTCTGGTGTTGGCGCGGGGAGATTATATTGCCCGCCAGGATGCGGATGACGTTTCCCACCCGGAACGTTTGGCGAAGCAGGTGCAATTTCTGGAGAGCAATCCTCAGGTAGGCATGTTGGGTACGGCTTACCAGAGAATTGATGTTCACGGTCTACCCCTATCCACGGTTGAGGTCTTGGCCAGCAACTCAGAAATCCAGGATGCTCTTTTATATGGAAACCGCTTTTGCCATGGCTCGGTCATGCTGAGGCAAAAGGCGTTGGAAGCTGTCGGCAATCATTGTTATGAAATGGCTGAACCCGCCGAGGACTACGATCTGTGGCTGCGTATGAGCGAACGGTTTGAGGTGGCCAATCTGCCGGAAGTGCTGTACAGCCTGCGGATGCATTCGGCGTCGTTGTCGTCGGTGCGGGCGGCGGAGCAGCGGCGGTGCGCGAGGATGGCGGTCGAGAAGGCTTTGGAGCGGCGATTCCGGGAATATGGCAGCGCGCTGGTGTCGGATGAAGCGTTGGCGAGGTGCTACCTGGAGCTTGGTTTACAGCATGTCGCTGAAGGCGATTGCCTTTCGGCATCGAAATATTTTGATAAATCGCTTGAGGTTTACCCTCAACGAGACTTGTGGGAATCTGATTTTGAACTACTGGCTTTGCGCAAGGTGATGGACCTTTATCATGTAGTGTTGCGGCCAAGCCTGAGTCATGAGGACGCTGCATTGGTGTCGGTTGGTTTCGTTCAGAGGGTGTCTCGAATGATGCCGTCTTCTCAATATCGCCGCGCTGCACTGGAGGCAAGGATGTTGTCTGAGTTAAGGATTTCAATGGCGTTTGCATGTTACCGTGACAAGATTTACGGTCCCGTGCCGAAGTTGTGCCTGTTGGGACTATGGGGTGATCGTCGCTGGCTGGGAAATCGAGGTGTATTGTCCATTGCGATACATTCTGTGTTGAAGCGAGCAAATCGCTTTTTGGAGAGACGGATTTTGGAGAAATAGTTCCACGGCTGAGCCAAAAGGACATTATGACAAAAAAGTTGTTAGAGGATAAACCGGCATCATTGCTGACAAATCCTGGGTTTCTGGCACTTGTCCTGCTCGGTAGTTCGATGGTATGGACGTTGGCGACACTCGCCTGGGCGCCGGTAAGTGACTGGGCGCAACCCGCTGTGGTGCCGCGTCCTCCTGGTAGCATGACGGGGAATGCGTTGGCGGTTGATACTACAGGAACCCTTCACGTCTTCTGGAGTGGTTCAGCCGCAGACGATGTGGTAATTGCCGGCCTAGAGAGTGAAGAGCAAAATCGGGATATTTTCTATTCCACGTGGAATGCGACGTCTTGGTCCGACCCTGTCAATATCATCAGTGGTAGCGGGGCGGTTTTTCATCCTCGTGTCGCCCTCGATGATCTGGGAAGGTTGCACATGGTCTGGAACGATGTGTGCCTTAAGTACTCGTGGGCACACATTAGCGAGGCAAGATCGGCGCGAGTCTGGATGAACCGGGCCAAATGCATAGCCGACTTGGCGACGACTCAACCTGCGATCGTGGCCAACGATAGCTTAGGCGTTCTTGTGGCTTATACGACTGGGCAAGGAAGTGTCCAGCTTGTGCAATCTGATGGAGGGGATGCACCGTGGTCAGCGCCCGAAACGGTGGGGGTAGCGCGGGCCGGTTCTAACAGTACTGAGGCGGCGGTATATACCGGCCACCCTGCGCTGACGGTTGACAGCTCCCGAACTATTCATGTGACCTGGTCGTCGTACCCAAATCGGGCGTATCCGCCACTGGGGCTCTTTTATGCTCATCGCATCGATGGGGATGAAACATGGAGCGCGCCTTTCGAGCTTGGCCCCATGCACCACACTCAAGCTGCTTTGGCGGTGGTAGATGGTCGAACAGTGGTGGCTGTCTGGAACGGCGATGTCGGACTGGCCGGTCGTTACGCGCGCATTTCTGAGGATGGTGGGCGCACATGGTCTCCGATGGAAGTCATCTTGCCTCAAACAGTAGGTGGAGGAATGACGGAGTCGCCAGGAATCGCAATTGATGGGGTGGGAACAGCGCATGTCATGGTGGCGAGCGACGAGTGGGTTTTTTATACTTGCCTTGAGAATGGTCACTGGACGCCCCCTGTCCAACTCCCCCCGCCGCTTCCCGATTTTGATGGGAGAAAACAGGTCAAAATTGACCTAAAGCATCAGGAGACCAACAGCCCCTTTCTAGCAATTGTGGGGGGTAATCAACTCTGTGCTGTGTGGGCAGCAGCGAAAGTAGGGTTGTTTTACTCTTGTCGAGACATTGCTGCGCCGGCCACATCGCCAAGGCCAGTAGCAACGAATAGCGCTACTGTGACCCCTACGCCTAAGGCAACAGTGGAAGCGATTAGGACTTCAACTGCGCTTGTCATACCACGTCCTACTCTGCTGGCTTACCGTGGACAAATATCGAGGGATTTTAATGAAATGCCTCCTCAATGGATTCCGTTCGTGATTGCAGTGGCATCTGCAGTTGGAGGTATACTTGCTGTGATTTTGCTTCAAAGTCTGTTTTTTCGGAAATAGTTACCCGTGGAAAAACAGGGCAGGGCTAATTAGACTGATGGGTGATAAGATTCACTACTAGACCGGGGTGGATTTGTCCGTGAGGATACTGTACATAAACCCTGCAACGAGCATAGGAGGTGCTGAGACTAATCTGTTAAACCTTCTGGAGTATGGCCCTAAGTTCGGGGTGGAACCGGCAGCAGTTCTCATCCCTGGTGATGGCTCACTCAAAGAAGAGATTGAAAGTAAGGGGATTCCTGTAGGTATTGTATCCTATTATGGATTCAAACTTCCTAACCCGCTCCGATATTTTCAGACTCTGCTAGAGATGAATTTCTGGGTTCGGCGGACTAAGGCGGATGTGATACATCACAACCTGCAGTTTTTGTCTCACTACACATTTCGATTGGGACAAATCAGCGGTAAACCAACTGTGTGTCACGTCCGCAGCATTGACACAAACGGTTATGTAATACCTCCTCAGAGGCGTTGGCTTTCGAAAATGAGCCGCATTGTTGCGATTTCCAATGCGGTGAAGCAGGACTTAGTGCGTTATGGGATCCCTGCTGAAAAAATTGTGGTTGTCTATGACGGGATAAATACAGGTTGTTTTTCTGGCTCGAGCAATGACCGTTCTCTGCGTGACGCCGTGAGTATCAGTGATGACATAACTTTAGTTGGCCTGATTGGACGGCTCGAAAGAGAAAAGGGGGTCTTAGATTTCATTGAGGCGGCTCGAATTGTCGTTGGGCGTGGCGCTAAAGTGCGTTTTATCGTGGTTGGTCAGGATAGTTGCGGAGGGCAGTTCGAGCGAGAAGTCAAGCATACCTGTCGAAGACTGGGATTGCAGGATCACGTGTCTTTTCTAGGATTCCGAAAGAATATTCCACAAATCCTGAGAGAACTCGACGTGTTCGTACTTGCGTCATGGATGGAAGGTTTATCGGATGCCGTCCTGGAAGCCATGGCCAGTCGGACGCTGGTAGTAGCAACCAAAGTTGGGGGGGTTTGCGAAATTCTGCAAGACGGGCAGACTGGGATTTTGGTCAGCCCGCATAATCCAGCGGACTTGGCCCGAGGTATTTTAGATGCCTTAAACTTGCCTCTTGAACGTGCGTCTGCCATTACGTCGGCAGCTTACGAGAAAGTAACCAGGGATTTCAGCATGCAGCGACAGGTCGAACATCTGAGATTGTTGTATTCTTCACTTCTCCGCACAGAAGTTAGACCATGAAGTACCATGTATTGAAACAACAAGTGGAACCATGACCAAAGTGCTTTTTATTGCCCACTATAGCGGTATCGGCGGCGCAGAAACAAATCTGCTGAATATCATGCGCTTCGCCTCGCAGGGGAACTTTCAGCCAGTTGGCGTATTGGTCCCTAGACGTGGGCCGCTCTCCGACGCCTTCGAAGAGCTGGGTTTTCCGGTCGGAGTTGTCCATTATCATGCACTGCGTTGGCCCAACCCGCTGCGCTATCTTCAGACCCTGTGGACCCTGCGATCTTGGGTCAAAAAGACTCAGGCCGATGTGATCCACCTCAATCACCAGTGGCTCATTGAATTCGCGGTGCGAGCTGGCCAGCTCACGGGTTGTCCGGTGGTGTGCCACGTTCGCAATTTGTTGTCCGAGGCTGAGATACAAGGGCTCCAGCCGTGGTTGGCGGAAGCCGAGGCAATTGTGGGGGTTTCGCACGCGGTAGTAGATAGACTTCTGACCAGTGGCGTGCCACGGAATAAGGTTCATTTGATTCACGATGGAATTGAAATGGATAAGTTGGCGGCAGTGTACCCGGCTGGCGCATTCCGTCAGGAACTTCGGCTTTCGCCATCAGTTCGTCTCGTCGGCGTGGTCGGACGGGTGGTTCCAGAAAAGGGAATTGAGGATTTTGTGGAGGCGGCCGCTACGGTTCTCAAACGAACGTCGAATGTGCGGTTCGTTGTCGTGGGCGACGATGCAGAGAGCGGATCTTATATAGAGTTCCTGAAAAACAGAGCGGCCGCCTTAGGTGTCGAATCGCATATCAATTTTACCGGGTTTCGTCGCGATGTACCGGCCATTTTGCAGGACTTAGACCTGGTCGTTTTGCCCTCTCGCAGCGACATGCCTGAGGGACTGCCCAACAGCGTGCTCGAAGCGCTGGCTGCTGGTCGTATCGTGGTGGCGACGCGCAACAGCGGTGTGCCGGAGGTCGTTCACGATGGCGTGAATGGCCTTCTTGTAGATTGTGACGACGTGCCTGCGTTGGCAGAGGCGATGGAACGCGCCCTGACGTTGCCCGAGCAAGGTCGGCTTTGGATGCAGGAAGCGGCTCGCCAGTCCGTCCAGGACAGGACAATTGAGAATCAGGTGCGTCAGTTGGGAGAGTTGTACCGATATGTTCTATCAAAACGGCAACGAAGGCCTGACTAGTGCCAATCTTGTACTGGCCTGATACAGTTCTGGAAAGCAATAAGAATGTCTAGCAGAATACGGTGTCTTTTGATTGCTCCCCTGGCCAGAGGTGGCGGTTTCACTGGTGAGGATGCTTACACAGAATCTCTGTTACGCTACCCACCCCGTGGGGTCGAATATATCTTTCATGACGACTTGATACGAGACTCAAAAGGCTGGCGAGTGCCTTGGGTTCACAAGCTTTTCCACTGGCTGGGTGAATCGCGCTGTGGGTTGTTGCCTCATACATGGGTTCAAACGTTCGGAACGAATGAGCATTTTGATCTGATTCATATTCACGGTTGGGCAGTGCATCTCGCGGGGAATCTCAAGAACCGAGCGCCTATTGTCATCAGTGCCAGTTCTGCCCCAACCTATGGTCTACGCACTTACAAAGAGTGGTCAGATCGAAGAATCGCTGTATACGGTTGTGTGATGAAGCTGCTACAACGAAGACTCGAGATTTATGATAGCTTCTTCCACAGTGGGCCGGCGCGGCGCATTCTGCTCTGGTCTCGATGGGCGCGTGATTACTACATTGACGAAGGGACCGACGGTTCGCTACTGTCGGTTGTATCGCCAGGCTTATTCGTACCCGAGCTCCGGAGTCGTCAAGCTGATGATCAGTTAAAGCTGCTCTTTGTCGGGAATGACTTCGTCCGAAAGGGTGGTATAGCACTCCTGCAAGCTTTCTCAGACTTGCGCGCCCGGTTCGGACATAAAGTCACCCTGACTATCATCAGCAATTATACATGGTCGAAGGCCATACCATATGGAGTGGCTTGGCTGCGAAGTGTGAGTCACTTGGAAATTGATAATGTCTATCAAGAACATTCCTTGTTCGTGTTACCGGCCTACGCAGAGGGTTTTGGCATGTGCGTCCTTGAAGCCATGTCGCACGGTTTGCCTGCCGTAGTTACGAATATTGCGGCCCTACCTGAGATTGTGTCGGATGGGGTGACCGGCTTTACCTGCCCGATAGGTAACATCGAGACATTAACTACAGCGCTGGAACGTCTCGTGTGTGATGATGATCTGCGCGCCCACATGTCTCGCGCTGCTCGTGAACGAGTCGCAACACATTTTAGCCCGCCAGTGGTTGGAGCTCAGCTCCGTCAAGTATATGACGAGGCGGTTCATTATTAGATTGGCTAAATCTGTCCACAATCTGCCATGTCGCCGGTCGGATCCAGCAATTGCTTAGAAAGAATCCAATTGCGGCGCTAGTTTTGGACGTTCATTACAAGCATGCTGCGGATGAGACCGGTTGATGGCTTCTTTGACTGTTCGCATATTTATCCATAACTTCAGCCTCCAACTCACAGCCACCCTAAGGTCGCAGAGTGTTGGGATGTTGGATACCCCAAAGGAAGAATCTTTGACTTACACCAATTGCCCTAAGCTATCAGTCGTTGTAGTAGCCTATAACGAAAGTCACATGTTAAATGATTGCCTGCGCTGCGTCGAATGGGCTGACGAGATTGTTGTAGTTGACTTAGGTAGCAGTGATGATACAGTGGAGATCGCCAAAAGGTTTGGTGCCAAGGTGTATGAGCACCCGCACGTGAATTGGGTGGAATTGGTACGCAATTTCTCCTTTGAATTGGCAACGGGTGACTGGATCCTCATGCTTGATCCAGATGAGAGAGTGCCTCCGAAGCTTGCTGAGGTGATCCGCGCGCTTATCCGTGGGTCACCTCAGTTCACGGCGGTGCGCATTCCGTTTTGCCATTCGATATTCGGCAAGATCATTGATCGCTCTGGCTGGGGACACCACGCTCTAACCAGGCTGTTTCGTCGTGGCCATGTAACATGGAGGCCTGAGGTGCATTCGCAGCCTGAGGTATCTGGGGCTGTCCTCACGCTGCCCTACTCTGGTTCAGAAATGGCCATCTTTCACTTAAATTATTCTAGCGTCAGTCAGTGGGTCGAAAAAATGAACAGATATACAACGGCTGAGGCGCAGCGCCTCAGAGCGCGACATCGATCATTTCACCCACTGAAGCTGTTCTACCAGCCCGCGAAGGAATTCTGGAATAGATACTTCATTGCCCAAGGGTTTCGAGATGGTTTGCATGGCCTGATACTGAGCCTGCTGATGGCATTCTATTACCTAGTTACATACGTGAAGTTGTGGGAACTCGAGAGGAACGAGTCGGCTTCACCGAAGTAAGTTCTGTTCGTATCAACTACTGACCGGAACGCAAGTTTTTAAATTTTGGCCGCTTATGGTGTATAATAAGCGGCATGGACGAGAAACGATCACACGAAGCAAAAGATTGGAAGGAAGGCCGACGCTTACGGGCCTGGGAGTTGTATCAGGCTGGCTGGAAACAGGTCGAGATTGCCGAAGCGTTGGGGGTCACACCTGGAGCAGTCAGCCAGTGGTTGAAGCGGGCGCGAGAAGGCGGCGTAGCAGCGCTGTACAGGCGCAAGGCGGCTGGGCCGAAGCCTCGGCTGAGCGCCGAGCAGCGTGCACGCCTGCCGGAATTATTGGCGCGCGGGGCGGAGG
>Ga0129299_1001037_pt1 | contig 18624 bp, 17 predicted proteins | sample ConPoolayeCmetaG_FD_94477 | JGI IMG/M metagenome (GOLD analysis project Ga0129299, IMG submission 94477) | Hot spring microbial mat communities from California, USA to study Microbial Dark Matter (Phase II) - Cone Pool mat layer C metaG ...
ATTACGTGTACCTGCTGCGCGAGCAGAAGCTCGGGCCTCTCAACGATCGTCAGGCCATGGCCCTGCGGGCGATTGACGCGGCGGCGCAGAGACTGGTCGAAATGGTCAGGCACTACCTCAACCTGTCAAGGATCGAGAACGGCCATTTTGTTCCTGTGCCGACAAAGGTGGCGGTTGCGGAAGATGTCATCAAGCCGCTGATAGAGGCTCTGGATGCGGAGATAAAGGACAATGAGGTCCGGATTGAGGCGCAGGTTGACGCGGGAGTCGTCTTGCATGCGGATGTAAATATGGTCAGGGAGGTGTTTGAAAACCTGGTGGGCAACGCTATCAAGTACGGAAAGCGCGGCGGGCTTGTGCGCATCACAGGCAGGCATGAGGGAGACAGGGTGGTGTTTTCCGTAGGCAATGATGGGCCCGGAATAGAACCGGACCGAATTCCTCTGCTCTTCAGGAAGTTCGGGCGGCTGGATGCAGGCGCGTCAAAGGGCAAGAAGGGCACGGGACTTGGCCTTTTCATCTGCAAACACATCGTCGAGGCGCACGGTGGAAAGATCAGTGTGTCTTCCAGACCTGGCGAGTGGACAGAGTTCGAATTTTCCTTTCCCGCCTGGACGCTGCCGGTTGCAGCAGGCGTGCCGGCGCGCGATCCGGCAATTTCTCAAACACAAAATCCGGCATAATGAGGCGATCGGGAACAGCCGATCTTCCGCTGCACGGCGGCAGGGTGCCCGCATGGCTGGCGAACCGGATGGCAGCTCTCGGCGGTGCGATTGTTGAGGCCGTGGTGTGGCATTACGGCAGGGGCGAGTTCCTCGCGCGTCTGAGCGATCCATGGTGGTTTCAGGCTTTCGGTTGCGTCCTGGGCATGGACTGGCACTCGTCGGGAGTCACCACGTCGGTTCTCGGCGCGCTCAAGAGGTCGTTGAACCCCCTTTCGAGGGACCTGGGAATCTACATTTGCGGCGGACGGGGCGGGCGGGCCAGAAGGACGCCGGACGAACTTAATGCGGCTGCCGAGGCCAACGGCCTTGACGGGGCCTCGCTTGTGAGAGCCAGCAGGCTTGTTGCGAGGGTTGACAATAATGCGGTGCAGGACGGTTTCCAGATATATCTGCATGTTTTTGCGCTGACCGCGGACGGCGAATGGGCAGTGATTCAGCAGGGCATGAACCCTGAACTTGGCATGGCGAGGCGGTATCACTGGCTTTCAAGGGGACTGCGTTCCTTTGTGGAGGAGCCGCATGCCGCTGTTGTTGGAGAGAATCAGGGGCTGATCATAAATCTGACCCATCGGAAGGCTGAAGATGCCCGCAACATCCTGCCCCAAATGTGCCGCGAGCCGCCCCGCACGATTCTCAGGGAGGCTGCGCGTATCATAATGCCATCCCGTCATGATGTCAGGGCTGAGGATGTTGATCTGGCCAGGCTTGGAGCAGTGCTTGCCACGGCTCATGATCACGGAGTGAACGATTTCGCCTCGCTGCTGCTCTGCCCGGGGCTGGGGCCCCGCACGCTCAGGGCTCTGGTGCTGATAAGCGAAGTGATTCACGGCACGCGGTCGCGATTCGCGGATCCGGCGCGGTTTTCGTTCGCGCATGGGGGCAAGGACGGGCATCCTTTCCGGGTGCCGCTCGACGTGTACGATACCAGCATAAGGGTTCTCAGGGATGCGGTGGCCAAGGCCAGGCTCGGGAGAACGGACAAAATGGCAGCTGTGCGCGTTCTTGACCGCATTGCCAGGTCGGCGGAAGCTCATTGCCGTTTCGATGTTGATTTTGACGGTCTGACAATGACCGAGAAGGCGGCTTCTAACACGAAATCTCAGTCTATTCCGCAGGCGGGGGAGCGGCAGCTCGAGCTGAGGCTGTAGGTGCAGGTTTTGCGCCGGTCCCGGCCGGACTGCCGGCAGAATGCGGGTCAGGAGCCGGTTTTCTGCTCCTGATTGCGGATGCGGTTCTTGTCCGATTCCCTTTTCTCCTCGATTCTGGCCAGCTCCATGGCAGCATCCTGCCGCAGAGCTTGCGCTTTGGCTTCGGCCTCCGGGTCGTCGGAAAGCGCCTTCAGCCTCTCCTCCAGGCGCAGGATGATTTCGGCCCGCTTCGCATCGTACATCCTGTCAATTCCTGCGAGACGAGTCTTCTGTTCAGGGGAGTATGTCCTGAGCCCTCCCAGCCGTTCCATTGCGATTTCGTATGCGGATTTCATTTCGGATTTTGTGTTTGATGAATGGCCGGATTTCATAACCTCTCGGAAAAACATCTGTCCGGACACGACGTGGTACACTCCCGGATCCGGCAACGCGGCGTGTCATGTCTGGGCTGCGGATTCCTCATCTGCAAGGCGCGCTCCCTCCATGAGAAGGCCCATGACCGGTGCGTTTATGGTGCGCCGGTCCGGCGTTTTTTTGATTGCGCGGAAAGACCCTTCCTTCCACTTCATAAAGGCATAAAAGGCCGCCTCTCCGGTCAGGGCCCCCAGTTCCGCATGGACAACCTCTCCGTTCGCGATGCCCAGCTCTCCCTTCTCCGAACCCCGGGCCATGACAATTGTCATGGTTCGGCCGGCTGATGTCACAAGCTGGACGAGATCGCTGAAATTCACGTCGGAGAGGGAACCTGCAACCGAGGGCTCGCCGGACTCGTCCCGTTTGACGCGCGCCAGCCATGTTTTCATCTTGAGGAGCAGAAGTTCCGTGTCAACCGGTTTGGTCAGGACATCTTCCGCTCCTTCCATAAGGCATTTCCGCTGTATGTTGCGCGACTTGCTCGATGTGGTGATTACAAATGGTATCGAAGCCGTTGCCGGCTTTTCCTTGAGCCTTCGGCAGAAGCCAATGCCGTCCAGGAACGGCATCTGGAGTTCGCAAAGAACAAGCTCGAATGCCTCCTGCTCCAGAACGTTAAGTGCGGTTTCGGCATCTCCCACCACACGAACCTTGTGTCCGCGCTCGATGAGAAACGAAGCAAGGACGGGCGAAACGGCTTCTTCCGGATCAACGACAAGTATTCTTGCGCTGCTGGGCGTCGAGCCGAGGACGAACGCCTCGTCGCGCAGAACGCGTAACAGGTACCGGATGGCCTTTCTGGCCGTATCCGTCTGGCAGCCGGCGCACAGCCGTTCTATCTGCGTCCGAAGTTTCTCACCGTCGGCCCCTGCCTGGGGCGACGATTCAATGGTCTGCTGGTACGCGCGTACGACAGCCATGATGGTGCCTTCGACGGATTCGATTGGCGACGATGCTCCCGCTTCGATGAGAGATTCTATTCCGTATTTTTCGGCCATGTGCTTTCGGGCTTCATGGTTCTGAGGAAGCGCTGACAGCCAGGATGCAAGATCGAGGATGTGGACTCTCGACATCGGAAGGCCCATGCGTGTTGCGACGAGCTGGCAGTAACGTGACCGGTCAAGAATCCTGCGGAACTGCTTCTCCGAGCCTGCGCATGCCGCGTGCGCCAGCGTTCTCGCCAGAACAACCGCAGCGTTCAGTTCGGCGAGTTGTTTTGTCAGTTCAGCCGGCATGTTGGCATCTCTCGCTAGTCCACATTCTGCAGGACAATGTTGAATGTGAGCTTTTCCTTGCCGCGCAGCACGGTGACGGCAACTGTTTCCCCTGCTTCATGGCGGTCCATGACGGCAAGGAAATCGTCAATGTTGGAAACGGGTTGCCCGTCCGCTTCGATTATTACGTCGCCCATTTCTCCCCGGCGCCGCGTCTCCTGCATTCCGCGAATGCCGGCCTTTGCGGCGGCGCTGTTCGGCAAAGTTCTGAGCACGCCGACGCCTGTGTAGCCCGCGTTGCGCAGAATGTGGTCGGGCATGATCTGGATGCCGAGCCCGGCGCGGCGCACTCTCCCGTCGCGTATCAATTGCGGAACCATGCGCCTGATGATGTCAACCGGCACGGCAAACCCGACGCCTGCGTAACTTCCGCTTGTTGTTACTATTGCAGTGTTCATTCCGATCAGCCGTCCTGCGGAATCCAGGAGGGGCCCGCCGGAATTGCCCGGGTTGATTGCCGCGTCGGTCTGGATGACGTCGTATATTGTTCTGCCCGTCATTGTGCGGATGGTCCGCCCAAGGGCGCTGACGACTCCGACGCTCAGGGATGTGTCGAGTCCGAACGGATTTCCGATGGCCAGGACCGTCTGGCCGACTTCAAGGTCCGAGGAAGTTCCGGTTATAATCGGCACAAGCGTGTCCGGCGGAGCGTCAATCTTCAGGACAGCGATGTCGTGATCCGGGTCAACGCCGACGACGGACGCATTGTAGGTTGTTCCGTCCTTCAGCGTCACCTGAACAGCGGACGCCTGATAAATAACGTGGAAGTTGCTTATGATGTGCCCCTCCTTGTCCCACACGAATCCTGAACCGGCGCCCTGGGGGACTTCGTAAAGGCACGCACTGAAGAAGTCGCGCAGTATGGCCTTGTTGGCCACCGAAACCACGCTGGGCGAGTGGCGTTTGAATATTTCGATTACCGTCTGTTCAGAAGGCAGCAGGTCCCGCTTCAGAGGTCTGCTTTCGGCGGCGCGCGAAAGTGTGACGAGGAGCATTACGGCGGCAATGCACCCGCAAAATATTCGGATCGGCGTCTGCCGCCGCAGTTTACAGGTTTTCATCTCATATCTCCCGGAGAGGGGCCGGCGTGCGCCCGGTCCCGCCAGCGACGGCCCTCATACTAGTCTATCGTTCAGTCACAATCAAGCCCGGCTGGGAACCATGAGCGCGCATTTGTGTTTGAGAAATGGCAGCCATGCATGACCTGCCGGAAGAAAGCCATGTTCAGGAACGACAGAGGTTGCGCAATCAGACAACGGAAACTGAATACGCAGAATGCGAGCAAGATGCCATTTCTCAAACCGCCAGGGATTGGTTTCCAGCGCCGCATCTGCATTGTTGCTGAGTGCCTGAAATACAGGCACAAAACTGCGCACCGAAGCGCAGCGCCCCGCCGTTCGGGCCGATCACAGGACAAGCCATGAAAAGAGACTGTGATGTCAGGGAAGGACCGCTTCGATAGCAGCCGGTCTTTCTTTCAACCCCGCTTCTTGTTTGACGGTTTATTTTCCGGGCTTCAGTATCGCTTCGCGTTTGGCGGGGGAGCGGAAAGCCAGGCGGACAGAGTGGATAGAAAGATCTGTGATGGAGCCGTTGCTGGGAAAGTTCATTGTTACCGCCGGCATGATCAGTTTGTCGGTTGTTTTCGGAGCGTTCTGCAGGCGCAGGAACTGGGCCGGCGACCGGGCGGCGGAGGCGCTGATGACGTTTGTCGCCGTGTTCGGTTATCCGGTGGTTGGGTTTCTGAGCATCTGGGGAATCCGTCTGACCGCGTCCGATCTTGCCCTGCCTGTGATGGCTGGTGCTCAGTGCGTGGTGATGACTTTTGTGTCGCTTGCGCTGAGCGGGTTCGTGTCGCGGGATAGCTCCGAACGAGGGCTCCTGGCGATTGCAGGAGGGGTGGGGAACAATGGTTTCACGATGGGGGCTTTTGTTCTATATCTGTTGGCGGGCGAAGAGGGGCTGGCGTTGAGCGGAGTTTATGGCCTGATTTTTACGCCCGTGGTGGTTTTTTTGCTTTATCCCATAGCCAAGCGTTATTCGAGCAAGGGGCCGCCGACATCTCTCCTGAGGCTGGCCCTGAAGAATCTCACAGACTGGAGGTCAATCGGCCTTCCCGTCACTGTAATGGCGATGGCGCTCTCATGGGCGGGAATAAGAAGGCCGGCGTTTGTTTCAGACCTCCGCCTAGTTGATGTCATAACATACACATCCCTGCCTGCGGCTTTCTTTGCCATTGGGCTGAGGCTCAGATTGTCGGGAATATGGGATCTGCGCAGACATGTTTTGTGGCTGGCCGGCATGCGTTTTGTCGGCGGAGCATGCGTCGGGGTTGCTCTGGCCGCCATAACCAGGCTGACGCCCTGGGGATTTCATGGAGTTCGGTGGACGGTTTTTGTCGTGCAGTCCTTTGTGCCCATGTCGGTGTCCAGCGTTGCCGTTGCGAACATGTTCAGTTTGAAGGCGGACGAAGCCTCGGCCCTGTTTGTCGCGAACACATTCATGTACCTTGCGCTGGTCCTGCCCATCGTATTTGGGGTATTCTGAAGCTCGAGGCAAGCGGGCTGTTTGGGGAGGAGGAAAGATGAAACGAACATTGAGAATCAGGAGATGGGAAGAATTGACGGCGCCGGCATTTGCCAGAGCGGTGAGAGAGACGGGCCGAACATGCGCCGTGCCTCTGGGTGTGATCGAGAAGCACGGCAATCACCTGCCCCTTGGCACGGATGTTCTTTTTGTGAAGGCCGTCACGGAGATGGCAGCCCGGACTGAGCCGGTGCTTGTGTTTCCCGCCCTGTGTTTCGGACAGATACAGGAGGCAAGACACGTTCCGGGCGCTGTTGCGCTGGGAAGGCGGGTGTACTTCGATCTGTTGGAGAACCTGTGCGAAGAAATAGCCAGGAACGGTTGCACGAAGATCGTCCTGGTGAATGGACACGGCGGCAACGAATCGTTTCTGTCGTATTTTGCGATGGTGCAATTGGAGAGAGAACGGCGGTACGCCGTGTATGTGGCAAGGCTCTCGGACTATATCGCCCCGGTTCTTGCGTCCCAGGCCTGGAGAAAAATGAAGGAGACGGATATTGATGCACATGCCGGCGAGTTCGAGACGAGCTGGATGCTGGCGATCCGCCCCGACCTGGTGCGGATGAACAATGTGAAGGAGGCCGCATTGCCAAGGGGCAGGCTGCGCCATGTGCCCGCCCTGGCGGACGGCATCTGGTGGTACGCCGACTACCCTGAACACTATGCCGGCGACGCCCGGCCGGCCAGCATCGAAAAGGGGCGGTATCTTGTCAGCCGGATCGCCAGCCGCCTCAGCGCCATCTTCAAGGCGGTCAAGGCGGATAAGTCATCTCACAGGCTTCTTCGCGAGTTCTTTGCGCGTGCGCGTCGGCCTCTGGGGCGGCGTCTTGCGGGACGGCCGTGAGAGACTCATGTACGCTTGCGTGAAGCAAGGTTGCAGGGCGTCATCCGTTCTTTCGATCTGACCGGTACCATTCCACAAACTTGCGGATCCCTTCGTGCACCGGCGTTGCCGGATTGTAGCCTAGGAGGCGCCTTGCCTTGGAAATGTCGGCGCATGTGATTTGCACATCGCCGGGCTGGGGAGGGAGCCGTTCAAGCACGGCTTTCCGTCCCATGGCGCATTCAAGAAGGCGGACAAGTTCCGAAAGTGTCGTGGTCTGCGACTCGCCCAGATTTATGATTTCGTATCCGAGGTCCCTGTCAACAGCCGCTGCGATTCCGTCAACGACATCGTCGCAGTAGGTGTAGTCTCTTGCGGTGGCTCCGTCACCGTAAAAAGGCAGGGGTTTGCCCTGATCTATCAGGATCGCGAACTTATGAATCGCCATGTCCGGCCTCTGCCTTGGGCCGTAGGCGGTGAAGAAACGGAGCGCCGTGAACGAGATGCCGTACAGATGAAAATATGTGTAACCGTAAAGTTCGCATGCCGCCTTGGTGGCGGCATAAGGGCTGACCGGTCTGTCAATGCGGGCGTCTTCCCTGAATGGGATTTCCCTGACATTCCCGTACACGCTTGAAGAGGACGCGAAGACGAACCTTTTGATCGAGTGTCGCCTGCACTGCTCGAGCAGATTCAGGGTGCCGCGGCAGTTCACTTCCTCGTACAGCAGAGGCTGGCTGATGCTTGGCCTGACTCCCGCTCTGGCGGCCAGATGAACGATCACATTGAATCGGCCGGCCTCGAAAAGACGGTCAAGCAGCGGGATGTCGAGTATGTCGCCCTGCACAAACGTAAATGCAGGATGCCTGCGCGCAGCGGCGATGTTCCTCAGTTTGATCGCAGGGTCGTAGTAATCATTGAGGTTGTCCAGGACAGTCACCCTGTCCCCGCGCGCAAGCAATCTTTCCGAAAGATGGCTGCCGAGAAATCCAGCGCCTCCTGTTACAAGAATATTCATCAGGAGTTCTCCGGTTTGAAACGGCACAAGTGTGCAAATTTTGCGATGCAATGTCAGCAGTTTTTTGCCTTATGCTGTGTGTCTCTCAAAGCCGCATGTTTCGATTTTTCGGAGAGCCGCAAGATGTGAAACGAGGGGCTGCATATCCATACCGCAGATGCCTTGCAACAATGCGGATGGCGTGCTGGCGGTCAATATCCCGCGGTTTGAAAAATCGCTTTTTCATTCTGTCTGTATTATTCTGCAGTTGCGGTGGTCCTGTTTTTGCGGTTCAGCCTGTCCGCCTGCGGACTCTTTGCTTCCGGCGGGTTACGCAGTCAGGCCATTGCTCAAGCGCAAAATCGCAAACTGAATGAGTCCCCTGCTGAGAAGATGGATGCGGCGAAGCGACATCATGGCGCACCTCATATGAGATGAAGGGACATAATGGCGCTCAAAGAAGAAATGATTCTGTTATAAGAGTTGTATTTCCAGCATGTTATGAATTCTGCTTGCAATGGTATGTAATGTGCTGTCTTGTTGACAGCTCAGTAGCATGCCATGAGGATGAATGGAGGCTGCAGCTCGCCAATTGTGAATGCAGCGTGTGAAAAGGACGGTGTGAGATGATTGATCCTGAAAAGATGACGCAGAAATGCAGGGAGGCCTTGCAAGCGGCTCATGCCAAGGGCGTGGGGTTCGGGCATCAGGAAATAGATGGCGAGCATCTCTTTCTCGCTCTGCTCGAGCAGGAAGGAGGGTTGATACCGAGCCTGTTGGAGCGGGCGGGCGTGCCTGTGGCCACGATCAAGGCAAGAGTGGAGGAGGAACTTGAGAAATTGCCGCGGGTGCACGGAGGTTCGACCGAGGCGGGCAAGATTTATGTCACCCAGCGGTTGAATCGTCTGCTCATCAAGGCTGGCGATGAAGCGAAGAGGATGAAGGACGAATATGTGTCGGTGGAGCATCTGCTGCTTGCGTTTTCTGACGAGGGGCGCGGCACGCCGGTAGGCAGACTCCTCCACGAGTTCGGCGCTGATCGCGCGAGGATCATGGAAGCGCTGAAATCGGTTCGAGGCCATCAGCGCGTGACTACCGACAATCCTGAATCGCAATATGACGCCCTGAGGAAGTACGGCACCGATCTGGTGGCTCTTGCAAGAAATGGCAAGCTGGATCCAGTGATCGGCAGAGACGCCGAGATTCGCAGCGTGATACGGATTCTTTCGCGCAAGACAAAGAACAATCCCGTCTTGATCGGCGAGCCGGGGGTGGGGAAGACGGCGATTGTCGAGGGGCTTGCCCATCGCATTGTGCGCGGAGACGTGCCCGAAGGATTGAAGGATCGCACGATATTCGCGCTGGACATGACGGCACTGATGGCCGGCGCCAAGTACCGTGGAGAATTCGAGGAGCGTCTTAAAGCTGTTTTGAACGAGATCAAGTCTTCCGAAGGCAGAATCATCCTTTTCATAGACGAGGTGCATACGATAGTCGGAGCTGGTCGCACCGAGGGCTCCACCGACGCCGGCAATATGCTCAAGCCCATGCTTGCGCGGGGAGAACTGCACTGCATCGGCGCGACCACGCTGGACGAGTACCGCAAGTACATCGAAAAAGACGCCGCGCTGGAGCGCCGTTTTCAACCCGTGATGGTGGACGCACCCAACGTCGAGGACACAATTTCCATTCTGAGAGGCCTGAAGGAGCGTTTCGAGGTTCATCACGGCGTACGCATACAGGATGCGGCGCTTGTGTCGGCGGCGGTCCTTTCGGACCGCTACATCAGTGATCGGTTTCTTCCGGACAAGGCCATTGACCTGATGGATGAAGCGTGCGCCTCGATCAGGACGGAAATTGACTCCATGCCCGCCGAGCTTGACGAAATCACGAGGAAAGTTCGACGGCTGGAGATCGAGGAGACGGCGCTGAAAAAGGAGACCGACAAGGCAAGCAAGGACCGGCTGAAGGATCTTAAAAAAGAGCTGGCCGATCTGCGCGCCCAGGCCGATGCGATGAAGGCTCAGTGGGAGGCGGAAAAGAAGGGCCTGGAAGAGGCCAGGGAGCTCAAGGAGAAGTTGGAACAGGCGAGACGGGAGAGCGAGGAAGCTGAACGCGCATACGATCTGGAACGTGTGGCAAAACTGCGGCACGGTGTCATCCCCGAGCTTGAGCGCAAACTTGAGGCGCTGGGCAAAGCCAGGGATCAGAAGAAAGGGGGCAAGCCGCTCTTGCGCGAGGAGGTGACAGAGGAGGAGATAGCAGAAGTCGTCTCCCGTTGGACAGGCATTCCGCTGTCAAAGCTTCTCGAAGGCGAGCGCCAGAAGCTTCTCCGGCTGGAGGAAGTTCTGCACAGGAGGGTCGTCGGCCAGGACGAGGCTGTCAGGGCAGTTGCAGATTCAGTATTGCGAGCCAGGGCGGGAATACAGAATCCCAATCGTCCGATTGGCTCGTTCCTGTTTCTTGGCCCGACGGGGGTGGGGAAGACGGAGCTTGCGCGGACGCTGGCTGCGGCGCTTTTCGACTCGGAGAACAACATGGTCCGGATTGACATGAGCGAATACATGGAAAAGCACACTGTATCGCGGCTCGTGGGCGCCCCGCCGGGCTATGTTGGATACGAGGAAGGCGGCCAACTCACCGAGGCGGTAAGGCGCAAGCCCTACAGCGTTGTTCTTCTGGACGAGATTGAAAAAGCGCATCACGACGTGTTCAACGTGCTGCTGCAGATTCTCGACGACGGGCGGCTGACGGACTCGCACGGGAGGACCGTCAATTTCAAGAACACCATTGTCATAATGACCAGCAACATAGGTTCGCCGCATCTGCTGGAGGGGATAACCGACAAAGGCGAACTGAAAGAGCAGGTCAGATCCGCGGTCATGGAGGAACTGAAAAGGAGTTTCAGGCCTGAGTTTCTTAACAGGATTGATGAGGTGGTCCTGTTCAAGCCGCTGACCAGGGAGGAAGTGTGCAGGATAGTTGATCTGCTCGCGGAGGATCTGAGAAACAGGCTCAAGGCAGGCGACATCAACTTTGAACTGACCGCCGAGGCAAGGGATTTCATTGCCCGCGAGGCGTACGATCCGGTTTACGGCGCCCGACCGCTGAAGCGGTACATTCAGCAGCGCATAGAGACGCCCATAGCACGGAAGATCATAGCCGGCGAACTTGCTCCGGGCGCCACAGCCAAAGTGAAGGTGAAGGATGGCGGCCTGGTCATCGTTGCCGCTTCGGGCTGACCGCGGAATCTGAGCTGAATGCGCAATCCTGGCGAAATGAGGGCTGACCGAAATCGGATTCAGCGCGTCGTGCTTCGGCTTTTCTCGAAAGCAGCAAGGCTCAGAATGCAGAGTTCGTAAAGGGCGGCCAGAACGCATGTAAGGAGGATCATGGTCAGCGGGTCTGTGCTCGGAGTGATTACCATGGCCAGTGCTGCCAGTCCGACGACGGCTCCGCGTCTGAACCGGCGCAGATGGCCGGTGTTTACAAGCCCGATGACTCCTAACGCAAAGATGATGATCGGGATTTCGAACGCAAGCCCGAAGGCGGCCAGAATCTGCAGCGAGAGCGTGATGTAATGGCGCATGTCAACGAACTCGCAGGGAATGCCCATCCAGTCGTTCACCTGCAGGAAGCATCTGATTGCAACAGGCAGGGCGGCAAAATAGGCCAGAACGGCGCCGGATACGAAGAGTATGATTGCGGCGGTTCCCGCGACAAGAAAAACTCTCTTCTCCGTCTGTTTGAGCCCGGGAAACACGAATCTGGCGATTTCGAAGGCCACAAAGGGCATGCCGATAACCATTCCGGTCCAGAAAATTGTCTGGAGCGCGAGGGAGAGTCCTGCCGAGACGGTGAAAACCCTGAGAAAGTGTTCGGGATCGCGGCCCGCGATGGCGACAGGCCTTTTCAGTGCGCGTATCACATGGGGCGCCAGCGGCACGGCAGAAAGTATCGCGGCAATCATCCAGCCGAGGCACCTGACAATGGTCCAGCGCAGGTCCTCGAGGTGCTCGACAAATGGTTTGGGCCTGTCGGACGAAAGAGCGGACATGTTACACGGCGTTCCTGGTTTGAGAGGTGGCCTGGTCGCAGGGCATGTTGGAAAAGAATGCAGACTTATCCCGCGCGTTCCTTTCTTTCCGTTTCCTGTCTGTCTCCATCTTTCGGCAGCTCCGCATCCTGCTGCGGAGCCTGAGACGGGGCCTTGGGAGCGCCGGACGGATTGGAATCCAGGTTCATTATCTGGTCCCTGAAATCCTGCGCTGTTCTCTGAAGCCTGGCGAGGAAACTTCCGATCTCCCTCGCCAGTGAAGGAAGCCGGCGCGGCCCGAACAGAACGAGCACCAGCGCAAAGAGAATAACAACTTCACCGGCGCCTACGCTTCCGGCGAGAAACGCTGCGGTCAAGGATTGCATCAGCCCGCTGTCAGCGGTAGAGCGCGAATTCCACTCTCCTGTTCAGCCGCCAGGCAGATTCATCGTGACCGGGATTGACCGGCCGCTCCTCGCCGTAGCTCTTGGTCTGGATGCGCGCCGCGTCAATGCCTGATCCGATCAGGTGGGCCCTGACGGCCAGCGCTCTCTGCTCGCCGAGCGCCATATTGTACTCGCGGCTGCCCCGCTCGTCGCAGTGTCCTTCGGCCACGAGCCTGACGCGGGGATTGGCCTTCATGTATTCGGCAACCCTGTCAATCTTCGAGGATTCGCCAGGTTTGATTTGATAGCTGTCGTAATCGAAGAGAACGTTTTCGAAAGTGACGTCGGTGACCCTCTGCCCGTCTTCAAAGCGTTCAGACTGGGGTATTTCGCCTATGTCAACTGCCGTTGGAGGGGTGATGTCCGCGCCGGACTTCGGCCGGCGGCGGCATCCCGGACCGAATGCCATGACACAAATTATCGTGGAAACGACCATTATTCTCATCCATGCTGCGTGCGACATGTTGCACTCCTCTCCTGGAGGTTATTCCTCCACAACCGACAAGTCTGCTTTCCCGCCTATCTCGGCGACCAGCTTGGACAGTACCACTCGCCTTGCGCGGTTGTCAACCTGATTGGCGGATCTTTCTGCGTGTCCAGAATGTAGATGTCCGCGTGGTAGCCCTGGGTCCGCGTGCAGGCGATATGCCTGCCGTCAGGCGCCCATGAAGGGTCTTCGTAATTGGCAAGGTCCATGGTGATCTGCTCGTCCCGGCCGGTATTCGGATCGAGAACACAGATCGTATATCGTCCCTCCCGGCGGCTGCAGAACACTATGCCAGCTGGGCCCCAGTCGGGCGAAACGTTTTCGCTTCCGACGAGAGGGATGCGTTTGGCGTTTCCGGTCATGTCGGTCATATAGAGTTGCGGAAGGCCGGTGGCGTTAGACACGAAAACGATTCGTCCGCCGTCGGGCGACCAGGATGGGCTGGCCTCGGCTACGCGCGGAGTGCGCGTGATGCGGGTCGTCCTGCCGCCCCTGAGCGACATTGTGTAGAGCTCGGGGTTGCCGTCCTTCGAAAGAACGAGGGCAAGGGTTCCTCCATCAGGCGAAAAAACCGCCCCGCTGTTAAGGCCGGGGAAATCGCTGATCCTTCGCCGTTCGTATGTGCGCATGTCTATCAGATAGACATCCGGGAAACCGCTGCGCATCGAGGTGTAAACTATGCTGCCGCCGTCCGGGCTCCAGCGCGGCGTAAGGCAGGGGGTTCCGTCGTTGGTGATCCTGACGAGGTTTGCGCCGTCTGCGTCGCAGACATAAATATCCTTCCTGCCTCCCACGTTTCCCACCATCGCGATGCGGGTTGATGCGATTCCCCTTGTATTCTTGACCGCCCAGACTATGTCATCGGCCACTCTGTGCGCCAGCCTGCGTGCTGCCGAGCTTGCTTCGGAATAGCTCCTGTCCATGTACGACTTGATGGGCCCGGCGACCCGGCATCGAACCGACAGAGAGCCGCCGGCGTCCGAGCAACTCCCGCTGATTTTGAGCGAGCCGCCACCCTCCTTGATGATGGTGAAAAAACCCGACCTGGCCAGATCGCTTTCCAGCACCTTCCTGAAAAGCTCGGCAGACGGTCCTCCGGAAACGGCCATGCCTGACATGTCCACGCCGGTCTTGCCCGCGGCGCCCTGCTTTATTATCGTTATATCCGCCTTGGTTTGCGCGACTGCAACCGACAACGGCGCGGCCGCCGCCAGCATGACTGCGAAAACAACTGAGCATCGCTTCTTCATCACCTTGATTTGCCTCCTTCATCCCCCCGGCTCGACCTTGAACTCGATCGTCACCTCGTCGAACCTGTCAAGAAACTGGCGGGTGAGTCCTTCGATCTTTCTCACAGATGTGGCCGCCTGCATGACCGATGAATCCATGAGTTCGCTGCCGGACTTTTTTGCCAGCCTGGCTCCGAACACGGAGCCGTCGCGTTCAAACCGTATGACTACCAGCGCGGTGGCGTTGCCGACCTCGTCGTACGAAGGTTGATTCCATGCGTCATAAAGAGCGCGGCGCACAAGCTCCATGCACCGTGCATCCTCGGGCGGTATGGAAGTATGGTCGCTCAACCGCGCGCCTTTGGCGAGCCATTTCCGGATCTCCTCCTGGGTGAGGGTGGGTTTTCGCGCCGTCTGCGCGGGACGTTCAATTTTTTTCGGCGCGGGTTCGGGCTTCTTCTGAGGCTCGGGCTTCGGCTTGGGCTTGGGTTTTGGCTGCGCAGTGAAATCAGGAATCCGGTCCTTGTCCTCCTCAATTTCCCGCAAGACCCTGTCGAGTGCGTCAGGCGGGGCCTCGACCGTGAACTCGATGGGAATGATCATCTGTTGCTTCCGGGGCATCCATTTGGAGATGGCTGGGAGCAGCGCAAGCGCAGCCACGCACAGGAAATGCACGCAGGTGACCACTTCGAGGTTGTTGACAAAACGCCTGTCTTTCATCCCGGATTTTGTGATTTTTCCGAGCGCGGCAGATGCGAAACGCGAGAGGTGCGGCTTTGCATCCAAACTGCAAGTACCGGGCAGCAAAGCGGATGCCACGCTCCGCCAAGTTCCTCGCGGTTTGAGCAATGGGCGCTTCCTGCCATTCTCACCGTTGACTTTTCAGTGCCTGCGCATTCAGCCTGCATTGCGACTGTAATCCATCTTTTCCAGCCAGGTTATCAAAACCGGCCATTTCTCAAAGGCAAAATCCGGGTTCATCGCGCAGGCTCATTGTTCTGGCTGGTGACGAGCGCGACTCTTGGGAGTTTATTCTCGTGGAGCATGCGCAGCACCTGCACCACCTGGGCGTATTTCAGGGACTCGTCGGCGCGTACGAGAACAGGCGACTGTTGGTCGGCGACGGCGATTGCCGAAATGCGTTCCTCGAGCTGGGGAATGCCCAGCCTGTTGCCGTCAAGATAGATGTTTCCGTTCTTGTCCATTGTTATCGTGTGCCGCTTGTCCGGCAGTTTTTCCGCCTTGCCGCGAGGGAGTTTGAGGGGAATGGCATTCTCCTCGGTTATGACCGGCATCGTTATTATAAAGGTGACCAGAAGCAGGAACGAGAGGTCAATCAACGGCGTGAGATTGATCTCCGTGAAGGGCTTGATGGTGGACTGTGCGGTTTTCCTCATGCCTCACTTGCGGACTCTATCCAGATAATGATGCTCGATGCTCGTCATCAATTCCTGGGCAAAGTTGTCCATCTCCACGCACAGGCGGCGAATTTTGTCCGTGAGCAGGTTGTAGCCGATGCCTGATGGTATCGCGACCAGCAAGCCGACCACTGTGGTCAGGAGGGCACCGGCGATTCCCGGGGCCACAGCCGAGAGCATTGCGGAGCCGGACCCCACCGCCTTTTCGAAGGCGTCCATGGCCCCCCAGACGGTTCCGAGCAGGCCGAGCAGGGGGGCGGAGGTGGTGGCGACCGCCACGAAACCCATGCTTCTTTCGAGGAGCAGAGCCTGGTCAGCGGCTGTGCGTTCCATGGCGTTTCTGACGGAGTTCAGTTGAATTTCATCAACCCTGCGGGCCGACGCGCCATCCACTGCGCCGGCGAACAGGTCGCCAGTTCCATCCTGTGCGCCGAGGGTGCGCGACAAAGCGGCGCATGCATTTTCGTAAACGCGGTAAACAGGACTTGGCTCGAAGCGAAGGCGTCTGAGGTACACTGCTGCCGGGTGCGGTTCCCGCCGGTATGCGGCGAGGAAGCGGGCTGTGGCGCGTTTGGCGTCGGCCAGTTCCATGGCCTTGGTCAGCAGCAGCGACCAGGCCAGTATTGAAACCGCGAAGAGGGTTACAACGATGACCTGGCCTGCGAAATTGGACAGCAGAAATGCCGAGATAATGCTGGCTACCGGAATGGGAGGGGCTTGAATAAGAATGTCCATGCGAAATCCCTGAATCCTGTTTGTTTTTCCGACTTCACTGCGGCACTGTAGAATGACGCGTTCCGCGTGTCAAAAGCAAACCCGCCTGTCGCGTCGGGCAAGACCGGTTGATCCCTTTGTCTGCGTCGTATGAATGCTGCGAAGATGCTTGATTGATCGCCTGGACTTGATGTAAGGTTCGATCCGTCTGTGAGGAGGTGTCCGTGGAAGAAAAACTTCCATCCCGCGAAAATCTCACACCGGCGGAACTGCAGGCCATTGAAGAGCACAAGTACTACATGTCTCAGAAGCAGGGCCGCGAGGTGTCAATAGAGGAAGCCGTAGAGGATTTTGTAAGGAACATAAAGGCGGCATGGCTGCGCGACAAGATGTGTCGCGACACGCGCGAGGAGCTTCGCGAAATCGAGCAGCACAAGGAGAAACTGGCCAGGGAAAAAGGCCAGCCTGTTCCCCGCAATGTTGCTGCCGAAGAATGGTGCACCAGGTATGCCCCGATATGGCGGAGGGAACGCGAATCGCTGGAAAGAAATGGATTCGTCAGTGTCACCGTGGTTGTCCACAACGAACGCGGAGTGCACCTTCGCCCCACGTCGGACCTTGCAAGGCTGGCAAGTCAATTCGACTGTGACGTGTACGTCCACAAGCCAAACATGCCATATTACAACTTTCTCCTGAACGGCAAACCGTACATGAACGTTAAATCCATTATGGGAATGCTTTCGCTCGGCATAGTGATCGGAGACACGCTTGAGTTCATAGCCACAGGCCGCGAAGCAGCCAAGGCGCTGGAGGCCGTTAAAAAGATGCTTTTGCAGGAAGATGTTCCGGCAAACGCATAAGCGCCTCCCAGCGTTCGGCTGCCATCTGCATCCAGTCCGCAAGTCGGCAAAAATGACTCGCCGCAAAGGCCGCGATCTGCTATTGCACTCCGGATTCGCTCCATGGAACTCTTTGCGGAGAGGTGCCAGAGTGGACTATTGGGCATGCCTGGAGAGCATGTGTACTCTTACGGGTACCGGGGGTTCGAATCCCCCCCTCTCCGCCATATCGCAGTTCTTGCCAACAACGCATGTCTTGAATCCGTCTTTGTGGCTTGCAGTGGCGCGGGGGGTGAGAACCCCCGGAGGGGGTTTGTTTCGAGGCAGGCGGTAGCCGAACGAGAATGGCCGGGTTGGAGCCGGCCCCGAGCGAGAGCGAGGGCAAGGGCAGGCGAAGCCTGCCCGCAGCAATCCCCCCCCCTCTCCGCCATATCGCAGTTTTTGGCAACAACGCATGTCTTGAATCTGTCTTTGTGGCTTGCAGTGGCGCGGGGGTGAGAACCCCTCTCGTGCAAAAGTGCGCACCCCGCCTCTGAGAAGAAGGTCATTTGTCAAATCGGGGGGGATTGGGCTCTGCCACGGCATCTGCTTTGTTGGGAGGCAGTTGCAATATGGGTGCAGGGCAACGTGCCAGAGCGCTTCGCGTTGGCGCGCTCGGCCCAATCGAAAAATCCACCTTCAGATTGAGAGAAGAGGCTGCCAGGAGTTTGACTCCGTTTTAGGGCTGTTGACGATTCAGCCGGAGAGAGCGGCCCGGACACCGCCGCTTTTGAGATCAGCCGGCCGTCATGGGCCACAGGCGTGAGCACGACGGTTTACTATCAGATGAGCGGCTCCGCGAGCAACGGCCTTGACTACGAGACTCTGAGCGGCCAGGCGGTCATCCCTGCCGGATCGAGCAACACTGTGATTGTGATGACCCCGCTCGGCGATTCCGAGGCTGACGATGGCGAAACCGCAATAATTTCCATTCTGCCGGGGCCGTATGCTGGACATGGCAACTGTGCAACTGCGACCATATCGGACGCCACCACATACCACGTGACACCCGGAGGATCGGACTCAAATACCGGCCTCAGCTGGGCGGAAGCTCTGAAGACGATCGGCAGGGCATTGGAACTGGCGACCGCAAGCAACGATCTGATCCGCGTTTCGAATGGAACTTACACCGTGACTTCGACGCTGATGCACACGAATCCAGCGCTTCTGGTCAGCGTGAACGGCCCCGAGCAAACGATCATTCAGGCTTCAGGGTATATTCGCGTCATGGTCATAAGCAACAGCAATGCCCGCCTGGAGGGTTTCACGGTTTGCAACGGATGGGGTCCTCAGGATGTCTCGACCGCCTGGGGGACCGCCCGGGGAATTGGAGGAATATGGCTGCGCGCCGGCACTGTTCGCAACTGCATCATACGGAACAACACCGCGCAGGACGATCACATGGCGGTTTGCGGCGGCATAGCAGTTTACGGCGGCATGGTTCAAAAC
>Ga0129299_1001039_pt1 | contig 18604 bp, 16 predicted proteins | sample ConPoolayeCmetaG_FD_94477 | JGI IMG/M metagenome (GOLD analysis project Ga0129299, IMG submission 94477) | Hot spring microbial mat communities from California, USA to study Microbial Dark Matter (Phase II) - Cone Pool mat layer C metaG ...
CCCTTGCCCCTGGGATCTCGTAGATGGAGTGGGGGATCCCGGGCTCGGTAATGTAGGCCTCGTAGGCGGCATCGAAGAGGATTAGCGAGTTGTGGGCGCGGGCATAGTCCACCCAGGCCTGCAAATGCTCCCGCGTGGCCACTGCGCCGGTGGGGTTGTTGGGAAAGCAGAGGTAGATGACGTCCACCTTTTGCTCAGGCAGGCTGGCGGTGAAGTGGTTTTCTGCTGTCAGCGGCAGATAGACCAGGCCCTCGTACTCACCCTGCTCGTTGGCTGGCCCCGTATGGCCCGCCATCACATTGGTGTCCACGTAAACCGGATAGACGGGATCCGTGATGGCAATGGTGTTGTCGTGGCCCAGGATGTCCAGGATGTTGCCGCAGTCGCACTTGGAGCCATCGGAGATGAAGATCTCAGAAGCGTCGATGTCGCAGCCGCGGGCCTGAAAGTCGTGCTGGGCAATGGCCTGGCGCAGCCACTCGTAGCCCTGTTCCGGACCATAGCCGCGGAAGGTGGCCCGATCCCCCATCTCCTCCACGGCCCGGATCATGGCTGTCCGGCAGGCTTCCGGCAGCGGCTCGGTAACATCGCCAATGCCCATCTTGATGATCTGAGCTTCGGGATGGGCGGCAGCAAAGGCCTGTACCCGCCGGGCAATCTCGGGAAAGAGATAGCCGGCCTTGAGCTTGAGGAAATGGTCGTTGATCCTGGCCATAGGGGTTTGTAGAAGAAGAGGTCATCGGCTTTTCAGTGTAGCTGTTCGCGCTCTAAAGCCTACGGCCCACTCCGTGAACGGGCGGGGTCCATAACAGGCAAAAACTCTGCCCCCGAGTGCTACCCTAGCGAAAGTCCTTTGGAGAGTAAGGATGAAGCAGCAGAAAGGGTGGGCGGTGGGTCTACTGGCAATCTGGGTTTGGCTGAGCTGGGGGATGGGGGTCTGGTCTGCTCCTCTTTGTCGGGATCCCCTCTTGCTGCGACCGATCCTGGCAGCTCTGGGCCGCCCGGACGTGGTGGTGGAGGAGGTGGCTCTTTTTGATTCAGATCAGTGTCTTGTCCAACTGGTATTGGATCGCCAAGGGTTGAGGGGATCCCTCCCTCCCGAAATGGGCCGATTTCGCCGGTTGCGAGCCTTGTCCCTCAGCCACAACCAACTTTCCGGCCCCATCCCGCCCGAGCTGGGGCAACTGAGCCAGTTGGAAAACCTGTTTCTCGATTACAACGAACTTTCCGGCCCCATCCCACCCGAGCTGGGGCAATTGCAGAACCTGCGCGGCCTGTTTTTGGATCACAACCAGCTCTCTGGGTCTATCCCCCCCCAACTGGGGCAACTGCGCAACCTGGAAAACCTCATCCTGCAAAACAACCGCCTCAGCGGCTCCATTCCCGGCCAACTGGGCCAGATGAGCTCCCTCAGAGGCCTGTTTTTGGATGGCAATCAACTCTCCGGCCCCCTTCCCCCCCAACTGGGGCAACTGCGCAACCTGGAAAACCTCTACTTGTCGGACAATCGCCTCAGCGGATCCCTGCCCCCCGAGCTGGCGCAACTGACTCAGTTACGGGATCTGCGCTTGGCACGCAACCAACTCACGGGAGAACTGCCGACCTTTTTGACAGAACTGCCTCGGCTGGAGCGGTTGCAGATCGAGGGAAACCCCGGTCTCTGCCTGCCGGCTGCCCTGTCCAAGTGGTTTGCCGGCCTCAACCAAGGGGATCCCCTGCCGGCTCCCATCTGCTCGCGGTAGCTTTCTCGGCCCTCACCCCCAACCCCTCTCCCTCTGGGAGAGGGGAGTTAGAGCGGCGCGTTCACGACAGCGTTGCGCAGCAATAACGACGAACGAATCGTTTCATTGCTCAAGTGCGGAGCTGACCAGCTTTTCCGGGGTGGAGGGGGAAAGCTGTAGCGACGACCAGGCCACGCCTGCTCGGTGGGCCACCACCACACCAACGGCCTCCAGATAGGAAGCTACCGATACACAAGGGATCCCCAACTGGCGGGGGTGCACCTGCATCACGGTGGTGTTTTCCTCGACGGCAATAAACAGCGGCGGGCGGGGACGGCTGGCCAGGTGCAGCAAGCCAGGCCCCCCAAAGGCAGTGGCCGGGGCGATGACGCTATCTACCTGCTCTGCCGTCAGGTCGCCCGGCTGGAGGGGATCCCGACGGCTAACGAATTGGGGAGCATAGCTAAGGCCCACCAAAACCGAGGGCAAAAAGGTAAACCCCACCTCTTCGGCGGCAGCGCGGGGGTGAACCGGCTTAGGGTCTGGATCGGGGTAGAAGGCGGGGGCGTGGGCACAAGGGATCCCCAGCTCTCGCACCACCAGGTGGCTGAGGATGGCCTCTGCCCCAGCCAAGGGATCCACCCCCCTCCCCTGCTGGTACTGACTGAAGTCGAGCTGGTCGGGGAAGCGGGCCACCACGGCAATGGCCTCTGCTCCCAGGCGGACTAGCTCTTGGGCAGTCTCCAAGAGAGCATCAGGCTGGGCCAGGGATCCCTGGCTGGCCCCGGAAGGGGAGGAGCAGACGGAAACGCCCAGGGGTCGGCGGGTCAAGCGCCAGGGGCCGATGTTCAGCCCTAAGGTGGCCTGGGCAGCCTGCAGCACATGCAGGTGGCGTTGTTGTAGATCTTCCGGAATGCCGGCATCCAGCACCACCCCGACGCGGTTTTGGCGCACCGGCCTCAAGTTCCACACCCCGGCACAAAATCGATCCAGGCCGTACCCTTCGGCGTAGAACACATTCCCCATCGGCCAATACAAACTGGCCCCGTTCAAGACATTGGGGTGAGTGATGACCCGCTCCGCTGCCGCGGCCAGGACGCGGGCAATGGGCAGGGCATCCCCGGCAAAACCGCCAATGCGGGCACCGATGCCGGTGGGGACAAGCAGCAGCGTGGTGTAGGGGTGGCCCATCGGGGTTTGACACTTGCGGGAGATTACGCTTGGGACAAAAGCTGTTGTGCCAACGCCTCGGCCCGCCGCACACAATCTCCCAACGCCACGCCATCCAGGTAGTTGGCGCACACCCACACGCCTGGGGTTTGGGACGCCAGGTAAGCTTGCAACTGGGCCATCCGCTGCCGATGGCCAAGCGTGTATTGCGGGATAGCCCGGGGCCACAGGCGCTCTCCCAGGCGGATGGGCTCGACGGGTCGGGTGAGCAGGATCTGGCTTAGCTCTGCATGCACAATCTGCGCTCGCTCTTCGGAGGAAAGCGCTGCAATGGATGGGTCGGTGGCTCCGCCGATGAAGCTGAGGAAGCAGTGATAGCCCTGGGGAGCCCGCTCCGGGAAAAGACAGGAGGCCCAGATGGTGCCCAGGGTACGCAGGCCCTGGGAGCGCGGGATCAAATGGCCAAACCCCCGCAACGGCTGCGGCAGGGCCTCTTGGGGATAGGCCAAAGCCACCACCGCCACCGGCGGATAGGGGATCCCGGCCAAGAGCTGGCTGGCTGGGGGGTTGAGCTCCTGCAACAGCGAGGCAGCTTCCGGCGCGGGAAGAGCCAGCACCACCTGCCGGGCAACCACCCAGCGGGATCCCTCTGGGGTCTTAAAGCTCACCCAATAGCCCGTCTCATCCCGCTTGAGCTGCACAGCCCGCCAGCCCAGCCGCAGGCTGTCCCCCAGCTTTTGGGCTATTGCTTCCGGCAACTGCTGCAGCCCTTGGCGCAGGTTGCCCAATTGGCCGCGTTGGGGTGGGGGCTGGATGGCCACAGGAGAGGGCTGGGGTCTGTGGCGCAAAGCCTGCAGCGCGCCGGCAAAGAGGCTGCCGTAGCGCTCTTCCAAGCCGGCCAGGCGGGGAAAGGCGGCCAAGGCGCTGAGCCGATCCGGATCCCCCGCATACACCCCTGAGGTGAAAGGTTCCACCAAGCGTTCTGCCACCTCGGATCCCAGTTGCCGCCGGAAGAATTGCCGCACCGTTTCCTCGCGCCCTGGCGGCGGCGGGACAAACCCCAACAACCCCTGCAAAGCCCGCAGTTTGCCGCCCACACTCAACAGCCGCGAGCCAATGGCTGCAGAAGGGCTGAGGGGCACCGGCAGCAGCTCTTTCTCCCAGTAGATGTAGCGGGGCAACTTGGCATCCGCCAGCACCAGTTGGTCGGCCAGGCCCACCTCGGCAATGAGGTTGAGCAGAGCGGGGACGGGGGTAAAGCTGTTGGGGCCTTCTTCCCAGCGGTAGCCGTTTTTGGATTGGGTGGAAATGCAGCCGCCGACACGAGGGCTGGCCTCGGCCAAGAGCAGCGGCTGAGCGGAGCGGCCCTGCTGCAGGCGTAGCGCCAGAGTCAGGCCGCTGATGCCCGCCCCAATGACCACCACCTCAGCCGGTTCCCACAAGTGGGTCAGAGGCTCAGTTGAGGGATTGACTGCCGCTTCCAAGCTGTCCATCATCGCGGTTCCTATGGGTTTCCTGAAAGCAATCAACGCAGCACGCGAAACAGGCTGGGGATCGCGGCCACCTGGGGAAGCTGTTGGATCTCGGCCAGCGCCTGTCGACAATCGGCCTCGCGGACGGTGTGGGTGAGGATGACGATCTCCGCCTGCTCCTGGTGGCACTCTTTTTGGGTAATGCTCTCTAGGCTAACCCGGTGGCGGCCAAAGCAGGTGCCGATCGCCCCCATCACCCCTGGCTGGTCCTGGGCCAACACCCGCACGTAAAACTCCGACTCCAATTCTGTCAGCGGGAGCAAAGCGGCAGCCCTGCCGAAGAATCCCCACAGGGGATTGGGCAGATAGGCCCCGGTTTGCAGATGGGCCCGGAGGGTGAGCAAATCCCCAACCACGGCGCTGGCGGTCGGCCCCTGTCCCGCCCCTGGGCCGGCGAGCACCACCTGCCCCAGGGGATCCCCCTGCACCCAGACGGCGTTGTCCACGCCGTGGACGTTGGCCAGCGGGTGGGTAACCGGCAGCAGGGTAGGGTGGACGCGCACATCCAAGACCGTCTCAGATCCCTGGGCGACGACCCTTTGGGCAATGGCCAGGAGCTTGAAGGTGTAGCCCCACTCGCGGGCATAGCGGATGTCGGTGGGGCTGATGTTGCGGATCCCTTCGCAGGGGATGGCTTCCCGCGGCACCGACACTCCAAAGGCGAGGCCGGCCAGAATGGCGATCTTGTCGGCGGCATCCCACCCTTCCACATCGGCGCTGGGATCCGCTTCCGCGTAGCCGCGGGCCTGGGCCTGGGCCAGCGCTTCGGCAAAGGAGCTGCCCTGCTGGGCCATCTGGCTGAGGATGAAATTGGTGGTGCCGTTGACGATGCCCCAAACTGCCTGGATGCGGCTGGCCCGCAGGGAGTGTTGCAAAGCCTGCACAATGGGGATCCCGCCGCCCACCGCCGCTTCCAGCAGCACCGCCACCCCGGCCTGGGCGGCAGCTTGAAAGATCTCTTCCCCATAGCGGGCGATCACCGCTTTGTTGGCCGTGATCACCGACTTGCCGTGGTCAATGGCCTTCAGGATCAGGCTGCGGGCCGGCTCCAGGCCCCCCATCAGCTCGATCACCCCATCGATTTCCGGATCCGAGACGATCTGCTCCAGATTGGTGGTCAGGCGCTCAGGTGGGATCCGCACTTGCCGCGGCTTATCGAGGGAGCGCACCCCCACTGCCGCAATCTCGACCGCCTGTAGGAGAGGATGTTGGGGTTGCTGCAGCATTTGCACAACACCCGTGCCGACCGTGCCTAGCCCCAATAGCCCAACTCGATAGACCACAACCGCTCCTCTTGCCTGCTGCCGACCTTGACCCGGAAAACTCCCCTCACCACTACTACGATAAACGGTGCCGGTCGCCCAGAAGTCGGAGTCTAGCATCTGTCCCCTATGGCACCCACAAAGTGATAGGGGGGCAAAGGGGGGCTCCAGTCCAGTTGCCAATCGGGGTGCTGCGCCAGCCAAGCTTGGGTGAGCTGGGCTGCCGCTTCCCGTTCGGCGGGGGTGAGCAAAAAGTAGAGCCGCAAGCGTTCTCCTGGCTGGGGATCCCCCTTTTGCACAGGCCAAGTAGAGGGCCAAAGCTGCTGCAGGGCCGCCAGCTCCTGCTCTTGCTGCTCTTGGGCTTGCTGTTGCTGCAGATAGGCTTGCTTGCGGGCCAGCAGATAGGCCGTCCCGCTCAGGGAAGGCTGCGGCTCCGGCTGGGGTTGGGGGCGCACCTTTCCCTTGAGACCGTACTCGGCTCGTCCCCCGATGGCCGCGAGGGCCTGTTCGTACTCTGCCTGCCGCGCCAGCAGATGGGATCCCAGCTTTTCTGCCGAGAGAAAGCAGGTGCCAAAGCGCAGGGGCAGCAGCGGCATCTGGGCAAACAGCCGACAGATCACCTGATCGTGGCGCAGGGCAGAACGCACCAGCACCTCATCCGAAGCTTGCAGCGACTCTGGATCCGGCATCGGCTCCACAGCAGCGACAATTCGGCTCCCCACCGGGGCAAACACCTGTACCGGCTGATGGATCCCCTCGGTTTGCCGGATGAAGGACAAAAGCTGCGGATCCGGCTGCCGAAAAAAGGCATAGGTGTAGAGGAAGCTGCCAACGCTTTGCTCCTTCGCGTCAGCGCTGCCGAGCACTTTGGGTTCTGGCTGGGCTGAGAAGACCATGGGCTGAGGGCTTTTCCTCCCAGTCTACGCAACCTGGATGGCTGCAGAGCGTTCACGGTCGGCCCGGAGATAAGGTAAACTAACTGGGCACCGGTTCTGCACAGGGCTGTGATGTTTGGGGCCGGAACAAGGTTTCAAGCGGGCTCCCTACCCCAATGCCCCCAACAGGTGAGGCCATGACCAGCCGCCCAGACTTCAAACCCTTTGAAAAGGAAGAGACCGAACGACTGCGGGATCTGCTCCCCGCCTCCTTCCGACCCTTGATCAGCATCGTGCCCAACTTCGGGGGTGAAGCCCTGCTCGTCTCCCGCCGCAAGGCCCCTTGGCAGCCCCAGGGCACGATCGCCATCGATTTTCGCCGTTGGCAACAGATCCCACGTCCCCAGCGGGATCTGTTGTTTCTGCGCGAGGTGGGTTGGCTTGGCAATCGCAACTGGCTGCAGCCGGGATTCTACCAGTCGCTGGCTTTGCTGGGGGGCATCACCACTGTGGCGGAGCTCTCTTTGCAGCACCCTTTTTCCGCTCTCTTGGCGGGTGGCATCACGGCCCTCTCGGTTCAGCAGATCTGGCAAAACCTGAACCGGGAGAGCGCCCATTTCGATGCCGATGAATTTGCCCTGCGCCGCGCCCAGTTTCGTGGCTACAGCCGCCAAGAGGCAGCTCAACACCTGGCAGATGCTCTGGAACAGGTTCTCAAGCTGGATCCCAGCGATATCCTGACGGCCCTGCGGCTGCAACGGCTGAGAACCATTGCCCGCAACCTTGCCCCCTCAGGCGGAAGCTCCTGAGACCAGTTGCACTTGAGTGATGGCCACCCGACCGGAGAAGCAGATGTCGGTATCGGCTTGGGGATCGCGGGCGCGATCCGCATAGCGGCCCTGATAGCGAAACCACAAGGACTCTACCCCATTGTCTTCTGCCTCCACTGCGTAATCGAGGGGCAGAGGTTGGGTACAGAGGGGACAGTAAACCCGCTCCGGCAGAGGGGATCCAGGTGGCAGGTGAGGCAAGTTCACATTCCAAAAGGCTCCGCTGGGCAGGGGTTGTTCCATCAGCTCCGCCAAAATGGCACAGGTCCAGCGCCGCGCCTGTTCCCAGTCGATGGGTTTGCCCCCTGCTCGGTATTGGGAAATGGCGATCCCCGGGATCCCGCGCAGCGCCGCTTCCCGCACCGCTGCCACCGTGCCGGACAAGTACACATCCGCACCTAGGTTTCCCCCCTCGTTAATGCCGGAAAGCACCCAATCTACGGATGGAGCCAACTTGAATAGGGCCACCCGCACACAGTCGGCGGGGGATCCCTCGACAGCAAAGGTGCGCGCTCCGCGGGCAGAGGCCCGAAACGGTCGTCGCGTCGTCACTTGGTGGCTGCAGCCGGAAAGCTCCTGGTGGGGGGCCACAATCCAACAGTGTTCTTCTGCAACAAGGGAGCCGAGGGCCAGCTTGAGTTGGGCCAGCCCCGCCGCCTCGATGCCGTCATCGTTGGTCAGCAATACCTTCATCCGGATTTCCTCTGCCGGCAACTTCTTGGGCTAATCTAATCGCAAGTCTCCAGTGCAAATCTGGAGATCTGGGGTGCAACAGCGGCAAGGATCCCGTTCTTCTTTTACCCTATCTTTGGGGGTCAGCCTCCCCCCTGCCGCATCCATCAACCCATCATAGGAACTGACACCGGAGGATTGCGATGACCACACGGGTAGCCATCAACGGATTTGGTCGCATTGGGCGGGCTTTCTTGCGGGTACTGCTGTCTCAGTCGGAAAGGACTCCGTCCCCCGATCGGGAGCTGGAGGTGGTAGCCGTCAACGATCTGACCGAGCCGGAAAACCTGGCCTATCTGCTCCAGTTCGACTCGGCCTATGGGCGCTTGCCCCAGACCGTCAGCGCCGTGGACGGCCACCTGCAAATCGGCAACCACAAAGTCCGGGTTTTGGCAGAACGGGATCCGGCCCAACTGCCTTGGAAGGATCTGGGGGTTGACCTGGTGGTGGAATCCACCGGCTTATTCACCAAACGAGAGGGGGCCGCCAAACACCTGGAGGCCGGCGCCAAAAAAGTGATCATCTCGGCTCCCGCCAAAGGCCCCGACCTGACGGTGGTGATGGGGGTCAACGACGACCAGTACGACCCGGAGCGCCATCACATCGTCTCCAACGCCTCCTGTACCACCAACTGTCTGGCGCCGTTGGCCAAGGTCTTGCTGGATCGCTTCGGCATCGAGACGGGCTTTCTCACCACTTGCCACGCCTATACCGCCACCCAGGCCATCGTGGATCGCCCCGATCCCAAGGACTACCGGCGGGGCCGCTCGGCAGCGGTGTCGATTGTGCCTTCCACAACCGGGGCGGCCACGGCAGTTGCCGAGGTTTTGCCTGCCCTGCGAGGAAAGATGGACGGGCTGGCGCTGCGGGTGCCCACCCTGACCGGCTCGATCGTGGACTTTGTGGTGCGCACCGAGCAGCCCATCACCAAAGAAGCGGTCAATCAAGCGTTTGTCGAGGCGGCAGAAGGCCCGATGCGCGGCATCCTGGCCATTGCCCCACCGCAGATCGTATCGGCGGATATTGTCGGGGATCCTCACTCCTCGATTGTGGACTTGGAATCCACCCTGACCCTGGGAGATCGCACAGTGAAGGTGCTCTCCTGGTACGACAACGAGTACGGCTATGCCGCGCGGCTGGTGGATCTGGCCGCCAAAATCGGGGCTGCGCTGTAGGCGGCCATCAGCGGTTTGTTGCGTCCATCCCTAACTCCTCAGGCGGGCCGAGCCACAGCAAGAGCACCATCGCCGGAGCGGCTGTCATCGCCGTAATCACATAGAACAGAGGCCAGTTGACCGCAGCCGCCAAATAGCCCGACATGGCCCCGGCCAAGGTTCCTCCCACAGCAAACACGCTGGTGAGCAGAGCGTACTGGGTGGCGCTAAATTGCCGGTCGCAGAGGCTCATCAAAAAAGCCAGGAAAGCAGCCGTGCCCATGCCCCCGGCCATGTTGTCGAAAAGGGTTGCCCCCACCAGCAGCGGATAGTTTTGCCCCACCAACCCAATGGCTCCCAGGCCCAAGTTGCCGATCCCCTGCAGGGCCGCGAAGATGAACAGACAGCGGTAGGTGCCGACGCGGCTGACCCACTCTCCCCCCACAAAAGCCCCCGCCAAGGTGGCCAACAAGCCTATCCAACTGCGGATGATGCCCAGATCGCTGGTGCTGAACCCCGTCTGCAACAAAAAGGTGGGGGTCATTTGCCCCGCCAAGCTATCCGGCAACTTGAAGCAGACCACGAACAGCAGGATCGCCCAGGCCAAGCGGTGCCGCCAAAAAGATTGAAATGGCTCGATGATGGCCGCCCGCAGAGAGCTGGGCTTGAGGGCACTGTTTTCCGGCTCGGGGGCCAAAAATGAGGTAACTACCCCGATCGACATCAGCAGCGCCATGATCCCGTACACCTGCCACCAGGGCAAGTAGTCCGCCAAGATCAAACTCACACCACTGCTGACCAGTAGCGCGACGCGGTAGCCGAATACGAAAATGGCTACCCCTGCCCCCATCTCCCGCTCTGCCAAAATGTCGGTGCGGTAAGCGTCCACCGCGATGTCCTGAGAGGCGCTCAAAAAAGCCACCAGGAACCCCACCAGAAAGATCGGGCGGGTGAAAACCGTGATGCCCGGCCAAGTCTGGGCCAGCTCCTCCCAGCCCAAGGTTTCTAGCCAGGTTTGGGTGGGATCTTGAAAACCCAGCAGCCCGATGCTGAGCAGCAACAGCACCTGGGTCAGGGCCATCCACCCCCGCCGCCGACTGCCCCGCAGGGATCCCGGTGCCGGCAACAGAAACCGATCCAGAATAGGCGACCAGAGAAACTTGAACGAGTAGGGCAAATTGAGCAGGTTAAACAAGCCGATGGCAATGGTGGTCAAGCCCGCTTGGGTCAGCCAGGCATTGAGGGTGGAGTTGATCAACAGCAGCGGCAACCCCGACGAAAACCCCAGCAGCAGCAAAATGCCCATCTTGGGGCTGCCGTAGATACCCAACACCCGCTTCAGGACGCTTGCCTCCGCCTCCATCCTGGCCAGCCCTCCCACCATCCCATTCCTTCTCAGGGATCCCTGTATTGCCAGTTACTCTAGCAGGTGCCCTGCCCTGCCGCGACCCCTGGTGCTGGGCAGAAGCTCCCCCCCGTTGCGGCAGCAGGACGGCGTCCTTTTGAGGGAAGCTTACAGGCTGCTGCGAATCACAAACGAGTAGTTGCTGCCGGGTTCCAGCAGATAGTCCGATTTTTCCAGAAAACGGCTCAAGGGCTCACAAATCAAAGCTCGCCCCACAGAAGGTTCCACCTTCAGCTCCCCGGCCCGAAAGCACCAGCAGAAGCGCCAAACCCAACCGTTGGCGTTGACTTCCCCTTCAATGGCACCCTCCTGCCAAGAGCGGCGGGTAATTTGCACATGGGCAGTGGTTTGAGGCAGTCGGCTCATCCGGCATCTCCGACGGGATCCCTTGTAGGGTAGCGCGTGACCCTCCCGCTGCCACCAGCAGGACGAACTTGGGCTATGAGGCATCCGGAGCCCCATGCCATTCAAAGTCTCCCAAGCGCCTGCTGTGGGGAAAAGCAGCCAGAAACTAGCGGGCGGCAGTTGCAAGAGCCTTCGAGGATTTTTTCTCCGGCTTCTCAGCCGCAACTTCCGCTAGCAAAGCCCGCAGGCTGGGAAAAAGGAAGTGGTTTTCCTCGACATATTGCGCACCAAATAACCCCTTCTCCGCCCAAAAAAACCGATCAATCGTATGCTCATTGCGCCGCACCAAAATCAGCGCAGGCGGCTGAATAGAATTTTCCTGAATATATCTGCGAGCAGCAGTTACAGACTTCTCCTCACCACTGTCCAAATTAAATTGAGGGATATGATCTAAAATCTTGCGCCCTTCCAGACGACGGCGGCTCTTACGCTTTCTTCTCCTAACCAATGTAAGCCTCCTGTAGAGGGATGACCGAACAACCGCAAGGGGAATATATCAGCACTGCTTAAAAAAATCAATAACTTTTACCCATTTTTGTTATTGTTCTTTACAAGAACAATAAACCATAAACCAGCAACTTCCTTTTGCCCGGTGGAAGGGCAATTCGGATACCAGCCCCAAACTCCCGTGGGGAAGCGTCCTCTGAGTGAAGATCCCCAAAAACTACCTGCAAAGAGAGCCGACAAGTCGAGTGGTTGCTAGGCTCGATCTTGATAGCGAATCCACCGCCTCTGGCACCTGTGAAGAAAATCGGCTGCCAACGCAGGAGACTCTCATCAAATCTGAGCTCTAGCTTAACATTAGTAGAAACGATGCTCAACAGAATATATACCTAAACTCAGTTTCAAATCAACCTCTTTTGGGTTGAAGTGCTGAGTCAATTGCCGACTTTGCCAGTTTGGAACTGCTCGACCGAGAAGAGGAAGGGTCTGCTCTCGGACAGTGTACTAAGACTGTACAGCTAACTTCTTGTTTCTACAAGGGATCCACAGCAGATCCATATAGCCCCTCATAGCCCTTTCGCGAGTCTGTCCTGAGTGCCCAGCCAAGGGGTGAGGGGTTCTGGTACCGTAGGGATTGGATCCCGATCCAAGTGACCGGCAAAGAAGCTTGATGAGTTTGCTGGGTTTCCAGGACTGCGCTGAAGCGATTAGACGGAACACAGGCATCTTGCTAGCCTGGCTTTAGCTGCACCTCAAAGGCTCGGGTAAACCTCGTCTAGGTCTAGGGAGCTTTAGGCATGATGAAATTCGCATTGCTGGTGGGTCTGGGACTCAGCTTGGGATCCCTGCCGGTTTGGGCACAGGGAGCAACCCCGCTGCCCAGTCCTGCTGCGACTGCTTCTCCGACTGAGGCCCCCACAACTCCCAGCCCTCTGGCGACTCTGACCCCAGAGCAAGTCACCGATGCCCAGGTGGAACAGTTGGTGCGGATTTTGTTGGAGTTGGATCCCCTGATTCGGGAAGCCAGTGCTCAACTGCGGGAAACCCAGAACGAAGAGGAATATGAGCAAATTATGCAGCGCACAGAAACCCAAGCCAGCCGCATTGTCGAGGAGCAAGGGCTGACGGTGCTTCAATACCGTGAATTGATGACCTTGGCGAACGAAGATCCTGTCCTCAACCAGCGGGTTCGCGTGCGCTTGCAAGAAGTTTTGCAAGAATCCAAGCCGGCCACCCCAACACCTACACCCTAGGCTGAGCCGGCTTGTCTTGGTCAGGTGCAGAGAGAACCAGAGGCAGCCGCAAGGTAAAGCAGGTGCGATTTGCCTCGCTGCTGAGGTGAATGCTTCCTTGCAGCAGGCTCACCTGCTGTTGCACAAGGGCCAGCCCCAGCCCCGTCCCCCCTTGCCGCCAGGGATCTGCGCTGGGCACCCGATAGAACTTCTCAAAGACTCGCTTTTGTTCTTCTGGGGGAATGGTGACGCCCGTGTTGAGGATCTGGATTTCCAGGTGATCGGAATGGTTGGTGACCTGTAGGCTGATCTGGTGCTCGGCAGGGGTAAATTTACAAGCATTGCTCAGCAATTCGGCCAGCACCGACTTGAGCACCTCCGGCAGGGTAAAAATGGCGGGCAGTTCGGGAGGGATCCCAAGGCTGAAGTGCTGATGGCGGCGGTAGGCATCTTGAGCGAAGGGCTCCGCGATTGGGGGCAACCACGCTTGCAACGCCAACCAGCAGGGCTGCTGTGAGCCGTTCGCGTTAGCAGGACGGAGTCCTTTGAGCACCTCCAACCGCTGCAGTTCCAGCAGATCCTCGACCAGTTTGATCTCCCGCTCACATTCGTTGTCCAACACTTTCAAGTACTGAGAGATCTTGGCCGGATCCGGAGATTTGGCAGTGCCCCGGTCAGGCAGCAGGACAGCGCTGAGCAGGCGGATGGCCATTTTCATGTTGGCAAGAGGGGTGCGCAGCTCGTGGGACACCGTGCTGAGGAAATCATTTTTTAGGTGATCCAGCCGCTGCAATTCCTGCACCTGCCGATCCAGTTGGGCAGTGCGGGCTTGTACCTTTTCTTCCAGGGTGCGGTTGAGCTCCTGGATCTGTTGGAACAGTTCCGCCTGCTGGATGGCGATGGAGAGATGATCGGCCAAGGCCAAGATCAGATTCTGACTGGTGGCTAACCAGCCGGGGCGCGTTGTTTTCAGTTGTAGGCACAAGCTGCCCCACAGGGTGAGGTGGGCCGGGCCAAATTCGGGGCTTTCGCCGCCGTAGAGGGGTACCAACAGCCAACTGCCGGGATAGGCTTTGGCCATGGAAGCAATGTAGGCCCAACCTTCAGCCTGGTCGGCTGCTTCCAGCAACACTACCTTCCCTTGCTTCAACTGTTGGGCAATGGGGCTTTCGGCATCGGGAATGAGACAGCCCAAATAGTGATTCGGCTGAGTGGAGTACTCGGAGATGATGCGCCAATGCTGTTGCTGGGGCCGATAGATGCTGATGCTCACCCGATCCGCCTCCAGCAGATGACAAATCTCGCGGGTGGCCAAAGTAAAGATCTGATCCAACTGCAAAGCAGTGCGAATGGCCCGCACAACCCGATTCAGGGCTTGCTCACGGGCTGCCTGTTGGCGCAGATCCACCAGAGTCTGACGGCCTTTGAGCAGGTAGCGGATGCGCTGACGCATCACCGGCCAGTGAACGGGTTTGGTCACGTAGTCGCTGGCTCCGGCGGCAAAGGCTTTGTCTACGGAAGCTTGATCTTCGAGGGCGGTGATCATCAAGCAGGGCAGATCTGCATCCAAAGCCCGTAGTTGGCGGCAACACTCGAACCCATCCAAGCCGGGCATGAGGGCATCCAGGAGAGCTATCTGAGGTTGAGTTTGAGCAAAAAGCTGCAAGGCTTGCTCGCCGTCTGCGGCCTCTACCACCCAATAGCCCTCATGGCTCAACAAAAGGGCCAAGTACTTCCGTATGAATGGGTCGTCGTCCGCCAACAGTACCGTCGGCGAAACATTTGGCAATGGGCGTTCGGAATTGAGAACAACTGGGGACTGCACAACATTCACTCCACAAAGTTTCAGGCTTTTTGCGCGCAAACCAGTCCCTACCCCGACTTCAGCCTAGTCCATCAAAACCGCCAGGGCGAGCGATCCCTGGGATAGGCCTGTTAAAGAGCTCCGACAGCAGCCCTGGCGGTGCCCCGGTACTGAGTTGCCGGAGTTACTTGCCATCCAACACCTCTAGGATGGCCTTGGCGGCGCGGGCGAGAACGCCGGGTTCTCCCAGGGCCGCCCGCATCGCGGCATAGTCGGCTTGCAGTTGGGCTTGGCGTTCGGGCCGGGTCAGCAGCTCCAGCGCCAGTTGGGCGATCTGCTCCGGCTGGGCCTGCTCCTGTAACAATTCCGGCACAATGGGGCGCATCAGCACCAAGTTGGGGGGAGACATAAAGGGCACCGACACCTTCAGCCAGTGGCGGGCCAGCCAAAAGGTGAGCGGGTTGAGGCGGTAGATCACCACCTGCGGGATCCCCAAGATGGCCGTCTCCAAGTTGACGGTGCCGGACTTGGCCAGCACCAAGTCAGCCGCTGCCAAAGCAAGGTGATGGGCTTTGTGGGGCGAGAAGCAGGGCAGGGCTTGGGGATCCAAAAGGGTGAGGTTGAGCCCAAGACGGCGGGCAGCCCGGGCAATCGGGGCAGCAAAACGGGGCGAGGCCAAGGGCACCCAAAACTGCGCCTGGGGCAGGTGAGCTTTCAACAACTGAGCTGCCTGGAGCAGAACAGGCAAAACCGAGCGCAGCTCTTGCCGCCGCGAAGCCGGCACCACCACCACCACCGTGGCTTCAGCCGGGATCCCCAACTGGGCTCTGGCTTGAGCACGGCCGGGCACGGCGGCCAAGATATCCAACAGGGGATGGCCCACATACTGCACGTGGGCTCCTGCTGCGGCGTAGTAGCGGGCTTCCTCAGGGAAAATCGCCAACATCAGCCGCATCTGTTGGGCCAGTTGGTAGGTGAGGCGGCTGTTGGGCGACCAAACCCATTCCTGGGGGGCAATGTAGTACACGGCGGGGATCTGCCGCCGCTGCAGCAGACGGGCAATGCGGCTGTTGACGCCGATGTAGTCCACCAGCACAGCCACATCCGGCGGGTCTTGGGCCAAAAAGCGGCGAATTTTCCACTCTGTCCAGAGAGCAGGGCCGATGAAGGGGAGAGCCTCTAAAATGCCCACGGAGCTGATCTCGGTGGTGCGGTGCAAGAGACGGGCTCCGGCAGCAGCCATGCGCTCTCCCCCGACCGCTGTGATGCGCAGTTGCGGGCGTTGGCGCAGCAATGCTTCGATCAGATGGCCAGCCTGCAGATCCCCTGAGACCTCGCCCGTGCACACAAACAGATGGCTCACCTGCGATCCTTAATCACCCAGCTCTGGCAACTCTTCCCCTCTCCCGCGTAGGGCCGGCAGGGGGCCGCGCCGTTGGGGTTGGGAAAGGGAATCTTCCAAAAATTGCAGCAGATGTTGCAAAGATCCCGTCTCGTCCACCCATTCTTTGCCCTGCAGGGAACAGATGCTACACCCCCCCTCGCTGCGGAGGCTACTGCGCAGGGTTTGCAGCGCTTTTTCTAGGGGCAAACCAGAACGGTAGAGCAGCCGGTAGGCCTGCCGCAAGGCCGGCAGGGATCCCTCCATCCCTTTGGCTCGTCGCAACCCCACCAAGTTGAGGCCGCGAATGCGGGCCGGATGCCCCTCCACCAACATGTAAGGCGGCACGTCGCGGTCCACCCGGCTCATTGCCCCCACCATGGCCAGGCGCCCCACACGGGTGAACTGGTGGATCCCGACCATGCCGCCGATGCGGGCTTGCGACTCGATGTGGATGTGGCCGGCCAAGGAAACAGCATTGGTAATCACCACCTGATTTTCGATGACGCAGTTGTGGGCGACATGGGCGTAGGCCATCAGCAGGTTGTTGTCTCCGATCAGGGTGGCTTCCCCTTCATTGGTGGCCCGGTTGATGGTGACGAACTCGCGGATGCGGTTGCCCCTGCCGATCACCACCTGAGAGGGCGCGCCGCTGTACTTCAGATCCTGCGGCTCCGTGCCCACCACTGCTCCCGGAAAAATCTGGTTATCCTCGCCAATTTCCGTCCAGCCCTCGATCACCACATGGGCTCCCACCACGGTATGGGCCGCAATACGCACGTGCTCGCCGATCACGGCATACGGGCCAACCTGTACCGTCTCGTGTAACTCGGCTTTCGGATGGATCACCGCGGTGGGATGAATGCGTGAGCGGTGCGGCGCACTTGCAGAGGCGTTGGGAGTGGATCCCGCTGAAGCGAACGAACTCATTTCCAACCTAGCCAGCAACTGTGGTTACGCTCCCAAGCCTGCGAATGACGATTGAGGCTTGACGCCGGGAGAGATCAGCCTTCAACACACTGCCACCTCAACTTTGCGCAGCAACATGTTTACCGGATCTGGACGGGAATGAGCCATCTCCCCATCCCAACACTTTAGCAGGGGCTCCTGGCGACAAGTCGCTGCTGCGCCGATGACAGCCGCGCCCAGAGCCTTCCTCGGCTGGCTGCTGTTGTCAATCCACCAAGGAGAACATCAACTCCCCCTCGGTCACCAGTTGCCCTCCCACCTGAGCACGGCAGAACATCTTGCCAATACGCTTCTGGCGGATGGTGAGCAAGTCGGCAGAGAGCAGCAGTTGATCCCCCGGCAACACCGGACGGCGAAAGCGAACCCCATCGATGCCGGCAAAGAGGGCCAAACGCCCGGCCACATCGGGCAACTTGGTCAACACGATCCCCCCCAACTGCGCCATGGCTTCGACGATGAGAACGCCGGGCATGATCGGTCGGTTGGGGAAATGCCCCTGGAAAAAGGGCTCGTTGAAGGTGACGTTCTTCAGGCCCACCGCCCGTTGCCCCGGCTCATACTCCACCACGCGATCCACCAGCAAAAAGGGGTGGCGATGGGGCAGGATCTCCAAGATCTGATCCGTTGTGAAGACAGGGGGAGCGGTTGCCAACTGAGCGGCTGCTTCAGCCGAGAGGAGAGGAGGAGGAGAGACATCAGAGGACATAGTAACCCACAGAGCCGGAAGACAAACTCAAAGCCCAGATGAGAGAGCCTTGAAGCAGAAGCAAGGCCGCACAGAGAAATTGCAGCAGGCCAGGAACTTTTCACCCATCCCAGCAGCCGGGATCCCCGTCAAGAGCGAGATTCCACTCCACCCAGGCAAAGGGGATCCCTTGGTTGCTCTTGAGCTGGCTCCACCTGCAGGGATCCACTCTTGAGCAACTGCTCGGCCAAACGGTGGTGCAGGGTGTGGCCCGCCTTGTAGGCCACAATGTGCCCCTGCAAGCGGCAGCCCAACAAGCTGAGATCTCCTAGTAAATCTATCAGCTTATGGCGCACCGGCTCATCTGGGAAGCGCAACGGCCCCAACCACTCGGTTTGGCTGCAAACGATAGCATTTTCCAGGCTGCCCCCCTGAATTAGCCCCTGTTGGCGGGCCGGCTCTACATCCTGTTGGCGGGCAAAGGTGCGGGCCGGCGCGATGGACTGGACAAAATCCGCCCCATCCTCCCGCCAGCTCAGCCACTGTTGGCCAATGGGGCAATCGGCAAAATCGATGCCATAGGTAAAGCGGGTGGCAGGGTGGGGCAAGGCGCTGACAAAGGCTTCCCCTGCCCAGACGGTAACCGGCTCCCGGATCACCCCCTGCTGCGCCGGCTGGTCCTGGGCCAGGATCCCGGCCTGGGCGATGGCCTCCACAAAGGGTAAGGCAGAGCCGTCCAAGATCGGCAGCTCCGGCCCCGCCACCTCGATGCGGCAGTTGTCGATGCCCAAGATGTAGAGGGCGGCCAAGAGGTGCTCCACCGTCTGCACCTGAGCAAATCCCTGCTGCAACAAGGTGCAGAGAGGAGCAGGAGCCAGGGATCCCAACCGGGCCGGGATCTCAGGGGATCCCGTTTGATCCACCCGCACAAAGACCCGACCGCTGCCGGCAGGGGCCGGATGCAGGCTACAGCGGACAGGCAGACCGGTGTGCAGGCCCACCC
>Ga0129299_1001040_pt1 | contig 18596 bp, 17 predicted proteins | sample ConPoolayeCmetaG_FD_94477 | JGI IMG/M metagenome (GOLD analysis project Ga0129299, IMG submission 94477) | Hot spring microbial mat communities from California, USA to study Microbial Dark Matter (Phase II) - Cone Pool mat layer C metaG ...
CCGTTGCGAGCGAGATGCTTGTGCGCTCAGCGAAACTGAACACGGCGGCCAGTCCAGTCAGTCTGCCAGAATTGTAGCGTGGAGACATTAGAAGAATGCTAGAGGAACGTTAGAAATGTGTTAGAAATCGGTCAAGGCCAAACTATGAGACGAAACGGGGACGCCACAAGCGACAAATTTCACTTGCAATATTTTCAAGATGTGCTATAATAGTAGCGGCCTTAGACTACGATGAACGAAAGGGTTTTGCATTGTTAGCAGACTATAATTTCGTCGGGCTGTTCTTGATCGTAGCATTTTTGTTCCCGGTTATTGCTCTTGGGTTGGCCTACTTCTTGCGGCCTAAAAAGCCTGATCCGGTGAAAACATCCATCTATGAATGCGGCCTTGAGACGGTGGGCGAGGCATGGGTTCAGTTCAAACCCCAGTACTACATATACGCCCTCGTCTTTGTCATTTTTGACGTAGAGGCCGTTTTCATTTACCCGTGGGCCGTGGCTTACAATCGTCTCGGCCTGTACGCGCTGGTGGAAATGGCGATCTTCCTGTCCATTTTGTTCCTGGGCCTGGCCTATGCCTGGCGCAAGCGCGCGCTCCGGTGGATGTAAAAGTTCCACATAGTCAACGACTGATGTGTCAGTCCAGGGCTGGCTGTCGCGTCATTTCATTGTGATTCACATCACAATTATTCGCGCGTTGGCAAAACCACTTGCAAACCCGTGAAAACCGGGCGGTTCGGGTGGACATCAGTTTGGAATATCAGAAAGAGGCGAACATGTCTTCTCAGGACGAGATGGTGGACAAAGAACTCCAGAGGAACATTTTTCTAGCCAGAGTGGAGCCATTGGCGAATTACGTGTACAACTGGGGCCGAAAATCCTCTATGTGGCCCGTGATGTTTGGTCTAGCTTGCTGCGCCCTCGAAATGATTGGCGCGGCGGCCTCGCGCTACGATGCGGCGCGTTTCGGAATGGAGCTGTTTCGTGCTTCGCCCCGCCAGGCGGATTTGATGATTGTCGCCGGGACGGTGACGCAAAAGATGGCCCCGCAAGTGCTGCGTATCTATCAGCAGATGGCCGAGCCCAAATATGTTCTGGCCATGGGAAGCTGCGCCATCTCGGGCGGCATTTTCACCTCTTATGCAGTGCTGCAGGGAGTTGATGAGATTGTGCCGGTCGACGTCTACGTGCCCGGTTGCCCGCCCAGGCCGGAAGCACTGGTCCAAGGTTTCATGATGCTCCACGAAAAGGTGATGAAACAATCGTTTCGTGCCATGCCCTGGTACCAAAAATCAGCTTCGTAGTCTCACTTGTATATGGGGGAGAGTCCACAGTGACGAACGAAGAAATCCTGGCCCAAATAAGAGAAGCGTTTCCCACAGCGGTATTGGATGTGCCATCCGACATGATAGACTACACCATTGTGCTGGCCGCGGATCAACTGCTGCCCGTATGCCGGTTTCTGCACGATGAAATCGGCATGGATTACATTACCGATGTGACTGCCGTGGACTACCCCGAGTATTTCGAGGTCGTATATCACCTCTATTCCATCAGCAAGAATCAGGGGATGCTGACCCTCAAGGTCCGTCTTGAGGACAAGGAAAACCCGGCCATAGATTCGGTGACTCCACTGTGGCCCGGCGCAAATTTGATGGAGTGCGAAGTGTACGACTTGATGGGGATTCGATTCGAAGGACATCCTGGCCTGCGTCGCATCATGCTGTGGGATGGATTTCCGGGTCATCCGCTGCGCAAGGATTTTGAGAACCGCACGTTTACCTTTAAGGAGTTGGAGCCGACCCGCCCTCAGCCTCCAAATTGGTGAGGCAAACGGGTCAGGGCGCGAATTTCTGGTTACCTGTAGGCTGATGACCATCACCCAAAGGTAAAGGTAAAGCTGACAAAGGACGACAAGATGCTGAAAACCCAGACAATTACCGTGAATATGGGGCCGCAACACCCGAGCACCCACGGCGTGTTTCGCATGATTCTGACGTTGGACGGCGAGACGATTGTGGACCTCAAGCCGATGTTTGGCTACCTCCATCGCGGCATAGAGAAAATGAGCGAGGGGCGCACTTACCTGCAAGCCGTGCCGCTGACCGACCGCCTGGATTACGTTTGCTCGATGACGAATAACTTCGCGTATGCCGTCGCCGTGGAAAAGCTGGCCGGCATCGAAGTCCCGGAGCGGGCCGAATACATCCGGGTGATCATGGCCGAACTGACGCGCTTGGTCAATCACATGATGGCGATTGGTTTCTTGTTCAACGACCTGGGCGCTTTCTATACGCCGGTGTTGTACGCCTACCGCGAACGGGAACGCCATTTAGACCTGTTTGAAATGGCATCCGGTTCGCGGATGATGTGCAATTACATCCGCCCCGGCGGGGTGTCAGGCGACCTGCCAGAGGGGTTCCTGCCAGCTTTACAGAAAGTCATTGACATCAACAAGAAGTTTGTGGATGAGGTTGACTACTTTCTGAGCAAGAACGAGATTTTCCTGATCCGTGCAGTGGGCGTCGGCGTTCTGCCCAGGCAAGAAGCAATCCGTTACAGTGTGAGTGGGCCGGTGCTGAGAGCGTCAGGTGTGCAATACGACATCCGCAAGGCCGACTCGTACTCCATCTATGATCGGTTCGACTTCGATGTGCCGGTGCAGCAAGAGGGCGATGTCTATGCCCGCTACCAGCAGCGATTGCAGGAAATGCGCCAGTCAATTCGGATTCTGGAACAGGCGCAGAAGCAACTGCCTGACGGGCCGGTTATGGCGAAGGTGGCGCCACGGCTGAAACCGCCCAAGGGCGAGAGCTATGCGCGTATCGAAGCGCCAAAGGGGGAACTGGGCTTCTATCTGGTGAGTGATGGCTCGAACAATCCCTACCGCTTCCATGTCCGTTCTACGTCCTTGATCAACTTGAGCGCGTTGCGTGAAATGTGCATCGGCTTCAAAGTCGCCGATGTGGTCACGATCCTCGGCAGCATTGACATCACGCTGGCCGATGTAGACCGATAGCCGGGTGACGGCGGTCAGTTCCCGGCGCGTTCGCCGACCTGCTGATAAGGGGGTACAGGTGTGGAATTCATAAATAATATTTTCACAAACTTGATGGATTGGCTGGGCAATTGGCTGTTGACTTTCCTGCCGTATTGGTTGATGCGCCTGATCATAGATTTCATCGTCATCGTAGCCATCCTGGGTTTTGCGGTAGTTGCTGTGCTCTTTCTGACCTGGATGGAACGAAAAGTGGTCGCGCGCATCGCTGATCGTATCGGGCCCAACCGCTGGGGGCCTTTCGGCCTGTTCCAACCGTTCGCCGATGCAATCAAGATGCTCATCAAGGAAGACATCGTTCCGGCCAAGGCGGACCGCTGGCTGTTCAACCTGGCGCCCGTAGTGATCATGATTCCGGCGTTGCTCATCTATGCGGTAATCCCCTTCGGCGACGGTATGTACGCGACCGATTTGAATATCGGCATCCTGTACATGGTGGCGCTGGGATCAATCACCATGCTGGCGATGTTGATGGCTGGCTGGAGCTCTGACAACAAATACGCGCTGCTGGGCGCCTTCCGCAGCGTCGCCCAGTTGGTCAGCTATGAGGTGCCGATGGTGCTGGTCATTGTGAGCGTGGTCATGCTCACGGGCTCGCTCTCCATGGTCAAGATTGTGGAGAATCAGAACATACCGTACATCTTGCTCATGCCGGTCGCTTTCGTCGTCTATCTATGTTGTGCCGCGGCAGAGGTCGGCCGTTCGCCCTTTGACTTGTTGGAAGCCGATTCCGAGATCGTGGCCGGGTACTTCATTGAGTACAGCGGCATGAAATTCGCCATGTTCTTCCTGGCCGAATACATCAACCTGTTTGCCGTATCTGCCATTTGCACCACGCTGTTCCTCGGCGGCTGGAAGGGCCCGATCTTGCCGCCCTACATCTGGTTCTTGATCAAGTGCTTCGCTGTGATTTTCGTCCTGATGTGGTTCCGCGGCACCTGGCCGCGTTTCCGGATCGACCAGATGCTCGATTTCGCCTGGAAAGTGCTTGTCCCATTGGCTTTGCTCAATATTTTCGTCGTAGGTGTGGTGACCAAAGTGGTCACGAATGAGTGGATTTGGTTGGCCGTTATGCTGCCGCTCAATGTGGTCATCGCCATTGCCGCGCTGTCTTTGCTGGGCCAGGCTCAGCAACGGCGCGTGGTTGAGGCGAGAGAAATTGCGGCACGTGGTTGGCCGCAGAGGACATGAGCTTATTGTGACACGGCTGTACTGATTGCCGGTCTTGCCACCATATCTATCACTTTCCTCCCTCCCTGGCTTGTTATGCGGAGGGGCTGAGAGGGGTCAATGTACGGTGTAGGGGTACTAAAAGGTCTCTGGGTCACGATCAAACACTATTGGGGGACATATCTGTGGGATGTACTCGCTTACCTGAGGCGAGAGAAGTTGCTCCCCCGCGGGATTGCGCCGGCGGGAACGGCGAAACGGCTGGAGCCCCGGCTGGAGGGCCTTTTCACTGTGCAGTATCCGGAAGAGCGATACCGGATGTTTGACCGGTTCCGCGGGCCTTTGGTTCAATTGCGAGACCCGGAGACAGGCGGCCCACGCTGTACGGCGTGCGGCATGTGTGAGCGGGCCTGCCCCCATGGGGTGATCTTTGGCATTGAAGGCGAGGGAAAAGGCAAAGAAAAGCGGGCGACCCAGTATCACTATGATGTCGGGCGCTGCATTTTCTGCCGGCTTTGCGTTGAGGCGTGTCCTTTCGACGCCATCGAGCTCAGCCGTGAATATGAGTTGGGTTCGTATGAGCGTAATTTTGTTTGGGACCTGGAAAAGCTGTTGAGCATGGGAGATAAGAGCGGCATCCAACATGCCGGCGACCACTGGTAGGGCATTGGCTTTTTCTCTCCGTGTAAAAGGGCTTCGGTGAAAGGGTTTCGGTGTTTGGGAATGTGCTACCTTCCTGGCTTCAGGTGGCGGAGGGGGTCTGAATGTTATACATAGTTTTCATTATTGCCAGCCTAGTCACGTTGGGCGCCGCTTTCGTGGTTGTGACTGGCAAGAACCTCTTTCATAACGCATTGTTCATGATCCTGTCTTTCATGGGTGTAGCTACCCTATACGTCCTCTTGGAGGCTGAGTTCCTGGCCGTTATGCAGGTGCTTATTTACGTGGGCGCCATTGCGATCCTGATTATTTTTGCCATCATGCTGTCCAGATACCTGATGGCGCCAGGCCAGATACAGCGCAACGCCCAGTGGTGGATTGCTGCAATCGTGGCGGGTGCGTTTTTTCTGGTTCTGGCCTTTATGTTGCTCCGCATCAGCTGGCCCACCGAAGTAAGCGAGCTGCCAGGCGATGTGATTGCTTTGTTGGGGCAGTCGTTCATGGGGACGTATGTCTTGCCTTTTGAAGTCGCGTCGGTCATTTTGCTCGTTGCCCTGGTCGGCTCGATCATCATCGCCCGGGAGCGATAGCGAAGGAGGATTGACCTTGATCTCTATACCCTTGTCCTGGTATCTGGTTGTTGCCGCCGGACTGTTCTGCATCGGCCTGTATGGCGTCTTGTCACGGCGGAACGCCATCAATGTCTTGATGAGCATCGAGCTGATGCTGAACGCAGTGAACATCAACCTGGTGGCTTTCTGGCGGTACGGTATGCTGGCCGGCCTTTCTGGTATGGTGTTTGCTATTTTTGTCATCACACTGGCTGCCGCCGAGGCGGCTATCGGCCTGGCGCTGATCATAGCCATCTATCGTTCGCGCGATACGGTGATCGTCGAAGAAGTGGACATGTTGAAGTGGTGAAGAGTATTGGGGATTTGTGAATTCGGATTGCCGATTTCCCAACTGCAAATTGGCAGTCCGAAATTCGAGATGCCTTATTGGGGAGAGGTCTTTTCATGTTTAATCTCATCTGGCTGATACCTGTTTTCCCGTTGCTCGCTTTTGCCCTGATTATTCTGGTCACTCGCGACGACAAGAGACTGAGCACCTATCTGGCCTGGGGCGGCATCGGCCTTTCATGGGTCATCTCCTGGGGGGTGGTTGTTCAGGCAGCGTTTGCCTCCGAACACCTGGGCGAGCATCCTTACCAATTGCCCCTGTTTACCATCCCCACCGGCAGCAGCGGCCTGACGATGGGGTTCATGGTAGACCCGCTGACGGCAGCCATGCTGTTCATGGTCCCTTTCGTCTGCCTGATGATCTTCATTTACTCGAAGGGATACATGGGGCTCGATACGCCTCAGGTTGATCCCCGCTACTCTCGCTTCTTCGCCTACATCTCGCTGTTTGCCTGCGGAATGCTGGGGCTGGTGCTCTCAGACAACCTTTTGACCCTGTTCATTTTTTGGGAGGTCATGGGTCTGTGCTCGTACTTGCTCATCGGGTTTTGGTTTGAGAAGAAGTATGCCGACCCGAACCGCATTACGCCCAAGCAGGCCGGGCTGAAAGCGTTTCTGACCACCCGCGTCGGCGATGTCATCATGTTGTTGGGCCTGCTTTACCTTTATGTACAAACAGGCTCGTTGACCTTTCCTGAAATATTCTCTGAACATTCGCTGGAGGGCCTGGCCCACGCGACGGTGACGCTACCGCTGTTGGGGACGATGCCTGTCGCCACCGCGATCGCGCTGCTTATCTTTGGCGGCGCAGTGGGCAAGTCGGCGCAGTTCCCCCTGCATGTGTGGTTGCCCGATGCGATGGAAGGCCCCACGCCGGTCAGCGCGCTCATCCACGCCGCGACGATGGTCTCGGCTGGCGTGTACCTGGTCGCTCGCTGTTTCCCGCTGTTCTCCGCTGTGGAACATGGCCCGCAGCTTGTTGTCGTGGCGATCATCGGCACGTTCACGGCATTCATGGCCTCGACCATCGCGATAGCTCAGGATGACATCAAGCGGGTGCTGGCGTATTCGACCATCAGCCAACTGGGGTACATGTTTGCCGCGCTGGGCATCGGCGGCTATGTGGCGGCTGTGTTCCACCTGTTGACCCACGCTTTCTTCAAGGCCCTGTTGTTCTTGGGGTCTGGTTCGGTCATTCATGGCGTGGAACACGGGCACCATGCCGTCGCGCATCACGGCCACGGGCATGATGCGCACGGAACGCATCACGATGATCACGCGGAGGAGATGCAGGCCGAATTTGACGCCAATGACATGAAGAACATGGGGGGTTTGCGCCACAAGATGCCACGCACCTTTGTGGCGTTCATGGCTGGAACTCTGGCATTGGCCGGGATTATCCCGTTCGCTGGATTCTGGAGCAAAGATGAGATTCTGGCCCATGCCTGGGAAGAGGCGACGCTTGTCTGGGTGTTCCTGACTCTGGGTGCGTTTCTCACCGCTTTCTACATGGGACGCCAGATTTTCCTGGTGTTCTTCGGGCGGGCGCGTACAGAAGCAGCCGAACATGCCCATGAAAGCCCGGGCTCGATGACCTGGCCGTTGCTTATCCTGGCTTTCTTCGCCGTCGTTCTCGGTTTTATCGGCACACCATGGGCGCATGTCCTGCACAAATTCATCGGCCATGCGTATCCAGAAGGTCACTTCCAGCCGATCGTGGCCGCTATCTCACTTTCGCTGGCGGCCTTGGGCCTGCTACTGGGGTATTTCGTCTACGGCCGCCGCCCGTTGGCGCAGGGCCAACCTGACCCATTGGAGGCGACGCTTGGCCCGGTTTGGACAGTGCTGCGCAACAAGTATTACGTTGATGAGCTGTATCAGGCCACCATTATTCGCTTCGCCGTCTGGCTGTCGCAAGTGTTCTACAAGTTCGACGACCTCTGGTTTGTTGACCCCATCGTGGATGGCGTCGGCAAATTGGGACGGGAATTGTCCCTGTTCCTGCGGCGCGCCATTGACGACCCGATTGTGGATGGCGCGGTCAACGGTGTGGGCCAACTGGCCGACTGGGGCGGACGTTATCTGCGCCTCATCCAGACCGGACGGATGCAGGAGTACCTGTTGTTTGGAATGACGGTCCTTTTAATGCTATTGGGGCTTTATCTTTACCTGTGACATCGTTGTTGTTGAGAATTTGCATGCCTTTAGGCCCGGTTCAGAGACAACGCACGTGTGAGGAGGAACCTTAGATGGAGTTTTCGTACTTGCTGACGATTACCACGTTCTTGCCGCTGGTGGGAGCGATTGTATTGCTTTTCATCCCCAGCGAAAAGGAAAAGGAAATCAAGTGGACGGCAACTCTGATCAGCTTGCTGCCTTTGATTTTGTCCATCATCCTGTGGCTAAGCTATGACCGGACTGTGGGAGGGCTTCAGTTCAAGGAGACGGTGCTGTGGATTCCCGCGCTGAACGTTTACTATCGGCTCGGCGTGGATGGTTTGAGCCTGCCTTTCGTCTTCTTGACCGCACTGCTGACTACCCTGTGTCTGTTCTATTCATCCTACACCATCCACACGCGAGTGAAGGAATATTTCGTCATGTTCCTGCTCCTGGAGATGGGCATGTTCGGTGTGTTTGTCTCGCTGGACTTCATTCTGTTCTATGTGTTCTGGGAAATTGGTCTGGTACCGATGTATTTGCTCATCGGCGTGTGGGGCAGCAGCAACCGCCTGTATGCGGCGATTAAGTTCTTCCTGTACACATTGGCTGGCAGCGTGGCAATGTTGCTGGCCATTCTGTATCTGTATTTCAATACGGGCACATTTGACATCACGGCTGTGGCCGCTAAGTTTGCGGAAGCGCGCCCATTCCTGCAGAATTTCGGAGCGGTCAGCCTGGCTTTTTGGGCTTTCTTTATCGCATTCGCCATCAAATTGCCCAGCTTCCCATTCCATACATGGTTGCCTGACGCCCATACCGAAGCGCCGACGGCGGGCAGCGTTATACTGGCTGGCATCCTGCTAAAACTGGGGGCCTACGGAATGCTGCGTATCGTGTTCCCCATCTTCCCCGAAGCATTCCGATACTACTGTGTGGACGTGCCCATCATTCCCATCCTGGCGGTGATCAGCATCGTCTACGGAGCATTTGTCTGCATGGCACAGACCGACCTCAAACGCCTGATTGCGTATTCTTCGGTCAGCCACATGGGCTATGTACTGCTGGGTTTTGCCGCCGGTGTGGTGGGCGTGGGCCTCAGCGGCGCTGCCATGCGCGACAGCGCGGCGATTGCACTGAACGGCGCGGTGCTGCAGATGTTCAATCACGGCATTATCACGGGTGGCCTGTTCTTCCTGGTGGGCATCATCTACGAACGTGCCCATACCCGCGACCTGGACGCTTTCGGTGGGCTGGGTGCCAAGGTGCCATATTACTATGGCATCATGATGGTGACCGGCCTGGCCTCTCTGGGCCTGCCAGGTCTGGCCGGCTTCTGGGCTGAATTCTTCGTCTTTCGAGGGGCGTTTGCCATTATGCCCACCTTCGCTGTGATTGGCGCCATTGGCATCGTCGTGACCGCAGCTTACATTTTGTGGCGAATCATTCAGACCGTTTTCTTGGGCAGTTTTGACCAGCATAAATGGGACGAGCGGACGCATCACGCGCCCCTGACCGATATGCTGACTTTTGAGAAAGTGACCATGTGGCCTCTGGTCTTCTTTATGGTGCTGATTGGCCTGTACCCGCCAGTGATTGTCAACCTGATCAACATGGCTACCACCGCGCTGGTGGGCCGGTAGTGATGTTTACGTGAAACAGGGCGGAGATTTCGGAATGGCCGCGCGGCGGTTTCCTGGATTCGCAGTCCGAATTCGCCAATCCCAAATTCAGGAGGAGTCATCTTGGACCTAGCGACAACGCTCAAGCTCATTTTGCCAGAGTTGGTGCTCTGTGTGGTAGGCCTCCTGCTGTTGCTGCTGGATTTGATCTGGCCTGATGAGAGCAAAAAGGGATGGTTGCCGTATGTTGGCCTGCTGGGGCTGGCTCTGGCACTGATCGCTGTGGTGAGCATCGCCGGCCAGCAGGCCTCGTTGCTTTCCGGCATGTTGGCCGTCGATAGCTTTGCCCTGTTCTTTAAGTTTATCGCTGTACTGTCGGTCGGGCTCGTCATCCTTATCTCTATTGACTTCATGAAGAACCGCACACCCTACCGTGGCGAGTTCTTCGGTTTCCTGGTTTTGGCCGGTCTGGGGATGTCGCTGGCGGCCGGCGCCAGCGACCTGCTTATGGTCTACCTGGCGATGGAATTGGTCAGCTTCACGTCGTATCTCCTGGTTGGGTTCCTGCGCGAGGATGCGAAAAGCAACGAGGCGTCCCTCAAATATTTCTTTTACGGGGCTACAGCGTCAGCCGTTATGCTCTATGGCATGTCGTTGCTATACGGCATCACCGGTACGACCCAACTGGCTGGAATTGCCGACTATTTTGCCGCCGGTGCGGCGGAGCCGACGAGATTGTGGCTTGTTGTTCCGGCTTTGCTCATGTTGTTGGCGGGCTTTGGCTTCAAAATCGCCCTGGTGCCGTTCCACCAATGGTCGCCCGATGCCTATGAAGGCGCACCGACGCCGGTGACCGCTTTCCTCTCCGTCGGCCCCAAAGCCATCGGCTTCGCCCTGCTCATGCGGGTTTTCATAACCGCCCTGCCGCAGTTCACCACCACCTGGACGGCGGTGTTGGCGGCCATCAGCATGGCCACCATGTCCCTGGCTAATCTGGTCGCGTTAAAGCAGACCAACATCAAGCGCATGTTGGCCTATTCGAGCATTGCCCAGGCAGGTTATATCTTGATCGGTTTCGTCTCGCTCAGCCTGAACAGTGAGAGCAGCTTCAGCGGCGTCAATGGCGTGCTGATTTACCTGTTTGCTTACCTGTTCACCAACCTGGGAGCATTCGTTGTGGCCGTGGCGTTTGAACACGCCACCGGCTCAGTGCAAATCGCCGACTACGCCGGCCTGATCAGGCGTTCGCCTGTCCTGGCCGTGGTCATGCTCATCTGTCTGCTTTCTTTGGCGGGGATTCCGGCGACTGGGGGATTCATTGGTAAACTTTTTGTGTTCGGCGCGGCCATTCAAGTCCAATTCTACGCGCTGGCCGTCGTCGGCATCGTCAACAGCGTCATCGCCGTCTTCTACTATTTCAATGTCATCCGCTATATGTTCTTCACCCCACCGGCAGAGGGCCAAGAGGGGACAGTGCCGGTGCCTGGACTGTTTGGTTTCGTTTTGACGCTGACGGCTGCCCTGACTATACTAATAGGTATCTACCCTCAGCCTTTCATTGAACTGGCAACGCAGTCGGTGCGGCTCATCAGCCCGGTTTAGGGTCGTCCGACTGTTATCGTTCACTTTAAACCAATACTCGTGCCGTTTGTTCACTGATCAGCGAAAGGTAAGGTAAATTATGAAGAACTTGTTCGGGCATTTGCTTGTGCCTGGCGCGTTGATTTTGGGCCTTTTCATCCTACTATTATTGGCCAGTTGTGGGCCCGCGCCAATGAACACGCCGCTGCCTACACCTACGCCTACGGCCACACCCCCGCCCCCTCCACCGACAAATACGCCGTCGCCCACGGCTACAGACACACCGTCTTTGCCGACGCCAGAGCCTGGACCAGAATCGGCGAGCGGTCAAGGCTCAGGTGTTTTCAAGCCTCTGGCATCTTCTGCTTGTGAGGCCCTGGCGGATGCTATGGCGAAGGCTCTGGGGGTGAAGCCAGTGACTTCGGAAGAAGCCTTCACGGACTATATCAGCGGGCAGAGTGGAACCGGGTGTCAGGCGATGGTCACCGGCACAGGCGCGGATTTTGGCGAGTTGCCAGCGGTCGCCTCCAAACTGCAGAAAATGCTCGAGGACCAAGGCTGGACGTACCAAATGGAATATCAGGCTGACGGACCAGCCGGGACTGGGATGGGATTCCGCAAAGAGACAGGTTTGTGCTTATTGTCCGTGAACTGGCAGCCTTCGGCCGACGCCAACTGTCCTGAAGATCAGCCTCTGGCATCGTGCAAGCTCAAACCAGAACAGAAACTGTTTACCATTGCGCTGAATTGCGCGCAGAGTGCCGCACAGTAACGGGTGCAGGACCTTCGACTGGAGGAATTACTGTAGGCGGATTGATGAAGTTACACCAACTTCTAACCGACTTGAAATATAGCTTAGTGAAGGGGGATGTCCTTGTGGATATCCCCGCTTTTACTTCTGACTCGCGTCAGGTGCAGGCGGGCGGGGCCTTTGTGGCTATCCGCGGAGTCAATGTGGACGGGCACCGCTTTGTTGGGGATGCTTTAGCCCGTGGGGCGCGCGCCGTAATCGTCGAGGCTGGCGCAGCCTGGGAGGTCCCGCCAGATGCCGATGTAACCATCGTCGAGGCGGCTGACACTCGCGAGGCGTTGGCCTGGATGGCTGCGGCCTGGAACGGCTACCCCGGCCGCAAGCTGAAGGTCGTCGGCGTGACCGGCACCGATGGCAAGACGACGACCGTTAACCTGATCTGGTCTATTCTCCGCGCTGGCGGACACCGCGCCGGCATGATCAGCACAGTCAACGCCCAGATTGGCGACGCGCTGCTGGACACGGGGCTGCATACGACCACGCCGGACGCGCCTGATTTGCAGGGCTATCTGGCCCAGATGGTGGAGGCCAACCTGGAATATGCCGTGCTTGAGGCTACTTCACATGGTCTGGCCCAACACCGCGTGACCGGCTGCGAACAGGACGTGGCCGTGGTGACCAACATCACCCACGAGCACCTGGACTATCACGGCGATTACGCCGGCTATCGTGAGGCTAAGGCCAAACTTTTCCGAGGATTGGCGTCGGCGTATCGTAAACCGGGCACGCCGAAAGTGTCTGTGCTCAATCGCGACGACGCTTCGTTCGAGCTGTTGCAGCCCATTCCCGCCGATGTCAAACTGATCTACGGGCTGTCTGCTGGCGTAGATGTCCGCGCTGAAGAAGTGGAATGTGGCACAGAGCACAGCGCGTTCCGTGTGGTCACGCCGAAGGGCGCGTTTGCGGTTAGAACCTCTCTGGTCGGACAATTCAATGTGTACAATATCCTCGCCGCTGCCGTAGTGGGCCTGTCACAACAGATCCCACTCGAGCAAATCCGTGAAGGCATTGAGGCGATGCATGGTGTGATTGGCCGCATGGAGCGAATCGACCTCGGCCAGGACTTCACCGTGCTCATTGACTTCGCCCATACGCCCAATTCGCTGGAGCGTGCGCTGCAAGCCGCCAGGCAGATGACCGAAGGGGAAATCATCGTCGTGTTTGGCTGCGCTGGCCTGCGGGACGTATACAAGCGGGAAATGATGGGCCGCCACGCCGGCCGTCTGGCTGATCGGGTGGTCATCACAGCGGAGGATCCCCGGACTGAGAGCCTCGATGACATCATGGCGGCCATCGCGCGGGGCTGTGAGGCCGAAGGGAAGAAGGAAGGTGAGAGCTATTGGCGCATCGGCGACCGCGCTGAAGCGATACAATTTGCCATTGACCTGGCCCGCCCTGGCGACCTGGTCATTACCGCTGGCAAGGCCCACGAGCAGTCCATGTGCTACGGGACGGTGGAGTACCCGTGGAGCGAACACGAGGCGGTCAGGCGTGCCCTGACCGCGCGCCTATCTCGCCAGGGAACGGCGCGAACTTAATGGCACTCGGTTATGTCGTCGCCGTCCAGGAACTTCTGTTTCTTGGTCGCAATACAACGCATCAATTGCTCGAAGGATTTGGCGAAAGCGTCCACTCCCTCCACCAATAACTGGTCGGTAATCGCATCCAGGTCTATGCCGAGGTCTCTCAGTGCTTTCAGATTGGCTCTGGCTTCCTCCACGGATTGTTCCAGAGTTGGCTTGACGACGCCATGGTCGCGAAAGGCCTCCAGCGTGTTGGGCGGCATGGTATTGACGGTCTGCGGGCCAATCAACTGCTCCACGTAGATCACATCCCGATAGGCCGGGTTTTTGGTGCTGGTGCTGGCCCACAGCACACGTTGCGGGCGCGCGCCTTTTTCCGCCAATGCTTGAAAGCGCGGGCTGCCGAATATCTCTTTGAACATCTGGTAGGCCATTTTGGAATTGGAGATGGCTGCCGTGCCCAACAGCGCTGCCAGCTCAGATTGTCTCTTGGGGTCTCTCTCAGTGGCAATGCGTTCTTCCAACAACCTATCCACAGCCGTATCCAGGCGGCTCACAAAGAAGCTGGCGACCGAGGCCACCGCATCCAGGCGGCCGCCGGCTTTCTCCAGCCTTTCCAGCCCGGAGATGTAGGCCTCGGCCACTTTTCTGTAGCTGTCCAGCGAGAATATTAGCGTGACATTGACGTTGACGCCGTCGCCGATGAGTGTTTCGATGGCGGGGATACCCTCAGAGGTAGCCGGCACCTTGATCATCAGGTTAGGTCGGCCAACCAACGCAAACAGGTGTTTAGCCTGCTTGATTGTGCCGGCGGTATTGTGAGCGAGCAGAGGGGAGACCTCCAGGCTCACGTAGCCATCGGCGCCGTGCGTGTTGTCAAAGACTGGCCTCAGGATGTCGCACGCGGTCCGAACGTCCTCCACAGTCAGCTTCTCATAAATCTGATCGGGAGATGCGCCCGAAGCTATGAGCTCTTTCAGCGCGTCCTGGTAATCGGTGCTGCCATCAATGGCTTTTTCGAAGATGGTCGGGTTGGAAGTGACACCGGTTACCCCATCCTCTTCGATCATCCGTTTCAATTCACCACTCTGCAGCAGACTGCGCCGAATGTTATCATACCAGATGCTTTGCCCGTGGCTTTTCAATTGAAGCAATGGGTTCGGTTTCACAGTTCTTCCTCCTTTGCCTGGGTACCGCGACTCAACTATTAAAGACGTTTGAAGACGATTACTTCTTACCCCTTCGTCTCTATGTACGACGCTTTTGACTCCAGATATCGCTTTCGACATTCCATGACCTGTTCCGTGACCTGTTCTGCCCATCGGCCAATATCCCCCTGGCCGGTGGCATTGATGACCTGAACGGGGCCAGGGCCGTATGGCCGCCAGCGATACATGAACCGGGGCGAAGGGTTGTGCGCGAATATATCAATCGTTGGTGTGCCCAACGCAGCAGCGATGTGCTGCCCGGCGGAATCATATCCGATGTACTCGTCCACACTGCCGATCAGGGCGCAATACGCGCCCACATTGCCCTGCCAGCCCAGCACGTCGCAGTTCGGGTCGAGGACAGCCAGGTCCTCGGGTCTGGCGGCGTCGAATTCCTGGACCGTTTTGCCGGTTTCCGCCATTTTGCGCAGCAACCGGTTTGAACGGTCGGTCTCCTCAACCCCAACTCCCTTGGCCAACAGCACACGCGCTCCACTTTCGATAAGTCTCAGGACGAGGATGTGCTCGAATGACTCAGCCAGGCGCTTGGCGTTGTTGCCGCCTACACCAAAATTGACGACAGTGACGGGCCTGGAAGTGCATTCGGTCATGTGGCGAACCAGCGCGCGGGCCAAATCCCAGTCTTCGGCGAGCAGGCGGACCTGCGGATAGCGGGTTTCGGGTGCGCCGAAAACTTGTTTTGTCCACCGCGCCGCCAACGCGCCAATGGGCTCATCTCCTTCGCCGCCAAACGACCGGCTGGGGAAGAAAACATAGCGCGTTTCGTCCTCGACGACCGGCAACAGCCCCAACTGGCTCAGTCGGGAGTCAGGGTCAATCACGACGAACTCTTCTGGGTGCAACCCCTCGGTCTCGGTCCGGATGGCCTGCACCACGTCGAGCCAGCTGTCGAACTGTTCGAGCAGGCCCTGATCGCGATTGTAGCGTACCTCGTGCACGGCGACATTTGCATCGCCAGCGAAGAGCCGGCGGACCGTCGGTGCGGCCAACAGGACGTACTGCGCGTCTGGCAGAATGGTCCGCAAAGTGGCGATAATGGTGGCAGTGATCGCCACCTCAGCCCCCAGCGTCACCCTGGACAACAAAAGCACTTTCTTGAGCCGGTCGGGCGAAATGGGTCGGCGGAGCGGTTGTTTGTTCAGCTTCTGCTTGCGCTTCAGCAACTGGTCCGCATTGCGCAGGCCAAAGCGATTGAGGGCGCGGTTCAGTGCCGTGCCCGCCGGCTGCCGTCGGCACCAATCAATCACCTGGGCGAACAGGCGGTCGTACACCGCACAGTACTCAGCGTCAAACGCATCGCTAAGCGGCTCGACCAGCGAGGAGAACAAGGCGCGTTTCCCTATCTGTGCAATTTCGGGGTCGGCCTGAACAGCCAGCTCGCACAACAAGGTGATGGCCTGCGCCAGAAAGGAACCATTGACGCGGTAATGAAGCCAAAACTGCGACGCTGCCCACCCGGCGAAGTGTGATGCCTCCGCTTGCGGCAGTCTACCAGCGCGCAAACGTTCGCGAGCCGCTGTCAGGATGCCGAGAAACTCGGCGCCGGACGCCAGCCTGTCGTCAGAAAGGAGGCTATCGAGAGATGGTTGGCCTGGCTGTACTGGCATGTAAACTGGCTCCGATTCAAGATGATGTGGTCAATTGATCCGGTGGATGGCGTAGCTCTGAGTCGGCAAGAAGCCAACATCGAACAGGTCATCGGTTAAGCCTGTGTTGTACTGCGCTTCTCGGACAGTTGCAGTATAGTCCATTGCCCCTTCTTCCTGGCAGCGAACCTTGAAAGGCAGGAGCGACCCGTCCTCCAGCCAGACCGTGCAATCCGGTGCGCCACGATTCCGGTCTGATTGCTGAACTCCTGGCCCCGCACGACCTGTCACTTTGAACGCCCATCTATTGCTCGCATAGTCTCTGGAAATGGCCGTAACCTCCTCAAAAGATTGGCCGAAAAACAGGTCGGCGAGCGACTGTACGACTTCATAGACGACTGCTGGCTTCACTGAGCCAGCCGGCCCAACGTCAACCTGCCGCGCTGCGTGACGGTACATCCAGGCCTGATCGCCGTTCTCGGCAAAGATGATGTCCCGAAAACCGACCTGACCGCTTTCCACAATTTCCAGGCGGATCTTGTCCGGTCTGCTGTACCAGAGTTCAAGCGTCTGTTTATCCGCCAGGACGGGTGTGTTCCACTCAACCTCTACCCTGAGGCAGGCATCCCGCACATTCTGAGCCGCCTGCCTGGCCTGCAGCATGAACGAAGGCGGAATGGCACCCACGGACGAGAGGAACGGCACACCGCAGGCTGTTAGCCCGACCAGTGCCAGAAAGGCCGGAACGAGAATTGCGCAATGCTGGCCCAACTCGGCTATCACATCTTGTCTCCATCTGAGGTCTGAGTCATCTTCAACCGCTGGTCTCCCACGTCCCTTTTTTGGTTTCAGCCGGCGTGTTGCCCTGTTCTCCCAGGCGCTTCAGCTATGACACAGGCAATGCCTGAGCAGCGTTTCTCAAGTTCACGAATCCTGGCCTTCGTCTCAGCGATTGACTTTTCCCCTCAACAAAACGTGGTCACATCATACCATCTGAGGCTGCGGAATGCAAACTGAACACAAGAAGCGCATGTCAGCGGTTGGCGCAGGGAACTGCCTTGATGTCCCTGCTCGCACGCCCTTTTCTCACGGACTGTTTGGTCAGGGCTGTAAGGACAGCTATAATGATTGAGAAATCTATCATCGAACCGAAGCACGGAGGCATACAGAATTTTAGGCGAGATGAGGGCAGTGTCGGCGCAATATCTGTTAAGGAGGTGTTCGCATGTATTCTCCGCTCGACATTTCCAGGCGGCGTTTCCTCGCCTGGGTTAGTGCGGCGAGCGTTGTTCTCTGTGGCTGTTTGGCTAAAGAAAAAGCGGTCGAATCCGGGCGGCCGCAGGAGGCGCCGGGCAAAGGGCCGGCTAACCTGCAAACACCTGTGCCTATCGCCGTGGGGGAGGAATTGCCGCTCCCTTCTCCCAGCCTGGACGGGGCGTTATCCCTGGAGGCTGCTTTGTCTAACCGGCGCTCTATCAGACAATATACCGACCAGCCGTTGGCTTGGGAGGCCATTGCGCAGTTGTTGTGGTCGGCGCAGGGGGTGAGCGACCCCAGCAACAAGAGGACTGCGCCTTCCGCGGGCGCACTGTACCCCTTAGAGCTGTATGTGGCAACCGCAGAAGGGCTGTTCCACTATCAACCTGTGCGGCATACAGTGCTGGTCGCAGGTGAAGAGGATCTGCGGCCGGCGTTGCACCGCGCGGCGTTGCAACAATCGGCTGTGTTGCAGGCCCCGGCCGTGTTTGTCATCGCGGCAGTTTACGCCCGAACGGCGGTGAAATATGGCCTCGAGCGTTCTCCGCGCTATGTTCACATGGAGGTTGGACACGCTGCGCAGAATCTGTTGTTGCAGGCGACAGCGTTGGGATTGGGAGCAGTGCCCATCGGCGCGTTCTACGATGACCAGGTGCGTCAGGCGTTGCGCCTGCCGGATGACCACGCGCCGCTGTATCTGATTCCGGTGGGGCATCGCCGGGGTTAGGTAGACCCGGTACTCGCATGGCGTTTAAGGGATTGTGAATCTCTCCGAGCTCGTCGGCAAAGGTATTTTCCAACGATAGGATGACTATCGGCAGTTTCAAAAAGCCCATAGGGAGGCGTCGCTTTTGCTCCGCGCAACGTCGGGCAAAAATTGTGGCAGACAGGTTCGGGGCCAGCCACGAACGGTGTGCATTTCACATGGGAGGTGGCCGGCCGCTGCGCGGAGCAAAAGCGACGCCTCACTATGGGCTTTTTGAA
>Ga0129299_1001041_pt1 | contig 18586 bp, 14 predicted proteins | sample ConPoolayeCmetaG_FD_94477 | JGI IMG/M metagenome (GOLD analysis project Ga0129299, IMG submission 94477) | Hot spring microbial mat communities from California, USA to study Microbial Dark Matter (Phase II) - Cone Pool mat layer C metaG ...
CCAGGCCGAACTGGAGCAGTTTATGCAAAGCTGCACCGGGCAGGGCGGAGGCCGTCGTACCAGCTTTATCGTCGCCCAGCGGATCAGCACCGTGCTCAATGCCGACAAAATCGTCGTTCTGGATCAGGGCCATGTAGCGGCCATCGGCACGCACGACGAGTTGATGAAAAATAGCCCCATTTATCAAGAGATTTTCAAATCACAACTCGGCGATGAATATCAAGCGTAAACAAGGTTGATGTGTAACCGCATCACGCAACACGAGTGAGAAATGCCCATGTCAAACAGACCTCCTACCGTACAATCAGGCGGACCTACACCGGCACAGGCGATGCCCGATCCGGGAAGCCGCGCCGGACGAAGCATGCACATTGAAAAAGCCCAAGATGTGCGCGGCACGCTGCGTCGACTGTTGTCGATGCTCCGATCTCACCGGCCGGCCTTGAGTGCCGTTTTCGTTTTGGTGGCCATCGGTACGACGCTGGGCCTGATCGCCCCTTACCTGATGGGCCAGGCCATTGACCGCTTTGTCGGCGGCGGCGACCGTGCCGGTTTGCTGCGCATGTCGCTATGGATGCTGCTCTGCTATGTCGGCTCGTGGGCAATTCAGGTTGGGCAAAGCATGTTGATGAACGGCGTCTCACAAAAGGTGATGCGCAATTTGCGCCGCCAATTGTTCGAGCACCTGCACACCCTGTCGCTCAAGTTTTTCGATCGCCACCCGCACGGCGAATTGATGAGCCGCCTGACCAATGACCTGGATGCCGTTGGTCGGGTGATCGCCGAAAACTCGACTCAACTTTTCTCCGGTGCTTTGACACTGGTCGGCATCTTGGGGATGATGCTGGCCCTCAATGTGTGGTTGACCCTCGGCTCGATGTTTGTCTTTCCGTTGATGATGTGGCTGGTCGGTTTTGTCGGCAAGCGCACCCGCAAGGGTTTCCGCGAGTTTCAAATGCGCATTGGGCAACTCAACGGTCAGTTGGAAGAAATGTACAGCGGGCAACGGGTGATTTTAGCCTTTGGACAACAAGAGAGCATGCTCGCCAGGTTCGATCAGGTCAATGAAATGGCCAAAAAGACCGGCATTCAGGCGCAAAACTATGCCATGCTCGTGCCGCCACTGATAGGCATCCTCAGCAACGCCAACATCGCCATCGTCGCCGGGTTGGGCGGCTGGTTGACCTTGCACGGTTGGGCCAGTGTCGGCACCATCGCCACATTCATCAGCTATTCGCGCACTTTTGCCAACCCCTTGCGTTTTCTGGGTGATTTGTACAACCAGATTCAATCGGCCATTGCCGGCGCCGAGCGCGTTTTTGAGCTGATCGATCAACCGCCCGAACAGGATGCATCGGATGCACTGCCGATGAACCAGGTGGTCGGGCGGGTCCGCTTTGAGCGGGTGAATTTTGCCTACGAGCCCGGCGTGCCGGTGATCAAAGAAATGAGTTTTGAAGCCGCACCGGGGCAAATGATCGCTCTGGTTGGGCCGACAGGCGCCGGCAAGACCACCATGATCAACCTGCTTTCACGCTTTTACGACGTAGACGGCGGCAGCATCCAGATCGACGGCGTCGACATTCGCCGCTTCAAAAAGGCCGATCTGCGTCGCCGGCTTGGCGTGGTGTTGCAAGATACCTACCTGTTCTCCGACACGGTGATGGAAAACATCCGCTACGGGCGGCTCGATGCCACCGACGAAGAGGTGATCGCTGCCGCCAAACTGGCCAATGCCGATCAATTCATCACCCGCCTGCCGCGCGGCTACCAGACGGTGCTTTCAGAACGGGCTGCTAACCTCAGCCAGGGCCAGCGACAGCTTTTGGCCATTGCCCGCGCCATCCTCGCCGATCCGGCCATTTTGATCCTCGACGAGGCCACGTCGAGCGTGGACACACGCACCGAAATGCTTATCCAGGAAGGACTGCTGCGGCTGATGCAAGGGCGCACCAGTTTTGTGATCGCCCACCGTTTGAGCACAATCCGTGAAGCAGATTGTATATTGGTTATTAACAACGGTGAAATCGTCGAGCGAGGTACCCATCGGCAACTGCTGGCCCGGCAAGGCTTTTACTACAATTTGTATATGAGTCAATTCAAAGGCACCCGTCTGACCCCAATTCTTGAACCGGCTCGAAAAGCCGGGTAGACAAAAAATCATGGTTGAGGAGTGTAGCGAGGATGAAATCTGTCTGGAAATTGGGTAAATTTCTCAAACCCTATTGGCATTGGGCCATTTTGGCCCCTTTGCTGATGATTCTGGAAGTGGCGATGGATCTGATGCAGCCTAAAATGATCCAACGCATCGTCGATGAAGGAATTATCCCCCTGGACATGAATGTGGTGATCAACACCGGGCTGTGGATGGTCGGCTTTGCCCTGATCGGTGTGATCGGCGGTGTGGGGTGTACCGTCTTTTCGGTGCTGGCCTCACAGGGCTTTGGTGCCGATCTGCGTTATGCGCTCTTTCGCAAAGTGCAAAGTCTCTCGTTCAGCAACCTGGATCGGCTGGAAACCGGCCAGTTGATCACCCGGCTGACCAATGATGTGACTCAGGTGCAAGAAATGCTTTCCATGATGCTGCGGATGATGGTGCGCGCTCCAATGACGGTGATCGGCAGCATCATCCTGGCCGCGTTGACCAGTCCTCGTCTGGCTATTTTGCTCTTGGTGTTGGCCCCGGTGGTGCTGTTCTTCCTGATCTGGGTGCTCGGCAAAGCTTATCCGCTGTTTATGCAGGTTCAGGAAAAGCTCGACGATTTGAACACGGTGATGGAGGAAAACCTGGCCGGCGTGCGCGTGGTCAAGGCATTTGTCCGCGCCGACTATGAAATACGACGCTTTGGCAAGGCCAACGATAATTTAATGAACCAAACGATCCAGGTGGCCCGCATGGTTGCCGTCACCTGGCCTTTTATGATGATTGCCGTCAACCTCGGCGTGATCATCGCTCTGTGGTTGGGCGGGCGGTATGTTAACCTGGGAACGTTGCAGGTTGGGCAATTGATCGCCTTTATCAACTATCTCGGACGCACCATGATGTCGCTGATGTTTGTCAGCATGCTGGTTATGCGTATGGCCCGCGCCCAGGCCTCGGCAGAGCGCATTCAAGAGGTGTTGGAGAACGAACCGGAAGTTCAGGACAAGCCCAATGCACTCAAGCCTTTTGTTTCGCGTGGCCGGGTGGCCTTTGAAGAGGTCACTTTTAGCTACAACGGCAACGGGCAAGAACCGGTCTTGAAAAACCTCAATTTTGTGGCCGAGCCGGGGCAAACGGTAGCCATTCTCGGCGCAACCGGTGCGGGCAAATCGAGCCTGATTCATCTCATTCCCCGTTTTTACGATGTCAGTGCAGGGCGGATCACCCTCGATGGGGTAGATGTGCGTGACATTGCCCAGGAAGAACTGCGTCGCAACATCGGCATTGCCCTGCAAGAGTCGATCCTGTTCAGCGGTACCATCCGCGACAACATCCGCTATGGGCGGCCCGACGCGAGCGATGAAGAAGTGATCGCGGCGGCCAAAGCAGCACAGGCGCATGACTTTATCATGTCTTTTCCGCAAGGTTACGACACGGTAATCGGTCAGCGGGGCGTCAACCTTTCCGGTGGGCAAAAACAACGCATTGCCATTGCGCGTGCGCTGCTTACCAACCCTGCTGTGCTTATCCTTGACGACAGTACCAGTTCGGTGGATGTCGAAACCGAAATTGAAATCCAAAATGCATTGGACGAGATGATGCGTGAACGTGTTCGCTCGGCCAGGGCGCTCGGCACCACTTTGGTGGTGGCCCAACGGATCAGCACTGTGCTCAACGCCGACAAAATTCTCGTCCTCGACAACGGGCGGATTGTCGCCGAAGGCACCCATCAGGAATTGCTGGTTTCCAGCCCGATCTACCGCGAAATTTACGAATCTCAATTGGGAAATGGAGTAATGTCGCATGTCGGAGCGTAGACCTGTTTCAACCAGAACCTCAACCGGCCCGGGTTTTGGCCCCGGACGTGGTCCCGGCGGCCCCGGCGGCCCTGGCGCCCACTGGATGCGCCCCAAAGAGCGCGCCAAGAACACCCGCGGCACCGTGTTGCGCATCTGGCACTATCTGAGCCGTCAAAGAGCATTGTTGCTGATCGTCTTGCTCCTGGTTGTCGTGGCTTCCGGGTTGGGGCTGCTAGGCCCATACCTGTTGAGCATGGCCATTGACCGCTTTATTTTGCAAGGCGATATGGCCGGTTTGGCCCGCCTTTTGCTGCTGATGTTTGCCGTTTACCTGTTCGATGCGCTGACGATCTGGCTGCGCACCTATGTGATGGCCACCGCTTCTCAGCGTGCCGTGCGCGATATTCGCAACGATTTGTTTGCTAAATTACAAACCCTTTCGCTCCGCTTCTTTGATCGGCGCACGCATGGCGAGTTGATGAGTCGTCTGTCGAACGATGTCGAAAACATCAGCAACGTGCTTGCCGATAGCGTCATTCAATTGATTTCCAGCGTTTTAAGCATTGTCGGTGTGGCCCTGGTGATGTTCATCATCAACTGGCGGTTGGCCATCGTCAGCCTGGTCATCATCCCTATGTTGGTTGTCCTGAGCCAGATGATCGGCGAACGCACACGTAAGGGGTTTCGGGAGCAGCAGGAGAATCTGGGTAACCTGAATGGGATCATTGAAGAAACGATCACCGGGCAGCGGGTGGTCAAGGCATACGTGCGTGAATCGCGGGTGATTCAGGAGTTCGAAGGGGTCAACCGCACGTTGCAGCGGGCATCGACGCGGGCGCAAATCCTGGCCGGCACCATGGGCCCGTTGAACAACCTGATCAACAACATCGACTTTGCCATCGTCGCCGGTGTCGGTAGCTGGATGGCCGTGCGCGGATGGGCGACCGTCGGCACCATCGCCGGTTTTATCAACTATGCACGCCAATTTGCCATGCCGCTCAACCAGATTTCTAACCTGTACAACACCATCCAGTCGGCCATTGCCGGCGCCGAGCGGGTCTTTGAAATTCTCGATCAAGAACCTGAAATGATCGACGCCCCGGATGCTCTGCCTTTGACCGAGGTGCGGGGAGATGTGGTTTTTGATGATGTCAGCTTTGGCTATGAACAAGGTGTGCCTGTGCTCAAGCACGTCAGTTTGCACGCCTTTCCCGGCCAGATGATTGCCCTGGTTGGGCCAACAGGGGCCGGCAAAACCACCATCGTCAACCTGCTGACCCGCTTTTACGATGTGTACAGCGGCAGTATTCGTATCGACGGCATTGATATTCGCCGCTTGAAAAAAGCCGATCTGCGCCGTGCTTTGGGCATTGTGCTGCAAGATACTTACCTCTTCTCCGACACGGTGATGGAAAACATCCGTTACGGGCGGCTCGACGCCACCGACGAGGAGGTGATCGCTGCCGCCAAACTGGCCAATGCCGATCAATTCATCACCCGCCTGCCGCGCGGCTACCAGACGGTGCTTTCGGAACGGGCCGGCAACATCAGCCAGGGCCAGCGACAGCTTTTGGCCATTGCCCGCGCCATCCTTGCCGATCCGGCCATTCTGATCCTCGACGAGGCCACGTCGAGCGTGGACACACGCACCGAAAAGCACATCCAGGAGGCCATGCTGCGGCTGATGCAAGGGCGCACCAGTTTTGTGATCGCCCACCGTTTGAGCACAATCCGTGAAGCAGATTGTATATTGGTTATTAACAACGGTGAAATCGTCGAGCGAGGCACCCATCGCGAACTGCTGGCCCAAAAAGGCTTCTATCATCGTTTGTATATGAGTCAGTTCAAAGGACAGCAACATCTTGTCCCCGAGCTGGCTGCCGCCACCGCTGCAGATTAAGAGCCTGTCCGAAATCGTAAACGACGTATCCCTATGCGTCGGTATAGGCGGCATAGGGATGCCACCCGATTGAAATCGGCCTTTTGGGGCGCTTGCGCCGGGCGTCGGCCTGCGCCGATGCGCGCCCGCTGACGCGCGCCCGCCGACGCGCGCTCGCTGACGCGCGCCCGCTGACGCGCGCCCGCTGACGCGCGCCCGCCGACGCGCGCCCGCCGACCGTTGGCCGCAGGCCCAGAAAGGCTGACTTGAGTCAGCGCGGGCAGCCAATTTCGAAGGGAAAATGAACCATCCCTTTCGGACAAGTTCTGAAAGCACAGGCTCGTGGAACGGAACAAAAAATGCCCCAGGGTAAAACCTGGGGCATTTTCTTGGCCCGCCATCGGCAAAAGCTCAGTTTTCTGTTGGCGGGTAACTAACCTATCACCCTATGGTTGCGTTGATCGTCAGGTGCGGAAACCATCCACGAATAGACCCCCATACTCGAATGATGACGCCGTTCGTGCATTCATGAAGCATTCGTGGACGGTTCGCTCCACCAAACAGAACCAGGGCAGTCAACTATATTTGCGGTTTGTTGTCCGTTCGGCTACAAGGAATCACCTGGAGTGGAGCCTTCAGGCAGAACGCTCCGGCTAAAGCCTCGACTCTGCGACTCAAATTGAGGTTTACTGAGACGTTTCTTCGCTCGGAGATGCAGCTTTTTCGGTTGCTGCAGGCTCTTCTGTGGTAGGGGGTGTCGCCTCGGTTGTTGCGGTGGCCGCGGACTCTGTCTCCGACTCTGGACCCCGTTTGACCCGCCAGACGATAAAGCCCGTTGCGAACACAATGATCACCAGGGCCACGATTTGGGCCACGGCCAGTTTGCCGATCGCCGGACTGTCCAGGCGGATGAATTCGAGCAAAAAGCGGATCGACGAATACGAGATAAAATACAACGCCGTGATGATCCCTTTGGCCAACCGGTCGTGAAACCGCCAGATCAGATAAACCAGCACCGCACAGGTTATGACGTTCCACAGCGATTCGTACAAAAAGGTGGGGTGAAAACGCTCAAATTGCTCGTAACCGGGCAGGCGATGCGCCCGATCGATGAAAATGCCCCAGGGCAAATCGGTCGGTTTGCCGTACAACTCCTGGTTGATGAAATTGCCCCAGCGGCCGATTGCCTGAGCCAGCGCCACACCGGGCGCGACAATGTCCATCCAGCGCAGGATGTTCTTTTTGGCCCGTCGCGCAGCAATGTATAACCCCAGCGCACCGCCGGCCACTGCACCGTAAATGCCCAGTCCACCTTCCCAGGTGGCAAAAATCTTTTCGGGGTGGCGAAAATAATACCATTGATCTACGCCCATGCTGGGCGTCGGGGTGAGCACGTGATACAGCCGTGCCCCGATCACGCCCAAAATCACACACCATGTCAAGGCATCCCAAACAAACTCGGGGTCCTCGCCCACCCGGCGGGCTAACAAGGTCGACAAATAGCTCGCAGCGATGATCCCTACCACGATCAAAATTCCGTACCAATGAACGGCAATCGGCCCAATTTGAAAAGCGATCGGATTCATCTTTACCCTCTCAACGTATTGGATTGTTCTTGATGTACTTCCAGGTCAGGTAAATGCGTTGCAATGCAGTCAGCGTTGCAAAGATGGCCAAAATCCACAGGGCAATGGTCATCTGATTCAGGATCAACCCGGCGACGAATACGATCACCCGCTCCAAACGGGTAAATGCGCCACCTTTGCATTGCGCGCCGATCCCTTCGGCGCGCGCCCTAGTATAGCTGACCAGCAACGAAGACGCAAGTGCAACATAGATCAAGATCACTTCGGTTGATTTGCCGGCTTGGAGATACCAGATCAGCAAGCCCAAAAAGGCTACCGTCTCTGACCAGCGATCCAATACCGAGTCCAAAAATGCGCCAAAAGGCGACACTTTGCCCGCCGCACGCGCGATCAACCCATCTAAACCGTCCAACGTGCCGCCCAGCGTGATCAACACGGCTGCCAACCCAAAGCGTCCCATACTCAACATCACGCCGCCTATGGCGTTCAAGACAAAACCGAGCACCGTTACCGCATTCGCCGAGATGCCAACCCGGTCTGCCCAACGTGCCAACGGTAAAAAGAGCACCCCTACCACCTCACGGGCCGAATCGCTCAGCGATTTTGCCGGACGTTTCTTCAAGCCGTTTACCAATGGGTCTATATCACTTTCCATTTGACTCCTCTTGTTTTTGTTGATCGATCCAGCGCTCAAACCGCGCTTGAAATGCCTGAATGACCGGGCGGTTGAGTGCATAGTAAACCTGGCGGCCTTCCCGACGCAGGCTGACCAATCCGCTGCGCCGCAATACGCCGAGATGCCACGAAACCAGCGGCTGGCTGATTCGCAAGGCGGCAACCAGTTCGAGCACGGTCATTTCGGCAGTATGTGCCAGCAATCGCAATATCTGCAATCGCACGATGTCTCCCAGCGTGTACAAATACATGCGTAGCGCGCGTGCTTCTTCAAACAGTTCGCGCTCTTCCATACTGCCTCTGGCCGTGCCCTAGCCAACGTATAAAAGATCATTTAATAAACGTTTATTTATATATTATACTCAAAAGGGGCTTTTGTCAATTATCGTCCCAGACAGGCCAGGACAAGTAGGGCAGGCGATTGGTGATGGGGTCGGAAAACCGCAGAGATACCGCTTGGACGGGGGCACGAGTTTTCTGACCGTCGCGGTTTCTAACTTTGACTTGTTCTGCGTTTTCCGTTATACTCTGCGTGTGCAAAAATACCATTCGATTGCTCAGGAGAAATGATATGGTCTGCCCGGTATGCGAACAACTGGAAACCAAAATTGCCGACCAAAGTGCGCGCGTGTGTGTGATCGGGCTGGGCTACGTGGGCTTGCCGCTGGCCACGGGCTTTGCGCGATGTGGTTATCACACCATCGGCCTCGATGTGGACGAGCGCAAGATCAACGTCCTTCGCCAGGGTAACAGCTATATTCCCGACGTGCCGGGCGAAAGGGTGGCCGGGTTGCTGGCCGAGGGCCGTTTTTATCCCACCAGCGATTACGATATGGTGCACGAGGCCGATGTGGTCTTTATTTGTGTGCCCACACCCTTTGATGCCATGAAAGCGCCCGATCTGGTTTTTGTCAAAAATGCTGCACGGAGTATCGCTCCCCGTTTGCACGCCGGGCAACTCATCGTCTTGCAGAGCACCACCTATCCCGGCACCACCGAAGAGGTTGTCCAGCCGATTCTGGAAGCAACCGGCCTCCGGGCAGGGGTTGATTTTTGCCTGGCCTTTTCGCCGGAACGGATTGACCCCGGCAATCGCACCTTTACCGTCGAGAACACCCCCAAAGTGGTCGGCGGGCTGACGCCGCGTTGTGCGCAACTCGCTGCCGCTTTGTTGGAGCGAATGACTCCCCGTGTGCATATCGTTTCTTCGCCGCGTGCAGCCGAGATGACCAAATTGCTTGAAAACATCTTTCGCAGTGTCAACATTGCCCTGGTCAACGAGCTGGCCCTGCTTTCCGAGCGCATGGGGATCGATTTTTGGGAGGTTATCGATGCCGCGGCGACCAAACCGTTCGGCTTTATGCCTTTTTACCCGGGTCCGGGCGTCGGTGGACATTGTATTCCGGTCGATCCTTATTACCTCTCCTGGAAGGCTCGCGAGTTTGATTTTTACACCAAGTTCATCGAACTGGCCGCCGAAGTCAACCAATCGATGCCCTACCATGTTGTTGAACGGATCGGGCAGGCGCTCAGCGCACGGGGCAAGCCGCTCAACGGAGCGCATGTGTTGATCTTGGGGGTGGCGTTCAAGCGTGACATCGACGATGCGCGCAATTCGCCTGCCGAACGGGTGATCGAATTGTTGTTGCGGGCCGGCGCACAGATCGGTTACAACGATCCTTATGTGCCCAATTACCGCGTTGGTGGTGACGTGTTTTATCCGCACCCGGTCGAGTTGACCTCGCAGCCGCTGACCGCCGAATGGGTGCATGCGCAAGATGCGGTGGTCATCCTGGCCGGACACCGTGTCTACGACTATGCCTGGATTGTCGAACACGCCGGGTTGATCGTCGACACGGTCAATGCGACCAAAGGGGTTGCCGTTGGGCGCGAAAAGATTGTGCGCATCGGCACGCCAGGTTGATGTGGGCGGCACGGAAGAGAATTTTGAGGTTATGCATGTTTGAGCAGTTTCAAATCCATACCCCAACCCACACATGTCTGATCGACATCACCGCTCAGGTGCAGCGACTGGTTACCCAAAGTGGCATCCGTGATGGTTTGTGCCTGATTTGGGTTCCCCATACCACAGCCGGCCTGACGGTCAACGAAGATGCCGACCCTACCGTACAATCAGACCTGCTGCGCACACTGGACAAACTGGTGCCCTGGCGCGACGGCTATGAGCACGGTGAGGGCAACTCGGCAGCGCATGTCAAATCGAGTCTGGTCGGTGTTTCCAAAACGGTGCCCGTGGTCGGTGGACGGCTGCGGCTGGGCACATGGCAGGGCATTTATTTTGCCGAATTCGACGGCCCGCGCGATCGCTCCGTGTGGGTTAAGGTGATCGCGGGTTAAAGGCATGGACGATTCGCATCTACGCTCCCGTGAATTGAAAAACCGGCTGCCAGGCATGATACACCTTGAGCTGGGCGCCCCTGGCGCCCGTCGCGCGGCCGAACGAGGCGATGTGGCGGTGATCATTGACGCCTTGCGTGCCAGCACCACCATTTGTGCTGCACTGATGGCAGGGGCCGCACGGGTACATACTGTGCTCACCGTAGAAGAAGCCCTGGTTTGGCGGGGCGACCCGACTTGTCGGATTGCCGGAGAGCGGGGGGCCGTTCGGGTGGATGGGTTTGATTTCGGCAATTCGCCGACTGAACTGCTGGCCCGCCAAGAAGAGGTGCGCGGCAAAACGGTGGTGCTCACCACCACCAACGGCACCCGGTGCATCCATGCTGCCCTCGGCGCCTCGGCAATCCTGATCGGCGCACCGGTCAATGCGACGGCCGTTGCCCGCGCCGCCCTGAACCTGGCCCGCACCAACGGCTGCGAGCTGACCCTGGTTGCGGCCGGCCTGCACGATCAGGCACGTGACGAGGATGTCTTTGCCCAGGCCCTGCTCGCCCATCGCCTGGCTGCTCTGGGCGCCCTTGCGCCGGGTAACCTGCCTTCCGTCGATGAACAAAAGAGTCTGGAGGTGTTTCTGCACGCCGAATCGGGACAGTATCTGTGTAGCCTGGGCTATGAGGTCGATGTGCGCCTGTGCGCCGAGATTGACCGCTGGTCGGTGGTGCCGGTTTATCACCGGGGCTATTTTGAAAGCCTGGCCGAACTTGCGCCCCGATAGATAGACGAACCTGTAGACCAGGTCGTGCAAGTCACCTCACAAACCTTTATGAAGACAATCCGGTTGAATCCCAAGATTTTCAAGATCGCCCTCGATTTTCTTTGGAAAGGGCGCTTTTTTTACCTGCAATTGATCATCCTGGCAGCGGTGACCTGGCTGCTTGCGCCGCTGCGCCAGACCATCGCTTTGCCCATCCCTCCTTACCCGGCTTATACTCCCGAACCGCCTGACCGGCAAGCGAGCTTGCTGATCTGTCCCGATACCCTGTCGCCTGGCACATTGGCTTCGGCGCGCGTTGTGGTTTACGATCCCGATCGGAACACGGCGATCCCTGGCGCTCAGGTGCACGTATCGCTACGTTCGACAACACAATCCATCGTCATTCCTCTTTTGTCCGCCGAAACCGATGCACAGGGCAGCGCGCCGATTCAATTTACCGTGCCCGCCGATGCCACCGGCGATTATCAGCTTGCATTCGAGATCGACAGTTGGATCGGCGAACAGCGCGCCACGTGCCCGGTGCGCATCGCACAGAACTTGCGCCTCGATCTGACGACCGATCGGGTTGCTTATGCGCCCGGACAAACCATCCAGGCCCATTTGCTGGCCTTGGAGCAGACCGGGGGGCATTTGGTGTCCGCTTTGCCGGTTCGCCTGGAGGTGTACGACTCGCGTGATAATCGCATCTGCACCACCTCGACCCATACCTCGGCGTATGGGGTGGCCCTTGCCGAGTGTGTTCTGGGGCCAACGGTCAACGAGGGGCGCTATCGGGTGGTAGCGGCGGCAGAGGAATTGTCTTTGTATGTCGAGCAGCAGGTTTGGGTAGGTAGACAAGGAACAGGTAGACAAGGAGAAAGCGGGCAAGATGAAAAGCGGTCGGCTGCAGAAATGGGGAATCGGCAGGCGATTTTGATTTCGGCTGTGCCGGAAAGCGAGATGCTCGAGCCGGGGGTTGAAAATCTGATTTACCTGCACACCCGCTATGCCGACGATACGCCGGTCCCCTGTACCCTCGAACTGATCGCGCCGGGTGGCCCGTTTACGTTGACAACCGATGCGCAAGGCGATGCCGTGTGGCGCGTCACGCCGTCGGTTGACCTCTCGACCACCATGTCGGCGGTGGTTACCGCACGAGATGCACGTGGATACATCGGTCGGACCAACCTGTCGTTGCCGGTCGAAGGCGGTGGCCGTGGGTTTTTGGTGCGCCCTGACCGGCTGACCTATCGCAGCGGTGAGTCGATGCATGTCGAGGTGGTGGCTTCTTTTCCCCTGCGGGCCGTTTACCTCGATTTGATCTGGAACGGTCAGCCGGTGGCTGCCTTGTCATCCCCGGCCGGCGACCGTGCCGAATTTGACATCGTACTCGATCCCACTTGGGTTGGTGATCTTGTGCTGCGTGGTTATGCGTTAAATGATCAGGTGATCGCCGATGTGCGCACGGTGACGGTGTTGCCCTCTGCTGTACCTGTCCTCTCGGTGCATGCCGACCGTCCGACATATCAGGTCGGTGAACAAGCCCGGCTGGCGGTCTATGTACAAAATGGGCAAGGCAAGGGCGTGCCGGCCGTGCTGGCCCTGGCTGCCCGCGAGTCTACCGGAGGCTCGCCGACCCTTGAACAAGCCGTTGAGACGACCAGCGGCCGCCTTTTGCCCGGCGTGGCCGCATTGCCGCGTCTGATCGGGGCGGTTGCCAGGCCGCGCGACACGCCGGAAGAGATTCGCCGGCAGTTTGCTCAGGTCGATGCCGCCCGCGCCGCCCGGCAGGCCGCTTTGGGCGCGTTGATGACACGCTGGCTGTGGGGATGGGTTGGGTTGGCTGCTGCAGGCTGGCTTGCACTCTTGATCGGCGGTTGGCGTGGCGGTTGGCTGCGCGGCCGGATGTTCTTGTCGGCGCTTTTGAGCAGCCCGTTTGTGTTGGCGTTAGCCATCGGCATCGGCCCATTGATCGCCTATGGTGGGCAGCAGCTTTGGGGGCCGGGGGCGTTGATCGTCCTCGGCCTGGGCTGGCTGGGCGCGCTGCTGGCCTTGCTCGTGTACGGTTGGACGTATGGTGATGGCACGGCTCAGGTGCTCGTGGCTCTGCTGATCGGCGGGCTGGCGCTTGGCCGAGGCATTTATGTGCTGACAACGCAATGCGCGGCCCCGCTGTGCGGCGTGTCGATCTCTGGCCCCTTGGTGGCCGGCGCCGGGGCCATGATGGCTGCCCTCATAGCCCTCAACCTGTTTGCCTGGGGATGTCGTGCTGCCCAACGGCGTAGCGGTGCGTTGATCGCCATAGCGCTGCTCGCTTTGGTGACCGTCAGCGTGGCCGCCGGGCTGCTTCCTGCGCCGACGACTATAGAGTCTGTTCAGGAACCCCCGCCGCCGACGCCAACTGCCCTTCCAACCCAGGTGAACGTGCCCACACGCACACCGTTTGCCGCGCTGACCGCCCGTGCGCGCACAACGTCGCCCTCCACAATCCAGCCTCGCTTTGTGGACACCCTGTACTGGCAAGCCGGCATGCTCACCGACCCCCAAGGTCGGGCCGAGATTGCCGTGCCACTGCCGGCCGAGGCCATCGATTGGACGGTAGACCTGCTGGCGATCACTCAGGAAGGGCAGCTTGCGCTGGCCGAATTGCCGCTGCATAGCCAGGATCCGCTGCCGGCAACCGTGACCCTGCCGCCATTGCTGACCGTGGGCGATCGCGTCGAGGTATCGGTTGGGCTACAAAACACCGCCCAGATGACTCAAACGGCCGGCATCACCGTCAGCGTGCCGGGGTGGGCGCGCCCGGGGTGGGCGCGCCCGGGGTGGGCGCGCGTGGAACGTCGCGCCGAAGCGCAACAAGTCGAGGTCGGCGCACTGGGCCGGGTTACGCTGACCGTGCCCCTGCAAGTGCGCGAAGGGGGTACCGGGCAGTTGAGCATCACCGCCATGGTCGGCGCAGAACAGAAAACGCTCACCCGCACCGTCAACGTGTTGCCCGACGGCAAACCTGTACTGCGCGTTTTTAATCGCCTGACCGATGAAACCGATACCTACAAGCTGCGCATGCCGTGGAGCAGTCTGCGCGGCAGTGACCGCATCGCCTTTTACGTCGATGCCACATGGGCCGGCGTGTTGACGCGCGGCCTGAATGCGGCCTTGAATCATCTCGATCTGGGCACGTGGTACGCGCCCCATATCGTTACCCCGACCGACGTCACTTTGCCGGCCTGCTATCCGCACGCTTTTGACGGAAGCGCTTTGTCACAGATTGTCGCAGAAATCGATAATGTTTCTTTGTTATACGATTATTTATCGCGTACCGGGCGGCTCGCTCCTGCGCTGCGCGAAAGCATTGCTCGCTATGCCCGCGACCGCTATCAGTACTTGCTGACCTTTGAGACGCCGACCGGCGGGTTTGCCTCCTTCTCCGGTGGAACAACGGCTACCCTTGCCGACACGGCTGCCGCCCTGCATGGCATGACCCAACTCGCCGTGCTGACCCCGGTGGATCCGGCGACGTCCGGCCGGGTGACCCGCTGGCTGCTCGAACGCCAGGCGTCCGACGGAACGTGGCAGCCGGAGCGCCTGCCGCCGGGTTGGGAACGTTTTCCCCGTCCCGAACTGGCCCTTACGGCCCAGGTGGCATGGGCGCTGGCCGAGGCCGGTCAGCCCAACGCCAAAGCGTTTGATCTGTTGGCCAAATATCCCGATCTGGCCCAGGAGCCGTACTCGCTGGCCATGATCTTGCATGCGCTGTTGGCCTATCAGGCACAAACAGGAGCCGACCTGCCGATCATTGCCGAGGTGCGTGCACGGCTAATCAACATGGCGCAGGTTCAAAACGGCCTGGCGCTGTGGCGCGGAGCGGTTTCCCTCCCCGACGGCGCCGTGGGTGAATCGGCCGATCTGGAACGGACGTCCCTGGCGCTGTGGGCGCTGATCCGTGCCGGTAGCGAAGCCCCGGTGCTTCGGCAGGGGATATTGGCATTGGCTCAGCAACGTGATGCCCTGGGGACGTGGGGATCGCCGACGGCGACTGCATGGGCACTGCGTGCGTTGAACGCCGCCGTACAAGCCGGAATTGCCGATCCAGCGGCGAATGAAGCGCGTGTGCAGGCCTCGACCGTTTCGTTGGCCAACAAAGAAGCGCGCAAGGACACTCCCGCGGTGACCATTCCGGCCGATGGCGCATCGGATATGAGCTATGTGTTCTACATCGACGCGCCGCCCAAAGGCTACAATGACGTGCGTTTGCTGGTGACCGGCGGCCCGGTTTTGTACCAGTTGATCGCCGAATATATAGAAGGGTGGGCACAGGTGCCGCCGCCCTCGCCTGAGGAAGAAACCGTCGCTATGACCTTGAGCTATGAACGCACCACCTTGCGGGTTGGCGAAACGACCTGGGTGACGGTGAGCGTGGCGTTGAACCGCAATGGCGCGGCCAGGCTGGTCGAGCTGAATTTGGGGCTGCCGCCCGGTCTGGGGCCGATCGTCGAGGATTGGGCCGCGATGACGCCCGATCCGGTTGCCGATTACCGGTTGAGCGACAGGGCGATCCGCGTCTACCTGACCGACCTTGCTGCCGACCGGTCGGTGACGCTGGCCTATCGCCTGCGCGCGCGACAGCCCTCACTTGCCCGCACGTTGCCTACCTGGGCACTCGATGTGGCCAACCCACAGCAGCCGACCTTTCGCGAGCCGACGTTGATCGAGGTCAAGCCATGAACTATATCGGCTCCAAGTACAGCCTGCTTGCCGAAATCGCCCGCATCCTTGACGATCACGCCGTGCCGGCCGACGGCATAGCTCTCGACTTGTTTGCCGGCACCGGCGCGGTGGCCCAATTGCTCAAAACGCGCGGCCATCTGGTTTATGCCAACGACTGGCAATATTACGCTTATGTGACCAACGTCGCGCTGATCGGGTTAAACGATTATCCAGAGTTTTCTACGCTGTTCAACGATTCTTTTTGGTCAAAAACTATCCTGGCTGCGCCGTCGGCCGATGTGCGCGCCTGTTCGATCCACCATCGCGGCGTGCCGGTCGGCGATCACCCGTGCGCGCAGGTTTTGAGTTACCTGAACGCGCTGGCCGGCCACGGTGGAGCATTTTTCGATGCCTACTGCGAAGGAGGCCGCGCCGGACGGATGTACTTTGCACAGGCCAATGGGCTGCGCATTCAGGCAATCCGCGATCAGATCGAAGAATGGGCGCGTGCCGGCCTGATCGACGAGGTGGAAAGCGCCTGGCTGATCGCATGCCTGGTCGAATCGGCCGACCGGGTGGCAAACACCGCGTCGGTTTATGGCGCCTATCTGAAGCGGATCAAAGCAACCGCCCGCAAGCCGCTGCACCTGGTCGCCTTGCGCCCGATCGACTCGTCATATCCACCGGAACAACATCGCGTTTTCTGTGAAGATGGGCTGACCTTGCTTCAACGCCTTGTCGACGAGCCGCTGCGGTTGATCTATATCGATCCGCCGTACAATCACCGTCAGTATGCCGCCAATTATCACCTGCTGGAAACGATTGCCCGCTGGGACCTCGACCGCTTTGTGCCGCGCGGCGTCACCGGCCTGCGCAACCCCCAAGAACAGCGCTCGGTTTACAGCCTGCGCAATCAGGTTGCCGAAGGATTTCGTCGCCTGTTTGAGGCTATGCACACAGATTTTGTTTTGTTTTCATACAATAACGAAGGATTACTGTCGGAAGAGCAGTTGCGGGGGCTGTTTGACGAGTTTTGCAGCCAGGTCGATTTTCGTCGCATTCAATTCAAGCGCTTTCGTGCCGACCTTGACCGTGAAAACCGCATTTACAAGGCCGACCACACGCACGAGTTTTTGGTGTGGGGAAAAACAAAATCCTAAAGGTTCCCAAAACCTTTAGGGTCTTGCAAGCACGCACGTCAACAACAAGGCGGGTTCGGGGGCATGTGCGCCGGGGGCATAGTAATCGTTGCTGAACCCGCTGATCCGGAATCCTGCCTTGACATAGACCGTCCAACCCAAGTCGGCGGTCGGCACTTCGACCTGCACCGCGTGCATGGCATGCGTGCGTGCAAAATCCAGGCATGTGTGAATCAGATGGGTGCCGATTCCCCAGCGGCGATAACGCGGCAAGACAAAAGTGCTTTCGATGTGTGCCGTGCCGCACTCCGGCCGCAGGGTCAGCGCGGCAAACCCGACAACCTGCCCCTGGTCGATGGCCACAAAAAGCGCGCGCATCGGATCGTTCAGGGCAAACCCCAGCTCACGCCCCCGATCAAAGTCATAGGCATGGCTGAGCATGGTCACCACCTCGGCCTCTCCCACCGTTGCCTGCCGATATATGACGGCTCGCGCTTGCCGCCACTGGCGGAGCACCTCGCGGTGCTGGCGAAAAGCCACATCGGGCAGGTCATCCGGGCCAAACCATGCGGCATCAACGGCATCGTCGCCGGCAACCAGCTCACCGTCGATGACGTGGGCTGCATAAACCAACAAGACACCCTGACTTTGAGGGTTGCTAAAGGTAAAGGTGTTGAGCAGACCGTCGATCTCGATGTGCAACCCCAATTCTTCCCGTGTCTCGCGGACGGCTGCTTCTTCCGGCGACTCGTCCAACTCGACATAACCTGACGGCAGCGACCAGCGTCCACGCCCCGGTTCGACGCCGCGCCGTACCAGCGCTACCTGTCCCTTCCGTTCGACCAATGCAGCTGCAGCGACGATGGGATTCAGATAAAAGATGAACCCGCAGACCGGGCAGACCGGTCGTTCACGCTCGGCGACGGTGCGTCGCTGCAAAGCGGCACCACATTGTGGACAATATTTGGGATATTGGATCATAGTCGGTACTTTTCTATCTGGTCAGACTGGCTCCAGGACACGGATGAACGCGGATTTAACGGATAGACACGGATCAATAAAAAAATCTGTGTCAATCCACTGCCTCCGTGCCAATCCGTGTCCCATTGGTACCCACACTAAGGGCCTATCCGAAAAACGTAACCGACGCATCCCTATGCGTCGGCATAAGCGGCATCGGGATGCCGCTTGTACGGTTTTTCGGATAGGCTCTAAGGGCCTATCCGAAAAACGCAGCCGACGCATCCCTATGCGTCGGTACAAGCGGCATAGGGATGCCGCTTGTACGGTTTTTCTCTAACATGGCCTGAATAGGACAAGTTACGTCCGAAAAAGAGCGTTAAATTTCCGTCATTGTGCCTGACATTATCCAACAGAAAACGCTCATTGTCAACCCCCCAGTTGGCAGGCCCGGCCGGAGCGTACTGGACAGGCTGGGGAGGAGGCCGTGCGTCGGGTTGGGGGCGGATGGCTTGATCTATTCAGCCTGGCCTGGGCTGAGGCCGGTTTCCAAAGTGGGCTCGGTCTGATCTGGCCGGTTACTGCG
>Ga0129299_1001042_pt1 | contig 18584 bp, 15 predicted proteins | sample ConPoolayeCmetaG_FD_94477 | JGI IMG/M metagenome (GOLD analysis project Ga0129299, IMG submission 94477) | Hot spring microbial mat communities from California, USA to study Microbial Dark Matter (Phase II) - Cone Pool mat layer C metaG ...
ATCGATCGAGGATAAGAAAGCGCGCGCCGATCTCTTTTACAATCTCGGCAATACGCTGTACCGCCAGGGTGAGCAACTGGAAATGAGCGGAAACCCGGCCGCGGCGGAAAAGTACAAAGCGGCATACGAAAATTTTATCAAAGCGCTCGATCTGCGACCAAAGGACATGGATGCGAAATGGAACCTGCAGCTGGCATACCAGCGGATGCAGAAAATGCAGAACGAGCAACAGCAGCAACAACAAAATCAGCAGAATAATCAGAAGAATCAGAACCAACAGAACGAGCAGAATCAGCAAGGGCGGCAAAATCAGCAACAGAAGAACCAGCAGCAAAAAGAACAGCAGCAACAGGCGGAAAGCCAGGAAAAACAGAACCGGAATGACGGCAGGGAGCAGCCCCAGCCCAGTCCGCAACAACAGAAAGAAGAAATAGAGAAGAAGCAGGCCGAGCGTCTTTTAATGCAATACGCTGACGACGCAGACGATTTGAATAAGCCGCGCAAGAAAATGCGGGCGGTTGAAGCGGGCAGGCTTGAGAAGGATTGGTAGTGTAATGAATATCGTTCGGATCATATACCTCGTCTTCAGTATCTCCGCTATTTCTTTCGGCGGAATTGATTTTTCGGTGACGGCAAATAAAACCGCCGTCACCGTGGGCGAACAGATCATTGTCACCGCCAAAGCAGTCTGCACCGGCAAGGTAAAAAACATCTCAGCCCCTACCCTCCCCCCTTCAGACAACTTTACCCTGCTCAACACCAGCCAGAACCAAACGCAGTCTTCGTCGATACAGATCATCAATGGCCGGATGACGCAGACGAACGAAATAACCTATCTCTATTACTATTTCATTGCGCCGAAACGGGAAGGGTCCTTCCAGTTTCCGTCGTTGACGCTGACGGCCGACGGCCAGACATATTCCTCACAGCCGTTCACCATTTCGGTCACAAAACAGCCGGTGGAGAGTCCTGATTTCCGCGTAACACTGCGTATGAGTAAAAACCGGCTGTATGTCGGTGAACAAGCGGTTCTTGTCTTAGAGGCTGCCCAGAAGCCTAACGCGCCGGTAGAGCCCACCAATCAGGGTTTTTCGGCGGCAATTACGGCCATCGATCAGGCGGGCGGAAAGGATTTTTCCCTCAGCCATCTTTTCTCGGATAAAATTTCGAGGGAGCAGAAAAATATCGGGGGCGAAACCTATATCGTTTACCCCCTGCAGTTTTCGCTCATCCCGATCAAGGAAGGGACATTTACGATCGGGCCGGTGGCGTTTGAATACGAACGGCTGTCGAGGATGATACAGCGGGATCCATTTGACGGTTTTTTCGGCGGTTTTTTCGGCGGCGGAATCCAGCGTGAGCCAAGAATCGCCTACAGCAATCAGTTGACCATCCATGCTCTTCCCCTGCCGCCGGCGCCGCGGGGCTTTTCAGGCGCGGTGGGAAGCTTTACGCTGAGCGCATCCGCAGAACCCCGCGAACTTCCGGCCGGCGAAGCGGCCACGCTGACCGTCACTCTCCGCGCTTCAACGCGGCCCGGCAATGTGCCGGCCATAATGCTTCCGCCGCTTGACGATTTCGAAGTATTTACGCCCGAGGAAAACACGGCGGTCGATACGACAAACCAGGGAATCAGGACGCGCAAAACATTCAAATATCTCATCATACCCAAAGAAGAGGGACAGCGGGAGATCCCCGCCATTTCTTTTATATATTTCGATCCCTCCGCGGGCCGGTATTCAACGGTCTCCACCGAACCGATCCGTTTCACGGTCACGCGGGGCAAAAAAGTGACACGCGACCAGCGGCGATACCTGACCCAAGAGGAGATACGGCAGGTTGGCTCCGATATCCGCTACATCAAAACGCCTTCGCGGCTGCGGCATCAGTCAGCCAGGCCGTACAGAAACCCGCTGTTTCTTATCGTGTACATCATGCCGTTTATCGCGGCAGTTTTCTCTTTGCTCTACAAACTGCAAGCGCAGCGTACTGAAGCCGATGCGGCAAAAATTCTTCGCGGCCGCGCGTATCGCACTGCGTCCAAGCAGCTCGAGCGGCTGGCCAAGGAAACGCCGCAGCCTGCGGCGGCAGAAGCCGCGTCGCGTCTCTACGACATTCTGGAACAATATATCACCCACCGGTTCGGTTTCGCGGCCGCCGGCGCCACGCTCGATGAGTTGCGCGGCCTCTTTGCCGGACGTCTGGGCGATCCCGCTCTTGCCGGCGCAGTCGTCTCAATGCTTGAGGAACTCGACACAATCCGGTTCAGCCCGTCGGTATCTGGCCGGTTTGCGCTTCTCGAATATATTGGGCGAACCAGGCAGATTTTAAGCGCCATGGAAAAGAAGTCGAAGGGGGGGGCATAACAATGAAACGGGCATGGTTCATCATTGTTGGACTCCTGACCGCCCCGATTGTAGCCCGTTCTCCGGTTTCGCCGGTACAGCAGTGGTTTGAGACCGCCAATGCCGCATATCGCGATCAAGTCTACGATACGGCAATCGTCTATTATCAGAAAATCGTGGCGACCGGACTTGAGAACAGCGCCGTATATTTCAACCTCGGCAACGCCTATTTCCGCACCAATCGTCTCGGCAAGGCAGTACTGTACTACGAGAAGGCGCGCGCATTGGCGCCCGGCGATCCCGACATAGAAGCAAACCTTCTTTTTGTAAACAAGCATCTTGCCGATCGTCCGCCCATGCCCGAACGCTCGTTCATCGAATCCGTGTTCTGGAGACTGCACATACTCTTCACACTCAACGCCCAGCTCTGGCTCCTGTGGGCCGTGCTTGTCGCGCTGGCCATTTTATTCTCTGCAGGACTTTTCGTTTCGCGCAACGTCCGCCTGTGGTTTATCTATCTGGGATGCCTGGGTGCAGGCGCCGGCATCTTTCTGGGCGTTTCAGTGGGAATAAAGATTTACCAGGCGGAAAACGTGCGTGCGGCAATCGTGATGGAGCGGTCAGCCGACGCGCTCAACCAGCCCAATGGTTCGAAGGTGCTGTTCACAATTCACGAGGGCACGCGCGTAACCATCCGCGCATACCAGGGCGACTGGTGTCTTGTGAGCCTGCCTAACGGCGTGAGCGGATGGATTGAAGGCACAATGCTCGGGGAGATTTGATGGCGCGGAAAGAATCGTTTTCCATCCTGATTATCGACGACGACGCGGCGGACAGGGAAATGCTGACAAGTCTTCTCACCGCCCAGGACGAATGGAATATCTCGTGCGTCTCGTGTACCGACCTTGACCGATGCCGCGGTCTCATTGCACAGCGATCGGTTGATATGGCAATAATCAGCTACCGTTTTGACGCGCGCAACGGATTCGCCTTCCTCACATCGCTCCGGACAGCCGATTCAGAACTGCCGATTGTCATTCTGACCAGCCGCGGCGACGAGCACATCACGGCGGAGATTATCCGCGGCGGCGCTACCGACTACATCGCAAAAGACGATCTTTCGGCGCTGCGCGCCAGGCGTCTCATGGAACAGATGCTCGCGCACCTCACGCGCCGCAAAGAGAAAAAACGTGCCGAAACGATCCTGCGCCTCAACGAGCAGAACTACCGCACCCTTGTCGACAATATTCCAGACATAGTATTCGTGCACCGCGACGGGACTATCGTTTTCATTAACCAGGCGGTCGAAACCATGCTCGGCTACACGGAACAGGAGGTTGTCGGCAAGCCGGTGTTTGCGTTCATACCCTCTGAAGGCGACCGCCGGATAGTGGCGGACAACATGCGGCGGCGCACGAACGGCGAACAGGTGCCGGATTATGAAATAAGCGTCCAGGACAAGAAAGGCGCACTACACACAGTCGTGGTGCGGGCCTCGCCCACCGTATTCAACGATCAGCCGGCGTTCCAGGTGGTTCTTATCGATATCACAAAGCGGAAAAAAGGCGAAGAAGAGCTTTTAAGAACGCGGAAACTGGAATCGCTCGGCATCCTCGCCGGCGGCATTGCGCATGATTTCAACAATATCCTCACCGGTATCATCGCCGGCATTGGGGCGGTCAAGATGAAAGTGCCGGCAGGGTCCGAGGCTGCGGATTTACTCAATGAAATCGAAAAGGCGGCGTTCAAGGCCGGCGAACTTACGCGTGAGCTTTTAACCTTTTCACGCGGCGGCGAACCGGAACTGAAAGTTTGTTGCCTCAAGCCGATTATTAAGGAAACCTTACGCCTTTCTTCGTATGCGGAAAACATCTCCTGCACAGTCGAGGTTCCCGATAATGTGCTTTGCGTCGTGGCGGATCGCAGCCAGATCAGCCAGGTATTGAGCAACCTTTTCCTCAACGCCGTCCAGGCAATGCCCGACGGCGGCACGGTCACCATACGCGCCTCCAACGTATATGCAGGACCGCTGCAGGCAAACCATCCGGCAGGTATGCAAAAGGTCGACGACGCCATTCCGCTTTCCGACGGTTTGTATGTTAAAACCGACGTCATCGACAACGGGATGGGAATCCCCGAAGCCAACCTCGACAAGATCTTCGATCCGTTTTTCTCGACCAGAACAAAGGGTACGGGCCTGGGCCTTGCGACGGTATTTTCAATTCTTCAGAAGCACAAAGGCCATATCACGGTGCATTCCGAGCTCGGCAAGGGAACGGCGTTCTCCTTTTACCTGCCGGCAACGCTTGAGCCGTGTCCGGCGGAAGCGGACGTTCAGAAACGCCCCTTAGCCAGCCGGGGAAAAATCCTTGTTATGGACGACGACGAGACGATACTCTTCACGCTTGAGAAGCTTCTCGCAGCGATTGGATATGAGGTCGCGTGCGTCCATGACGGTGAAGAGGCGCTGCGCGCATGGCGGGAAATGCGCGCGGCGGGCACACCGTTCGCGGCCGTCCTCATGGACCTGACCATTCCCGGCGGGCTTGGCGGCCGGGAAACAATGGAACGTCTGCATGCCGAGGACCCATCAGCCAAAGCTATCGCCATCAGCGGTTACCATAACGATCCGATAATGATCAATTACCGCCGATATGGTTTTTCCGCCGCCTTGAAGAAGCCGTTCAGACCCGATGAACTGAAGGAGCTGCTGAAAAGCATGTTGGGTGAAAAGAAAAGCCCCTAAGCCGGCTCCACCAGAGATGCCGGAGGCCAGAAGCCAGAGGCCAGTTTACAAGAAAAAGTCACGGGTATCTCCGTAGAGAAAACGACGCTTTTTCGTAGAAGATACACAGGAAGACTCGACGCTATTGCGGCAACGCTTCCTCAATGTCGGCATCAGCCTCTAACCCCCCAATGCCGTGTGTTTTCATTTTTGAATACATGGCCCTGCGCGAAATACCCAGAAGCCGCGCGGCCTTCGCCTTGTTGCCGCCGGCACGGCGAAGGGCTTGCTGCACGAGATTTTTCTCGACTTCATCGAGCGATATGCCGCCTTCAGGAAGGACAAATACCGACGGCTGCCGGAGGATAGTATTGTTGCGAACTTGTTCGGGAAGGTGTTCCTCGGCAAGAGGCTTTCCGGCGGCCATTATTACGGCGCGCTCGATGCAATTTTCGAGTTCCCGCACATTGCCCGGCCATGCGTATTCCATGCATCTGCGCAGCACGGCATCGTCATAGCCGGCCGTATGGCCGTGGCGGCGGCAGAAAAAATCGATGAGGAGGGGAATGTCGTCGCGGCGTTCGGCAAGCGACGGCACGAAAATAGGGAAAACGCTCAGGCGATAGTAAAGGTCTTCACGGAACTCCCCTGCGGCAACCGCCTCTTCGAGATTGCGGTTGGTGGCTGCAATAATGCGGGCGTCGGTCTTTATTACCTCGGTACCGCCCACGCGCGTGAATTCGCGTTCCTGCAGCACCCGCAGGAGCTTGACCTGCATCTGCGGCGAAATGTCGCCGATCTCGTCGAGAAATATGGTTCCACTTCCCGCCTTTTCGAACAGGCCGATTTTGCGGGTGACAGCGCCGGTAAAAGCGCCTTTCTCATAGCCGAACAATTCCGATTCGAGCAGGTTTTCCGGGAGCGCGCCGCAGTTGACGGCCACAAAACCTCCTCTGCCGCTTTCGGCGTGAATGCCGCGGGCAATCAGTTCCTTGCCTGTTCCGCTCTTCCCCCGTATGAGCACTGTGGTAGGCCGTTTTGCGACAATGAGCGCCTGTTTAATCGTCGCCTGCATTGCCCCCGACACGCCGATAATGTTCTGCAGCGCATAGCGCTCGCGCATGTCGCTCCGAAGTTGATCGAGCTCGGCCTGCAGAGAACGTTTGGCAAGGGCGTTTTTGACAACGAGCACCATCTCGTCCATCTCAAACGGCTTTGCCACATATTCCATGGCGCCGCTGCGCATCGCCTCAATGCCGCTTTTCGCGTCGGCATACGCGGTCATTACAATACACTCAATTTTCGGCAACGCCGCTTTCAGCTTTTTCACAAGCTCAATACCGGACATCCCCGGCATCCGTATATCGGTAATCACGACGTCGGGTTCAAAGTCCATCGCCTTTGAAAGCGCCGCCTCCCCGGACGCGGCTTCCTCGACGCGATGTCCCTCCTGGTCAAGCGCCATGGCGATAAGTGCCCGCATCTTTCCCTCGTCGTCGACTATGAGGATTTTTCCCATAGTTTCTCCTTGATGACAATTCTGAAACTGGTATTGCCCGGTGTGTATGAGGCAAGTTCAATATTCCATCCGTTCGCTTCGCACAGCGCGCGCACGATGGCCAGTCCCAGACCCGTTCCGTTCCGCGAACCCGACACAAACGGTTCGAACACATTGGGCGCCAATGCCGGGTCTATCCCCGGCCCATTATCGGTGAAACACAGATGCAGGGAACGGCCGCGGATATGTTCGCCGATTTCAATACGCCCCTTTCCCTCCATCGCCGCTGCCGCGTTTCGCATGAGGTTTGCGGCAATCTGCACAAAAGCGTCACGGTCGCCGATGAGGCGCAGTTGTTGAGAAATATTCAGCGAGACGGTTACGTTGGGATAAAGCTCGCCACATGACGCCACAAACGCCTCCAGCGCCTCGGCCGGGCTGAACGGCTCCTGCAAAAGGCGCTTCTCGCGAGAGAAACTAAGGATGTCGTCAACGAGGCGCGACAGGCGCATAACCTCGTCGGAGAGAAACGTAAACGGCCTTTCGGTTTTGCCGGGGTCGTATTTTTTTCGTAGAATATCTGCCGATGATTTAATAATAGCGAGCGGGTTTTTCAATTCATGGGCAAGCTCCGCGCTTGTCCTGCCCAGAAACGCCAGTTCTTCATTTCGCCGGGCACGCTTTTGGGCCGCGCGGGCTCTGCCGTCGACAACGCTCAACAGCGCCGTCACTCCGCCCAGCACAACGCAGAGAAGCACGAGGCTCAAAAACACGCTGTCGCGAAACTGCTCTGCCGTCCTGAAATAGTGTTCATCCGTCTCTACGATGATCACCCGCGTTTCGCCGTCCAGCTCGAATGGATAGTAGAGCGATTTGAAATACGCGCCGCCAAGCCGAACCGGACGTGTGAAGCGCCGCCGCCCCTCCGCAACCGCGGCCGCAAACAGCCGTCCGTCTATCAGGTAGGGTGTGATGTCCTCACCGCGCGCTATCACCGCGGTGCTGCTCCAATGAACGATACGCAGAGAATCGACCACAACAATGCGCTCGAATCCGCTCGTGACGCACATCTCGGCAAGCCAGGCGTCAATGGCGGCGGCATCGGCTTTTTCCCGCATGCGGTGTTCGATATCGCCGGCGCAATACACCGCAAGCGCCGCCATGCGCCGCTGCGATGCGGCCCTTCGCTGGTGAAGGCCGCGGGAGAACACAAGCATGGTGAGCGCGGAATACGAAATCATCGCCGTGGCAACGCAGGCGATTATAATCCAGAAATATCTATTCATGTTTCTCATGGTTCAGAACGCAATAGTCAGTGACGCCGACGCCGAAATGGAACTTTCCGTTTTGCCGCTATGATACATGCGATACTGGTAATCACCGAACACATCGATCGTTATCCGTTTGGCCGGCCGCCACGTTAATTCCATCGCCGGCATAATCGCCGCGTTGTCTTCACGGTAGTGGTCAGATATGATATCATCGAGCCGATACGACACCGAGACTGTTGCATAAATCTTCTCCCTGTTCAGCGTCATACCGATGCGCGGTTCATACGAACGGTATGATTCGGAAATATACAGCGTATCATATATCGGATACGATCCGATGGTCGTTTTTTCCGGATACGCGTTTCGCTCATAGCCAATTTCAGCCATGAGTACCATATCGAACGGGAAGCTGAATTGCACCGACGGTTTTATCCGGCCGCCAAACCCGAAAAGATTATACGATGCAATGGTATCATAGCGCGCTGTTGCCAGAAACTCCCATGCCGCCGGATCGTTCAGGTTAAGGCTGCCGATAGAGCGCGACACATCGACAAACAACTGCTGGCTTTCGTACCACTCTCTGCGCTGAAACGCCGACGCTTCCAGGCTAAACGCGATTACAGATCCGGCTCGTACACTCACCTGAGCCTCGCCGTTTACCTCCAGGCAACGGCGCGGGTCAAGCCTATTGGGATGGCGTTCCCACGTAGCCGAAAGTTCGGCATATCCCGACAGAGCACGCGCCCACAGGTCGGCATTCAGCGCTGGTCCATACCCAATTTCATCATCCTCATTGTCGAATGTATCATGTTTGCGATATGAACCCTCCATAGACACGGCGATCCGCCGCGAATAATCCCGCGACTGCAGTTCCAAACCCGGTGATCCGCCAATCTCCCAAAACGAAACGTATTGGGAACGCTCATGCCGGTACTGTTCTGTCTTGGCCTCGATCGGCAGAAACACCGATACCGCCTTGCCAAGCGGCCTGCTCGATATTTCCAGCCGTCCGTGAGCTTTCATCATATCGGATGAGTCGCCGTAATCTTCCCACAGCCGCTTTTCCCCCTCAACATCCGCGTTATACTCTATATACTTACGCGCCGCAGCACCGTTTCCCGACGCTCCAAGCCGCACGCGCGTATTGGAAAGGTAAACGAACGGCGACACTTTCTCGATTGCCTCCGGTCCCGGCGTCCAATCGAGCGAAAGGCGCATGTTTCCGTTGAGCGGCTGATGGTCGATTTCGTCAAAAACTCCATACAGGCTGTCTAGGCTGTCGCTGTCAGCGGCAGTCAGGTAGCTGTCATTGTATTTGTCATACGACACCGTTGTCCGGAGTCTCCACGCGATTTTCTTTTTCTCCTCTGCCGATATTACTTTGCCGATGGTATCGCCGATCATAAGGCCCTGGGTCTCCATTTTTTTCCGGGGGGCAGTTCGCCCGGTGCGGGATGCAGGCGGCATGGACGTATCCGGCGACTCTTCTTCGAGCACACCGGCAAACAGTTCGACAAGCAGGTCATGCGCGTCGAGATACATTCCCTTGTCGGCCAGTTCCTGCGCCGCATCGAAATAGCTCTCATATTCCGGTGGATACGCCGTGGAATCGCGCAGCCAGTCGCGCTTCTGGGTATACGCAAGCGAATCGCCGTCGGCAGCGTTTCCATGCCGCACGGCGAACATTATGATGAAAAACGCAAGGATACCTGTATGATACCGGCGCAGATCCATGAAGTGAAAATATAAAAGCGCAGGCGGAACAATGTCCGCCCGCACGTTGCATGTCACGCGACCGCAAGGGGGCGTAAGTCTACGTCTCGCTCTCCGCGCCGGTCTGAACGTTTATCACATACACCACGCTTTCGCCGTCGCGCTTGCGTGTGGCCGTGGCGGTTGCGGTGCCGTTGCCGTCGCCGTCAAATATGATGGTGATGGTACGCAATGGCAGATCGATGCTGACCGTCCCATCGGAAGGAAACGCGAGGCGCTGGCCAGCGGGCCGGCTGCCGTGCCACCGGCGCGTCACATTGGTAACGGTTGTAGTTCGATAGAGGGAACCGTTGTACGAACCGGTAATCGTTCCATTCTTCACAAAGGTCGTATCGCCGCCGCCGATGACGATGTTGACGGTCATGTCGAGCCTGTTGTCAAAGGTATTGCCGGCGGTTGTGTTCACGGCGCGCACATGGCGGTACCGCGCAACCGTGCCAAAGCCCGGCGTCTGCACCGTATCGCCGGCCGCATTCATGAGCCACACCGTATCTTTGCGCACCCGCGTGCCGTTTGCAAACCTTGCCTGCGAAGCGCGCGTCCAGCATTTCAACGCCGAATCATAGGTCCAGCCGTTGACGATAACATCGACATACATAGTCTCCGCCGCCATAACGCCGGCCTTAGCCATGGCTCGCTGTGTTTCCGCCCCTCCCGCCGACATCAAATCCTCAGTCGAAGCGCCCATCGCAACAATCTCGGTCGTCACCGCTCCGGCATTGCCGTCCAGCGCATCAAATCGATCGCGCGGCTCAAGAATTCTGCAGCCGCTGATAACCGTAAGGATAATCGGAAGGGTCGTCACCACGATCTTTTCCGCCATCATCTTTTTCATATCCAATCCTTTCGTTTTTTAAGGGATGATTCTTCACATCAAAATCCTGCCGGTGCCACACCACCGGCAGGACATATCGGCATTCGCATGCTTTCTTATTCGCCGCTCTGCGATGCATCGTCGACCTGCGGCTTTCCCGCCTCGGCGATAACCGCCAACGCAAGGTCGGTGGCTCTATCGAGCAGTTTCAGGCATGCTTCCGGCTTATCAATCGTTTCGCCGGCTTTGCGCACCAACTGCTGCGCGTTTTCAACCTTCTGTTTCTGCGCATCGGTTTGGGCAACCGATTCCGCTTTTTTCACAATCAGCATGGTCTTGCGGATTTCACGTTTCAGCATGGCGTTTTTTGGCGTATTGCCTTTGGCGATATCAACGGCCTTTGCGGTAAGCTTGGCCGCAATATCAAACTGAACGGTTGCCTCGCCGGCCTTTTCCTGGCCGCACAGGTCCTTACCTTTCTCATAATGTTGTACTGCACTTTGTAGTATCTCGGCGGCCTTTTCATCGCCCGACTCCTCAACCGCCTGCGTGGCTTCCTCAATCCGGCGCGCCAGGATATCCGTCCTGTCCTCACAATTTTTAGCGCGCATGTTGAATTGAACCATCTCGTTTACCATGCGGCGCGCGGCCTGAGCATGTCGCAACGCCTGGTAACAATGCTCATCGGCCAACTCCCGCGCCTTTTCCTGCTCCTGTTTCGCCATTTCAATCAGGCGCGCCGCCCTGGGGTTCTTCTCCTCGTCAATCCGTTTCTCAACCCGCTTGATCATGACATTCGTCTGTTTCCAGAACTCCTTTGCCCGTTCGCATACAGCGGCGATATCAGCCGAGTCAAGCGCTTCCCTCATTGTTTCGCCTATCAAATCGCGCGCTCTCAGCGTCAATTTCATCGCCCCTTCCAGACGCCCCGCGGCCAGTACCTGCTTTGCTTCTTCCTGAACCTCAAACGCCCTTCTCAGACCCGGAAATGCCTCGACGCCGCTGTCTGTTTTCTTCGCCAACTGGGCCGCCCTGAACAGGGCGCGATCGGTCGCGCGGATTGCCAACCCTATCCGTTTTACCGTGGCTATTCTCATTCGTATCGCTGTCTCTTCCCTTAAAAGATCCTGCAGCGAAGCCGCGAGCCTGTCGCGCACCTGCACAAGCTTCGGCCTCATCGCTAAACATGCCCTTGCCACGCAGTCATCACAGCTCAAATCGACTTCCCCGAGCACGCGGTCATATTCATCTTTCAGCGAATTCATTGCCTCCTCAAGATGACCTCGCAATTGCCGTATCTTCTCCCTGTCCGCATCAGAGCCTGCGCGCGCCAGTTCCCCAAGCCTGTCAAGCGCCTTGTCAATGCCCTCAAACTGACGCTGAATGACCGAGATAATCAGCCTGCACGGTTCAAGCTCCTGGCCCTGACGGCTAATCTGGCCATACGAAAGGCCCGCAGATACAGCCATGATTGTCATAAACACCATGACCGTTTTTCTGATACGCATACACACCCCCTTGAATGTTGGTTATTAATATCGCCGGTATTTGTCCTTCTTTACAATGCAAACGGCATGCCGATGGATAGATGACGAAAAAACGATGTAAATGCACTGCAATTTCTACGAAAAACGTACGTACCGGAATCACCGGCGTACCGGCCGGTACACTGGCGCGGATTCTGTGAAATCCGAATTTTTTTGACTCCGCCTCGTGCAATCATGTATCATAAGAAGCCTTGTTGAAGGTGAAAGGCATGTAAAAAAGGAGTATCACCCATGATCCGTATCAACGAGCATTATACCAAGTTGGCCTCATCATACCTGTTTTCCGATATCGCGAAACGTGTGGCGAAATTTAGACAGCAGAATCCGGAAAAAAAAGTCATTAGTTTCGGTATCGGCGATGTGACGCGGCCGCTGCCTCAGGCCTGCATTGCGGCCTTTCATCGGGCGGTTGACGAGATGGCCGATGAGGCGACGTTTCGGGGCTATGGCCCTGAACAAGGATATGATTTTTTGCGCGAGGCCATAGCCGAGCATGACTACCATGCATTGGGCGCGGACATTTCTGCGGACGAGGTTTTTGTCAGCGACGGCGCGAAATGCGACACGGGTAATTTCCAGGAGCTTTTTGCGCAAGACATAAAAATTGCCGTTCCCGATCCGGTGTATCCGGTGTATGTCGATACCAATGTCATGGCGGGACGAACGGGACGGTTCGATGGCGGCCGGTACGGGGGGCTCGTATATCTGGAATGCACGGAGCGGAATAATTTCATACCCAAAATTCCGGCAGAACCGGTTGACCTCATATATCTTTGTTTCCCCAACAATCCGACCGGCGCGTGCGTCACCAAGGACATACTACGGACATGGGTCGACTACGCGCGGGACACGCACGCGCTGATATTATACGACGCGGCATACGAGGCGTATATCCGCGATCCTTCGCTTTGCCGATCGATTTACCAAATCGAAGGCGCCCGGGAGGTTGCCGTTGAATTCAGGAGCTATTCCAAGACCGCGGGTTTCACCGGCACGCGATGCGCGTATTCGGTCGTACCCAAAACATGCATGGCATACGACGCGCAGGGCAATAAACATTCGCTTCACGGCCTGTGGAACCGAAGGCATACGACAAAGTTTAACGGCGTTTCGTATCCGGTGCAGCGGGCCGCCGCAGCCATGTACAGCGAGGAAGGCAAACAACAGGTACGGACACTCACCGGCTATTATCTCGAAAACGCACGGCTCATACGGGATAAAATGATTGCCAAGGGATATCGGTGCAGCGGCGGGGAAAACGCGCCCTATGTGTGGGTGCAGACAGGGACGGATTCGTGGGAATTCTTCGATGTGCTTTTAAACAAAGCCGCCGTAGTATGCACACCGGGAAGCGGGTTTGGCGCCTGCGGCAGCGGTTATATTCGTTTCAGCGCGTTCAATCATCGCAATCTCGTCATTGAAGGGCTGGAGCGTATAGACGCCATTCTATGATCCATTACACCATTCATCCGGTCAATCCCCAAATACGCCTTTTAGAGCACGCGGCGCATGTGCTCAAACACGAGGACGGTATATGCGTGTATCCGACCGACACGGTCTACGGCATGGGCGCGTGCGCGGCAAACGCAAAAGCAATCAATAAAATCGGGACGCTTCTGGAAAAGGACAAAAAAAGGCTGTTTTCCTTTATCTGCTGCGATTTCAGCCAAATGAGCAAATATGTCAGGATAGAGAACTGGCATTACAAGCTCATGCGGCGGTATCTTCCCGGTCCCTTCACTTTTATTCTTCCGGCAACCAATTACGTGCCGAAAAAAGTATGTCCCAAGCGCAAAACGGTCGGCGTGCGCATGCCGGCCTGCCCGGTCTGTATTGAGCTTGCGCGGATTCTTGACGAGCCGCTGGCAAACACCTCGATTACCATTCCCGGCGACCAGCGCGGCGATGCATACACGGTGAAAGCGGCGGTGGCAAACGATGTCGATATTATGCTCGATACCGGTACGCTCGACAATCCCGTAGGCTCCACGATAGTTGACCTGACCGGCAGCGCGCCGGTCATTATCCGCGAAGGGAAAGGAATGTGGCATGGGTAAGGAAATCGACCGCTTTATCGAAATCGTGGCGCGCCTTCGCGCGCCCGGCGGATGCCCGTGGGACAGGGAACAGACCCATAAGAGCCTGACCTCGTGCCTCCTGGACGAAGTATACGAGTTTCTTGAGGCCGTGGATGAAGACGACACGGAAAAAATGAAGGAAGAACTGGGCGATCTGCTGCTCCAGATCGTGCTTCACGCCCGGATTGCGTCGGAGCATGGCCGGTTTGATATCGAGGAGGCGGCGCGGGGGATATGCGAGAAGATAATCAGGAGGCATCCGCACGTGTTCGGTACCGCGCAGGTTTCATCGACCGACGAAGTTCTTTCGAACTGGGAAAAGATCAAGCGGGAAGAGAAAAAAGAAGGGCACAAACATATTCTCGACGGGATACCCGAAACGATGCCGGCGCTGTTTCGGGCCGAGAAAGTGCAGCACCGCGCGGCGCGCGCCGGTTTTGACTGGAAAGAAATCGGGCCGGTGCTGGATAAAGTCGAAGAGGAATTCGGGGAATTCCGCGCGGCGCTGGCCGCAGGCGAACAGCGGGCGGCTGATGAAGAGCTGGGAGACATCCTGTTCGCGCTGGTCAACGTTGCCCGCCACCGGGGAATCTGCGCCGAGGACGCGCTCAGGAGGACAATCAACAAATTCATCCGCCGCTTCAGGTATATCGAGGAACATTTTGCAAACAGCGGAAAAAACATGGAAGGAGCGACGCTTGCGGAGATGGATGAACTGTGGGAGGAGAGCAAACGGAAGGGGTAACGGTTGTATCGATATATGAATTTCACCAAAAAGTCGTAACGAGCGTAAAGAAAACCTCTTGAATCCTGATTGTTTCCGAAGAATCAGTGGTTATGTCCTGCATCTGCGTACATCTGCGGATGAAGAAAAAAAGTATCCGCAGATGACACAGATGAACGCAGATAAAAAGCGGAGGGATTGTTCCCTTAATATCGCGGTATTGCCGCGCCGCCTTGCAAGCAAAGTCTTGCAAGTCATGTCTCTCTCTCTCTCTCAGTATGATAGTCCTTCGTTCTACCTTTGCGAACTTTGCGCCTTTGCGGTGGACCGCTGAATTGAGGATAAAACGCCCCGGGGGATAAACGCCGTCCCCGGAGCGCATCCTTCTCACTGCTCAGCGGCAATTTCCATCAATCCTTGATCGTTATCGTCAATATCTGGCTCTTTTTGTTCCCCGCCAGATCTTCGACCTCGACAACAAACTGGTTTGTGCCGCGCAGAAGTTTCAGCTTGCCCGTATAGATATAATTGGGCCTTTTGTTCAACTGGACGGTCTGTCCGCCGCCCTGGACGCGCACATACAGAATCGTTTCAGGTACGGTCCCGATTTGATCCTCGATTTCAATTTCGACATCGGTCTCGATAGCTTTAACGCCTCGTGGCATCGGCGGCAGATCGTCGACGACATAGGGATTGGTATTCGGCTTATTGAACTGAATCTCAAGCGGACCGGGCAGATAATAGCGTTCGCCGCGAACGACATTGGATACGTTGCCCGCCAGATCGCGCGCCTTGGCCTCGTAGGTGTTCTTTCCCGGCTCGAGCTTTATCCGCGCGAAACTGTTCGGATCGAGAACATATTGTTCTTCGGACCGGCCGTTCAACGACACCAGCAGAGTCAGTTCATCGTTCGGGGTGCGATCAAGCACTTGCACGGTCAGGTTGTCGTTGCGCGAGGCCCGCACGGACTGGTTGCTTACCACGACCTGGGGTTTGCTGACGTTGATTGAAGGAGACTTGATGCCGACCTGGACCGTAATTGACTTGCTCAACTCATCGAAGTCGTTTGCGGCAATGACCTCGATCGGGAAATCGCCCACATTTCGTTCGGTGACCACCAGATCGTACGAAAACGATCCGTCCGGCGACACCGCCGCCGGCATGCCGTTGACACGCACACGGCCGCGGGGACTCGTGGCGCCGGCCACGCGGATTGGCGACTTGTCGATAACGGCCCCGTCGGAGGGAGTGCGCAGTTCCAGTTTCAGCGGTGCTCTCTTAGGCTCGTAGCGAACGGTCCGTTCAACCGTCGTCTCTTTCCCGCCCAATGTCGCGGTTATTTCTATCGTGAAGTCGCCGGGTTCATCGGGGATAAGAATCATATCCGAGAATGCGCCGTTGGCCGCGGGCACCGGCTTTCCATCCACGGTCACGGTCGCTCCCGGCGCGGTGGTGCCGCGCAACTGAATTATCGTGGTATCGATCGTCTGCCCGTCTGTGGGCGAAATGACTGTCAGCGGCACAGCGGAAGGCGCCGCTTCATATATCACGGTCAATTCCTCGCTCATTTCCTGGCCTTCGTAGGCAGCCTTGACCGCAATATTAAATTCCGGTCCGGCGCCTTGCAGCGAAAGCTTGTAGGCAAAACCACCCGTAGGATTGACGACTGCCGGTGCGCCGTTCACAGTCACCGCCGCACCCGGGGCGGTTGCGCCGGTCACCTCGACCGACGGCTGTGTCAGCACTGCTCCGTCTTTCGGCGATGTAACGCTGAGAAAGAGTCCCTGGCTTTTCTTGAATTTCACCGTGAATTCCTGCGTCAATGTCGCGCCCCACGGATCGACCGCGGTTACGGCGATGGTGTTCTGCCCTGGCTTGAGCTTCACCGGGCTTTCGGCCTGAGTCTTATTGACAAAAATCGAATATTCCGCACCGGCGCTGACCTCGACATCCACCGGCAGGTCCTCCACCGCCACTTCCATATTGTTGGTGATATTTTTAACGGTCATGGTCAATTTCGGCCTGTATTCCACCAATAGCGTTGTGCTATTCGACTGATCCCCCACCGTCGCGGTCACCACAATCGCATTTGTCCCGCCTATAACGTCAACTATGACCGAAAACGATCCGTCGCTTCCCGCAGTCACTTTCTTCTCGCCCACAGTCACCGCCGCGCCGGGCTCTGTCGTTCCCTTAACCGTCACCGGCGTTGCTTCCACCACGGCGCCGCTCACCGGCGTTGTAATCACGAGAGTGACGGGATGTGCGCCGCTGTCGGCCGGCGGAGCGGCCTGGCCAGTCTGCTCGCCGGTCCAAGGGTCGCTCGTATTGGTAAGCTGATGGACTGAAATATCGTCGGAGCCTGGATGGATAACCGCCTGCTGGCGGTTGGTAATGGTAACTGTTCTGCCCGAACCTTTGTGCGTGACTTCGACTTCACCCTCGCTGCACTCGATGGTATCGCGATTACCCCTGTTTTTAATGCCGACGATAGTGCCGCGGATTGAGGCCACAGCGGTTGGCGTCTCGAATGCGAATGTCGATTTTTTATTGACTAATTTTTTTACATTGCCCCATACCTCGCCGGTCGCAATCTTAACCTGCGAATTCCCCCCTGCTTCCTGCGACTCCTTGTAGAGCTTCGACAGCGTGACAACGCTGTTTTCGTTGATTTTCAACGTGGTGCCGGACTCAAATTCGAGCTCCACGGCGGATTCCACAAACGTTCGCAGATCCCATCCCATTTTAAGCGGCATGTTAATCCTGGCGGGCTTCCACTCAGGACTCTGCGGCGCTTTGACTTCAGCCTTGCCGACGACGCTCTTTACCTTCACACGCTCTTCACCAGCGGCCGCACTGGCAGCCGCCTGCTGAGCGGATGGGGCCGCGCATACAAGTAAAACACCAAGTATCGAAGCGATGATGGAACACTTTTGTACGATATTCATACAGGTCCTTTCTTTTAATGTCCGCCGTCCATATCCGGCTGAGGCGTTTTTTCGAGTTTTTCCGATACTGTCACCAAACTCTGCTCGCCGATACGGATGATTGCGCCGCTTTCAAAAGCCAGCTCGGCTACTGATTCCACACCCGTACGCACTTTCCACCCATACAGGATCCGCATTCCCACACGCAGGGGCTTGGTGGTTGAGCTATCCGGCGACACCGCCGCCACATCTCCCACGGCGGTTTTAACGGTCACGCGTCGTTTATTATCGCTTCCCCGCGCTCCCTCAACATGTATGGATATGAAAACTATGACCATACAAAAGAGTGCGCACATAGTGGCGAACGTTTTATCGCTATGCATATTTATTTTATAATGTACGTGCTGGTCACTTCAAGAGAAAATTCCGAATATCTCCACAACGTCATACCAAACCATTCGTATCGCCGACACTATTTCATCATGACCATTTTCATATTACCCGCGAATTTTGCCGCGCTGATACGGCAGAAATACGTTCCGGCAGCAACCCGCATCCACGCATTGCTGTACTGCATCCGATTGATTAACGTAAAAGATTGTGCCTGTGTTATCCGCAAATGCGGTGAATACGACGGTCACAAGAAGCACGTTTTGGAGAGCTTTCATACGCATTCTCCACGGTAGTAGATGCGTGATTATAAGAGGTATTGAGACGATTGATTTTTTTCGCCATTACTTATTGTACATGAATCTATAAGTAGTTTCTGTTCAAAATAGGCATATTTCAGGCCGAAATGTGCCGGTTTTTGACGCCGGAAAAGGGCAAACTTGACAAGTGGCAATCATGCGCGCGCATTGCCGGGGCAATGTCCTTCCCGTA
>Ga0129299_1001043_pt1 | contig 18553 bp, 11 predicted proteins | sample ConPoolayeCmetaG_FD_94477 | JGI IMG/M metagenome (GOLD analysis project Ga0129299, IMG submission 94477) | Hot spring microbial mat communities from California, USA to study Microbial Dark Matter (Phase II) - Cone Pool mat layer C metaG ...
ATGTAATACGTTATAACAATAATTTTTAATAAAAAATTGTCTCTTGTAGCTTATTTTTGTGCAAAATTTTCCTCCTTCAAAATATCAAAATATTTTGAAAAAAATATTATTCCGTTTAAAAGCGACAGCAAAAGACTTTTCTTTACATAATTTTGTAAGTTTTTTGTTTGTTCTTTTATAAAATTGGTGGTTAAATGAACCATTTAGAAAAAACACTTGTTGAAATGAGCCATGTAACAAATCTGCTTTAGAATGGCTTCAAGACAATATCCATCAAAGTATTTGAAATGATTACAAACTTTAACAAAAGTATTCTCAAAGAAAGTTTGAAGAGAAAAAAATAATGGTTTATGCTAAACTTTCCGATGGATGGTTGGAAATAATGGAAAAGCACATTCGGGATTTAAGAAAATTGACTTCTAAAGATTATGAAATTCAGCAAATTAATATGAAACTTGAAATGTTAAAAGACTACTATAAAAACCTTAATTAATTGCCAACCTTTTTCCTACTTTTACTTCAATCCAACGCTTTTTTAAACAAAACAAGGGGTTTCTGTGCCCCTTGTTCAACTTAATCTGATATTATGAATTCAAATGAATTAAAATTTCTTGCAATATTTATCTAAAAACTCAAATAATTCCTTATACCAGAGAATCTGGTTCTGGGGTTTAAGAATCCAGTGATTTTCGTTTCCCCAAAGAATCAATCTTGAAGGAATACCCAGAGATTGAGCCGCAGTAAATGCTTCGAGTCCCTGAGTATAGGGAATCCTATAATCCTTTTCACCAATACTTATTAAAATAGGAGTGTCCCACTTCTTGACATATTCATGAGGTGAAAATTTAGTGTATTGAGATTTGTATTTATCATCCCAGTATGGTCCTCCGAATTCCCAGTTAGGGAACCATAATTCTTCAGTTGAGCCATATTTGCTGACTAAATTGAAAGCTCCATTATGCGAAACAAATGCGGAAAATCTCTTATTATGATTTCCGGCTAACCAGAAAACAGCATAACCACCGGCACTTGCTCCAACAGCAGCAATGCCTTTTTTATCAATATATGGCTCTTTGGCTATTGAGTCAGTTGCAGCGAGAATATCCTGCATTGGTAAACCGCCCCAGTCTTTGCTTATAGCATCATTCCATGCCTGACCGAAACCGGGAACACCACGCCTATTAGGTGCAACAACAACATATCCTTTCGAAGCCATTAGGAAGAGGTTCCATCGTAGGCTAAAATACTGACTAATTGTTGATTGAGGACCTCCCTGACAGTAAGTAATCATTGGATATTTTTTGTCAGGGTCAAAAAATGGGGGATAAATAACCCAAGTATGAATTAATTTACCATCTTTGGCTTTTATTTTTCTTTCAGTGATTGAAGCTTCCATTATTGTATTGTATTCAACATCATTTTCGAATGTGATTTTCGAAAGTTTTGACGAATTTATGTCCAATGAATAAAGCTCGTAGGGGCGTATCATATTTCTTAAGGGGGCAATAATAGTTTTTCCGTCTGGGGTAATATCAAGACCACCATCAATGTTGTGTCTGCCGCTTGTTATAGTCTTCCATTTACCGTCATTTACCTGAATTTGATAAATTTGAACTGTTGGACCGTCTTCAGCAGAAAAATAAATAAAACGGCTATCGGGCGACCAGACGAAATGACCAACCCACTGATCCAATGTTTTTGAAAGCTCGGTTATATTTCCAGTTTGTCTGTCGTATAACATCAATCTGATTCTGTCTGATTCGAAACCAGCTCTTTGCTGGCTTGTGAATGCAATCCATTTGCCATCGGGTGAATATTGAGGGGCTTTGTCGTAGCCCATCATACCTTTGGTAATATTTTTTGTGGTTTTGTCTTTCAGGTTATAAATAAAAATGTCAGTGTTTGTGCTGAAGGCGTAATCATCCACTTTTTTTGATGAATAAGCAATTTCCAGTCCATCTGGCGACCAAGCAATTTGTTCGGCATCATCAAAGGGTTTGTCAGGGATGTCGTATGGCTCGCCCGGATTCAGATCTGTTAAATTTCCACCATTTGCTGGCATGATAAAGAGATGACTATTTTTTTCATCAAGCCATTCGTCCCAATGCCTGACGGGTATTTTGTCATAGATTTTAGCAGTTGTTTTGTCAAGGGTAGGGTATTTTTCCTGAATTGTCTGTCTAAGTTTTACTTCTGAAGTAAAGGAAAAATATTTTCCATCGGGTGACCATTTTAAATTGCTGACTCCTTCTGGTATGTCAGTTATTTTTTCTGTTTTTTCTGTTTCTAAGTTATATATAAAAATTTGTGGGACACCATCACGAGAGGAAATATAGGCTATTCTTTTTCCGTCGGGCGACCAACACGGATCATAATCCTGAGCGGGATTATCAGTAAAATTGAATTTATTAGAACCATCAATATTCATCAAATATAAATCTTTGTTTTTCCTGTTTTCTTTGATATCAGTAGTAGTTATGGGGAAAACAATCATTTTACCATCAGGAGAGATATTTGGATTTCCAACTATTTTCAGAGACATCATTATTTCTTCGGTAAAGAGCCTTGGACCAGAAGAGCCGGTGAATTCCTCTAATCTTTTGTCATAGTATGCTCCCGAGTCTTTTAGAAATTCTACGAATTGACGGTCAAACAGATCATCAACCTCAGCATCAGACATAGATAAAAGTTGTTCAGGAGTATATTTAGATAGAAATATAGGTAGGTGTTTAACTTTATCTGGGGTTAATTTTTTGAATCTTTCGAGCATGTGCTTTGTTGCTGGGAAAGGCGAAATAGATTCTTCGTTCTGCCCAAAAGAGATATTAAAGCTGAAGACTAAAAAAAATATGAATAAAAAAACATTTCTCATTTTTAATCCGAAAAATTGAAAAGAATAAAATTAATAAAAAATCAGCAAAACTGCTTAAGTTTTGCTGATTTATAGGATAGATCAAGCCAGAAAACATTAGGTTTTTTAGTTATTTTTCAAAGATTTATTGTTGTATTTTAACCTTAGACGGTGTTGCCTTAGATTTCTCCATCTACTGTATTTAACAGAAAAAGCATATTGTATGAAATAAAGGCAGGGCACAACAACAAGAGTTAAAAAGGTTGAAAAAGTCAAGCCATAGATTATAGCCCATGCCAGAGGAGCCCAGAAAGCAACACTATCACCACCAAGAAATATGTTAGGATTGAAATGTGATAGAAAAGTTTCGAAGTTTATATTAAAACCAATTGCTAAAGGTATTAATCCAAGAGAAGTTGACGCAGCCGTCAATGCAACAGGATTGAATCTAATGGCACCACTGTTAATTATATTGTTTTTGATTCTTCCGCCTTTTTTCCTTGATTCTTCGATAAAATCAATCAAAATTATACCATTTTTTACAACAATTCCAGCCAATGCTACTACCCCGATACCAGTAACAACAATTGAAAATGTTTGTTTAAAGATAACAAAACCAAGGAAGACTCCTATTGTGCTTAGAACAACCTGAGTTAATATGATTATAGGTTTAACGGCTGAGTTGAATTGTGTTACCAAAATCAGAAGAATAAGAATAATAGAAATCAGAAAAGCCAGAGCAAGAAATCCTGAAGCTTCCTGTTGATCTTCCCGTTCACCTGTTAAATTAATTGAATAACCAAGTGGAATATTTATTGAACTCAGTAATGATGAAATTTCCTTGTTAATTTGATTTGCATTATACCCACCAATTACATTCGAAGAGAGCGTAATAGTTCTTTTCTGATTTTTTCGATTAATACTTTCGAATGTATTAATGAAAGAAACCTTGGTAAAGGCAGAAATTGGAACCTGTTTGAATTGATTTGTATTCATATCCCTGAAAGTGATGGGCATGTTCAGAATAGCATCAAGGTTATTTCTGTAATTATTATCAATTCTGATTTGAACGGGATATTCATCTTTGTCATCCCTGAATTTCGTGGCTTCGGTGCCAAAAATCGCTGTTCGGAGAGCAAAGCCAACCTGACCGCTGGAAATACCTTCAGAATTTGCTTTGGTTCTGTCAATTTCAATAAGTATTTCGGGTTTATTTTCAACCAGATCGGAATTCAATTTTTCTATACCTTCAATTTTTGCATCTTTTATTGCCTGCCTGAGCTGGCGTTCAAGAGATTGAAGTGTTTTTATATCGTCTCCGCTTATTTCAATATTGATTGGTTTTCCCACAGGTGGACCATTGTTTTCCATCGAAACGAGAATTTCTGCCCCGGGGAAATTTTTAATCTTGTTACGAATTTCATCAAGATAGGCCTGAGTTGACTTACCGCCCCTTTTAGCATATTCGACAAATGCCACCGTTATTTTTCCTTTGTGGGGTGTTATTGTTCTATCTGGGTTAGAAGGATCACCAGCAGCAATTCCAACATTAGAAATAATTGATTTCACAATTGGATTATTTTTCCCTAAAATGTTTTGAACCTTACCTTCTATGATCTTGGTTACAGAATCTGTTACCTTTGCATCGGTTCCTATTGGAAGTTTGATATAAACATAAACAAAATTTGGCTCAGATTGGGGGAAGAACACAACTTTAGGAGGGAACATTACAAAAATAACTATTGAAAGTATAAAAATCACAAAAATTCCTCCAGCTGCAACATAGGGCATCTTTCCTTTAAGGAAAAATCTTAAGGTTGCTTTGTAAAGTTCCATAAACCAGGGTAATACTTTCTCCTGAAAACCTTTTATTAATATTGGGGTTAATATATACTGATTGAAATAACCAAGTACAACCAAAATTATCAATAAATTACCAGCAAACGGTAATGACATTAAATGGAAAAGAATGGCAAATGCAATCATAATCCCCGAAATAATATGAACTCTTTTTGGATTTATTGGCTTATTGGGATCTTTATGCATAAAATCCGCAGCAAGCACCGGATTAATCACAAAAGCTACAAATAAAGAAGCTGAAAGTGTCAATATCATTATAACAGGTAAATAGAACATAAATTTTCCAGCAATACCCGGGAAGAAGAGTAATGGGACAAACGGAGCTATTGTTGTTAGAGTTCCGGCTATTACTGGTTTTATCACCTCTGTAGCTGCATATTTTGTTGCTTTCCTTATTTCCATACCTTCTTTTGTGTAGAGTCTATGTGTATTTTCTACAACTACAATTGCATCATCAACAATAATCCCAAGAGCAAGCAGAAATGTGAAAGTAACAACTAAGTTGAATGAAAACCCAAGTGATGGCATCAAAAGAAATGCAAGGAATGAGGAAATTGGCACCGCTAAGCCAACAAATACAGAATCCCTGACACCCATGAAAAACATTAAAACAAGAACAACAAGAATAAAACCAATGATAACACTATTGATAAGGTCATCAAGATTAACTTTTGTAGGAATGGACCTGTCTCCGGTTATTGTTATTTTGACATCTTTGGGAAGCTTGTTTTGAGTGAAGTCATCAGCAATTTTATAAATCTTTTCAGCTGCATCAATCAGATTTTGCCCACTTCTCTTGATGACACTCAGAGTGATAACCGGTTCTCCGTTAAGTCTGGCAAAGCTTTGTTGTTCCTTGATATCATCACGAACCGAGGCAATATCCCTCAAGTAAAGGATTGAACCTCTTCCGCTTTTAACAATGATATTTTTTATATCTTCAACATCTTTGAATTGCGACAAGATTCTTATATTTCTTCTTGTGCCATTGTTTTGAATTTCACCTGCTGAAATATTAACATTTTCACGGCTGATTGCGTTTTGGACGTCGCTGAAAGTTATAGTAGCAGCCTGCATTTTAAACAAATCAAGATCAACCTGAAATTCCCTTTCGGGAGCCCCAATAATATCAACCCTTGTGATTTCTTTGAGCGATTCGATTGCATCTTGAATATCTTCAGCATAATTGTTTAACTTTCTTGGTTCAATTTTCCCAGAAATATTTACGAACATTATCGGGAATTCGGAAAAATCAACCTCCTGAATGACAGGGTCACGGTCCAAATCATCAGGCAAAAAATTCTTTGATTTATCAACTGCATCGCTTACTCGTTGTTTAGCTACTGATGGCTCAACATCAGTTGTAAATTCAACAGTTATAACCGAAACATCGGGAAGTGACTGGCTTCTTACTCTTTTGATACCAGTAACAGCTTTTAACTGTTTTTCTATCGGTTTTGTTATCAAATTTTCAACATCTGCAGGGGAGGTGCCGGGATAGACAGTCTGAACAATGATTGTAGGAATTACAATATCCGGAAATTGTTCTTTTGGAAGATTAATATAAGCTATAATTCCAAGAATGACTATTGCAATAGAAAACATATATACCGGGATTTTGTTATCAACCGCCCAAGATGTTAATTTAAAATATCCGTTACTTTTCATTATGTCCTTTTGATTAATCTCAATCTTTTAATTAATTTTTTGAAGCTATTTGAATGGTCTGCCCTTCGCTGACGTCAGAAGAACCCTCAGTAATCACCAAATCATTTTGATTTAAACCTTCGCTTACAATTATGTTTCCGTTATAGCTTAAACCTGTTTTAATGAATTTTCTTGTAACAATTGTTTTACCATTGGTTTCTGAAGCAATATAAATAAACTCCTTGTTGTTTTCATCCCGTTTAATAAGGTTAATCGGGACAACTATTGAATTTTCAATGGAAATATCATTAATTTTAACTGAACAAAGCATATTAGGTTTAACTGAATTTAACTTTGAAGGAATTTTAATTTCAACCCTGAAAGTTCTGTTTGTTGGATTAATTGTCTTTGAAATAACAGAAATTTTGGAATCAATCGAGTTGTTAAGTTCACTAAAATTGATTGTAACGTTGGTTCCTTGTCTTATTGTGCTAATGTATGCTTCAGAGACATCAGCTGTAACTTTGAGGTCAGACAAAGCGGTCAGTTTTACTACAGGCAGTCCCGGACTAACGAGTTCTCCCAATTTTGGGATCACTTCATCAACAACTCCAGAAAAAGGTGCGTAAATTTTACAACTTTCGATTTGTTCTTTTACTGATTGTATTCTCTTTTCGAGTGTTTCTTTGTTGTTTTTTGCCTGAAGGTATTGAACTTCTGAACCTGCTTTTTGATCCCAGAGTCTTTTTTGCTTTTCATACATAAGATTAGCAAATTCCAGAGAAGTATATAATTCTTGTAATGATTTCTGTAAAATTCCATCATCTAATTGTATAAGGAGCTGACCTTTGCTAACTGAAGAGCCGTTTGAAACATAAATCTGAGTTATTGGTCCGGCTACTTTAGAACTAAGGCTGACGGCTTTCGAGGATTCGACCTTTCCCTGAATTTCAATAAATCTTCTGAATGTCTGGGGTTTAATTAGCTGAACATTAACACTCAGAAATTCCCCGTTGCCTGAATTAGAGCCTTCCAATTCTTTTTCAAGTATTTCAATCTTTGATTGAATTTCCTTCAGTTGTGTCCTTAGTTTTTTCAGTTCGCTTCTTTTTGTACCTTGTGTGCCTTCGCTTTTTTGGCAAGCCTGAAAAGCAAAAAATAAGGCAGATAAAGATATAATGCTAATTATTATTTTTTTCATTTTAACCTCTTTAAAAATTAAACTTCTAATTTGATATGGTGAAGCTCATCAACAAGATGTGTTGGTGCTTGCTTCCTTGAATTGTTAAAAATATCTTTTCTAAATTTCTTAATAAGTGGCTTCGAATTGGTGTAAGCCATTATAAATACTTTGGTTAAATCCGATACAACATCTTCCGGATTGAGAGATTTAAACATTTCAGATTTGTGAATGCTCAATAGTAATTGAATTGTCCCGGTAAGAGCAAACCATAACTGAGTTAAAGCATAGCAAGTGCTAAAATCATCATTGAAAATTCCGGTTTCTATACCTTTTTGAAAAGTCATCAGTTTTTCCTTGAAGATATCTTCTTCGATTTTTCTGATGCTTTGCAATGTTTCAGGTTTGATGTTAGAGAGATTCAAAGAGCCTTCAGAGTGTAACTCATTGAGCATATTAAAAAACTCCGGGTAATTAACAGCATAACGATAATAAGCCAAGGAAAAGTTCAAAATCTTGTCTTCAATCGAGCCTGCCTTTGTCTCCGCATCCTTCAAAAATTTGTTTAATGTTGGTAAAGCTTTTTCGAGCAACACCGAAGCATATAAATCGTCTTTTGTCTTGTAGTAAAGATAAAGAGTGCCTTTCGAAAGCTGGGCTTCTTCTGCGATTAAATCCATTGAAGAATTATTATAACCATCTCTAAGGAACACTTTATGGGCGGCTTTAAGTATTTCGTGCCGTCTTCTTTCCTTCTCTTTTTGTTTTCTTTCTATTATTCCCATTATATTTCCGGATTAATTATTTACCAAATCAAAATATCGTTTGTCAATATCACCTATAAGACTTTCATAATCGGATCTTGCAACAAGGAAGTCGTAGATTGCCTGAGTTTTGTTCAAACGAGCCTGTCGAAGAGCTGTATCAGCGTCATTTATCTCAACCTGACTTCCAGTTCCTTCCCGGTATCTTATCGTGGCAATGTTATATCCAAGCTCGGCTTGCTTGACAGTATTTTGCTGAACCTTTATTCTTGATAGTGCTATTTCCATCTGGTTAATTGAATTATCGAGCTGCATTTTAATAAGTTCGTAAAGTTGATTATATCTTTCATCAACAATCATATAATCAATTTTCGCCTGTTGAGTTCTTGCGTCTGTCTGGAAACCTTTGAAAATTGAAAGAGAGACGTTAATACCCACTGAAAGGCTTTTTGCGGTAAGGAAATCAAAAGTGTTTGATTGCCCTTGAATGACATAATTTCCAAAAAGAGCAACAGTTGGATAATAATCTGATTTTTCAATTTCGATAATGTCTTTGCTGACCTGTTTTTGCAACTGGAAAGTTTTTAGATCGAAATTGAAATTAGCAAGTTCATCGGGGGAAATCTTTTTAATATTAATTTCGCTGTCCTCAGGGATATTTAATTCCCCATCGAGGTCAATTTTTTCATTTATATTCATACCCATTTCGAGCTTAAGAGCATTCAAAGCATTATTATAGGCATTTTCGGCTTGAAGAATGGCGGGGCGAATGTTTTCGACTGCTACCTCTGCTCTTATTTTATCATATTCAGGAATAAATCCTTCACGGAATAAAGCCTCAACTGATTTCAGGTTCTCTTCGGCATTTTTAAAGCTTAATCTAAGAACATCAAGATACTCTCTTGCAAGCAAGGCTCCATAAAAAGCTTTTTTAACATTGCTGACAGTCTTTGAAATAACTGACTTATATTGCTCTCTTGATGCTGCCGAGTAGATTTTTGCTGTTCCTAATCCGGTAAATACAGCGGAATTAAATACAATCTGATTTAAATTAGCAACTGTTTGGAAAGAATTATCAGCACCGATTTTAATTGGATTCAATTTTCCACTCGAGGGATTCTGAAAATCGGGCAGGAAAAACACCGGGGACTGCAGATTTCTTGTATAATTAGCATTGACAGATAAACTTGGTAATGCATTTCCTATTGCTTCTCTTACTGCCTGATCTGCTTTATCTATAGAATATTTGGCAGTTTTTGCTTCATAATTATATTTAACGGCTGCTGTGATTGCTTCGTCTAAATTAATCTTATCAGGCAACGAAAATAGATTCGAATAGCCTAAACAAAAAATAATTAACAAAAGTATTCTAAACATAAATCAATCCTTAACAAAAAATGACTATTAATAAAAAAAATGACTTAAAGTCATTAAATAAACAGTAGTCATTAACGATGGTATTTAAAAAAAATTTTATAAAAAAATATTTTTTAAAAAAAAAGTTTGTTTTGCCGAAACTACTTATGTGATTATTATTTAATTACACTTTTGTTCATAACTAAAAATATGTCTCTGTTCATAGAAAGATTAGAACTAGAAAAATTGAGAATAAAGCTCGATGACGCTGTCAAAAACGGGATTGGGTCTGTTGTTTTCATTTCCGGTGAGCCGGGATCGGGAAAAACTACCTTAATAGAAAAGTTCCTGAAAGAATGCGACAGTTATTATGAACAAAACATATTAACAGCCTCAAGCAGATGTCTCGATATGGATGGCGTGTCAAGGGGATTTCTTCCTTGGAAAGAAATACTCATTGAACTTGATGCAGACAAAGCTGCTGGCAAAGACGAGGAGAAAAAGAACAATTTCAAGAAAGTCATTAAGGTAATATTTGACGACGCCGGTCCAGAATGGATTCAAAGCATTGACATAATCGGGGATATAGCAGCGGCAGCTCTGACGACTGCAAAAGCGATTTCGAAAACCGATACAATTGATGTATCGACAGGAGAAGTGAAAAAACTATCTTTTGCTGAAAGGTTGAAAAACGCTTTCAATCATAGTGCAGGTGCTTGGTTGGGGGCTATCCCCATGGTAGGTGGTTTATTTGAGGCAATTTTTAAAACTTCACAAAAATTAGCTGAAAATGAGCAACAGACTTTTCTGAAAAGTCAGGAAGATTTTTTCTGGCTTGTTTCAAAAAAATTGAGAGATATGGCAAAAGAAAACCCAATTGTTATATTTCTTGATGATTTGCAATGGGCTGATTTATCCTCTATCAATTTATTATTCTATCTGGCAAGAAATATAAAGGATAGAACATATCCATTGCTCATCATAGGTTCATATCGTTACGAATGTCTGAAAGAAGGACGATTTAACCCCATAAAAGGAATAATTGAGCAGCATCCTTTGCTCGAAAAAATAAACAACCTGATAAGGTATTCAGCACTCGAGGAAATTCAGCTAAGTTTGTTCAATAAAGCTCAAATCAGAGACCTGATAAATGTAACCTTTACCAGAAACGAATTTCCTGAAACCTTTGCATCGGACATATATAACCTGACAAAAGGGAATCCCCTTTTTGTTGATGAGACACTTAAAAATTTACGTGAGAATTTTTTTATATATCAGGATAAAAATAAAGTTTTTAGGTTAAGAAATAAATTTACCATTAACGAAATCCCCAAAACTATAGCAGCAGTTCTAAATGACAGATTTATGAGGCTAAACGAGGAAATGCAATTATTTTTGCAGGTTGCTTCGGTTCAGGGTGAAAGATTCTCTCTTGAGATTATATCGAGGATTCTTAGTGAAAATTTGGTAAAAGTAGAAAAAATCAATGCTAATCTCAGTGACATTCATAAAATGGTTCAAAAGTCTGATGTGATCGATGAGGACTTCAGAGAATATTATGAATTTTCGAATAATTTACTTCAGAAATATATATATGAATCACTAAATCCAGATTTTAGGCTTTCGCTTCATCGAAAAGTTGCAAATGCATATAAAGAATATCAGACAGAAGACGGACTTAAAAATTATGCCTTCCATCTTGGAGTCGCTTCAAGGATTTTTGACCAAAAAGGTCAAATTCTGGAAAAAGTTTTTAATATCAATAGCGATGATGTAAAAGAGATGCTTGCTGCTTATAAAAAAATCTCTAATAATTATATTAAATCTTTCAGATTAGAAGAAGCTAATATAATCTGTCATAACATAATTCTTCTGTCATCTTTAATTAACGATATAGAAACTGAGATTGAATATATAACCGTAATCGGAAAGGGGCTTAAATTAGGAGGAAAATGGAATGAAGCTGAAAAATATTATAAGTCAGCCTTTGAAAAATCACAATATCTCAAAAATGATGAATTATATCGACGGGTAATTGAAAATTATGTCAGTTTTCTTGAATTGAAAGCCAGATCTTATGAGAAATCAAACAGAATCAATGAAGCAATAAATTCTTATATTACTGCTCTGCAAGTTTTAAAAAATATGCAATTCAGTATGATTGAACAAAGACTGACCAAACAACTTTTATGGCTTTATATGATTTCAGGAAAAACCACTAATATCAAGACATTAATTGATGCATCGTTAGTTAAATCAAAGAATACTGAGTATTATGATGAATTTTACGGGCAACTTATATCTCTTATAAGCAAGGGGATCGAGTTCAATTCAAGTATTGGCGATGGAAGAAATAATAACAGATTAAACCAAATACTGACAACACTCCGAAATACTCAAACTTGATTATCACTGCAATCTTACTAATTAATAATAAATTAGCTTTTTTTTCGTAAAACCTTTGTTTAAAATATTTGTTAACAGGAAAATGGCTGATTATCCTTTTAGAGAAATTGAACCAAAATGGCAACGTTATTGGGAAGAAAACCAAATTTATAAAACCAGTGATAACTTTGATAAACCAAAATTCTATGTTCTTGATATGTTCCCCTATCCAAGCGGAGCCGGATTGCATATTGGCCATCCCGAAGGATATACAGCCACTGACATTGTTTCCAGATATAAAAGAATGAAGGGGTACAATGTCCTTCATCCAATGGGTTTCGATGCTTTCGGACTACCAACCGAAAGATATTCTATGAAAACAGGTATTCATCCAAATGAGGCAACAAGAAAAAACATTGAGGTTTTTAAAAAGCAGCTTAAAATGCTTGGGCTTGACTATGATTGGAGCAGGGAAATCAACACAACCGACCCGGAATATTATAAATGGACTCAATGGATGTTCCTGCTGATATATAATTCATGGTATGATGAAAAATTAAATAAAGCAAGACCTGTTTCAGAACTTCCAATACCTGATTATATCAACAATGAAAAGGAAAAGGTTGAATTTATTGATAATCAGCGACTTGCCTATATTGCTATGATTCCAGTAAACTGGTGCGAGGAACTTGGAACTGTCCTTGCTAACGAAGAAGTTGATGAATGGAGAGAAAAGGGCTATACAGTCGAGCGAAGACCTATGAGGCAATGGATGATAAGAATTACAAAATATGCCAACCGTTTGCTGGATGACCTTGTTCTTGTTGATTGGCCTCAATCAACTCTTGAAATGCAAAAGAACTGGATTGGAAAAAGTTTTGGTGCAGAAATAAATTTCCAGACTGATGGTTCGGAGAAGTCAATTAAGGTTTTTACAACCAGACCGGACACTATTTTCGGGGCTACTTATATGGTTCTTGCCCCTGAACATCCTCTGGTCAATGAAATAACAACCCCGGAATACAAAAAAACAGTAAATGAATATATTAAATTAACTTCAACAAAAACAGATCTGGAAAGGACTGAATTGAGCAAGGAAAAAACAGGTGTTTTCACCGGTGCTTATGCAATCAATCCAGCCACAAAGAAAAAAATTCCTGTATGGATTGCTGATTATGTTTTAACTGGATACGGAACTGGAGCTATTATGGCTGTTCCGGGTCACGACGAAAGAGATTTCGAATTTGCTAAAAAGTATAATCTACCTATTGTCGAAGTTGTTTCACCAAATGGACAGCCAACTGGTGAGTTACCATCAGCATTTGTTGAAGATGGAATAAACGTTAATTCCGCCAATGATGAAGTATCGCTAAATGGACTCAGCACAAAGGAAGCATTCAATAAAATCATAGGATGGCTTGAAGAGAAAGGAATAGGGAATTACAAAATTCAATTTAAGCTGAGGGATTGGCTATTTTCCAGACAAAGATACTGGGGCGAACCAATTCCAATAATTTTCTTTGAAGATGGAACACGAAGATCACTCGACCTTGATGAATTACCCTTGAAACTGCCTGATGTTCAGGATTTTAAACCAGCAGGAACAGGCGAATCTCCTCTTGCTAAAATTGAAAGTTGGATCAAATTCTACGATAAAAAAACAGGTAAATGGGGAAGATTTGAAACCAATACAATGCCGCAATGGGCAGGCTCTTGCTGGTATTATCTAAGGTATATTGACCCAACTAATAATGAGATTTTCTGCGATTCAGCTAAAGAAAAATATTGGATGTCCCCAGATGGAGTAGATTTGTATGTCGGTGGTGCTGAGCATGCTGTTCTTCATCTTCTTTATGCAAGGTTCTGGCACAAAGTCCTTTATGATTATGGCTATGTATCAACTCCCGAGCCTTTCAAAAAACTCTTCCATCAGGGATTAATACTTGGAGAAGATGGCAGAAAAATGTCGAAATCACTTGGAAATGTTAAAAACCCCGATGAAGTTGTAATGGATTATGGAGCCGACTCTCTCAGACTATTCGAGATGTTTCTTGGTCCTCTTCAGGATTCAAAACCTTGGTCTGAAAAGGGCATCGAGGGTGTGTTTAGATTTCTTAATCGTGTCTGGAGAATGATTGTTAACGAAAACGGGCAACTGTCATCTTCAGTTCAGGATATTGAGCCAACACCTGAACAAGCTTACACTCTTAATTATTCAATCAAGAAAATTGCTGATGATATAGAAAATCTTCATTTTAACACATCAGTTTCTCAGATGATGATATTCGTAAATGAATTTACTAAGTCAGAAGTAAAGCCTCGAATAGCAATGGAAAAATTTGTTATAGTTCTTTCACTCTTTGCTCCGCATATAGGTGAAGAATTATGGAGGATTCTCGGTCATTCAGATTCAGTTACTCAGCAAAGCTATCCTGAACATGATGAAAGTAAAATTGTTCTTAATCAAATCGAATTTGTTTTTCAGGTTAACAGCAAGATTCGAAGCAAGATTATGTTGAACTCTGGTATGTCTCAGGAGGAAATCGAAAAGATTGCACTCAAAGACAATAATGTTCTTAAACACATAAATAACCAAGCAATAAAGAAAGTAGTTTTCGTTAAGAATAAATTGATTAACTTTATTGTGGGTTAATTCTTAGCATCAGACATACTCAAATTTAGCTGTAAAATGCCTTAATAAAGGTGCTTCGTAAGTTAATCTCATACCTTTTAACTTTTCTCTATTCTGATAGACCTCAATCACAGCTTCGGCAACATAGTCAATATGACTCTTTGTGTAAACCCTTCGAGGTATTGCAAGGCGGACAAGTTCCATAGCAGCAGGAATAAATTTGCCAGACTCATCAGTTTTTCCGAACATAACAGAGCCAATTTCAACAACTCTGATACCACCAACCCGATAAATTTCGCAGGCAATACTCTGCCCAGGGAATTGATGTCGCGGAATATGAGGAGCAAAACGTGCTCCATCCAAATAAACTGCATGCCCACCGGTAGGCACTAATATTGGAACTCCGGCACTGAGCAATAAATCACCAAGATATTTGACCTGACCAACTCTATAAGCCAGATAATTATAGTTTAATACTTCTCTGAATCCAATAGCTAATGCTTCGAGGTCTCTTCTGGCAAGTCCGCCATAGGTTGGAAACCCCTCGGTTACGATAAGATTGACTTTTAAAAGTTCAGCCAAAGCATCATCATTAGTTCCGATAAAACCACCTGTGTTAGCTAATCCGTCTTTTTTTGCACTCATTGTGCATCCATCGGCATAGGAAAACATTTCCTGTGCAATTTCCTGAATGGTTTTATCCTGATATCCCTCTTCTCTCATTTTTATAAAGTATGCATTTTCAGCAAAACGACAGCAATCAAGGAACAAAGGAATACCATATTCGTTAAGTAATTTCTTTGTTTCACGGATGTTTTCCATCGAAACAGGTTGCCCACCACCAGTATTATTTGTAATGGTAATAAAACAAAGGGGTATATTTTCCTTGCCATAAGTTTCAATAAGTTTCCTTAAAGCTGGTATATTCATATTTCCCTTGAAATCACCCGGTATTTCTGGTTTTGTTCCAATTTCAGTGGGAAGATCAATAGCAGTAGCACCTGAAAATTCTACGTTACCACGTGTTGTATCAAAATGCGTATTATTGGGAATTATGCAACCTGGTTTGCTAATGACTGAAAATAAAATTCTTTCTGCTGCCCTGCCCTGATGTGTTGGAATAATGTGCTTGAAACCGGTAATTTCTCTCAATATACTTTCGAATTTAAAAAAACTTCTCGAGCCGGCATAGGCTTCATCCCCGTCGAGCATGTGAGCCCATTGCTTTGAACTCATTGCTGTTGTTCCGCTGTCTGTTAGCAAATCAATAGTTACAGTATCTGATTTTAAGTAAAATGTGTTATAGAAAGCTTCCTTAATGTAAATATCTCGTTCTTCTCTTGTTGTAATGGGAATTTCTTCAACCGTTTTGATTTTGAATGGTTCAATTGATGTTTTCATATTTTCTTAAATAATTCAATATTTGTAAAAACGAAAAAGACAATTTAATTAATGTAATTAAATCTCGAAAGTATTATAAAGTGCTTTAAAGAAAAAGCATTATTTTCCCCAATCTGGGAATATGTTTGGGTCGAAATTAAAAATTTTGCTTCCTAAGAAAAACATAATCGTTGCAATTATGATTATACCTATTAAGTTAAGAAAAATGCCGGCTTTCATCATTTCTTTAATCGTTACTTTTCCTGAGCTGAAAATTATAGCATTAGGAGGAGTTGCGACTGGAAGCATAAATGCGAAAGAAGCTGAAATTGTAGCTGGAATCATTAACAGGAGGGGGTTAATTTCCAATGAAACTGATAATGCTGCAATAATTGGCAATAGTGTTTGAGCTGTTGCAGTGTTTGAGGTCAATTCGGTTAAAAATGTCAATATTGTGCAGATGATAATTATCATAATAAAAGGATGAATTGTTCCAATGACGGATAACTGTTCTCCTACAACTTTTGATAATCCGGTTTGTTGAAAACCCTCAGCAAGTGCAAAACCTCCACCAAATAGCAATACTATATCCCATGGAATTTTTTTAAAGAGGGTGTTATCAAGAATTGTTCTGTCTGACTTTGATTTTGAGGGTATGATAAACAAAAGTAGCACCATAAATATTACCACAGTCCCATCATCAATCCATTTATCAACTCCAAGAAAATTCGACCAACCCGGAATAACAGCAAAGCCCAGATTTAGTTCTTGCCTGAATATCCAAAGGAGTCCAGTGATTAATAAAATAATAAGTAAAACTTTTTCCTCGAAAATAGCTTTTCCCAGCTTTTTATATTCATCTTTAACAAAATTTTTATCAATTTGAATATTATGTTCTTTTTTAATGAAAAGCCTTGTTAAAATAAACCATGATGCGGCTAACATACTCAAAGAAATCGTCATACCTATAGGGAGCCAATTGCTGAAGGTAATTTGAGGACCGTTAGGGAAATTCATCTGGAAAATTCTCTGGAGAATTAAATTTGGTGCAGTTCCAACTAAAGTTCCAACTCCACCGATTGAACATGAATAACCTATCCCAAGCATAAGTGCCACGCTGAAACCTTTGACCAAATCCTTGTCATACTTTTCTTCAAGTTGAAGAATTATTGCATAACCAATTGGGAACATCATCACAGCCGTAGCTGTATTGTTTATAAACATAGATACCAATGCCGAAGCAAGCATAAATCCAAATATAAGAGCTTTTTGACCACCACCTATAATTTTTATTATTTGTAGGGAGATTCTTTTATGTAGTCCCCAACTTTCTATAGCTACAGCTATTATGATACCTCCAAGAAAGAGAATAATGGTGCTATTAAAATATTGATTTGCAACCATTTTAGCATCTATTATTTGAAGAAATGGGAAAAGAATTATAGGAAGTAAAGCTGTTACAGCCAAAGGAACTGCTTCTGTCATCCACCATACAGCCATTAGGAGGGCAACTGCAGCCATCTTTGAAGCAGGAATATTTTCAGGTATTAAATTGAAATTTATAAATATCAAAAATAAAATAATCCCGGACAGAAGCCCTATATTTTGCAAATTAGTTCTCGGACTTTTTTTATCACTCATTTATTACAGGTTTAATCATAAAAATTTAAAAAAGAATATTTTAAACTAACAAAATAATTAATACTGTTTAAATTCCTGTACATTTTAAATATGAGGAATTTATGCTCAACAAGTAATTGGCCCTTCCAGAGTAAGTCAATATATCCATTTTGTCTGAAACCCTTTGTAACTTTCACTTCGAAAGAAGCTACTCTCCGTCTGTTTAAGCCGAAAACCTGAAAAAAATCATCCCAGAAAGTTTTTGCTTCAGCTTCTTCGGAAGTCTCTTTTTCCCATTCTTTTACGAATTCTGCTGCACGAGCCTTTATTTCATTCCAACTAAGTGACATAAACAAAAAATGTTATTAACAACTCTTTTAATATAAAATTTCATAATATCTTTTTTTCCACAAGTTAATAATTTTCTAACTGAAAGTATATAAAATTTATTTTTATTTCTTTATCAAATAAAATTGAGATTCCTTGAAAAATCAATAATTTTGTATTGTTTATCAATTGTTTTATTCTAATAGAGGATTTATGGAAAAATTCAAAAATTATATTAATGGTCAATGGCTTGAGCCAATTTCACAAAAGTATTATCAAAATATAAACCCAGCGAATATTGAAGATATCATAGGTGAATTCCCCGAATCAGGGCTTGAAGATGTGAATCTGGCTGTCAAGTCTGCAAAAGAAGCTTTCAAAAAATGGAGGCTCGTACCGGCTCCCAAAAGAGGAGATATATTGAGAAAAGTTGGTGATATTTTTTCAAGACGAAAAAATGAGCTTGCAAGAATTATGACAAGAGAGATGGGCAAGCCCGTATTCGAAACCAGCGGAGATATTCAGGAAGCTATTGATACAGCTTATTATGC